>ENA-UOUL01001319-UOUL01001319.1-bioreactor-metagenome-genome-assembly--contig:-NODE-1319-length-35832-cov-6.152426_pt1 | contig 35832 bp, 17 predicted proteins | sample MGYA00249838_ERZ747220 | MGnify/ENA primary metagenome ERZ747220 (study PRJEB28778, sample SAMN05720191) | bioreactor metagenome | isolation source: Anaerobic biogas reactor | place: USA:Washington... | reverse complement strand
TGGGCGGCATGGGCGGCGGCATGGGCGGTATGGGCGGCGGCATGGGCGGCGGCATGGGCGGTGGCATGGGCGGCGGCATGAGCGGCGGCATGGGCGGCGGCATGATGGGGGGGAGCGGGTACATGAGTGTCGCGATCGCCCAGAATCTGCGGCAGCTCATCCAGGAAAGCATCAATCCCGATAGCTGGTATGAGCTCAACGAACTGGGGGAGGGCACGATCATGGTGTACCCGACCCAGCAGCCCAAGAAGTTGGCTATCTATCAGACCCCCGACGTTCACCAGCAGATCGGCGAGTTGCTCGATCAGCTCCGCAGAGCGCTCGGCCACCAGGTCTCGATTGAGGCGAGGTTCCTTGTCGTCAGCGAGAATTTCCTGGAGGACATCGGTCTTGATGTCGATTTCAGCTACAACTTCGGTGGCAAGTGGGGTCTGATGACGGTCTCGCAGACTTCGTATGACACCGCCTTGCCGGATGCCTCCACGAAGGTTCCCGGAAGTCTGGGCTCGCTCATCAATTCACCGGCAGCCACGGCGACGGGAGGATACGGCTCCATTCTGGACGACCTGCAGGTCAGTCTCCTGTTCAGGGCGACCCAGGGCCGGACCGATTCCAAGGCGCTGGTGGCTCCCAAGGTGACGGTGCTCAGCGGCGAGTCGGCGAACTTCGCGCTGAACAACACCGTGACCTACGCGCTGCCGCCGGACGTGACGCAGAGCTCCGCCGTCGGTGGTACGGGTGCGACCAGCACGACGCAGGGCATTTATCAGAACATCGGCCTGGTCATGGTCGGGAGCAATCTGAGCGTCAGCCCGACCATCACCAAGGACAAAAAGAACGTCCTCTTGAATATCGTCATGCTCCAGAACGACCTGCTTCGATTCCGAACGCACCAGGTCGAGGCCCTGGTCGACACCGACGAACAGGAGGGCACGACGGTCCAGACCTTGCCCTATGAAGTGACAGTCCCGGAGACAGAGGCGTCTACCGTGATGACGCGGGTCAGCGTTCCGGATGGCGGCACGCTTCTGCTGGGTGGACACAAGGTCACCGCCGAAGTGGATAAAGAGGTGGGGGTCCCGGTTCTCAGCAAGATCCCAGTCGTGGGCCGCTTGTTCTCGAACCGCAGCAAGATCCGAGACAACAAGATCCTGCTGATCCTGGTCAAACCGACCATCATCCTGCAGGAAGAGCGTGAGGAAGACGCGCTGGCCGCGCTGGAAGCCGGTATCGGCAACGAGTTCCAGTACTGATGACTTCTTGTGGCGGCAGGCGGTTGACGGTGGGGTCTGCATTGCGCGGGTGATTCCCTACACGATGATGTTCTACGGATTCAGGCACAGCAAAGACGGAAGTGGACATATGAGAAAGCAGATGCAGGAGCGACCAGGCACCTGGCGGTTGCTGATTGGCTCGGTGCTAATTCTTTGCGCCGGCATGGGGTTGGCGACAGCAAACGACTTGTCATTTTCATTGTCGGACGCGATCGACGGCGGCCGGCCGGCGGACGGACCGCAGGAACTGCTGGTCCGGTTCGTCGATCGGGACGGACCGCCTTCGAGCTGCGCGGGACTGTTCGGACCGCGGACGAAACGGGCCGTGCGGAACGCGATCTGTGAGGCTGTGGTGGAAGGTGCGTCCGTTCGGAGCGACTTCGACGGCGCTGTCTCCGGCCTGACCGTGGTCTCGCTGCCCCCTCATGTTGCGGCAGCGGATGCGATGGCGCGGTTTGCCGGCAGCGGCGACGTGCTGTATGCCGAGCCGAACTATCGCTATTCTCTTTGTCGCGTCTCCGCCGTCCAGACGGCATCGGACGAGGCCCAGATCGGTGGCCTCATTGCAGGTGCCGTTGAGACGAACGGCGCCGAAGTCATCGTTGCGATCCTCGATACCGGCATCGACCTGACCCATCCTTCTCTGACCGGCCGTCTGTGGATCAATGAGACGGAAGCAAATGGTCGGGCCGGCGTCGACGACGACGGCAACGGCTACGTGGACGATGTTCACGGCTATGACTTCATCAACAACACACCTGATCCGACGGATGAGATGTATCACGGCTCGCATGTGGCGGGCATTGTTGCGGCGATTGGAGAGGAACTGGGTGTCGGCGGCAACGTCCGACTGATGCCTCTGAAGGTGGTCGGCCCGGACGGCGTGGATCTGGATGCGGCGGTGGCCGCGATCGAATACGCTGTGGCGGCCGGCGCCAGGGTGATCAACATCTCGTGGGCCGGCTCGGATTACAGCGAGAGCCTGAGGAACGCCATCGAGGCCGCCGGCGAGAAGGGCGTGCTGTTCGTGGCGGCGGCCGGCAACGGGTCGAAGAACATCGATATTGCGCCGGTGTATCCGGCTGGTTACAGTTCCCGCAACATCATCAGCGTCCTGGCCACCGACAACGACGGTGCGCTGGCCTGGTCGTCCAACTATGGACGCCTGTCGGTGGATCTGGGCGAGTCGGGACAGGACGTGCTCAGCACGCTGCCGATGCAGCCGACGACCGCCATGCGCGAGGCGGGCCTGCCCACCCAGTACGGCGCGATCAGCGGCTCGTCTTTGGCGGCGCCGCGCGTGGCCGGCGCCAGTGCCTTGCTGCTTTCGCAGAACCCGTCGTTGTCTCCGCTTCAGGTCAAGCATGTTCTGATGCAGACCACCGACAGGGTGCTGCCCGGGCTGGCGGCCTCGCAGGGGCGTCTGAATCTGATGGCGGTGCTGACGGCGGTGCCGACGGGACAGGCCGGACGCGTGGTCAATACGCGCGATCGGGCACAGGTCTATTCCTCGATCCAGGCAGCGATCGACGACGCCAACAACGGCGACGTGGTCATCGCCGAGACACTGGCCAACGGCAATACGGTCTACAGCGAACGGATCGACTTCAAAGGCAAGGCCGTCACGCTTCGCAGCGGAAGCGTCGACGATCCGAACGATCCGAATATCTACCCTGAAACGACATTCCTCGTCGGTCTGGCCGGTCAGGAAGGCTCGATCGTGACTTTCGCCAACGGCGAGGGCCGCGACAGCGTTCTGATGGGATTGACGATCGGCTGGGGCGTCGCCGAATACGGCGGCGGTGTGCGCATCGAGGAAGCCTCCCCAACCATCGATCGCTGCGTCATCACCGACAACCAGGCGCAATACTACGGCGGCGGCATCGACTGCTTCGCCGGCTCTCCAGAGATCGTCAACTGCGTGATCAGCAACAATGCAGTGCTGGCCGAGGACGGCCTGGGCGGCGGCATCAACTGTGAAGACGGCTCGCCCACGATTACACATTCCATCATCCGCAATAATAGTTCCATGAATCTGGGCGGCGGCCTGGCCTGCTACAACGCCTCTCCGACGCTGTTCAACTGCTTCGTGATCAACAACTCGGCCGTCAGTGGAAGCGGGCAGTTCGATCTGGAAGATTCCTCGCCCGCGATCACCAATGGCACGATCGTCGTCGATGAAAACGCGCCCGGCAACGGCGGCATCGTCTGCTCGGGGCAGTCCGACCCGACGATCGTCAACTGCATTCTCTGGGGCAATGGAGACGATCTGGTCAACTGCTTTGCCTCGTACTCGTGCATCGAAGACGGCGATGCCGGCGAGGGCAACATTGCCAGCGATCCGCTTCTGGTCACCGGGCCGCTGGGCGGTTGTTATCTCAGCCAGGTTGCAGCCGGGCAGGTGACCGACAGTCCGTGCCTCGACGCCGGAGATCCCAATGTCGGCGTCTCGCTGGCGTCGCGAACGACGCGAACCGACGGCGTTGAGGACGCCGGCCGGATCGATATGGGGGCCCACTATGATGTTGCCTCCGCGAACCTGTTCCCGTTGAATCTCACGCTGATGACGGTGGACGCCGACGGCGCGCCGATCGAGGGCGAGATCGGCGGCACGGTCGATCCGAATGGCGGTCTGTTCCGCGAGTTCAGTGTGCTCGAACTGACCTCTCAGCCGGCCGAGGGATATCGTCTCAAACAGTGGCTGCTGACGACCGGCGAGATGATCGAGCCGGACGCGACGATCGCGCTGCCGGTGCTGGGGCCGATCAACATGATCGCGATCTTCGAGCGAGTCCCGATGTACGAATTGCGGATCAGCGTGGCGGGCGGCAACGGGACTGTGAGCCCCGAACACCGTCGCGGCCAGCTCTATCCAGACGGCACGGTGATCGATCTGGTCGCTTCGCCGGCCTCGGGCTACATTGTGGACGCCTGGACGGGTACGGACAACGACGCGCTGTGGACCAACGCCAATACGGTGACGGTCGATTCGAGCAAAGAAGTCCGTGTCAGCTTCCGCCAGCCCAAGACGTTGCATGTGCCGGGCCAGTATCGCTCGATCGGTGAGGCGGTTCGTGCGGCCAGCACGCACGGCGACAAAATCGTTGTCGGCGCCGGCATCCATCGCGTCCATTCGATCGACTTTGAGGGCAAGGCCATTACGTTGGCCAGCGAGCATCCGGACGATCCCAATTGCGTCGCGACGACGATCCTCGACGCCGCCCAGTTGGGCCGTCTGTTCGTTTTCCAGAGTGGCGAAGGGGCCGATTCGGTTGTGGACGGCTTCACGCTTCGCAACGGTTCGGCTGTGTACGATCCGGAGACGCCCAACGACAGCGGCGGCAACGGCGCGCCCGGCGAGGACGCCTTCGGCGGCGCCATCGCCTGCTTCAACGGCAGCAGTCCGACTCTGTCCAACCTGATCATCGAGAACTGTGTTGCCCAGGGCCGCAACGGCGAGGACGCCAGTGCTCCGCCGACGCCTCCGGCAGCACCCAGTGCGCCGGCCGATCCGGCTGATCCAGCCGATCCGCTCGAGGAACCTGCCGAAGCGGCGCCGGATCTGAGAAATCCCGGCGCGCCAGTGGACGGTGCCGATGGCCTGGACGGGAACGATGGCGATGCCGGCGCAGACGGTGCGCCCGGTGCCGACGGGGCACCTGGTTTCGACGGGGGTCGCGGCGGCAACGGCTACGGCGGCGCGTTCTACTTTGATCCGAACTGCGCACCGACGATTCTGCATTGTACGATTCGCAACTGTAAGGCCCTGGGCGGCAACGGTGGCTTCGGCGGCGCCGGCCAGGACGGCCAGGATGGCGGCGACGGTGGCGACGGCCAGGCCGGCCAGGACGGCCAACCCGGCGGTCCTCCGTTTGCAGGAGATGATCCCAATGCGCCGGAGCCGACGCAAGGCGCCGGTGGCGCCGGTGGCGCCGGCGGCAATGGCGGCAACGGTGGTCCCGGTGGGCTCGGTGGTCCGGGCGGCAAGGGCGGCGACGGCGGCGAGGCCTTGGGCGGCGCCATGTACTTCGGCCCGAACTGCCAGCCGATCATTCGCTACTGCACGGTCATTGGTTGCGAGACGCTCCAAGGTCTCGGCAACGCCGGTGGTGAAGGCGGCGCCGGTGGCGCCGGCGGCAGCGGCGGGCTCGCGGCCGAAGGCGGCGCCGGAGGCACGGGCGAACCGGACGGCGCGGACGGCGCGGCGGGAACCGACGGCGTGGGCGCCGATGGTGGCGCCGGCGGTGCCGGTGGGGAGATGGGTGTCAACGGTTTGCGTTCGTGGGCCGGGGCGATCTTCTTCGCCGAGGACTGCGAAGTGCAGATCTACGACACGGCGATCAGCGGCAACTCCGCCCTGTGGACGGTGCCGACGATATCGTATGCCGGTGGGAACGGCGGCGCCGGTGGCACCGGCGGCAGCCCGGGCGGCAACGGTGGCGCCGGTGGTCCCGGTGGCAACGGCGAAGCGCCGGGCGCCGGTGGCGCGGGCGGTGGCGGTGGGACCGATGGTTCGGCCGGCGGGGCCGGTGCCGGCGGTGTGGTCCTCCGCAGCTTCACCAGCAACTTCGGCGGCGCCAATGCCTATCTGTCGAACTGCGTGGTCAAGCTGACCGACACCACGATCGGCTCCAACCTTGTGGAAGCCGACAGCGGCGGCGGCGAGTATTACGCCAACGACTGCGAGGTCGAGCTGACCCGCTGCACGATTGAAGGCAATACATCGGGTCTGTATGGTGGCGGTCAGGCGTTCGAGGTGGGCTGTGCGATTACGGCCAACGATTGCAGCTACTTCGACAACGAGGCCGGCACCAACGGTGGCGGTCTGTACCTGAGCTATGAGTGCCGGCTCGACGTCAACGACAGCACGTTCTCCGGCAACCGCACAGCGGACGACAACGGTTATGGCGGCGGTCTCTTCGGTGGCGGCATCTGGGATGAGGACCGTCTGGATTACTACAACGCAAGCACACTGAACATCCGCGACAGCCAGTTCTCAGACAACGAGGCCGGCTACGGCGGTGGTCTGTACTGGTACGGCCAGGACGCCGATGTCCGCGTCGCCAACAGCGTGATTCGCGGCAACACCGCCATCGAAGGCGGCGGTCTGTATTGGAGCCGCGGCGCGCCGACGATTGAGAATTGCAGCATTCGCGGCAACGACGCGACCGGCCCGCAGTACACCGTGTACGTCCCGGCACCCGCTCTGGACCCGAACGATCCGAGCACGTGGCCTCCTTCGAACACGTGGCCCGATCCGAATGACCCGAATTCGATGTTCGATCCGAACAATCCGTTCACGCCGCCGGATGTGCCCGAGTCCAGGAGCACCGGTCTCGGTCTCGGCGGCGGTCTGGTCTGCTGGTCGTCCAACGCCCTGATCGAGAACTGTTTCATCAGCGAGAACACCACGCTGGGTTCCGGCGGCGGCGTCTACTTCGGCGGCGATCCGTACACCCCCAGACTCAAGAACTGTCTGATCAAGGCCAACGCCGCGACCGTGGACGGCGGCGGCATCGCCTCGCATTGGTACGCCGCACCGACGATCGAGAACTGTACGATCGTCGAGAACCGGGCATTCGACGCCGGCGTGCCGAACCGCGGCAAGGGCGGCGGCCTGGTCTGCTCGCACAGCAGCAATACGGTGCTGATCAACAGCATTCTCTGGAACAACGAAGCGCAGCAGGGTTCGCAGATTTCGATCGGCAGTGACAGCGATCCGGTCTATCTCCAGCGCCCCGCGACGCTGGCGGTTTCCTACAGCAACGTTCAGTACGGGCGGCTCGGTCTGCACATCGAGTCGGGCCGAACCCTCAATTGGCTCGCCGGCAACATCGAGTCCGATCCGCTGTTCGTCGATTCCTACTTCCTCAGCCAGATCGCGGCCGGACAGAGTCAGGACAGCCCGTCGGTCAACGCCGGCAGCGCCCTGGCGACGCAGCTCGGCCTGGCCGATGCGACCACGCGAACTGACGGCGTGGGCGATGCCGGAACGGTGGACATGGGCTTCCACTACGCCGGACAGGGACGCTATAGACTGGAGGTTGCGGTCGTCGGCGGACATGGGACCGTGACGCCGACGAGCGGATACTACCATGAGTTCGCCCAGGTCACTCTTGTCGCGACTCCGCAGCCGGGCTATCGCGTCCGGCAGTGGATCGGCACCGACGACGACCCCTCGTGGAACCGGAACACCAACGCCGTGACGATGGACCCCGGCGACAAGTTCGTCACCGTCCAGTTTGAACGCGACGTCACCCGCAACATCATTGTGCCGGACGAGTTCCGCACAATCGAGGAGGCGGTGCTGGCGGCCAGTCCGGGCGACACCAACATCATCCTTAAAGAGGGTGTCCACTATGTCAGCAGCGCCGCGGGCATCGACCTGCAGCGCAAGGCCGTCCGGATCATGTCTACCGATCCGAACGATCCGAACATCATTGCCGCCACGATCATCGACTGCGGCGGCTCGCGATTCGTGCGCCGGCGCGCCTTCCACTTCTATCGCGGCGAAGGCCCCGATACGTTGATCACCGGCGTGACGATCCGCAACGGCTACTGGATCGGCGCAGTAGGCGTCACCGGCGGCATACCGGCCCGGCCGATTCTGGAGTACAACCCGGATGAGGAGAATCCACCCATCCTGATGGCTTCGGGCACCAGTGTCAGCGGCACCGGCTACGGCGGCGCGATCCTGTGTGAGAACGGCAGTTCGCCGACTTTCCGAAATGTCGTCATCGAGGACTGTATGGTCGTCGGAGCCCAGGGCGGCAACGGTGTAGATGGTACCCCGATCAGCAATCCAGACTCGGATCGCAATGGCGACTGGGGTGGCCATGCCGGCAGCGGCAGCGGTGACAGTTTCGGCGGCGCGATCGCCTGCCTGGGTGGCAGCAAGCCGACCTTTGTCAATGTGACGATCCGCAACTGTATGGCCCGAGGCGGTATGGGCGGCGACGCCGGCAGCGGTAGCAATCCCAACCAGGGCAGCGGTTGGGCAAGCTGGGGCGGCAATGCGGGCAGTGCCTCGGGCGACGGCCACGGCGGCGCGGTCTACTGTGAGGCCGGCAGTGACGCGGTGTTCCAGAATTGCGTGTTCGCCAACAACCACGCGACCAGCGGTGTTGCGGGCCTGCCCGGCGCGGCGGGGCCCGGCTCCGATCTGAGCGATCCGTATCCCAACCCGGCCGGCCCCGGCGCCAGCGGGATGGTCAGCACCAACGGAACCATCGTCGGCGGCGCCGTCTACCAGAATGGCGCCAATCCCACGTTCGTCGACTGCACCTTCACAGGGAACATGGCCTACAACGCGATCTCGCTTGATCCGACGTTGGCCCTGCTCGGTTTGGAGCAGGAGGAACTGTACACCTATATGCCCGGCGGCGGCATCTACTCCGGTCCGGGCAACACGGTCAAGCTCGAGCGGTGCGAGTTCTCGAGGAACATCAGCAGCGCCGTTTACGTGGACGCCGGTTGCATCGTGGACTTCAACGACTGTGTGTTCAGCCACAACCAGGCCAACGGGCAGAGCGCCGGCGTGGGCTCCTATTCGATCATGATCGACGGTGTCATTGTCTTCCGTCAGGACTTCACGCTCAGCAACGTGCTGGTCGATTACTCCGGCGGCGCCTTGTTTGTCGGGCCGCTCTGTCCGGAGGTGATGCTGCGGAACTGCCAGTTCTACAGCAACAGCGCCAGCGCCAGCGGCGGCGCCGTTCGCCTGATGAGCGACGCCGACATCGTCGGTTGCTCGTTCTCGGGCAACAAGGCCGGCGACAACGGCGGCGCTCTCGAGGGCTACCTCGACTCGGGCAACCCGCAGCAGCCGGCGACCCTCAATTTCGCCCTGCAATCGTGCAGCTTCGGTGGCAATTCAGCCATCGACGGCTTCTACGGCCAGGGTGGCGCCGTGCACTTCGAGGACTTCGAGGCCGTCTTCGCCAATTGTTACTTCCTGGGCAACCGGGCCAAGAACGGCGGCGCCCTGTACCTGACGGCCGGCAACGCGAAGTTCATCGGCGGCATCATCAGCAACAACGAATCGATCGGTGGCAGTGGCATCGACACTCGGACGGGGCTGTCGGTGGCCGATCCGAGTGTGACACTTGTCTCTGATCTCGGGCAGTTGGGCGCCATTGCCGCCGAGCAGGGCGCCGGCGTCGATGTCGGCGGCGGCCTGGTCTGCGCGGCCACCAGTGTCACGATTGAGGACTACACCTTCGAGAACAACACCGCCGGCGGCGCCAAGGGTTCCGGCGGCGCGGTCGCGTTCTACGGCGGCTACGTTGACCACGTCGTCAAGAACTGTCTGTTCCTCGACAACAACGCCAACCGTCACGGCGGCGCCGTCTGGGCGGGTCTGTTTGCCACGCCGAGCGTTACCAACAGCACGTTCGTCGGCAACGACGCCAAGCGTCTCGGCGGCGCGGTCTTCTGCGATTGGGACGGCGACGTGACGATGACCGACTGCATCTTCCAGGACAACAGCAAGGTGGCGGCAGTCGAGGTCGACTTCGCCAATTCGACCCTGACGCACAGTCTGTTCCATGAGAACCCGGACGGCGATTTCGGCGTCTATGACGCGACGACCGCCACCGTTCAGACGATGGTTGGCGCCGAGCTGGATGTGACGAACATCGGTGCCGATCCGCTGTTTGCCGAGGGTCCGCTGGGCAAGGTCTATCTGAGCCAGGCGGCCTCGGGGCAGGAGGCGACCAGTCCGGCTGTTGACGCGGGCAGTCGCCTGGCCGAGGACCTCGGTCTGTCCGAGCTTACGACGCGGACCGACGGCAGCGGCGACGAAGGGGCGGTGGACCTCGGGTTCCACTTCCGCGATCACACGACACTGGAGCAGTTCACGCTGACCACGCGGGTGGTCGGTGGTCATGGAACGCTCGAACCGACGACCGGGCAATACTACGCGGGGACGGCGGTGCCCTTGACAGCCCGGCCGGAGTCGGGTTGGCGGGTGGCCCAGTGGGCCGGAACCACCGACGACGCCTCCAAGAGCGTCAACAACCTGGTCGTCATGGGTCCGGACCGGACCGTGACGGTTGAATTCGACCAGCCGCGGACCATTATTGTCGGCAGCGCTCCGGAGTATACGTCCATCCAGCACGCGATCGACGCGGCCGCCGATGGCGACGTCGTCGTCGTGCCGGCGGGCACCTACGCACCGGCGTTCCCGTTCCCAACGATCGAGATCAGCAACAAGAACATTACCCTGATGGGCTCCAATCCCGACGATCCCAACGTCGTCGCCAGCACCATCATGCGGACGTACCGGTTCGCGATCTCCAACGTCGGGCCAGAAACCATCATCGAGGGCATCACGTTCCGCGATGCGAACTGGGAAGGCGGGGATGCGGTGAACAGTTCGCAAGCCGCAGATGATGGCCCGGATGGAGGCAGTATCACCGGCGGCGCCATGTATATGACCAACGCGTCTCCGACGATTCGCAACTGCAACTTCGTCGACTGTTCAGCCACCGGCGGCGATGGCGCGCCGGGCGACGGCGGTGTGCAGGACGAGCATCCGATGGGCTTTGATGGCGGCTGGGCCGGCTACGCCTATGGCGGCGCCGTGTACATCGGCTACCTCAGCAGCCCGACGTTCGAGAACTGTACGTTCAGCAACTGCTATGCCCAAGGTGGCAACGGCGGCGACGGCGGCGGCGGCGTGCAGAACAACGATGGTGGCCGAGGCGGCACCTGGGAATGGTCGCAGACCATCGAGAACGAGTTGATCCTGGCCGGCTGGGACGGCTGGGAATGGGGTCCCTACCTGGATTACTGGAAGTATAGCGGCTGCGGCGGCGCCGTTTATATCGAATACTACAGCGCGCCGAAGTTCGTCGACTGCACCTTTGAGAACAACTACACCGCCGGCGGTGTCTGCGGTATCGGTGGCACGCCGGAGCCTCGGATCCCGGAGGAGCGTCTGAACATCGAGAATTTCGGCGGCGCCGTCTACATCGGCTCCAACAGCAGCCCGGTGTTCGAAGGCTGTATCTTCCGGGACAACGTCGCCGATACGAACACCGTGGCCGTGCCCGATGACATTTACGTCAGCTACGGCGGCGCGATCGCCTTCGAGGACGGCAGCACGCCGACGTTCATCCGCTGTATCATCGAGAACAACAGCTCCTGTGTCGGTGGCGGCATGTGGTGGTCGAACGCCTCGGCGACGATCGTCGACTGCAACATCGCCGGCAACAGCGCCTACCACGGCGGCGGCATGTACGCGATCGATGCGGTTGGTGTGATCGACGGCTCGCTGGTCCAGCGGAACCTGGCGTTCCTGTCCAACGTGGACGCCAACCTCGTGACCGATCCGAACGTCGGGTTCGGCGGCGTCATGAGCTGGGGCGGCGGCTTCTGTGGCATCGACTCGCCGATCGACATCTACAACAGCGTCTTCACCGGCAACCGATCGCTGTCGTCCGGCGGCGGCATCTATCTCGGCGGCTCCGACCAGGACATTACGGTCGGGCCACGGGTGCACAACTGCCTGGTCACCGCGAATACAGCCGGTCGCGACGGCGGCGGCATCTCCATCTGGAAGTCCGAGCCGATCATCAGCAGCTCGACCATCGCCGACAACGTGGTGACCGGGGCGCTGGGCTCGGCCTACGGCGGCGGTCTGTTCGTCGCCTACGATTCGAACGCCGTCCTGACGGACTCGATCGTCTGGGGCAATACGAGCAACAAGAACGGCTCGCAGGTCGCGGTGACCAACGGCTTCGAGTACGGAGCGCGACCGTCCACGCTGCACGTTCGTCATAGCAACATCCAGCCGAGCCTCGATCCGACGGCCGTGGCAGGCACGGCCCTGGACTTGGTCTTCGTCGTCGATACGACCGAGAGCATGACAGACAGCGTCCTGGCCTTGCGGGCCGCGGCCGCCCAACTGGTGGCGGCGGTGCCGATGCAATCGCCCGATTACCGCATCGCGGTGGTCGATTTCAAAGACTTCAACGAAACGGGTCTGGGCGCAGGAACCGACTACACATTCCGCACGGTTGTCCCGTTCACCGAGGACCCGACGCGGGTGATCAACGGGATCAACACTCTCGGCACGCCTACGGGCGCCGGCGGCGACACCGACGCCGAGTCGGTGTACTCGGCGTTGATCGATACGATCGACGGGACCGCTCTGGGCGGATGGCGCGGCGGGCAGGTCAACCGCATCATCCTGCTGATCGGGGATGGTCCGCCGCACGATCCGGAGCCGCCGACGGGCTACACGCTTTCGACGGTGGTCAACGCGGCTTCGCAGTCGCCGAGCAAACGCATCTTTGCGGTGCAGATCGGCCAGGACCCGCTGACCTCGGTGTACTACACCTCTCTGGCCGGTGGCACGGGTGGTGCGCTGACGCGTGCGTCCAACGCCCTTGGCCTGGCGGCGGCGGTGACACAGAGCATTGAGCTGATCACGCACGTGGCGCCGTCGATCTACGTCTCCGATCAGTCACGGCTGCCCGGTTGGGACGCCGCAGAGGCGACCTGGGACGAGACGACGGGCAACCTCGGCGAGGACCCGTTGTTCATCGCGGGGTACTATCTGGGCCAGACGGCATCGGGCCAGGGACGACAGAGCCTGGCGGTCGATGCCGGAAGCGGTCCGGCCGATGCGCCGGGAATCGATTTGGCCGGTCGCACAACGCGAACCGACGGGGTCGCCGACGCCAATACGGTGGACATGGGCTACCACTATGTCCAGGGCGTGACGCTGTTCACCCTGACGGCCGAGGTGCTGCCCAACGCTGACGACGGGCTGCCGCACGGTTCGGTTAGTCCGGCGTTCGCCGTAGCCTATGAAGGGGCCGCCGACAACATCGTGCGACTCGTCGCCACGCCCGAGTTGGGCTGGCGAGTCAGCCAGTGGTCGGGCACCGACGACGACACGCTGACGGACCTGACCAACACTGTCACGCTGACGCAGGATCGCCAGGTGACGGTGACGTTTGAGAAACGCCGGTCGCGCGTCATCACCGTGCCGGGCGACCATCCGACGATTCAGGGCGCCGTGACCGCTGCCGGTGAAGGCGATACGATCATGGTCGATCCGGGCACCTACTACAGTGGTTATGAGGCCTTTGCCCTGATCATCGACAAGCCCGTGACGATCACGTCGAGAAACCCGAACGATCCGACCGTTGTGGCTTCGACGATTATTGACGGCCTGAGCGCCGTGGCCGGCAATGAGTGGAACAATCTTGGCGTGCTGTTCGGACCGGGCGCCGACCGCAACACCGTGTTCAACGGGTTCACCATCCAGAACTGCGGCGGCAACGCCACGGATGGCGACGACGGCGATCGCGACCTCGGACATCCCAACGGCGGGGACGGCGCACCGATCGAAGGCGCGGCCATGATCCTGCTGCCAGGGGCGGCTCCGGTGATCAAGAACTGCATCTTCCGCAACAACGCGGTGGTGGCGGGCGACGGCGGCGCCGGCGTGGACGCCGATGAAACAACCAACGCCGGTCGCGGCGGCTGGGGCGGCTGGGCCCGCGGCGGCGCGATCTACTGTGCCGTCGGCACGAATCCGAGGTTTGTCAACTGTATTATCGAGAACAACTTCGTGCAGGGCGGCAACGGCGGCAACGGCGGCGGCTACTCCGACGGCGGTGGTCTGGCCAACTACGGCGGCAACTACACACCGCCTGTGATGATCGACATCAATCCGAACAGCTTGGGGGCCGAGACGGCCATGCAGGAGCTGTGGCGGACCTGGCTGTGGGATTTCGCCGCCGATGTCGAGGCCACTTTCGGGACGCAGCCCTATTCGCCGGACACAGGCATCCTCGGCAGTGGCGGATCGTACTTCGGCGACTATCGCTGGTACTCCGGCTACGGCGGCGGCGTCTATATCGACCAGCGCAGTAGCGCCGAGTTCGTCTCGTGCATCATTCGCGGTAACCGCAGCTACGGCGGCATGAGCGGCCAGGGCGGCCAGGCCGGAGCGGCCGGCCGGTTTACCGAACCGTTGATTCCGTTCCAGATGCCGTCCTACGGCGGGGGCGTCTACTGCGCGGCCGAGACGACGGTGGTCTTCACCGGCTGCACCTTCGAGGACAACATTGCGTCCCCGACCACCGCGGGACAGGACCCGAACTTCCGCCTCGATCCGTATATCGGCTTCGGCGGAGGCATCGCCGCGGAAGGCACCGCCAATCTGACGTTCGTCGATTGTAACATCGTCGACAACAGCGCCGATACCGGCGGCGGCATCTATGTCATCAATTCCGGCATCGGCGTCATCGACTGCAACGTGACGCAGAACACGGCCCTGCGCGGCGGCGGTCTGGCCGGCATGGGCGGTTCGATCGGCGTCGCTGGCAGTCGCATCTGGAACAACTGGGCGATTACCGACCAGGACGATCCGAACGACGATGACATCGCACCGATCGGCGGCGGCCTGCTCTTCTCATCGGCCAACGCTCTGGTCGAGGACTGCGACGTTGCGGGCAACATCTCGGACGGCTCCGGTGCTGGGGTCTATCTGCGCGGCCAGAACGCCACGCAGATCGTCAACTGCCTGATCCGCAACAACCGAGCCTACCGCGACGGTGGCGGCATCTCGACGAACTGGTATGCCGAACCGACGATTCGCAACTGCACGTTTGTCACCAACGGGGCGCCGGGCACGCCCAGCGATCCGAACAACACCGGATTCGGCGGCGCCATCTTCTGCGGTTATCTCAGCGAGGCGACGGTGGTCGACTCGATTCTCTGGGGCAACGCGGCTCGCCTCGGCGGTGAGTTGGCCGTCGGCAGCGGATACGATCTCGATCCGCTCTGCGGCACGCTCCGTGTCTCCTACAGCGATATCCGTGTCGGTCCTAACGACATCTGGGTCGATCCCGGCTGCACGCTGGCGTACGGGGAGGGCATGATCAACGCCGATCCGATGTTTGTCAGTGGGATGCTGGGCGACTTCTATCTGAGCAATCGCAGTGCCGGCCAGTCGCGGACGAGTCCGGCCGTCAATGCGGGCAGCGACTTTGCCGGCAACGTCGGGATGGCGCGATCTTCGACCCGCACCGACCACGTTCCCGACACCGGTCGCGTGGACATGGGGTATCACTATCCATTCCTCGAACCGTGCAAGTTCTGCGATCTGGTCTTCGACGGGATCATTGACTTCCAGGACTTCGCCGCCTTCGCCACGAAGTGGCTTGATGAGAACTGCTCCGAGACGAATGGGTGGTGCGATCAGGCGGATGTGACGTTTGATTCCCATGTGAACGTCCGCGACCTGACGGTGCTGGCCGACTGCTGGCTGGTTCAGGATACGACGCCGCCTCTGCCGGACCCGGCGGAGTGGGAAACCCTGCCTCGGCTGGACGGCGGCACCGCGCGGATGGTGGCCAAAGAGGCGGTCGATGCATGGGGCTGGCCGGTGGAGTACTACTTTGAGAACGTCAGCGGCGGCGGCCACGACAGCGGCTGGCAGAGCAGCCGGGTCTACAACGACACGGGCCTGTCGAGCGGTCGGCAGTACGGCTACCGCGTCAAGGCGCGCGATGCCCTGGGCAACGAGACGAAGTTCTCGGCCGTCCGCTACGCCGGTATGGCTGACAGGATGCCACCGATTCCCGATCCGTACATCCTGCCCAATGCGGTGGTGACGTCGCAGACGATCACGCTGATTGCGACCGAGGCCTTCGACGACAACGGCGTACAGTACTTCTTCGATACGAACACGCCGGGCGCCAACGACAGCGGTTGGATCAATACGAATACCTATACCGATGTCAACCTGGCGCCGGGGATGACGTACTGCTACCGCGTCAGGGCCAGGGACATGTCGGCCAACCAGAACGAGACCCCGTACTCCGCCTGGAGCTGCTTCACCACGGGGCTCCCGGCTGATCCGACGCCACCGACGCCGAATCCGATGGCGTTCGACCCGAACGGTCTGCCACGCGAGTACGAGATTCCGAATCCGGACCCAGAGCTCGACTTCTGGGTCGAGATGATGGCGGTGACTGCAACGGACGACAGCGGCGGGGTCGAGTACTACTTCGAATGCGACCTCAAACCCAAGGTCTACCCCGCCGGCTTCAGCAGCGGTTGGCAGGCCGATCCGGTCTGGCGTGTCCGCATCGGCAGACAGAACCAGGGATTCAAGTTCCGCGTCCGGGCCCGCGACGCCGAGGGCAACATGACGGGCTGGTCGGATTGGGTAATGGCGACTGCCAGGCCGGATCAGCCGGCCTTGGAGACTGATGACGAAACCGGCGCAGGGGCGGTTGTCCAGTAGCGCTCGGTCCACAGGCCCGACAATGAGGATTCCGCTTAGCCCCGGCCGTCAGTGGTCGGGGCTAAGTCTTTTCTCCTGGCACAGTGTGTTCGGCGGCCCGTCGATGTCGACGTCGGTCAGGTTGTCTTTGCCTATCCTCTATCGCCCGATGAATCGAGAACGCCGGTCACGCATAGGCAAGATTGAGGATCGAATTGGCGAGGACCACCGCCACGGAAACCGCAATGGTCAGCTTGCCGCTGGTGTGGTTTGACCTCGACCAGGACAGAAAGCCCAGGACCAGGCCCGCCAGCCCCAGGGCATTGGCCACAGCCAGGAACACAGCGATGTTCCCTATAACGTCGGGCTGGGCCTGTGTGGCAATCAGACGCACGCGGTTGGCGCCCTGGCCGATGAGGCCCCACGGCAGGCTGCCTTGGGCGGCCTCTTCATTGCCCCCATCGTTGCCGATGGTGTTGTAGTTGTAGATGCTTCCCGCCGCCAGCAGGGCCTGCCCGCCGATAAAAACCCAAGCCAGCAGGACCAGTACGAGACTACGGGTGCGTCGCTTCTTGTTGTCCTGTGTTGCAGACATCGTATGTCTCCCGAAAAAGGGCCGAATCGTTCGTTCCGCAGGGGGGGCGTGCGTGGCACCGATCCAAGTCACCGTGGCCGCCCGAGACGACCTACTTCCATCGGGTCCATGTAAACCATAACAATGCCTGGAGCGGCAGGCAAATCGAGTCCGTATGTCTCTCCCATCGCACGGGCAACGGCGTCTTTTGGATGTCCTGAGGCCTTCTACTGCAGGTGTGCTACGTCATACTCCGTCCTGCCGATCGGTTTTGGCGGGGGCGTTGGCCATCCGACGAAGCAGATCGCGCAGTCTCTGTGGCTCGTTCATGGCATATCTCATGAGCGCGTCCAGTTCGGCGTCGACGAGCCGGTGGAGTTGCTCGATCCGTTCGTTCTCCCTGCGAACAGCCTGCATGATGTCCGTCTGGGTGATGATCCCGCAGACCTTTCGAGTGCGGTCCATGACCACCAGGCGGTGAAGCCGCATCGTGTCCATCCTTCTGCCCGCACTGAGGACCGAGTAGGTCGGCGGGATGGCGACGATGGGAAACGACATGATGTCCACGACCTGCGTCGTCGCCGGATCCTTGTGCAGGGCCACGATGCGTCGGAGCAGGTCCTTTTCGGTTACGATGCCCGCGACTTCCTGGCGATGGATCGCGACCAGGCAGGAGATCCCGTTGGCCGCCATGACCCGGGCAGCCTCGGTGGCGGTGGCCCCGGTTTCGATGGTGGCGACCTTTGTGCTCATGACGTCGGAAACAGCGTTCAACGGACTGATCGAGATGAGTCCTCGTATGACGTCGGTCTGTGTAATGATGCCCACCAGGGCGCCTGCATCCACCACAGGTAGTCTCTTGATGCCCCTGGCCTCCATCGTGCGGCCTGCGACCATCACACGCTCATCCGGGGACACCACCGCGACAGGGCTGGACATTCGCTGAGCGATCTCCAAGCGACGAAAGTCCGTATCGGCGGCGGCGATCCCTTTGAGGATGTCTTTGTCTGTGAGGATACCGATCACCTTCTCCTCTTCGGTAACGACGACACAGGAGATGTTGTTCTCCGACATTCGCCTCGCTGCGGCGAAGACGGTGTCATCGGAGCTTGCCGTGACAATCTCCCTGCCCATGATATCGCTGACTCTGAGTTGCTCGCGGTGGGCTCCAAGCCCTGGAGGAACAGTTGCTTCCCGATGTTCCCTCGTCGCCGGTGCCTCTGCCAGTATGTCCATCGATTCGCTCCCGAAAACGACCTGTTACATGTCTCCGCGTATTGGCTTGCGGATGAAACGCCAGCTTCCGTACCTGGGTCTGTTTCGGCCGATTCCGGACAAGACTTCGAAAAAGCCGGGTGTGGCAGGGAGATTGCCTGCGAAAATACGTATTCTCCCGTATTTCGCGAATGTGCGGGCCCATTGTGGATCGGTTGATGCGATGGTATCCTGAAGGCGGGTGGATGTTGATACGATGCCGGAAGGCCGGAAAGGAATCATGGATCCATTTGACAGGGCACGAGAGCTTCTGCGTCGGTTCAAGGGCGACGCTTATCTGTTCGGTCGCGGTGCGCTCGACAGGATCGGGCCTTGGGTCCGGCAAGCGGGCGATAGGGTTGCCTTGGTTCGCGGCACTTTTGCAGGCAGCGACGGATATGTGCAGCGGATCCACATGGCCTTGGCGGACGCCGGCGTCGAACTGGCGACCGAGGTTCGAGGAGCGCGTCCCAACGCCCCGTGTGAAGACGTCTTTCGTATCCGGGACGAACTGGCCCGGGCCGAAGTGGACGCCGTAGTCGGTTTTGGCGGAGGCAGCACGATCGACGCCACTAAGGCGGCGCTGGTGCTTGGGATGGCGGGTGGGCAGCTCGATGATTACTTCGGCACGAGTCTCGTATCAAAGGTCCTTCGTCGATCGAGTCGATCACTGCCAGAATTCGTGGCCATTCAGACTGTGGCCGGTTCGGCGGCGCACCTGACGAAGTACTCCAATGTCACCGATCTGTCCACCGGGCAGAAGAAGCTGATCGTGGACGACGCCATCGTTCCGGCGTATCCGGCGTTCGACTACGAGACGACCTTCAGCGAACCGGAGGCCCTGACGGCCGATGGAGCCTTCGACGGGATGTCCCACATGATCGAGGTTCTCTACGGCGCGGTGGGCAAGCCGCACTATGCTCTGGCAACCGAGATCGTCCAGGTGGGCCTGCCATTGATTCTCGAGCACCTGTCCGACGTGTTGAATGATCCGAACCACCACCGAGGGCGGGAGGCCCTGGCCTTGGCGACCGACCTGGGTGGCTACGCGATCATGATCGGGGGCACCAACGCGGCGCACCTGACGAGTTTCTCGCTGGTTGATCTCCTGCCGCATGGGCGGGCCTGTGGCCTGATGAATCCGTACTATACCGTCTTCTTTGCGCCGGCGATCGAAGGGCCGCTCCGTTGCATCGGGCAGATCTGGCGGCGGGCCGGCTTGACGACTACCGATTTCCAGGCCCTGGCCGGACGCGAACTGGGCATCGCCGTCGGCGAGGCCATGCTGGCCTTTGCCCGGGAGGTGGGCTTGCCGACTCGCCTGGCGGACCTGGAGGGCTTCTCATCGGCCCATGTGAGCCGGGCATTGGCGGCGGCCAAGACCCCCGAATTGCATATGAAGCTCCAGAACATGCCGATTCCCTTGACGGCCGAGATGGTGGATGATTGCATGGGGCCCGTTTTGGAAGCAGCGGCCCAAGGCGACCTCGCCCTTGTGCCAGCCGCTTCCACGGATCGCTGGAGCCACCCATAGTGCCAGGGTCCTTCCAAGACGGCGATAGCCGGCCCAGGTGCAATGCATCGCCCTGGCGCACTGCAAAAACGTGCCGGTGGGGTTTGATTCATCACAGGCGGTTCCGTATACTGCCACATGAGTGTGCTTGATTTGGGCACGACCGAATGGGGACGGATGCATGATTTGGGGATGGACACATATGAGCCGACGACGATGGTCACCTGTGATGGGGTGGCGAGCTTTGGTAGTTCCGGCGGTGGTTCTGATGTTGGCAGTTCCTGGGGCAAGGGCCATGCAGGAACTCCCCCCGACTTCTTCAGCGGCGCTCGATGGGGCGGCCCAAGCTTTTGCCCAAGGGCGGTTGGATGAGGCGGCCAAGGGATTCGAAACGGTGGCACGCGATGTCTCGTCTGCGTCGTTCATTCGCGGTTTGGCTTTGTTTGGACTGGCCGAGGTGGCGATGGCGCAACAGGATGTACCCGCGGCCGTCGCGGCATGGGGACGTCTGGCGGCCGATGTGACATTGCGGCGGTTCCATCGTGACGCGGCTAAGCGGCGGATCGCTGAAGCGAAGCGCATCCAGCAGGGGTTGCCTGCTCGCGACCCGGCAGCCTATCGGGAGCCGCCGCGAGTGCTGCCCGGGCCCGGCAAGGTCTTCTATGTCACGCCGATGGGCGACGATGCTGCCGACGGCTCGCGAGAGACGCCGTTTCGCACTCTGGAAAGGGCCTGCGACGCGGTGCGGTCGTTGAAGCGGTCCGGCGGTGGAGAACTGCCCACGGGCGGCGTGGAGATCGCAGTCGGCGCCGGAGACTATCGATGGAAGCGGACGTTGGAGCTGACCGGCGACGACTCGGGCACCGCTGAGTCGCCTGTGGTCTACGAGGGGCCGGCCGACGGGACGGCCGTCCTTCGCGGCGGTGTGCGGGTCACGGGGTGGAAGCAGATCTCGGACGCCGCTGTTCGCGAAAAGCTGGATGCGTCGGTTCGCGATCGCGTGTTGCAAGCCGACCTCAGGACCCTGGATGTGGACGACTGCGGTGATGCGACGGCGCTGCGTCGTCAGCCGGAGCTGTTCGTGGACGGCAAGCCGCAGACGCTCGCCCGCTGGCCGAATGAGGGCTTTGTCAAGACCGGCGAAATCCTCGGCACAGATACCTTCAAGGTCTGGAACACGATCGAAGGCTGCCGCGATGGGAAGTTTCGCTACGTCGAGGATTGGCCGAGCCGCTGGCTCGATGAACCCGACGTGCGGCTCTATGGCTACTGGTTCTGGGACTGGTTCGAGGAGTATCAGACAGTCACCTCGATTGATGCCGATGAGAAGACGTTTACACTGGCCCGCCCCTACTCCAATTACGGCTACCGCAAGGACCAGCGTTACTTCGCGTTGAACGTCTTTCGTGAACTCGACGCCGAAGGCGAATGGTATCTCGACCGCCAGGCGGATATCGTCTACTGGCTGCCGCCACAGGGACTCGACGTATCAAAGGCCGAGGTCGTTCTGAGTGTATTCGACCGGCCCTTCATCGCATTGGCGGACGTCGAGCACGTGGTGGTTCGCGGCCTGACGCTTCAGGAAGGGCGCGGCGACGGCATCCACGTCCGTGACGGGGCCGAATGCCTCGTCGCCGACTGCACGCTCCAGCGGTTCGGAGGCGACGCGATCGTCGTCGAAGGCGGTCTGCATCACGGCATCTTCAACTGTACGATGCGCACGCTCGGCTGCGGCGGGATGCGCGTGGCCGGCGGCGACCGCCGGAGCCTGACGGCGGGCCGGCACTTCGTCGAGAACTGCATCGTCTCTGACATCTCGCGCCTGAAGCGCACCTACGCGCCGGCCGTTCATCTCGACGGCTGTGGCAACCGCATCGCCCACAACCTCTTCGAGGACATTCCATCGTCGGCGATGCGGATCGAGGGCAACGATCACCTCATCGAACTGAATTGGATCCGCAACGTCGTGCGGGAATCGGACGACCAGGGTGGGCTCGACATGTTCGGCAATCCGCTCTATCGTGGCGTCGTGATCCGCTGGAATCGCTGGAGTGATATCCGGGGCGGCACGCAGCACGGCGCCGCCGGCGTTCGCCTGGACGATATGATCTCGGGCGTCGCCATCTATGGGAACGTTTTTGAGCGATGCGGCGCGGTCCACTTCGGCGGCGTCCAGATCCACGGCGGCAAGGAGAACCTCGTCGAGGGCAACCTGTTCGTCGATTGCCTGGCCGGACTGACCTTCAGCCGATGGGGCGAGTCGCGCTGGCTCGAAGCGGTCGAGCGATTTCTGCCCCAGGCCGGCGAGCCGGCCTATACGAGCCGCTATCCTGAGTTGGCCAATCTCAAGAGCCAAGCCAACGTCAACATGATCGGGCGTAACCTCTTCGCCCGGTGCGAGAGCGTCTTCCAGCGCGACGGCGGCGTTCAAAGGACGGCCCTCAACGCGATTGCCGACGGGGCTTTGGCGGTTCAGATCGCTTCCGGCGGCAAGTCGCCCGCCGCTTCCGGCCCGTTGCGGTCGGTCCTTTTCGAGCCGATCCCTGTCGATGAGATTGGTCCGTACAAGACGGATCGCCCATAGAGGGCACGGTCGGCAGGATTTTTGCTCAGATGACGCGGTCCTATTGCCGATAATCCATTGGCTGCACTGATTTTGCGGTAGTTTGCAGAAAGCGGGGTCCTCACATTATGATAGGGGCCCATAACAACCCAATGCCTGTGCAATAGGATAGCGCTGAAGTGACACAAGACAGAGGTCAACCCGAACTGTCGGTGGTGGTGCCGCTGCTCGACGAACGGGACAATCTTCGCCCGCTGTACGACCAGATCAAACAGGCCATCGACGGACGCTATGCATACGAGATCCTCTTCGTCGACGATGGAAGCACTGACGGCGGCTTCGAGATTCTGACGGAGTTCCACAGCACCGATCCCCACGTGCGGGTGATTCGGTTCCGCAAGAACTTCGGCCAGACGGCGGCGCTGAGCGCCGGTTTCGCCCACGCCAGAGGGGACGTGATCATCGCGATGGACGCCGATTTGCAGAACGACCCGGCCGACATCCCCATGCTCGTCGCCAGGCTCCACGAGGGCTATGACGTTGTCAGCGGCTGGCGCAAGGAACGGCACGATAAGGCTTTGACGAGGCGGTTGCCGTCACGCATGGCGAACTGGTTGATCTCGACGATCACCGGGGTCAAGCTGCACGACTACGGCTGCACCCTCAAGGCGTACCGGCGGGAGGTGCTGGCCGAGACGAAGCTCTACGGCGAGATGCACCGATTCATCCCGGCGCTGGCCAGTTGGAGCGGGGCCCGAATCACCGAATGCGTGGTCAATCATAGGCCCCGAACGGCGGGGGTGGCCAAGTACGGACTGGCGCGCACGTGGAAGGTCATCCTCGATCTGATTACGGTCAAGTTCCTCGGCTCGTTTTCTACCAAGCCGATCTACATCTTCGGCGGTCTGGGCGCCCTGACGACTGTGGGAGCAATCCTCTCCGGCCTGATGGTCCTATATCAAAAGTTCATCGCGTCATACCATCTGGCGATGAATCGCAACCCGCTCCTGGTCCTGACGGCCATGTTGATCACGGCGACGATCCAGTTCATTCTGATGGGCCTGCTCGCCGAGCTGCTCGTGCGGACATACCATGAGTCCCAGGGTCGACCGACCTATGTCATCCGAGAGGTCCTCGACGCATCGGGTGCTGTGGAGAAAAGTGAATGAGCAAGATCCCCAAGCGAAGCAAACCTCTCCGCGGACGCTCGGCCCACGTGAAGGACAAGCCGCATCTTCTCGACGACAGTCGGATGTGGTACGTTCTGACTGCCGGTCTGATCCTCGTTCTGGCGGGCGTGCCGTTTGGTCTGGGCAAGCATTTCGAGTTCAACAGCCCTGAGCCATTCGACGGAGGGGCCTATCTGTACTCGGCCCAGCGCGTTCTGTCCGGGGCGCGGATCGGTGCAGAGGAGAAGCCCAGCGCCCAGGCGGGAACGCTCCTGGTGAACATGCTGGCGGTGCGGCTTTGGGGTTTCAAGGATATCGGACCCAAGGTCCTTCAAATGGTCTTTCAGGCCGCCGCCCTGGTCTTCATGTTCGTCACCATGCGCCGGCTCTTCGGAACGCTGGCGGCCGCCATCGGGGTCATTATCGCTTCTGTCTACCTCTCGGCGCCGCTGATCGCCAAATACGGCAACGTCAAAGAGCAGTTTATGATTGCCTTCATGATCATGGGCGTCTGCTGCTTTGTCTTCTATCGCCTGACGGGCCGATGGTGGTGGCTGCTTCTGGCGGGCGCAACGCTGGTCTGGGGTCCCATGTTCAAGCAGACAGGCCTGTCGGCCATCGCCGCGACGGGGCTATTCGTATTGCTTCAGCCGGTGCTGCGCCGCGAGAGCTGGAAGAAGGCGGGCAGGGACCTTGTGCTGATGACGGCCGGGGCGCTGGTGGTCCTGGTTCCGATCCTCGGCTGGTACGCGAGCATGGGATCGCCCGTGGGTTTCTGGCCCTATTCGTTTCTTTATGGGCCGCTGCTTCCGACGGCCAGTTCTTCGGAAGCGGCGGCGAGCGAGCCGCAGGCATCACAGGCGGAGCCGGAGGCAACTGTGGTCGCGAAGCCCGCGAGCGGTCTAGTCTTGCGGTTCCTGCCGGGCTATGTCCGCCACAGTTGGGAAGCCCTCGGTCCGGCGGCGCGAAAGGAAGCGTTTCTGCGCGTGCTACGCTACTATCGTTTGCTGATCCTGCCGATCCTGCTGGCGCTGGCGGCAATTGTGGCTCGTTTGATCGTGCTCGTGCGTTGCAGAGGCAAGGCGAAGAAGCCGCCAACGCAGGACGATCCGGGGCGGTTCGTGCCGCTCTTGGCGGTCTGGTGGTTCCTGGACATGGCGTTCATCTGGATCAGCCCGCGTTCGTACGAGCAGTATTACCTGCCCTTGAACGCCTCGGCCGCCATGCTGGGCGGCTACTTGGTCGGCCTGTATGGCCGTCGATGGCGTACCGATCCGAATCGCAGCCGGTGGATCGTTGTGGGACTCCTGTCGATGGTGGTCATGATGGTTCTGTCGTGGCATATCTTCTTTGGAGTACGCAAAAGTCCGCATAGCGGCGCCGTCTACACGGACAGACGCACGAAACAGCCGGAACGCCGCAATGGTTATCTCCAGAAGTGGCGAGAGATTGCCTCCGAGCCGGACTACGACTGGCAATATGTGGGCGACTACATTCGCGCCCATTCCGAGCCGACGGATAGCATCTATGTCTGGGGTTGGGTCCCGGGCATCTATGTACAAGCCCAGCGTCTCAGCGCTGCCCCGAAGGCATTTGAAGGGACGATGCACACCCTGCCGCCGGCCGTGCTGGCCGAGCGCGTGCAGGAGATCCTGAGTGGGTTCGAGAAGGACCCGCCCAAGTTCATTGTCGATACGCGCAAGGAGCATTTCCCCTGGGACCGGCCGTGTCTGGAGCTTTGGCCGATCGCGGCGTTTACTGGTCAGAACCAGGTGATGTTTCTGCCGCCGAATCCCTCGCTGGTCGAGGCCTACGACAAGTCCTGGACTGAGACGCTGCGTCAGAACTGGGGCAGCGACGAGGCCGCCCGATACGAAGCACTCGCGCCGCTGCGGAGGTACATCATGCAGAACTACCGGGTGGTTGAACGGGATCAATACCGCGCGTCGCGCACCCGCTTTGGCCTCCCGACGCTGTACCACAAACCTGGCCTGCCCAACTCGTTTGGCGTGCAGGTCGTATTTGTTCGCACGTAGAGCCTTTGGAATCCTGAATAGGTCAGCCCCATGCCCGAACCCATGGACGACCAACTCATTGATCAGCAGGAGTTGTACGACAGCACCTGGACCGGCGGGCTCGAACGCGGCAAGGAGCAGCGGGGCAATCTCCAGACCAACCTGGAGTTCCTTTCGCGAACCGGGTCGCTCCGGCCGGGCGACCGGATTCTGGAGATCGGCTGCGGGATCGGCGCCGTGGTCAGTACGCTGGCGGGGCAGGGCTGTCGCGTCACGGGTACCGACATCTCTCGCGTCGCCATCGAATACGGCCAATCCAAGTATCCCGGGCTCGACTTGCAGGTACAGGCGGCCGAGGAACTGGCCTTCGCCGATGAAACGTTCGAGGTCGTCTTGAGCTTCGACCTGTTCGAACATATCGCCCAGATCGACCGGCACGTCAGCGAGGTGCATCGGGTGCTCAAGCCCCAGGGCCACTATCTGTTCCAGACGCCCAACAAGCTCAGCAACGCGACGTTCGAGACGCTCTCACACAGATCGCTCAAGTGGCGGCGGTACCATCCGTCGCTGCACACGCCCGGACAGCTCCGCCGGCGGCTGGGCCGGCATGGATTCGAAGTGAGCTTTGTGAAGGTGAACTCGATCAACGAATTCACGCGTGCGAAACTCAAGAAGTTAGGGCCCCTCGGCTCCCTGATCGCACACGTCAATTTCGAGAAGCTGCCGCTGGGCCTCCAGACGAACCTCTACGTCGTCGCCCGCAAGAGGGACTGAATCCATGTGCCCGCGTACACCGCCAACGACCCTGCAGCGACTATGTCATTCCGAGCGCAGTCGAGGAAGCTGGCCGCGAATTCGAAGCATGCCCAGTTTCTGGCCAGATGCTTCGACTACGCTGCGCTCCGCTCAGCATGACAACAGGGCAGCCAGGGCGCTCCAGGTGGTCGAAGTGATGGGGACAAGGCGATGAAGCTGCTCATGCTCAATTACGAGTTTCCGCCCATCGGCGGCGGGGGAGGGCAGGCGCATCGTTCGCTTCTGAAGGAGTTCGCGGGCCGTCGCGACCTCGTCGTCGACGTGCTGACCTCGGCGCCGAAACCGGGCTTTTCGACGGAGTCGTTCGCCGACAACATCCGGATTCACAAAGTGGGCATTCGCAAGGGACAGTTGCACCTCTGGCGGCGTACCGAAGTGCTCGCCTGGCTCCTCAAGGCCCGGTCGCATTACCGCAGGCTCTTGCGCGAAACGACCTATGATCTGGTCCACGCGTTTTTTGCTTTTCCCACGGGATGGCTGTGTTACCGCACGGCTGGCCAACTGCCCTATGTGATCTCGCTTCGCGGCTCCGACGTGCCCGGCGGCAACGCCCGTCTGCAATGGGACTATAAGGTGCTCGGGCCGCTGGTGTTCAAACCGATCTGGCAACAGGCATCGGCCCTGGTCGCGTGCAGCGAGGGGCTGCGGCAGCGGGCCTTGCGATTCCTGCCGTCGGCGCAGATTGACGTGATCCCCAACGGTGTGGACCTGGATCGGTTCGCGCCTGGCGAAGAACCTCTCGGCACGCCGCGACCGTTGCGCCTGATCACGGTCGGCCGGCTTTCGACAACCAAACGATTGGACATGTTGATCGAAGCAGTGGAACGGCTTGGCGCAGCAGGCGACAGCGTGCAATTGACGATTGTCGGGGGCGGCGCTCTTGAAAACGAGCTTCGGGGAAGGATATCAGCGGAACGTTTCCGTGGTATGGTAACGATGACCGGGCGACAAGATGCCGACCGGATGCCGGAGTTGTATCGCACGCATGATGTTTATGTCAGCGCCAGCGCCCAGGAAGGCATGAGCAACGCCATGCTTGAAGCAATGGCCTCGGGACTGCCCATCGTCACCACACGCTGCGAAGGCGTCGATGAGCTGATCGCCGACAATGGCCTCGTGGTCGATGAGGCGTCGCCCAAGGCCCTGGCACGCGCGATCGCGGCGTTCGTCAACGACCGGCCGACGCTTCGGGCCATGTCGACCGCGGCGCGGAGGCAGGCCGAGCGTTTTACCTGGCGGTCCGTTGCCGAGCGGTATCTCGAACTGTACGAACGGATTGTGACGCAGAGAGGGGTGAATCGGTGACTCCCAAGCTGTCCGTCATCATTGCGTCGTATAACCATCAGGACTACATCGCCCAGACCCTGCGCAGCATCGAAGAACAGACGTTCGGGGATTTCGAAATCATTGTGATTGACGACGGCAGTTCGGATCGTACCGTCGAAGTCGCCCGCCGTACCGAATCTCGCGCCCAGATCCACCCCCAGCGGAATCAGGGCGTGGTCGCCGCGCGCAACCGGGGTGTGGAATTGGCCCAAGGGCAATACCTCTGTTTTGTCGACAGCGACGACCTCGTTCTGCCGCAGCGTTTCGAGCGGCAGGTGGCGTTTCTGGACGCTCATCCGGAGATCGGGCTCGTCTATGCCGAGGCGCTGATTATCGACGCCGAGGGCCACGGGCTGGGCCGCCTCAGCGACGTCTATCCGGTCAAGCCCGGCGACACCGCCGAGATGCTGGCCCTGCACTACTGCTTTGTCCCGATGATTACGGCGATGGTTCGAGCCGACGTGCTGAGACAGGCCGGACCGTTTGAGCGACCCGGACCGATCAGTGATTACATCAAGTGGATCGAGGTCGCTCATCTCAGCGACGCCCACTACGATCCCGAGCCTCTAGGCTGCTGGCGGCGGCACCCGCGCAGCACGTCGAAGCAGGCCAACAAGGTCAAGAGCTATGCCAAGACACGGGCCGCACTGAAGCGCACCCTGCGCAAGTATCCCGATTTGGCCCAAAGGCTCGGCAAACGCATCGTGCGCCGCTACGCACGGTCGTACTTCCTGACCGGCTTCTGGCTGGCCGCTGACGGCGATGTGCCGCGCGCTCGAAAGTACTACGCCAAGGCGATCAGACTCTACCCGGCTTCTGCGGCCAACTGGGCCGGGTATCTCCTGACCCTTGTGCCGGCCCGGCGACTTGTCGTGGCGCTGCATCGCCATGTTCGGGCCCGAAAGCTGCCCTGGTGAATGTCCAAGACAACGGAAGACGCATGACGACGATTCGGACCATTGAGGTTTCTTGCCCGCTGTGTGGCAGCGACGATGCGATGCATCTGTTCGAAGCTGTCGATCGTCTGCATGGGATCGAGGGCCGTTTTCGTTACGTGCGCTGCCGGTCGTGTGAACTGGTGTACATGAACCCGCAGGTCGCGCCTGAGAGCATCGGGCATTTGTACCCGGAGTCGTATGCACCACACGCCGACAAGTCGCAGACGCCGCGCAAGGCATTGATGGCCGTGCGCGACGGTTTGCACAAGATACCGCTGGTGGGCACGGAATTGAAACGTTGGACGGACGCCCGAGTGATGGCGCCTCTGTTTCGCCGGTTGAGCGTGGGCCGACGTCTGCTGGATGTCGGTTGCGGCAGTGGGGCGTTCCTCGCTGCGGCACGTGCTGCTACCGGTTGCGAGGTCCAGGGCGTCGATATCTCGACGCACGCGGTCCGGACCGCGCGGATGCGGTATGGTGTCGATGTGTTCGAGGGCCCGATCACAGAAGCACCGTTAGCGGACGATTCCTTTGACGCGATCACGGCTTGGTGGTATCTGGAGCACATCGCCAATCCAAATGAGGCCGTGGCGGCCATGAGCCGGCTGCTGAAGGAAGGGGGCACGTGCGTTCTCGGCGTTCCCAACTTCGACAGCGCCTTCGCTCGGCGGTTCAGGGACCGATGGTATCATCTGGATTGCCCTCGACACCTGTGTATCTGGAGCCCCGCGACGATGCGTCGATTGCTGGAATTGCACGGCCTGAACGTGACGCGCATCTTCCACGACCGGTCGCCCTGGGGCCTGCTTGGGTCGCTGCAATACCAGCGTTACGGGGACAATACCGACCCGAAGCGCCGCAACCGCATCCGACAGTCGGTGCTGCTCTGGCTTTTGCTGTTGCCGGCGACGATCGTCGTGTCGTTGTTGCGCCGCTCGGATATCATCGTCGTCTACGCACAGAAACGAACGGCCGGCACCCGCGCGGGCGCAGGCCGTGACGGGAGAGATGGACCTTCGATATGAATGAGACAACGTTCTACGACCACTTTCATCAGGACCGGCCCACCGGGGCCGGTGTGTGGGTGGCTTCGCGCTTCTGCCGGCGCATCCTGGAATTCGCTGAGTTGAAAGCCGGGGACAAGGTCCTTGAGATCGGCCCGGGACGAGGGGCGTTCGCCGACCTCTGCCTGGAACGCTCGATTTCGTATACGGCGATTGAGCCAAACCCCCATCTGGCCGAGGCGATGGAGAAGCGGGGGGCGCGCGTAGTGCGTGCACTGGTTCCACCGTTGCCCGAGATGGAAGAGAGATTCGACTGCGTGGTGATGATCAACGTCCTGGAGCACATGAGCGACGTGAAGCAGGCCCTGGCGATTGCCGAGCAGGTACGAAGATGCCTTACGCCAAACGGCCGGTTCGTGGTCTGCTCGCCCGATTACCTCAATCTTCGATGGCACTTCTTCAACAGCGATTTCTCGCACGGTTACGTCACCACCCAACGTCGCCTGTCGCAGTTGCTGATCAGCGCCGGCTACGACACCTGCCGAAGCACGTACCTGTCGGGGCCGCTGGCAGGGCTGGGCGGGCTGCTGGCGTCGGCGGTCGCGGGCCGTCTGCCGTTCGGGACGTTCCATGCGTGGTTCCCCAAGAGCCGACTGCTCATGAAGCTCTACAAGATCCAACTGACCTTCTCGCGCAAGGTCCTGATCGCCGGAGCGAGCGGATCATGATGCTCAGGGCGATTCAGCTACGACGAGCCGGTGGAAGCCTATGACCGAGCGGACCAGGGCCATTGCGAAGCTGCTTCTGCGACTGACGATTACTGTCGGATTGCTCTGCTACGTGTTCCGGCAGGTGGACATGCGGCACTTCTGGGAAGTGGCGCGGACCGCACAATGGACCTACCTGCTTGGTGTGTGGTTCTTCGCCGCGGTGTTCTACGGAGTCCAGTCGGTTGCACTCCGCCTGATCCTGCGACGGCAGGGTTGTGACGTCCCGCTCACCATCCTCTTTGGCGCCAGCTCGGTGACGGCCCTCTACAGCCTCATTCTGCCCGGTATCCTGAGTACCGGTGTCAAGTGGTATATCCTCAAGAAGCACACCGGCAAGGGCACCAACGTTCTGAGCAGCATGCTCTACAACCAGGTCATGCTGTTGGTCGCGATGATGGTGGTGGGCCTGGCGACCCTGATCGTGACGAACCCGACCCATGTGCTCTTTCCGCAGGCACGGCACGATTGGGTCCTGCCGGTGGTGTGCGCCGCGCTTCTCGTCGCCGTCGTGCTGCTGTGCGTTCTGCTTCTGAACGGCCGCACCGGACAGGTGGTGACGCGCCTGCTGGCCTTCCCATTGAGGCTTCTGCCCCAGCGCATGCAGCAGCGAGGACACGACATCCTCGCGCAACTGGCGGTCTTTCAGAACGCCGGATTGCGGTTTCATTTGACCGTTGCTTCGGTGAACGCCTTGGATGGGCTTCTGGTCGGCCTGGCGATCTACTTCTGTGCGGCCCGTGCCGCCCACGTGACTGTCGGACTGAGCGTCCTGATCTGGTTGTGGGCGGCAGTGTTCGTTCTCAGCAAGGTGCCCATCACCGTGGGCAATTTGGGAGTGCGCGAGGTGACGGTCGTCGGCCTGCTTACGGCCTATGGCGTTGCACAGCCCCACGCCTTGCTGATGTCGATGATCCTGTTCAGTTCGCAGCTCTTTCTGGCGGCTCTCGGCTTGGGCTATCAACTCGTCTGGGCGATCCCATCGAAGAAGCCGCCTGAGTCCACTTGAGACCCGTGTGCGCCTCGACCCCCATGATGGCCGGTTCCGGTTGACAGAAGGCCGTGGCTCGGATACCCTCTCTGCCGCTCATCGTCCTGTTGAGGACAACCGGGCACGGCTTGCGCCGACCGAAAAGCCGCAGGAGCGCCCCAAGAAAAATATGCACGATCCGACCCATCTGAAACTCGGCAACCTGACACTGGATGTTCCGTTCTTCCAGGCGTCTTTAAGCGGTTACAGTGACTATACGATGCGCTCGTTTGCCCGCCGCTTCGGCTGTCCCTTTATGCTGGCCGATGTGATGCTGGCCAAGAGCATGGCCGAGCCACGCGTCTTGCGCAAGGCCTGTTTCCGGCCTGGTATCGACGAGCATCCGGTGGGCGCCCAGATCATGGGCGAGACCCCAGCCGTCATGGCCAAGGCCGCCCGCGACCTGGTGGCGGTCGGATACGATGTGATCGACCTGAACTTCGCCTGTCCGGTGCCCAAGGTCCTGCGACGCGGACGCGGCGGCGCCCTGCTGGCCCATCCCAACACCGTCATCGATATCGTCAAGGCGGTCCGTGAGACCGTCGCCTGCCCGCTGCTGATCAAGCTTCGCATCGGTACCGATCGCCAGCCTGCCTCCCAGGACAACTTCTGGGAGACCGTGACGCGGTCGATCGAAGAGGGAGTCGATGCTCTGGTCATCCACGGGCGCACCGTCTCGCAGCGATATCGCGGCAAGGCTGATTGGGACGCCTTGGCCAGGGTCAAGGCCCGATTTCCATCGGCCACGATCGTCGGCAGCGGCGACATCTTCGATCCCCAGGCAACGGTCGATCTGCTGAAGCGGACCGGGCTCGACGGCTTCGTCGTTGCCCGTGGCGCGATCGGCAATCCGTGGATCTTCCGCGATCTGCGCTGCGTGTGGGAGAATCGCCCGGTTCCGCCTCCGCCCGACCTGGCGGAGCAGCGTGAGATCATGCTCGAGCACTTCCATCGCGTCTTGAACGGCTATCCGGAGAAGCGAGCGATCGGCTACTTCCGCAAATTCGTGGTTCGTTACGCCCGGCTTCATCCCAATCGCAAGCAGGTGACGATCACCCTGATGGCGGCAGAGACACGAGCGGCCGTCGAGGCCGGGATCGATGCTCTGTATGGCGGCGACGAAGCCCGGTGACGTCTGCCGATAATGCGGATCAGAGGGGCTTGGCGTAGAATAGTGAGCCGCCGGCACTCTCATGGTATCGGGCCTGCGCAAATCCGGCGGCCTCGTACAGACGTCTGGCACGGTGGTTGTTCTCCAGCACCTCCAGCGTGAGCTTGCAGCAATCCAACTGTGCGGCCTTTTCTGCCACGGCGTCCAGCAGTCGTCGCCCGATTCCCCCTCCACGACGGTCCGGCAGCACCGCCAAGTCGTGAATGTTGAGCAGGGGCCGGGCGTGAAACGTGGAAAACCCGCGGAAACAGACGGCGATACCGACCGCTCTGCCGTCCTGCCAGGCGAGGAGGATGAGCGTTGTGGGATGCCGCCGCAGTCCGTCGATCAGGTTGCCTCGCACCTCCGGCGGAAGCGGGCGGCCATTGCCCATCGGGTCGGCAGCATACGCATCGATCAACTCGACCACCGCCTGCTGATGTGCAACACAACCGAGGTCCGCCTCAACGATCTCGACGCCTGGCATGTGTCGCTGTTCCATCCAACGCCTCGTAGCTGTGCGATTCCGGACGCTTTGAACGAGGCAGCGACTATACTCGCCTCGCGCCTGATGGGCAAGCGGCAGGTCCTGTCTTTCCTACGGGCGAACGGGGTGGATTTCTCGGTTGCATTGCACGGTTGCTCTGGCTAAGATTGTCGCTTCCTTTTCTGAAGGCAGGTACGATCGGGAGGCAGGTTTATGTCGGACAATGTGGTACAGACTGTAGAGGCGTTGAAACGCGGCACCGTGGAGGTTTATACGGAGACCGACCTGGCGCAGCGGCTAATGGACGCCGCCAAGGCGGGCCGGCAGATGCGGATCAAGCTGGGTCTGGACCCGACCAGCCCGGACATCCACCTGGGGCACACAGTGGTGCTCCGTAAAATGCGACAGTTTCAGGACTTGGGTCATAAGGCGGTCCTGATTATCGGCGACTACACCGCCCGTGTGGGCGACCCGACGGGCCAGAACGCGACGCGGCCGATGCTCTCACCCGAGCAGATCGAACGAAACGCTCGGACCTATTTCAATCAGGCCGGACACATCCTCAATACCTCGCCCGACAAGCTCGAGGTCCGTTACAATAGCGAGTGGCTCGCCAAACTCAATCTGGCGGACCTGATCAAGCTCGCCAGCAGCATGACGGTCGCCCGCATGCTCGAACGCGACACGTTCGAACTGCGATATAAGGCCGGCGACCCGATCGGCATTCATGAGTTCCTCTACCCGCTCATGCAGGGCTATGACTCGGTGATGATTCGCAGCGACGTCGAGCTGGGCGGCACCGATCAGACTTTCAACAACCTCGTTGGACGCGACCTGCAGCGTCTCCACGACCAGCCGCCACAGATCGTCATCACCATGCCCATCCTCGTCGGCCTCGACGGCAAGGAGAAGATGAGCAAGTCCAAGGGCAACTATGTTGGCGTCACCGACGCCCCGAACGAGATGTTCGGCAAGATCATGAGCATCAGCGATGAGATGATGGCCAACTACTTTACGCTGTTGACCGACCTGTCTGGCGAGAAGATCGCTACGCTGACGGACCCGAGCCGGACCCATCCCAAGGAGGCCAAGGTTACGCTGGGCAAGACGGTTGTTACGCAATTCTATGGCCCTGAGTTGGCCGAGATGGCTGCCGCCGAGTTTGACAAGGTCTTCGCGCAGGGCCAGTTGCCCGATGAGATTCCGGAATTCGCCCTGCCGGGCGAGCCGATCTCGATCAAGCAACTCCTGACGACCTGCAGGCTGGTCGATACCGGCGGCGAGGCCAAACGAATGGTCATGCAAGGCGGTGTCAGCGTCGACGGGCAGAAGATCACGGACCCGAACGCCACCACTACGCCAACCGACGGCATGGTCGTTCAGGTCGGCAAACGCCGGTTTGCCAGGATTCGCGTCTGACGACGGACCGTCCGTCGCGGTAGATCGAACGAACGTCACGTGAGAAGGGATATCATGAAGCGTCTCAGCCCGGAACGGCGAAATCAGCTCATCCACGAACATCTCCGACACCTTTGCGCCGACTGGACTTGTCGCTATGGGCAATGGAATCTCGAGAAGCTTCTGGCGGAGATGGAGTCGGCGCTGCGCGCCCGGAGGCATCGCCAGAAGGCCGATGCGATGAGCGCGTAAGAGAAGTCCCGCGTGAATGACAGGACCCCAATCACAGGTGATGACATGAGACACGACAGAAGGACCGTTATTGCGTTTGTTTTGGGCATCGTCTCGCTCGCGGCTCTGAGCGGCTGCCACCGCGGATCGGTCGGTCCGCAGAGTCCGCGGACGCTTCGCGTGCTGACCTACAACATCCATCACGGCGAGGCGATGGACGGGAAGTTCGACTACGAACGTCTGGCAAAGGTCATCAACGATCTGTCGCCGGACATTGTTGCGTTGCAGGAGGTGGACGACGGCACCGAGCGAGCCTCAGGTGTCGACCAGGCGGCGCTGCTCGGCAAGCTGTGCGGAATGTACCACGTGTTCGGACAGGCCATGCCGTACCAGGGCGGCCGCTACGGCGAAGCCATCCTCTCGCGGTTTCCCATCGTCAAGACGGCCGTGCATCCGCTGCCGTACCGCCCCGGCCGCGAACCGCGCGCGGCGATAGAGGTGTGGATCGAGCCCGAGGGGATCGGTCCCCTCCGCTTCGTCGGCACGCACCTGTGCCATCAGGATGAGGAAATCCGCACGCAGCAGACGACTCGGCTGGCTCAGTTGCTCGGTGACAAAGACGGCCCACCGGTAATCCTGGCGGGCGATTTCAACGCGCGGCCGGGCAGTCGCCCGATGAACGTGTTGCTCGACGCCGGCTGGACAGACGTCGTCGCCCCGCGATCGAAGATCGACTACATCCTTATCCGCTCGCCCGACCCGTGGCGGATCGAGGAAGTGACCATTGTCGACGAGCCCGTCGTCTCCGATCACGATCCCGTCCTGGCCGTTCTGCGGTGGCAGGGCCCCGACCACAGTCGGTAACGAATTGGCGGGCGCCGTGTCGGCTGCTGTCATGGCCCGAACCGGACCGATGCGACCTTTCGGAAGGATGCGCCATGGAAAGACTCGTGTTCGCTGACGCATGGCAGGACTTCTTCCGTCGGCACCGCATGGCGGTAGTTGTCAAGTCGAATGAGACAGTTCCTTTTTGGAATTAAGCTCTAATTCATGGGTTGTTTTTGCGGGTTGTT
>ENA-UOUL01001312-UOUL01001312.1-bioreactor-metagenome-genome-assembly--contig:-NODE-1312-length-35957-cov-6.501839_pt1 | contig 35957 bp, 30 predicted proteins | sample MGYA00249838_ERZ747220 | MGnify/ENA primary metagenome ERZ747220 (study PRJEB28778, sample SAMN05720191) | bioreactor metagenome | isolation source: Anaerobic biogas reactor | place: USA:Washington... | reverse complement strand
CGACTTATTGAGACAGGCGGTAATGAAAACCAAGGATAATGCTGATATACTGGTAATTTGCTCCGGTTCTTCCGCCGGTCGTGCAGATTATACTTCTACTATTATAGAAGAGTTCGGCCAGGTTCTGATACATGGAGTGGCTACCCGCCCGGGAAAACCAGCCATTCTGGGGATTATTGATGGTAAACCGGTTATCGGTGTACCTGGTTATCCAGTATCTGCTCAATTGATTTTCAACCTCTTCGCCCGTCCTATTATTTTTAAAAAACAGGGATTGGTACTGCCAGATGCAGATAAGGTTCAGGCTCATGTATCCAGAAAGATAGCATCATCCATGGGAGTGGATGAGTATATATATGTAAACCTGGCACGCATCAAGGACAAATATATGGCTTACCCGCTAAACCGAGGTGCCGGCATTAGCAGCATCCTGGTTAAAGCTGATGGAGTCATTTGCATCGAGAGGGGTAATGAAGGATTGCAGGCAGGAGAATCTTGCCCGGTATCTTTGCTGCGTCCCCGTAAACAGGTTGAACATAGCCTTATTGCTATAGGCAGCCATGATATGACCATTGATATCCTTGGTAATTTACTCCAGAAACAATATGGTATACGCCTGGTTTCCAGCAATGTTGGCAGCATGGGAGGTATAATGGCCCTGCGCCGGCAGGAAACCCATTTTTCTGGTATTCACCTGCTGGATGCAGAAAACGGTGAATATAACCGGAGTTACCTGGAAAAGTACCTCCCCAAGAAGAACTGGATTTTGCTTAACCTGGTCAAACGCCAGCAAGGATTAATTATAAAAAAGGGTAACCCCCTGCAAATATTGGGATTACAAGATCTGTTACGGAGTGATGTTCGTTATATTAACCGGCAAAAAGGAGCCGGTACCCGGATACTTTTTGACTATCTATTGGCTCGCGAAAAAATTGATAACGAGGCCATAAACGGTTATAACCGTGAGGAATATACTCATTTAGCGGTAGCCGCTGCAGTTAAAAACGATGCCTGTGACACCGGTATGGGGATTTATGCCAGTGCCCGGGTCCTGGATTTGGATTTTATTCCCTTAAGCGAAGAACGTTTTGATCTCTGCATTCTCCCTGATTTAATAGGAGAACGGGAACTAGACTTGCTTCTTAATAGCATCAATTCACCAGAATTTCGCCAGCAAGTTAGCGATTTCGGAGGATACAATCTAGAGGATTCAGGCCAGATAATACATTATAATAATTAATTTTAATCATTACTTATTATAATATTATTGGATAATGTATTAATTTGCAGGGAAACTAGATTTTTATGTCGAAATATAATTTGAATGTAGTTGAATATTCTGCATCATCCCAGGTTCGGCCAAAGTAATAAAAGAGGAGGGGGGAAAATTATATATATTTTAACCCTGAATTGATATCTATTGTCACTATTGCCTTAATTTTATGTATAGAATCTATATTTGGTGGTTAAAAATATTGATTTATACATTTATTCAGGGTGTCTATGTTTGGTCCAAGGTGCTATAATCTTTACAGCAAGAAAATTTAATAAGTGGGGAAAGGAGAGTGTGGTTTCTATGAAGGTTACCCGCAGGCAATTCCTAAAGGTAACCGGGGCTACAGCTGCTGGTTTTGCATTAGTTGACCTGGGTTTCGACCTGCAAGCAACAGCATCAGCAGCAAAAGAGCTGAGAATTAAAAATGTAACCCCGACACCTACGGTTTGCCCTTACTGTGCCTCAGGATGTGGCCTGGTAATTTACGCTGAACGGGACGCCAATGGGAATTTTGTAAAATTACTCAGTGTGCATGGTGACCCGGACAACCCGATTAACCAGGGGGGAGCATGTTCCAAGGGTGCTGCAATGTTTAACCTCCGGGAAATCTATGATGAAAGAACCGGGGAACAAATGATTAATCCCAAGAGGGTGCAAAAACCTTTATACCGGGCTCCTGGTAGTGACAAGTGGGAAGAAAAAGATTGGGATTGGATGTTAGATAGGATTGCTGAGAGAGTTAAAGAAACCCGTGACAGCAGTTTTATCCACAAGGAAAAACTAGAAGATGGCAGTGAAATAATCGTCAACCGGACGGAAAGAATCGCTTCCATCGGTGGCTCCGGTCTGGACAACGAGGAATGCTATATCTTGTCAAAAATGATGCGTGCGCTGGGTTTGGTTTATCTGGAAACCCAGGCCCGTATCTGACACTCCTCCACGGTCGCAGGTTTGGGACCATCATTTGGACGTGGAGTAATGACTAACCATATAGTAGACCTGAAGAATACCGATTGTGCTCTGATTATGGGCAGCAATGCCGCCGAAAACCATCCCATCAGCATGCGGTGGCTACTGAAAGCCAGAGAAAACCGGGGAGCCAAGATAATTCATGTGGACCCCCGCTTTACCCGTACCTCGGCTCGCTCGGACATCTATTGTCCCATGAGATCAGGTACCGATATCGCTTTTCTGGGCGGAATGATAAAGTACATTATCGATAACGAGCTCTACCACAAGGATTATGTGCTCCATTATACTAATGCCTCTTTCCTGGTAAAAGAAGAGTTCGGTTTTGAAGATGGGTTATTTACCGGATATGATGCGGAAAAACGGAAATATGATGTAAGCAGCTGGGATTACCAGGTAGATGAAGCTGGTCTTCCTCTTACCGATCCTACCCTGCAAGATCCTCGTTGTGTTTTTCAATTAATGAAGAAACACTACGAGCGCTATGATATTGAAACAGTCTGCAAAATAACCGGAACTCCCAAAAACAAATACCTGGAAGTTCTAAAAACCTTCTGTGCTACCGGCGCTCCGGACAAGACCGGTACTATAATGTATGCCATGGGTATTACTCAGCACACCGTGGGCAGTCAGAATGTCCGCTCCTTTGCTATGGTTCAGCTATTGCTGGGTAATATGGGAAGACCTGGTGGCGGAGTCAACGCCCTGCGCGGTGAGAATAATGTTCAGGGTGCTACCGATATGGCCCTGCTCTTCCACATTATTCCGGGCTATATTGATTCACCTATTAGTAATGCCGCCAATAAGGATTTGCTTTCTTTTATCCGGGCTCAAACCCCTGGTGCCGCCAAGCTCTCTTTTAATAGTTTGGAAGAGTTCAGAGCTCTGGTTAAGGCGGGATTCCCCAATTCCGGTTTCAAGATTAATACCTCCAAATGGGTGATCAGTCTCTTGAAGGCCTGGTGGGGCAAAGCCGCTACAGCGGATAATGATTTTGGCTATCATTATTTGCCGAAACGGGACGGAAATAAAAACTACTCCCATATCGCCCTGTTTGAAGCCATGCACCGGGGCGAGATTGATGGCCTGTTTGTAAACGGTACCAACCCGGTAGTCGGTGGTCCTAACGCCAACAAGGAACAGGAAGCTCTAACCAAATTGAAATGGATGGTTTCCGTTGACCTGTGGCTGAATGAAACCGCTGATTATTGGACCTACCAGGGCTGGGAAAGAACAGTAAAAAATCCCGATGTTCCCACCTATACTCCGGCCGATATTCAGACAGAAGTATTTTTCCTGCCGGCGGCAGCTGTCTATGAGAAAGAAGGTACCGCCGCCCAGACCGGTCGTTGGGTACAGTTCCGCTGGAAAGGTGCCGACCCAGTGGGTGAATCCAAAGCTGACCTTTGGATATACAACGAGCTGGGCAAAAGAGTCAAGAAGCTCTATGCCGGCAGCACCAAACCTCAGGACGAACCCATTGTCAACCTGGACTGGAACTATGATGACGAAAACGGTCATGACGATATCATGAAAGTAGCCCTGGAACTCTGCGGCTACAATGTAGCTGACGGTAAGCCGGTAGAAGGTTTTGCCAAGTTGAGCGATGATGGCTCAACTGCCTGTGGTTGCTGGGTTTACTGCGGTGCTATGACTTATAAAGACGGCAAGATTATTTATAAGACCCAGAACCGTGACAATAAAGACAACTCCAAGACCGGACTGGGCCTGTTCTCCAACTGGGCCTGGGCCTGGCCGATGAACCGTCGTATAGTTTATAATCGCTGCTCGGTTCAGCCAGATGGAATGACTCCCTGGCCCGGCGATGAAGAGCGCCAGCTGATTCGTTGGGATCCAACCATTCCTGCGGATCCGAAGAAACCCGAAGCCCTGGGCAGCTGGGTAGGCGATGATGTACCTGACTTCCTCAAGCCTACCAGTCCTGATAAACCGGCCTTCACCGGCCCCTTTATCATGCGCCCCGAGCTAAAAGGCTGCTTGTTCGCTCCCAAGAGTTCTATGAAGGACGGCCCCTTCCCCGAGCACTATGAGCCCTGGGAAAGCCCGACCGAAAATATTATGAACAAACAGAACCTGAACCCGGCCACCAAAATCTGGGAACCGGACAAACAAGGTACCACGGATAAGTATCCTATTATTGGAACCACCTACCGGGTAGTTGAGCACTGGCAGACCGGAGCATTAACCCGTAACCTGCCCTGGCTGGCAGAGCTTATGCCCGACATGATGGTAGAATTGAGTGAACAACTGGCCAAAGAAAAAGGTATAAAGAATGGTCACAAAGTGGTTATTTCCACCACTCGTGGTGATATTGAGGCTGTTGCTTGTGTTACCAAACGTTTCAAGCCCTTTATTGTAAACGGCAAAACAGTTCATGAAATCGGTCTCTTATGGCATTACGGTTTCAAAGGCTATGCCACCGGCGATCCGGCCAACCGTCTAACGCCGCATATAGGTGATGCCAATACCATGATTCCGGAATACAAAGCATGGCTATGCGACATAAGGAGGGCTTAAGGATGGCTAATTTAACAAATCTTTATGATGTTAGCAAATGTACAGCATGTCGCGGTTGCCAGGTAGCTTGTAAGGATTGGAACCAGCTTCCAGCAGTAATCGAACCATTTAAAGGCAACTACCAGACCCATAAAGACACCAATGGTGACACCTTCACCATTGTTAAATTTATGGAATACGAGGATCCGGTTGATGGTGTACAGTGGAATTTTCTTAAATACCAGTGTATGCACTGTTTCGATCCCGCATGCATGAAGGTATGCCCGCGGCAGGCTTATTCCAAAACCGAATGGGGAGCAACCTTCCATGACCCGGACAAATGCATTGGTTGCCAGTACTGCACCTATGCCTGTCCCTTTGAGGTCCCCAAATACCGCAAGAGAGAAGATAAGATTACCAAGTGCACTCTCTGCGTTGACCGGGTGGAAGCTGGACTTACCCCGGCCTGTGCCCGCACCTGCCCAACCGGTGCCTTAACCTTCGGGCCCCGGGACGAGTTGCTGCAGGTAGCGGAAGAGAGAGTAAAATTCCTGAGAGTAAATGGCTTTCCCAATGCCACCATTTACGGTAAATTGGAACTGGGAGGCCTGAACAAACTTTATGTTCTAACCGATACACCGGACAAATTTGATTTACCTCTAAACCCCAAAGTATCCGGCAATACCGTATTTTGGCAGGATTGGATTCAGCCCTATTTTGGCTGGCTGATTCCTCTGGCCCTGGCTGGTTCCGCTACCAGTTTTATAACCACCAGGATTTTAGCCAGTAAACATGGTGCACATGGCGAAGGGGGGCATGAATAATGGCACTGATACCCGAATATAGAGCTGATGTCCCCAGAGTGGAAAGGTTTAACTTCCTGGCCCGTTTCTCCCATTGGGGACACACGGTAACCTTCCTGCTCTGTCTATTTACCGGTCTGGTTCTTTTCCTGGACGGAGTTAATTGGCTGGCAGCCATATTTGGTGGCTATGCCGGAGCCGGATTAGTGCACAGAATAGCAGCGGTCGGTATGACCATAGTAATTGTAATTGGCGGAGTTTTTGGCTTTAAGGGCGTTATTGAATGGATTAAGGATCTCTTGCGCTTTGGGAAGAATGATATTATCTTTGTCATGAAGTTCCCCCTGGAGTTCCTGGGATTCCCGGTAAAAATGCCACCCCAGACCCGTTTCAATGGCGGTGAGAAGGGCAACTCCATGTTGACCCCCACCAGTGTCATGTTGCTGGTACTGAGCGGTTATATCATGTGGTTCCCGGCCATATTCCCAGGCGGACTGGTAAGAGTAGCTTATTGGACCCATGACATTGCCATGGTTCTCGCCACTTTCATGGTTTGCATGCACGGTTATCTCGGCTCCTTCCACCCCGGTTCAGGCGAATCCTTCTGGGGTATGTGGAAAGGTACCGTCAGAGCCGACTGGGCTCAGCATCATCATGCTATCTGGTATGAGGAAGCCTACGGCGATAAAGATCAAGATAAGACCGAATAAAAGTTAACGCTTTATACAAAAAGGGGGAGTTTCTCCCCCTTTTTGCTTTACTTGCCCCGTATTTTAGGGCATACTGTATAGCGAGAATTAATGTTAGAGGTGATTGAATTTGTTTGAACATAAAATACCGGTTACCCTGCCTGATGGTTATGTTGATTTTTTTAAGAACCTGGAAAGCTGGGAGAATGAAGAGTTAATAAAGTTGCGAAATGTCTATGCACCATCACAGCTAGATATTTTAGAAATGCTGGACGAAACGAAGAAGCCTTTGATTCAGCAAATAAATCCTCATATTGATGCTGATACTTACCGTGAAGTATTTGAACGGCTACTCGACTTTTTAAATTCTAAGCGTCCTGAAATTGGCCCCCAGCTTGATCTTATTAAAAACAACCTGGATCAAGTCAATTTCGAGAACATCATATCTTCCTTTATCGCTATGCAAACGGCAGAAATAGAAAAAGCCGCGGAAAGGGCGGCTATCCCTGGTGAATTATTTTTCTTTGTAGTAGACCATGCTCTGCGCCCGTTTTTGCGTATATTTGCTGAACCCTACCGCAACGATTTGACCGGCGAGCGCTTCTACTGGGATTTCTCCTCCACCTGCCCTGTTTGTGGTAGCAAATCGCATTTTAGCAGGTTGCAATCAGAAAACGGGCAGCGTTTCATGTTTTGTGATCGCTGTTTTTCTGAATGGAAGGTCAGGTATCTCTTTTGTGTACACTGCGGCCATGACCGTCCGGGTGATATCCGTTATTTGAATGTTGAAAACGATGAAGCCTATAAATTATATCTCTGCGACAACTGCAAAGGATACCTCAAAACCTTTGATGAGCGTCCCGGCGGGGATATGGTTGATCTTTTCATTGCTAATATAGAAACCATTTACCTTGATCTCCTGGCCCAGGAAAAAGGCTACACCAGCCACGATGAATAGATAGTTGATTTAAATCTGTGTGGTTAATTAAATAATTATATGGCTCAGAATTCAGCCAATAGCCGATTTTTGAGCCTTTTTCACCTGCCAAACTTGCGATTGAACCCTTTGAGCACCCTCCGCCTCACTCCTGTAATAAAACTCATTTAGAGCTTCATCCAAAGCCTGACTGGTCGCCAAAACCTCAGGATCAGTATAATTCTGCCGCAATACTGCAAGCGTTTCCAGACGCCTTCGCAATAACTCTATCCACTCAATAAGCTCCCTATTATCCTCCCCGGCAATATTGTTACCTTTTCCTGCACATGGTGCTGCCATTCCCTTTGCACTCCCCTCGCAATATAGTAGGAAATGTGAGATGTTAAGGCAGAGGAGTCAATATAAATCCGATGTATATCCCACTATTCAAGCCCCCCTGATTTGCTTTTCACCCGGCACTCAACCTGAATACTTAAGTTGATTTATATTTGATTATCCAGAGTACCGTGCATAAGGTTTTTAAGAATTCCGCGTTTTTTATGAAATAAATATTTGCCTGGTAGCCTGGTAGAAGGATTATTCCTCATCCAGGAAAATATAATCTTCAATTGATAACCCCTCTTGTTTGCACAAGAAATAAATCCCACTCCATAACTTGGCTCCTCCCCGTTTTTCCCCTCGCATTATCCGAAATAAGTAGGAGTAATCTATCTTTAAGCGGCGGGCAAGTTCTGGAGTAGTCCAGTTCTTGGTTTTTGCCAGTTGTTGCAATGCAGAAAGGTTTGCCTTCATAGCCACAGCCCCATTATTGTTTACCAGCAACATTTAATCCAGTTTATCATGTAATCAGACAATGGTCAACCATTTATGGCATCTTTTAGCATAATATGGCACAATATAATTGTCTGTAGGCAATATTTCAGGTAAACTAATAGAAATACTAGGGGGGAATTACACTGGTTTTCGACAAAGAAGGTTTTGCTCATTTACTGGCTCTGGCCAAAGGCAATAGATCAATTAACCGTTATGGAAATCAAGCAGGAGTTGACCCGGGATATATATCACGCTTGTTGCGCGGTTTGGTGGATAACGCCCCCAGTGCAACCATAATTAAAAGATTGGCCGAAGTCGCCTGGAACGATATTGCCATCCAAGATCTGCTGGCTGCAGCCGGCTACCTTGAGCCAGATAATAAACGCGCCCCTGATGGCCTGTCCTATTCACCGCAATTGCAGCAGTGGGAAAAGGTTATTGAAGAGGCAGTCCGTTATGATATTCCACCCGAAGCGGCGGTTGATTTGATCCGCTCCCTAGGCAAATCGATGAAAAAAATAAAGAATGAATAAGCAGAGTAATAGTCTTCCTTTAACTCACCCCTTATTCTATGCTGACTCGCTTTAATACAAAAGACACAAAACATGTATAATTGTATATATACTTAATCATGACTGCTGCAAAAGAGGAGGCCTATTCAAGGTGCTGGAAATAAATCTTGAAGCTATTAACGGAGCCCTGGTGGAAAGCCCCTACATGGCTCTGGTCACCGTTAATAAAGACGGATACATTACATTGATGAATGAAACATTCCTGGACTTGCTGGGTCTAAAAAAGGAGCAAGCCATCGGGAAACATGTCTTGGAGGTGCTGCCACACTCAGAACTCCCTGAAATACTGCAAACCGGAAGAATTGACAAGGCTGACATCTGGCCCATTAATGGCAATGACACCGTCGTAACTCGTTTTCCCCTGATAAAAGACGGCGAAATCGTAGGCGCACTGGGGCAGAGTTTTTTTCTGGACATGTCCGGAGCCAGGATATTGATGCAAAGATTACAGGAAACTGAAGAAGAATTCCAAGCCTTCTCTGAAGCTTTGATCGAAAACCCATATTTGGTCTATGTAGCCGTAAACAAAGAAGGGCTTATCACTCTGATGAACCAAACCTGTCTGGATGCCCTGGGTATGGAAAAAAAAGAGGTTATAGGCCGTTATATTCTTGATATAATACCCGAATCCCGCCTGCCGGAAGTTCTGCAGAGCGGGCGTATACACGAAGCCGATATTTGGAGTGTTAACGGGCGTGATACCATTGTCACCCGCCTGCCCATCATTAAGAACGGCAAAATTATTGGTGCCATTGCTAAAAGTCTTTTCCTGGATGTGTCCGGAGCCAAAATGATGCTGCAAAAGCTGCAGGAAACCCAGCAAGAATTTCAGGCTCTATTCGAAGCCTTGATTGAAAGCCCTTACATGGTCTATGTTATCGTGGACAAGGATGGTTTTATCACCAATATGAACAAAACCTATCTGGATGCTTTAGCTTTGGAGCGGGAGCAAGTGGTAGGAAAGCACATTCTGGAAATAATCCCCGAATCCAAACTGCCCGAAATTCTGAATACGGGGCACATAGACAAAGCTGACATCTGGCCCATTAACGGTCGCGATACTATCGTAACCCGCCTGCCTATTATAAAGGATGATAAAATTATCGGCGCCATTGCCAAGAGTCTTTTTCTGGATATGTCCGGGGCCAGGATTTTAATGCACCGCTTGCAGGAAACGGAGAAGGAGTTCCGGGCTATCTCCGAAGCCTTGATTGAATGTCCTTATATGGTTTATGTCATAGTGGACAAGGATGGCATCATCACCTCCATCAATCAGACTTACCTGGATGCACTGGGTATGGAAAAAAGCGAGGTAGTGGGAAAACATATCAGCAAAATAACCCCCACTTCCCTCTTGCCGGAAGTACTTAAAACCAGACAGATAGATCTGGCCGATATCTATAGCATCAACGGGCAGGACACCATAGTGACCCGGTTGCCTATTATCAAAGATGGGGAAATAATCGGCGCTATTGCCCGGAGCCTGTTTATGGATATTTCCGGTGCCAAAATCCTCATGAACAAATTACAGGAAACCAAAAAAGAACTTAATATATATAGAGAAGAACTACGGCAGGGCTACCAGGCCAAATGGCAATTTAAAGATTTAATCGGACAATCACCCGCCTTTTTAAAGGTTAAATCCGTGGCCGAACAAGTATCCCATAGTGTTTCCACCTTGCTAATAACCGGCGAAAGCGGAACCGGCAAGGAACTTTTTGCCCATGCTATTCATAACTCCAGTGACCGGAGCAGCTATCCCTTTGTCATGATAAATTGTGCCGCCTTGCCCGATAGTCTCCTGGAGTCCGAGTTGTTTGGCTATGAAGAAGGAGCTTTTACCGGAGCCCGGAAAGGGGGAAAACCCGGCAAATTTGAACTGGCCATGGGTGGTACCATTTTCCTGGATGAAATAGGCGATATGCCCTTAAACATGCAAACCAGGCTATTAACCGTATTACAGGACCGAATGGTGGAAAGGATCGGCGGAACCCGGCCCATTTATATAGATGTGCGGGTTATAGCCGCTACCAACCGTGACCTGGAAGAATTGGTAGCCAATAATAAATTCCGCCAGGACCTTTATTATCGCTTGAATGTAGTCCGCTTGGACATACCCCCGCTTAGAGAACGCAGCGATGATATTCCCCTCCTGGCTAAAAATTTGATAAAAAAGATTAACAAAAAATTAGGTACCAAAATCAATAAGATTTCCTATAAAACCATTGAACTTATGCAAAATTACGCCTGGCCCGGCAATGTACGGGAATTAGAGAATCTGCTGGAGAGAGCCCTGAACCTGGCGGATATGAACCGGGAAAACAGTATCACCATAAAGCACTTCCCTCTTATGGTGGAAAATGCCTATTTCCGGGATGAGCCGAATCCCTCCACCCTGCCGGACGCCATTGAACAACTGGAAAAACAGCTAATTATTCAAGCGCTGGAAAAAACCAACGGCAACAAAATGCAGGCCGCCAAAGTACTGGGTATTTACACTTCGGCGCTTTACCGAAAAATAAGCAAATACGGCCTGGATGAGCTGTAAGATAGATTAGCGCAGTACCCCTTGAGCCGCGAGACAAGCCGCAGGTGTTGACCATGTGAAGCGCCCTCGGGCACAACTGATGCTCCCTGCGGTCGCTTTTAAGGTTGCTGATCAGGATATTTATACATGCCAATGAATATTAATACCAGCCCATATCCTCCTATTTTGAGGGGGTTAAAACCGGCAGCGCTTTTTACCGCCCTGTAAGCCGCATCATGCCGTATTAGCGTTTGCGAGTTCCGCATATAAGCAGCATCAAATATTGCCCCCCTGCTCCCAGCATATTAATTTGGGAATTTTCCGCCTAATGCTGCATTCTAGCCCATTACAAGCATTTCCACCTCTTATTTGCACCCTATTTTGATATGAAAAACAAAAAAATATACTCCCTTAAAAAAATGGCGGCAATTTTTAAAAGTGCGAAATACCGCCTTTTTGCCCTGTTGTTTTCTCTTTTCAAATACTTGGCATCATTCTTGCTTTGTATATAAAGAGAAATCAAGGACCATTTCGCTGCCGGAAAGGCAGAATGTGTAGATATTTCGCGAGCAAGGGGGTGAAAGATTAATCTCGGGATTAGTTGCGAGCTAAAGATGATTTTTAATTAAGGAGGTTACCAAAAATGGCTATTAACAAAATTGCCATGCTCGGCGCAGGAACCATGGGCCAGGGTATCGCCTGGGCGCTGGCGGCAGTCGGTAAAAAGGTCGTACTCTATGATATTAAACAGGAATTTGTTGATAGAGCCATCGCTGCTATTGGAAAAAGCCTGGCCAAAGCAGAAGAAAGAGGAAAAGCTGCTCCTGGCACCAAGGATACTGTAGTAGGCAACATCACCGGAACAGTAAATTTTGATGATCTAAAAGATGTAGACTTCGTAATTGAAGCAGTTTTTGAAAATATGGAGGTCAAGAAAGACATCTATACCAAACTGGATGCCCTGCTGGCTCCCGAAGTAATAATTGCCACCAATACTTCTTCCCTTTCCATTACCGAAATCGCCGCAATTACCAAGAGAGCGGACAAAGTCGTAGGTATGCATTTCTTCAATCCGGCCAACGTTATGAAACTGGTTGAAGTTATTCCCGCCTTGCAGACCTCAGAAGAAACTGTGCAAACGGTAATTGACCTTTCCGTAGAAATCGGCAAAAAACCAGTAAAGGTAAAAGAAGGACCCGGCTTTGTGGTTAACCGCATCCTGGTTCCCACCATCAATGAAGGCTGCTTCATCCTCTATGAAGGACTGGCCACTGCCGAAGACATCGACACCGCCATGAAATTAGGCGCAGGATGGCCCATGGGTCCGCTTACCCTCTGTGACCTGGTCGGCGGCGATATCGCCCTGGCCGTAATGAATACCCTCTATGATGAAACCGGAGATCCCAAATATCGTCCTTCCGGCCTGCTCAAACAATATGTACGCGCCGGTTGGCTGGGAATGAAGACCAAGAAAGGCTTCTTCAATTATTAAGCATGAGTATGACCCTAATGCAAAACCAGCTGTTATTGTATAAGGGTTGTAAAAATTAGAACCCTAATGGAGGGGTAAAAGAAATGAGCTATGAAAATATCATCTTAGAAAAGCAAGACTACCTGGCAATTCTCACTATTAACCGTCCCCAGGCCCTCAACGCTCTCAACAAAGACACTCTGAGTGAAATGAGAATGGCCCTGGACGATATTGCCGCAGACCAGGCCATAAAAGTGGTCATTGTAACCGGCAGCGGCGACAAAGCCTTTGTGGCTGGTGCTGATATCGCTTATATGCAGCCCTTGTCCGCCTCAGAGGGACGCGAATTCTCCGACTATGGTGAAAAAACCATGCGCATGATAGAGCTAATAGAAAAGCCTTTTATTGCCGCCATCAAGGGATTTGCCCTGGGGGGAGGCTGCGAACTGGCTATGGCCTGTGATATCAGGCTGGCAGCTGAAAACGCTTTGTTTGCCCAGCCGGAAGTCGGGCTGGGGGTTATCCCCGGCTTCGGCGGCACCCAGCGGCTCCCCCGTTTAATCGGCGAAGGACGAGCCAAGGAATTAACCTACACCGCCGACACCATTAATGCCGCCGAAGCTTATCGCATCGGTCTGGTTAATCATGTCTATCCGGTGGATGAACTTATGGAAGCCGCCAAAAAAATGGCCGCCCGGATTGCATCCAAGGGAACTCTGGCGGTAGGTTTTGCTAAATATGCCATCGGCAAAGGCCTGCAAGCTGACATTGATACCGCTATGGGCATAGAGTCCGATATGTTTGGCATGTGCTGCTCCACCGCTGATCAAAAAGAAGGTATGGGAGCATTCCTGGAAAAGAGAAAACCCGTATTCAAAGGTAAATAAATAGGGGGGACCAATTCTCCCTCAAGCTTAAATAACTAAAATATATTGGGGAGGTTTTAAAACATGATGAAGGAAATACAGGATGTGGTAATTGTAAGTGCGTGCAGAACTCCTATAGCGAAATTTTTGGGCAGTCTTAAGGATGTACAGGCCGTAGATCTGGGCATTATCGTAGCCAAAGAGGCTATAAAAAGAGCCGGAATCCAGCCTGATATAATTGACGAAATCGTAATGGGCGAAGTTTACCCCCATATGCAAGGTTCTCTCCCTGCCCGCCAGGTAGGAATAGCCGCCGGGCTCCCGGTAAGAAGCAATGCCTGTAATGTAAACCAGAACTGCGCTTCCGGCATGCGGGCTCTGGATGTTGCCCTTACCCATATTCAATTGGGCAAGACTGATGTCGCCCTGGTAGTAGGGGTGGAAAGCATGACCAATGCCCCGTATATGATTCCCAAAGCCAGGATGGGTTATCGCATGGGACCAGGCAGCATTGAAGATGCCATGCTCCATGACGGGCTGATAGATCGTCTGGTTCCCGGCCACATGGGCGTAACCGCAGAAAATATTGCCGAGAAATACGGCATTACCCGTGAAGAATGTGACCAACTGGCCCTAACCAGCCATCAACGCGCTACCCGCGCTACTCAAGACGGAACCTTCCAGCGGGAAATAGTCCCGGTAGAACTGAAGTCCAAAAAAGCTGTCAAAATCTATGACAAAGATGAGCATATGATTCCTGATGCCAACCTGGAAACCATGGCCAAATTATCCCCAGCTTTCAGAAAGGGCGGAGTAGTAACTGCCGCTAACGCTTCCGGTCTCAATGATGCCGCCGCTGCCGTAATCATCATGTCCAAGGCCAAAGCCCTGGAATTAGGGGTAAAACCCCTGATGAAACTGATAAATATCTGTGGTGAAGGCGTGGCCCCCGAAGTAATGGGTCTGGGTCCGGCAGTAGCTATTCCCAAATGCCTCAAAGAAGCGGGAATGAAATATGAAGATGTAGAATACTGGGAAATCAACGAAGCCTTTGCTCCTCAGTTTATCGGTGTAGGCCGCATGCTAAAAGAGGAATTCGGTATCGAAATGGACTTGAGCAAAGTAAATGCCAACGGTTCCGGTATCGGCCTGGGCCACCCGGTAGGATGCACCGCCCTGCGCATTGTCGTTTCCCTGTACTATGAGCTGGAAAAGCAGGGTAAGACCATTGGCGGCGCTTCACTTTGCGTGGGCGGCGGACCGGCTTACTGTTCCCTCTGGACCAGAGACATCTAGGTTCGCCCAAGGATTTTATGTATTGCAAGGTTTTCGTTGAAAAATTTCACATAGGGAGGAATAATAATGGATTTCCGTTTAAATGAAGAACAAGAAATGATGAAAAAAATGGCCCATGATTTTGCGGTCAATGAGATAGCACCCTATGCCTCCGAGTGGGATAACAACCACATTTATCCCGAAGACTGCATTAAAAAGATGCATGAAGTAGGACTGATGACCATCGGCGTACCAGCCGAATATGGCGGAGCAGGCCTCGATCATACCGCCCAGAACATTGTCGCCGAAGAAATCTGCTGGGGTGATGCCGGCGTAGGTACCGTCATGGTAGCCAGCACCCTTCTGGCCTCTGACCCCGTCCTGGTTGCCGCCAATCATGAGCAGAAAAAAGAGTTTTATGGACGCTTGCTGGATGGCGAACTGGCAGCATTCTGTTTGACCGAGCCAGGAGCCGGTTCCGATGCCGGTGGCATAGCCACCCGCTGTGTCAAAAGCGGCGATGAATATATTCTAAACGGCAGCAAACAGTTCATCAGCAATGGCGGAACCGCCGGCCTCTATACCGTACTGGCTACCCTGGACAAGAAGATGGGTACCAAAGGTATGTGTGCCTTTATTGTTGATCGCAATACCCCCGGTATAACCGTAGGCAAAACCGAAGACAAACTGGGAATCAGAACTTCCAACACCACTGAAGTAATATTTGAAGATGTCCGGGTTCCGGCCAAGAATCTTTTGGGCACCGAAGGACAGGGCTTCTATATCATAATGAAGACTCTGGACCTTTCCCGGGCCAGCATTGCCGCCATGGCCACCGGCGTATCCCAGGCCTGTTTGGACGCTTCACTGGATTATTCCAAAATGCGCACCCAGTTTGGCAAACCCATCTGCAGCTTCCAGGCCATTCAGTTCAAGCTAGCGGATATGGCCATGAGGATTGAAGCCTCCCGCCTGCTCTATCTGGAAGCTTCCTCGCTGCAGGATATGAATGTTCCCCGTTTCAGCAAAGCCGCCTCCCTGGCCAAAGCCTATGCTGGTGATACCGCTGTATTCTGCGCTACCGAAGCAGTGCAGGTATTTGGCGGATATGGCTATACCAAGGACTACCCGGTAGAGAAATACTACCGTGACGCCAAGATATTCCAGATATACGAAGGAACCGGCGAGGTTCAGAGACTGGTAATCGCCGGAGACTTGCTCAGGGGTTAATAAGTTACAGGTTGCGGCCGCGAGCAGTCCTGCCAACAACATTCTACGCTCCGGCCTACCGCCTGGCTTTATTAACTAACCCCCCATGCCCACAACCTTAGTAACACCTGCAGGGTGGAACACCAGAAGTGCCCGCAGGGTGGAGGACACAACCAACGATGAAAGTTACGAGAGGTTATTTAAAGCTAACGCATATTTATAACTTTTTTACAGTGACATCAACTAGAATCCTTCAGAAATATGCCAGTAAGGAGGAATTACCCTAAAATGGATTACAGCACGGAATATAAACGCAAACTGCTACCCGTAGAAGAAGCCATGAAGGTGGTTAAATCAGGCGACCTGGTACAGTATGGAGAATTTGTCATGAATTCCAGCTATCTGGACGCTGCGCTGGCCCAGCGGGTTGATGAATTGGAGAATGTCAATATCCGCACCACCACCTGCCCCTTTCCGCCCAAAACGGTTCTGGCTGACCCAGAGAGAAAACACTTCATATATAATGACTATCATATGAGTGCCGCCAGCCGCAAACTGCATGATAAGGATTTGTGCAATTATGTACCTTTGACCTATCATGAAGGCCCCAGTTTTTATGAGCGCGATTATGTGGCAGCCGATGTGGCCCTGATTAAAGTTGCCCCCATGGATAAACATGGTTTCTTCAATTTAGGTACCTCGCTCTCTTTAACCCCACTGTTCTGTGATACTGCCAAGACTGTTATAGTGGAAGTCAACGAAAATGTTCCCATCTGCCTGGGCGGTTGCCGGGAGTCCATTCACATATCTGAAGTTGACTACATAGTTGAAGGAGACAACCAGCCTATGATTCAACTTCCGGAACTCCCCATATCAGATACTGACAAGAAAATAGCTTCCATAGTCCTGGAAGAAATCGAAGACGGAGCCTGCCTGCAGTTGGGAATAGGCGCCATGCCCAATGCAGTAGGAGCCATGATAGCCCAATCCGATTTGAAGGATCTGGGGGTACACACAGAAATGCTGGTAGACTCCTTTGTCGATATGTATGAAGCCGGACGCATTACCGGTCGCCGCAAACAACTGGATAAATGCAAGATGGTATACACTTTTGCCATGGGTACCAACAAACTGTATAACTTCCTGGATGGAAACCCGGCATGTGCCATATATCCCGTAGACTATACCAATGACCCCTTTATTATTGGCCGCAATGACAAAGTTCTCGGCATCAATAATGCCATTGAGATAGACCTTTATGGACAGGTGGCTTCAGAATCATCAGGGACCCGGCATATCTCTGGAACCGGCGGACAGCTGGATTTCATCATCGGTTCCTATTATTCTAAGGGAGGCAAAGGCCTGATCTGCCTATCCTCAACCTTTACCGACAAAGAAGGCCATCTGCAATCCCGAATCCGGCCCATGCTAACCCCGGGAGCCGTTGTAACTGTACCCCGGAGTATAAACTTTTATGTAGTCACTGAATATGGTATTACCATGCTCAAGGCCAAATCTACCTGGCAGCGGGCCGAAGCGCTTATTAACCTGGCTCACCCCGACCTGCGGGATGAACTCATTAAGGAAGCTGAAAAAATGCGTATTTGGGTGAGAAGCAATAAGATAGTTTAATGATTCCAGGGTGGAATAGTGTATCCTATCAACCCTTTATTAATCTGACCCCCTTATATTTTTTTTTATATATTTTTTCAATAGGCCGGGCAAGCATCTCGGCTCACCCGGCCTGTTATGTTTTTTTAATGAGTTTATCAAAATGTTAAATATAATGGTTTGCAGCCAGGAGGCCGGGATTAAACCCGGCCTCCTGGCTATTTCTTTTCAATTGAGTCAGGGGACGATTCTTCTTTAACATACTCCTTACCTTAATTTAAATGGAACTATAGTTGTTGCTGTTTCTTAAAAACATTTATGCATTGACGAGAAAACCGATATTGCTTTAGTTGTCAAAAAAACCGTCCCCTTGACGACCTTTTGTTAACTTATTTTTTCCAGGCGGGCGGCGGATACCTTGTATTCGGGGATGCCGGCCACCGGGTCGAGAACGCTGGCATTGGTCAGCATGTTAGCGGCTGCTTCACTAAAGTGGAAGAAAGTAAAGATTACATTTTCCTTTACTATATCAGTTAATTTAGCTTTGAGTTCAATACTGCCTCTCCGGGTAACTACCCGGGTCATTTCCCCATCCATAATACCTAATTTGGCTGCGGTAGCCGGATGGACCTGTATCTCATTTTCCGGCTGGTGAAGGTCCAGGGCCACTGCCCTTCTGGTCATGGTACCGGTATGATAATGGAAGAGGCTGCGTCCGGTGCTCAGGATCAAAGGATACTCAGCATCGGGTAATTCTGCTGCTTCCTGGAACTCAATGGCATGGAACAGTCCCAGACCGCGATTGAACTTTTCTTTGTGCAATACGGGGGTTCCCGGATGATCCTCGGTCGGGCAAGGCCAGTGCAGACCTTTACCCTCCAGACGCTGGTAAGTGATACCGGCATAGGAAGGAGTGAGGGTTCTGATTTCCTCGAATATCTCTTCCGGTGAGGAGTAACTCATGGGGTAACCCAGGCGGGTAGAGAGTTCACAGAGAATCTCGTAATCCTGCCAGGCATCGCCCCGGTTGCTGATGGCCTTGCGTACCCGCTGCACCCTTCTCTCGGTGTTGGTAAAGGTACCCTCTTTCTCGGCAAAAGTAACGCCGGGGAATACCACATCAGCTCTCTGCGCGGTTTCCGTTAAGAATATATCCTGTACCATCAGGAATTCCAGGTTATCCAGGGCTTCTTCTACATGATCCAGATCGGGGTCACTGACCATGGGATTTTCCCCCAGTACCAACAGTGCTTTCAACTCGCCATGATGCGCTTTGTTGATAGCCGCAGTCAGGGTTAATCCATTCTGCCCGGACAGCTTTACTCCCCAGGCCTTCTCAAATTTTTCCCGGTTGGCTTCTATACCTACACCCTGGTAAGCGGTGAATACCACCGGCAGAGCACCCATGTCACAGGCTCCCTGCACATTGTTCTGCCCGCGCAAGGGATTTACCCCGGTGCCCGGTTTACCTAGATTACCGGTCAACAGAGCCAGGTTACAACAGGATTTGACATTATCAGTTCCGGTGCTGTGCTGGGTTAGACCCATGGCATAGCAGATGGAAGCTCTCTCAGCTTCAGCATAAATCCGGGCTGCTTTACGGATATCTTCCGCTGGTACCCCGGTTATAGGTGAAACATATTCCGGAGTGTATTTTTCCACTACCTGGGCAAAGGCTTCATAAGCTTCCGTACGGGTTTCGATGAATTCCTTGTCCAGCAGGCCCTCGTTGATAATGACATTCATCATCCCATTGAGCAGGGCCACATCAGTCCCAGGCCGGAATTGCATATAGACATCAGCTATTCCTGCCAGTTCAATTTCGCGCGGGTCGGCCACAATCAGCTTGGCCCCATTCTCCCGCACATTTTTGCGGATCTTGTACCCGATTACCGGGTGGTTTTCTGTGGTGTTGGTTCCGATTAAGAAAATAGCCGTAGCATCTTTCTCCAGTTCACCAATGGCATTGGTCATTGCTCCACTACCAAATGCTGCCCCCAGACCGGCGACAGTAACGGAGTGTCAGAGACGGGCGCAGTGGTCGACATTATTGGTACCGATAACGGCCCTCATCAACTTCTGCGCCAGATAGTTCTCTTCATTGGTGACCCGGGCAGAGGAAAACATAGCCAGGCTGTCCGAGCCATATTTCTCTTTAATCTCTTTGATTTTACCGGCGGCAAAATCCAGGGCTTCATCCCAGGAAGCCGGGCGCAGCTCGCCGTTTTCGCGAATCATGGGGGTGGTCAATCTATCCGGGGAATGGATGAAGTCCCAACCAAAGCGGCCCTTAACGCAAAGAGCTCCCTTGTTAACCGGACTCCAGTCTGCATCCCGGTTGGAAGTGACACCAACCACGCGGTCGTTATTAACATTTAGTTCCAGAGTACATCCCGTACCACAATAGGTACAGGTGGTCAGAACCTTCTCATTTTGAGCCGGTTTGCCTTTGCCCGCCGCCACCTTGCTAGTCAAAGCACCAACCGGACAGACCATAATGCACTGGCCACAGAAGACACAAGTAGAATCAGCCAATTTACCGTCAAAGGGAGCAGCTATCTTGGCATGATGTCCCCGGTCTTTAACATTTATGGCTTGAGCCCCGGTTATGCCATCACAGGCACGAACACAACGGGTACACATAATACACTTGTCATAATCCCTCTCAATAAAGGGATTGGGGTCTTCCATTCCAAAATGGGGGCCTTCCCCATCATAGCGGGATTCTTTCACCCCGTAACGATACATATAATCCTGCAGCTTGCAGTCCCCGTCCTTTTCACAGGTAGGGCATTCAAACTTGTGCCGGGCCGCCAGCAGTTCCAGGATGATTTTACGGGATTCCACCACATCATCACTTTCCGTCTGTACCACCATGCCGTTTTCAGCTGGAGCAACGCAACTGGCTACCAGAGCAGGCCGTCCCTTGACATCTACTACGCACATGCGACAGGACCCGGCCAGTCTGAGGTCCGGATCATAGCACAGGGTGGGTATATCAGCTCCCGCCTGGCGACAGGCGTCCAGCAGCATAGTACCCCTGGCTACTTCAATTTCTTTACCATCTATAGTTAATTTTATCATTGCTCTCCCCCCTTACGCGTACTGCAGAAGTTTTCTTCTGTACTCATGCCCGAAGTGTTCAATAGTAGAAGTAATCGGCACCGGCGCCGCCTGTCCCAGTCCACACAGGGCGGCCCTCTTCATCACCCGGGCCAGCAGGAGAAGATTATCGATATCCGCTTCCGTAGCGCGACCGGAGTTGATCTTTTCCATTATCTCCCGGCAGCGGAAAGTACCCTCGCGGCAAGGATTACATTTGCCACAGGATTCATGTTCAAAGAACTTGGAAATTCTGGTTACTATATCAACAATGTCACGGGTTTCGTCCATTACCAGAACTGCACCGGAACCCAGAGCGGCTCCGATAGCACTCATGGAATCAAAATCAATCGGGGTATTGAGGTTCTGCTCGGGGATGAATGCTCCCGAGGTTCCCCCAACTTGAACCGCTTTGAATTTGCGGCCGTTTTTGATTCCCCCGCCCAGTTTATAGATTACATCGTTTAAAATATAGTTGGTGGGTACTTCAAAATAGGTCGGATTGTTGACATCCCCGGTCAAGGTAAGAACCTTGGTTCCGGGATACTTGGGAGCCCCGATGCTGGCAAACCAGTCGGCTCCATTGGTAAGAATATAAGGCAGGCAGGCGAAAGTTTCCACATTGTTTACCACCGTAGGTACTCCCCATAATCCGGCCACACCCGGGAAAGGCGGCTTGAAACGGGGTTCGCCGCGATGTCCTTCAATGGACTCTATCAACGCAGTCTCTTCGCCACAAACATAAGCACCGGCACCCATTCTGACTTCAATATCGAAGTCCCCCAGGGCCCCGACATCTTTAGCACTCTGGATGGCTTTTCTCAATAAATCAACAACAAAGGGATACTCTCCCCGGCAATATATATAACCCTGTTTGGCATTGATGGCAACACCACAAATAGCCATACCCTCGATCAGGGCCTGGGCATTCTTCTCGCAGATTATCCTGTCTTTATAAGTTCCCGGCTCACCTTCGTCCAGGTTGCACACTACATATTTAACTTCTGCCGGGGGCACAAAACTCCATTTCATGCCAGCATTAAAACCGGCTCCACCCCGGCCTCTGAGGCCGGACTTCTTGACTTCTTCAATCAAATCTTTGCTTGTCATCCCGCGGGCCTTTTCCAGGCCTTTATAGCCTCCAACCTTGATATAATCCTCAGCTTGGGCAGGATCAATTTGGTCGGCATGCGCCAGCAAGATGCGTATCTCTTCGGCCATTACATACCATCCCTTTCTTTTATCCCATTCTCTTTTTCAATCTTTTTCTCAAAAAATATATTTAATCTATATTTCTCTATCTCTTTAAACTATCTTTATCTCTCTTATATCTGTCTTTTACCTGTCTTTTTGGTATTTCCCTATTTGTAAGCACTTAGTATCTCGGGGATCTTTTCAGAGCTAACATTGAATACCGGCTGGCTGTTAACCGTGATAACCGGGGTGGCTTGACACTGACCTACGCATTCGCATAATTCCAGGGTAAACTTGCCATCAGCCGTGGTTTCCCCAACTTTTATTCCCAGGTAGTCTTCCATCGCCTTAAGAACTTTATCAGCTCCCGCTACATGGCAAGGCGCACTTTCGCACATACGGATAATATACTTTCCTCTCTTCTCTACCGAAAGGTAGGAATAAAAGGTAGCCACTCCATAAGCCTGAGCCTCGGAAACGCCGAAAACCCTGGCCGCCTCTGCCACTGCCTCCTGGGGAATGTAGTTGAACTCCCTTTGCAGAGCATGATAAGCTTCGATAATTCCACCTTTTTTGTCTTTGTAGTTTGCGATGATGTCCTGGTAATTTGCCATCATTACACCTCCTTAGTTCTGATTATTTGAGCGCAAAATTTCCGAAAAGCGCTAAATCGCTAAATTGAAACACCTCCTTTATGGCAAAATTTAAAACTCTCGCTCAACAAGTTTTAATTAGAGCAAAAGATTGTTGCCCAGAAATCCAGGTCTACTTAATATATATTCAATGCTTTTAAACCAGCACCTTCAAGCATTTTTAGATTATAATCATACTTTATTGCCTGTATTATTTTAGCTAATCTTATTTTAGTTTTGGGCAAATAAAGCTGTTCCAGGAAAGCAGATATAGCAATAAAATCAATCCTACCTTCCCCATAGAACTGGACAAAAGCTCCTTTTATCATCATCTTAACATCAATTTAGTGAAAACTCATTAGTATGATTTGCCTGCAAAACACGCTTTTAGTAAGCATTATCCTTAATAAATCTTTATGCTTGCATCTTATCCTCAATTAATATCCGTTATTGATGATAGCATTCGTTTAAGGAAAACAAATGATGTCAATATCCCTTCGTTATCAGAAGATGATCCCATTTTCACTTTTATTGGCATGGATGAAGATCCAGAAGACCTGAGCGAGAAGCATGATGAGTATATTTATGGAAAGAATGATGAATAATGAATCGGGTACTTGTCGATACCAGCACCATACTGGCCTTGATTAACCTTTACGAGCAGGTGGCTTCAGAATCATCAGGAACCCACCGTGGTAGTAATGGCTTTTTAGCCTAACTGGAAAAAATACCTTTGATTACCTCATCTTTACTTACATTCAAATAGTTTGCAATACCCGCCAACACAGCACTTAGTGTTCCTATTCTTGAGGATTATGATCTGGAATTGTAATATGATGTTCTTCGCCACAAATTCTTGATGTCAATCGGATGTGACTGCCGGTTTGCCTTGTCAGTTCATAACCATATCTCGCCAAAAGCTTGGGCAGGGATTTCCCGTCAATATCGCGCGGTATCCTCATATAGCTACAATCTCTTCTTTGATGAAATGCAATCGAACCATACGAGGTATATTGCCTTCATCAAAGTGACAGCGAATCGCATCCTTAATTTCCTCTCTAATGGCATCCAGTGTGTCACTTTCTGTAAATATGGAATAGCCGAGTGCTCGTGCAACATAGCCACCCTCTGGAGCTTCTTCAACCAGGAATATGTTTTCTTTATCCATTGGTTCACCTTTCTCCTGTAGCATTATATACAATTGTATCATAGCAAAGCAATCCTGGCCTTGATTAGCCGTTACGATAGCAGGCATCAAGCAGCAAGTAGGATAGCCGGTTCAGAATTAAAGAGAAATAATGAACCGGCAAAGCTCTTCGATTTCCTCAAAGTTGAAACAGGGCAAATCATCATCAATGCTAAAATCGGAGACTCGGGCGATAATGTTTTCTGCATCGATAAACTCTATACCGGTTGCCTGACGTAAGACTTCGATTTTGGGATATGTTTCTTTTTTATATCCTTCGGTAATAATCAAATCCACTGTGCCTGCAACCTGCGCTATAATCTCCTGTAAATCTGGTTCCCTTTCATGTCTCAGGTAGTGAATGGACAAGGCCGGGGAAACAGCGCAGACCATTTCCGCCCCGGCACTGAATAGGAGATCGGAGTCGTGTTCCCCGTCCGTATCCAGGACATGGGAAGTATGCTTGATCACCGCCACTCTATAACCAATTTGTCTAAGTTTTTCAATTACCCGCCTTAATAAAGTTGTCTTGCCGGAATTATGTCGGCCAATAAATGAAATTATTTTCACTTTTAAAAGCATTCCTTTCACGGAATAATCCGGGGCAGTCCCCGGAATTGTTCGCTTACTCCCCCACCAATTTTCGGGCTGTTTCCCGGGCTTTAGCCAGCACTTCCTGCTCGTCAAAAGTCTTGATTTCCCGGTTCTCCATCACAATTCTTCCATCAATTATCACGCTATTCACATCGCTGGCCTGGGCGGAATAAACGATATTGGCCAGAAGGTCATAGCGGGGGATCATGTGGGCCTCCTTTAAATCCATGATTATCATATCTGCCCGGTACCCTGGCTCTAACCTGCCCAGCTCATACCCCATCCCCAGGCTGATGGCTCCATTGGCCGTGGCCATCTCCAGAGCCTGGTAAGCCGGTAGAACCGTAGGATTCATAGTATTTACCTTATGTAAAAGGGCACAGCTGCGCATCTCCTGCAGCATGTCCAGGTTATTGTTGCTGGAAGCTCCATCGGTACCCAAAGCAACTGCAATGCCGCTTTCCAGCATACGCGGTACCGGCGCTATTCCGCTGGCCAGCTTCATGTTGCTTTCCGGGTTGTGGGCTACACCCACCTTATGCCGCTGCAATATCCCGATTTCCTCCTCGTTGAGGTGAACACAATGAGCCGCCAGCACCTGGCGTCCCTGAAAAAGCCCCAGGGATTCCAAATGAGAAACCGGGGTTTTCCCGTATTGCTTCAGTATATCCTCGTATTCCACCCGGGTCTCCGCCACATGAATATGTATACCTGCTTGCAGTTCATCGGAGAGTTGCATAACCCTTTCCAGATAGGCCGGAGGGCAGGTATAGGGAGCATGAGGCCCCAGCCGGAAAGAAATCCTGCCACCGGCCTGGCCCTGCCATTTCCCAATGAGCTGGCGGCTGTCCTCAATGGCCTGCTCGCTTTCCGGTCCTACTCCTACCATTCCCCGTGCCAGCACTGCCCTCATTCCGCTTAATTCAACCGCCCGGGCCACCTCATCCATGCAGAAGTACATATCATTAAAGCTGGTAGTACCCGACTTAATCATCTCCACAATAGCCAGCATGGTACCCCAATAGATATCTTCCGGGGTCAGTTTCGCCTCCAGGGGCCAGATTTTATTCTCCAGCCATTCCATCAGAGGCAGGTCATCCGCATAACCCCGCAAAAGGGTCATGGCCGCATGGGTATGGGCATTGATAAAACCGGGAAGCAGCACCTGGTTTTCACCATCGATTATACGGTCAAATTCCCCTTCCGGAGCTTTTCCCGTCCCCAGCTCTTTAATAAAAGCATCTTCAATCAAAAGGTAGCCTTTTTCTATCAAAGAATTGCTCCCGCTGACAGGAATAATGCTGATATTGTCTAAAAGAATCCTCACTTATATTCCCCCCTATTAAATAAATAAAGCTTGACACGGGGACGGGGCGTCTGGCGACCATTCCGCCCTCCGATTTCCATCTTCCGGGGGTTGATGTCATGGGGACGGGGTTGTTGACAACTTCGTCCGTCTGCTTCTAAACCATGTTTTCTTACTAACCCCCATAACCCAGAGCCAACCACCGATGAAAATAGTGTTAGTAGGCGCTTGTATAATAAGCTGGGGTATGAAATAACCCCGTCCCTCTCCCGACGCCTGACGACCGACGACTTCTTAATTTTTCTTCTGCCCGTAATTCTGGAAAGCCTGGCGCAAGCTTAAGATATCTTCAGATCTGAGGGAATGCAACGGTCCTAACACCCGGGAACAAATGGCAATATGGGCCGTGCGCTCGGCTACCAAACAAACCCGTAGGGCCTCCGGCAAATCCCCCCCCAAACCCAGCAACCCGTGACTGGCCAGCAAAACCGCCCTTTTGTCCTTGCCCAGGACCTTGAGGACATTTTCCGCCAATTGCCGTGAGCCGCAGAGGGCATAGGGGGCTACCCTGACCTCATGCCCAATTACCTGAGCCGCCTCTTCCAATATTACCGGGATATTCTGCCGGGCCACCGCAAAGGCCGTGGCATAAAGACTATGAACATGTACAATAGCGTTTATTTCCGGGCGTTTTTTATATATTCCCAAATGCAGCGGGGTTTCCACCGATGGTTTATATTTACCGGCCAAAACCTTTTCTTCTCCATCAAGCAAAACCATATCATCCGCTTCCATCTGATTATAATCCATTCCGCTGGGGGTGATAAGCATCAGACCCTGGCCGGACACCCTTAAACTCACATTACCCCAGGTTCCACTTACCAGGCCGGAGGAAAATATCTCCTGAGCAGTCTGCAAAAGCTCATTCCTTTCCTGCTGGTATTGCAATCTATTCACCCTCTCTTCCCCATATTTTAATGGCAGAGCCGAAGGGAGGCCGTATAATTCCCTTTTCGCAAATGATAGCCGTAATTAAATGTTCAGGGGTGATATCAAAAGCCGGGTTGAATACATCCACTGCCGGTACCGTCAGGCAGCTTCCTTTAATAGTTCTTACCTCTTCCGCACTACGTTCCTCAATAGGAATTTCTCCGCCTTGTTCGATATTCCAATCAAAGGTGGATAGAGGAGCCGCTACATAAAAAGGAATACCGTGGTACCTCGCCAGTACTGCCAGGGAGTAGGTGCCGATTTTATTAGCAGTATCGCCATTGGCGGCGATACGGTCGGCTCCGGTTATTACTGCATCCACCTTTCCCAGACTCATGGTATAACCTGCCATATTATCAGTAAGCAGAGTAACCGGAATCTTATCTTGCCAGAGCTCCCAAACGGTTAAACGGCTCCCTTGCAGTACCGGCCTGGTTTCACAGGCCCAAACCATCTCAATCTTATTTCTCTGGGCCGCCGAGCGGATAACCCCCAGAGCAGTACCATAGCCGCAGGTAGCCAGAGCCCCGGCATTGCAGATGGTCATAACCCTGGAGCCTTCGCCGAGCAATTCCTGCCCCTGCTCCCCGATGGCCTCATTGACCCGGATATCCTCTTCATAAAGATTTTGAGCTTCCCGGCGTAAACGATTTGCCAGTTCCTCCGGCGATAGATGGCGATTCTCCCGGTAAACCCTTTCCATCCTCGCCAAAGCCCAGAAAAGATTGACCGCTGTGGGGCGGGACGCAGCGAAAAGTTCCTTCATCCGGGAAAAATATGCATCCCTTAACTCCCCGGTTCCGGAATAGCTCGAAAAAGCCATAGCCAGGCCAAAAGCGGCCGTAACACCAATAAGAGGCGCCCCTCTCACTTTCAATCCCTTTATGGCCGCAACCACTTCTTCCGGGCTTTCACATTTTTCATAGACCAGCTCTTCCGGCAGGCAATTCTGATTAAGTATCATCAAAGCCTGATCCTCATAATATAGATTTCTAATCATTTCATAGCTCCGGGCTCGTCAAGTATCTTCCGGCAGTTACATCTCTTCTCCTCGATAATATACTTGAGGCTGTTCATCATGAGGCTTCTGGCCAGCTCAATATTTCTTTTCATCAACTCCAGAACCTCACTATGGGTCAAAATACCTGTAGTTATCCCGGCCGCAAAATTAGTTACTATGGCCAAAGTAGCATAGCAGATGCCTAGCTCCCGGGCCAGACAAACCTCAGGAACACTGGTCATACCCACCAGCTGTCCCCCCAGCTGTTTAAACATCATAATCTCCGCCGCGGTTTCAAAACGCGGTCCCTCGGTGCAGACATAAGTGCCCCCATTCTGGACCTGAATCCCCAGTTCTCTGCCGGCCTTTACCAGAGCCTCCCGCAACTCGGGACAATAAGGAACGGTCATATCACAGTGAACCACCCCCGCTTCCCCACCTTCATAGAAAGTGTTCCGGCGGCTTTTGGTAAAGTCCAGGAACTGGTCGGCCAGGACAAACTGCCCTGGTTTAAATTCAAAATGCAATGAGCCTACAGCGGCAGTTGCCAGAATATTCTTAATTCCCAATTGTTGTAAAGCCTTGATATTGGCGCGGTAATTGATTAAATGGGGGGGAATGCTATGCTCCAGGCCATGCCGGGGGATAAAGGCTACTTCCATCCCGGCATATTTCCCTAGCGAAACTCTTACATTTCCATAAGGAGTTGTTTCAACCATCTCTCTCACATCTTCCAACAAGCAGGGGTCATAGACACCCGTACCTCCGATTATTGCCGTTTTTACCAAAGATTTTTCCTCCTTTATTGCTTGAATAAATATACCGCTCCAGCGTCCTTAATAGACCGAAGGGAGCATCAGTTGTACCCGGTAGGGCGCTACAGGATGTATATTTATAACCCTTCTGCATCAAAAGGGTTTTTGTAGTGGCGTATCCATAGCTACAATAAATATATCACGGGACGGCCCTTTGTCATCTTTTATCAGGCTCTCTTAATCCCCTCCATTGTGGGCAAAAAGGGCCTCGGTAAATATTTGGGGAGAAAAGTCACGCAAATCTTCCAAACCCTCGCCGATACCCACCAATTTAACCGGTATCTTAAGCTCCTTTTCCACCGCCAGTATAATTCCGCCTTTGGCCGTTCCATCCAGTTTGCTCAAGATAAGCCCGGTAACCCCGGTAGCTTCCTCAAATATTTTAGCCTGGCTGATAGCATTCTGTCCCGTAGTAGCATCAAGTACCAGCAACACCTCGTGGGGAGCTTCCGGTATTTCTCTTTGAATAATATTCTTTATCTTGCTTATTTCTTTCATCAGATTGGCTTTATTTTGGAGCCGGCCGGCCGTATCGATTATCAATATATCTGCATGGCGGGCCCGGGCCGCATGTATGGCATCGAAAACCACCGCCCCTGGATCAGAACCCTCCTGGTGTTTGATTAATTCCACACCCACCCGGTCAGCCCAGATATTAAGCTGATCTATAGCAGCTGCTCGGAAAGTATCCGCGGCCCCCAGCAATACCTTTTTGCCTTCTTCATGGAAACGGTAAGCCAGCTTGGCTATAGAAGTAGTTTTGCCGGCTCCATTAACTCCCACCACCAGAATAACCGCTAATTCCCCATCGGGAATATTCAACGGTACATCGTTATATTCCAAAAGCTTTCTCACTTCGTCCTTTATAAGTTCCAAAACCTCAGAGGAATCGTGCATTTTTTGCTTTTTGGCTGCTTTCTTAATATTATCTACCAATTCAATCGTGGTATTTACACCGACATCGGCCTGTATAAGGATTTCCTCCAATTCCTCCCAGAAATCATCATCCAGCTTTTTGGAGCTTTTCACCAGAGCTTCGATTTTACCAATGGTATTTTCCCTGGTCTTACTCAAGCCTTTTTTGAGCTTGTCCAAAAATCCCCACTTACTCTTCTTTCCATTGAGCTCCTTTTCAGCCACATTCTCTTCCTGCTCAACAGCTTCAACAGCATCAACAGCCTCAATAGATTCAACATCATGAGCGGGCTGAACCTGCTCCTTTTCCTCGGCCCGGCCATTCTCCTTTTTAGTCTTAAAGCGGTCAAAAATGCTGCTGTGGCCATTCCCCCCAGCCAAAGAAGGAGAAGCGGCTTCCTCGCTCCCATTTTCCTCCACGCTTAGTGTTTCCTGGGGTTCTTCTTCCGGGCTCTCCCCTGTGTGCTCTGCTTCATTTTCCCATGGAATCTCTTCATGTTCCTGGTCCTTTTTCTTAAATTTAAAACGATCGAAAAATGCCAATTTCCTTATCCCACCCCGTAAATATTTTATCCAGCCAGGCTTTCCGCTTCAAAAACATTCAAGGTTAAAACTGCCGAAACCCCTTCTTCCGGCATAGTTATACCGTAAATATTCTCTCCTGATTCGATAGTTGCCTGACGGTGAGTAATCACAATAAACTGAAGATTCCGGGACATAGCCGTGATAAACCCAGAAAAACGCTGGAGATTAACCTCATCCAGCGAAGCATCAATTTCATCCAGCACACAAAATGGAACCGGCCGGAGTCTTAGCAGGGAAAAAATGAAGGCTATACAGGTCAGAGCCCTTTCCCCGCCCGATAAGAGGTTTAAGGACTGGCTCCTTTTACCCGGCATCTTTACCTCGATATCAACCCCTGCTTCCAGGCGATCCACCTCGGCTTCAATCCGCAAGCTAGCCTCGCCTCCACCAAATATCTCGTTAAAGGTATTTTTAAAGCTCTCATTGGCCAGGAGCAAGAAGCGGGAAAAGTCCTGCAACATTAGTTTTTCCGTTTTTTGCAAGAGCTCGTCCAGAGAATCACGGGCCGAAGATAAATCATCATACTGTTGTTTAATGAAATCATAGCGCCCGCTGACTTCCTCATATTCCCGGATGGAATCAATATCTACTGGACCGATTGCTTCTAATTGCTGTTGCAGTATAGCGATTCTTTTCCTGGCTTCTCTTATTTCACCCAGGGTCAAGGGTTCCTCCGCCAGGAAGCCTGCTTCGGTAGCAAACTTTTCCCGCCAGCGGCTTTTAAGTCCTTCCAGCTCTACTTCCAGGCGGGCAGCTGCAACTTCCAGATTCCTGACTCCAGTTTCCAAACGGGCCAGATTTTCCCGGGCGGGAATTATCTCCTGGCGGTATTTTTCTATCAAGGCCCAGTTCTCTTTTTCTTTCTCCTGCATTTGCCGGCTCTCCGCTGACAGGCGGGCCAACTCCTCCGTCTTATTTCCGAGCTCTTTCTTAAACTGCTCCATCCGGCTTTCTTCCTGTCTAATTTCCAGCTGCAAAGACTGCATTAATTGGCGGGAATCATCCCGGGATTGCTGGTAAGAAGCCCTTAGCTCTTCAAATTGAGAGAGGTTTTTCTTTATGTTTTCCAGTTCTCGCCCCTTCATATCCAATTGCTTTTTGTACGAGAGCAAGCGTTCCTGGAAAACTTCGTAATCACGCCTCTTCACTTCCATCTTATCTTTGAAATTCTCCAAATCTATCATAAGCTTCTGGTTTTCCCGCTCTATATCCCCCAGCTTCTGATGAAGCAGGCTGGTTTCTCTTTCGATTTCTGCTACTTCCCTATCCAGCCGGGTAAGCTGTTCCAAATAGCCATCCCGCTCCCTTTCATCCTCCAGCAGTTCATGAGCTAAATCCTCTTTCTGCTTCATCATCATATCACAACGAAACTGGCTTTCCAGCAAATCGTTTCGGGCCTGGGAAATAACCTGCTCCAGCTCTTGCCAGCGGGATTCCACCTGCTTTTGCTCTCTGCGGTTATCTTCCCGCGCCTGCTCATTTTCCTGCTGCCGCCGCAAAAGCTTCTTCTCCTCAGCCCGGCGCTGCAGCGGGGTCTGCGTCGGAGATGCTTTCTTGCCCCCGGTTATGGCACCGCTCACATTTATTAGTTCCCCGTCCAGGCTAACGATACGGCAAGGCAAAGATGATTCTCTAAAAATACGAATGCCCCGGGTCAGATCTTCTACCAGCAGAACCCGCCCCAGAAGATATTCAACCGCCTTGGCAAATTTTTTATCATAGTGAACCAGGCGGGAAGCCAAACCCAAAACCCCATCCTGGACCAGGATTTTCTCCACGACTGACCCGGGCAAAGGCTTAACCTTCAAAACATCCAGGGGTAAAAAGGTAGCCCTCCCCAGTTCCTGGACTTTGAGATAGTCGATAGCCTCCCGCACCTCTTTCTCACTGGCCACCACTATATTCTGCAAACCATTTCCCGCCGCTACATCAATGGCCAGTTCCATACCCGCAGGTACCTCCAATATTTCCCCGAGCACACCCATAATCCCTTTTAGTCTTCCGCTTCGGGCCTGCTTTATAATAGACTTCACCGCCGGGGAATAGCCGGTTAGATTCCTCTGCAGGTCTTTTATAGCCAAAAGCTGGTTATTGATCTCTATGGAACGCTGGTTAAGTTCCCGGTAACTATCATTGAGGTTTTGCAAAACTTCAGCCAGCTCATCTTTTTCCCGGCTCAACTCCGCAATAAAAGACTGCTTTTGGCCGATTTCCGCTTGCAGTGCTCGTATTTCCTCTTCGCATTGCCGATGGCCTTTCCGGCCTTTTAGTAGTTTGGCCGCCAGCTCTTCAATATGTATCTTCAGCCTTTCCTTTTTCTCCCTGGCCTTGCCCAGTATCTCCGCTTTTTCGGCCAGCTCATTTTTATACTGGCTCTCCTGCTTCATTTTATCAAAAACCAGAGCCTTTTTTTTATCAAAATCACCTTTAAATCCGGCTATAATACTTTCCATTTCCTGGACTTCGTATTCCAGTTCGTTATATTCCGTCACCCTTTGGGCCATATTCTGCTGTTCTTTATCATAATCCACGGAACAGAGATGCAAATCCCTTTGAATATTTTCCAGCAAAATCAGCTGCTTTTTTTCGTCTGCGACAGCATCATCTATCCGATTATTATTATTCTTGATTCTCTCTTCCCCCAGCCTGATTTCTCCCTGCAGCAAATTCAGCCGGGATTCCAGCAGGTGGCGCTGCTCCCCCAGTTCACCCAGGGAAAGCTGCTGCCGGGCAAGCCCTTCCTCCTCTTCCCGCAGTTTGGCTTCCAGCAGCGCCAATTGATCAGCCTGAGCCTTTATCTCATCCTGCTTTTTAATAAGGTCGCTAGTCTTTTGCTGCCAATCCTTTTCCGTCCGGACCAATTCAAAACCCAGAACCGATTTTTCCAGCTCCTGGCATTCGCTATTTAAAGCCAAATAAAGCCGGGCCTTCTCCGCTTTTTTAAACAGCTCCTGCCGGCGCAAATCCAGTTCCTCCAATATATCACCCAGGCGCAGGAGATCATTGCTGCTGTTAAGTATTCGTTTTTTGACCTCATCCCTTTGCTGGCGATATTTTATCACCCCAGCCGCTTCCTCCAGCATCAGCCTACGGTCCAGGGCTTGCCCGTTCAAAACCTCTTCCAATTCCCCCTGGCTAATTATCGCATAACCCTTCTTACCCACTCCGCTTCCGCTGAGAAGGTCGGAAATATCCTTTAAACGTACTCGGGATTTGTTCAAGTAAAACTCGCTTTCACCAGAACGATGCACCTTGCGTCCCAGGGTGATTTCGCTAAAATCCAAAGGCAAGCTATGGTCGCTATTATCAATGACTAATTCTACGAAAGCCATGCCCAGAGCCTTTTTCTTATCGCTGCCATTAAATATAACATCTTCACTCTTTTGTCCCCGTAGCTGGCGGATACTGGTCTCTCCTAAAACCCAGCGTATAGCATCAACAATATTGCTCTTTCCACAGCCGTTGGGGCCAACCACAATATTCAAGCCCGGGTTCAGTTGCAGCTCGGTATTATCAGCAAAAGACTTGAAACCCTTTATCTCCAGACGTTTTAGATACAACTAGCCTCCTCCTCACTCCCCAGCCAATAAGGCAACATCTCCCGTAGTAAGGCATTCTATACTATCTCCGGTATCAATAATAAGATTACCCTGTTCATCAATATCCAGATTTAAACCTTCCACCGAACCTCTGGGAGTATCCAGTTTAATCATCTTCCCTAAATGGAAGCAGCGGCGTTTATACTCTTTTCTTATATCTTCAAATCCATTTTCCAGGAATTCATAGTAGTATTCCTCTATCGATTGCAGCACCCGCAGCAAAACCTCACCCAGTTGATAATAAGTCCCGCTCTCCTCCCAGAGAGAAGTCGCCGTCTTAGCCACCCCCCGGCCCAGGGAAGCCCGGTCTATATTAACATTTATGCCTATTCCCACCACCAGATAATCCGCCTGTTCCAGTTCACCACTCAATTCCAGCAATATGCCCACCACTTTTTTCCCATTTATGTAGACATCATTGGGCCATTTGATCTGAGGGTCAAAAAGCTGGAAGCTATCCAGGGCCCGGCTGACGGCCAGCGCAAAAACCAGGGATAAAAGCACCACTTCTGATAGTGCCAGGTCCGGCCAGAGAATTATAGAAAACCACAAACCTCCCAGGGGGGCCTGCCAGCTTCTTCCCCGCCGTCCTTTTCCCCGGCTCTGCTGCCGGCTGATAATTACGGTTCCTTCTGCCGCCTGTCCCTCCCTGATCAGCTTCTTGGCCATCTCATTAGTCGAATCAAGTTCCGGAAAGAGATGCAGCTTCCAGTCCAATCGCGCAGTAGATAATGCAGCCTTTATACTGTCCAGCAGCATGACATTGTAGCTTTCTTCTATACAGTAGCCTTTTCCGCTAACCCCGAGTATAGCATAGCCCTCACCTTTAAGGTTTTCGATATGCTTCCACACCGCTACCCGGCTGATGCCCAGCTTTTCGGCCAGTTCCTTTCCCGAGACATAGTCTCCCGGATTTTGACATAGTTCACTCAATATTCTTTGCCGCACAATAATGGCCTCACTTTACTGTGTCAAGGGGACGGTTCTCTTGTCACCTATGTAGCTTCCAAATACCCCTTCTAATCATCGCTCGCTGTCTGGCAACCATTCCGTTCTCCGCCTTCCACCACTCTAACAAGCTATTTAGACATTCAGGGGATAAATCCTCTTTATCTCTGGTATTTTTTGGTAGGATAGGATAGAACCAGGTGGGGGTGAGACAAGGGGACAGGTCCACTGTCCCATCTATCCCCACATCTGTCTCTTGTCCCACTTTTCCTTGTCTATTCAAGTTACCTCTTCGATAAATTCAAGACGGGATAATAGCAAGGCCGGGGCGGAGGCATCAATAGCCGCTACCCCCACGCTGTCACGCGCGAGACTCTCAATCCCCTGGACCTTGATTAGTTCAAGTCCAAACTGCTCTTTGAGGTAATTCAGGTTAGTGCGGTGTTGTCCGGTGACTTTGGATATGTCACGCGGGTGGACAAAGAGTATCAACTGAGGGTGACGACCATTAGCCGTAAAGAACTGCTCTATAGCCTTGCCGGCCTGCGCTTTAAAGGCCTCCTGTTCTACCAGTTCCCCAAAAGAAGGATGGAAAGGCCCTGCTACCACGCAGCCTTCCCGCCGCAGTTCTTCTCCCGGCTGCAGTCCCATGCGAATCACCGGTATATCCTCTTTTTGAAATTGGAGATAGACAGCCAGGCTGTTTTGTAGGGCTTCATTCAGGGTGAGGGGGAGATACTTCCCCTTAAGATAAAGCTTTTCCAGGTGGGTACCGGCAATTACCAGGGTAGGGTAAATCCTGACCATATCCGGCCGCAGTTCGATAACCTTCGCAGCCGTCTTCATATCCAACTCCAGCTTGTCACCCGGCAGGCCAAGCATAAGCTGTATTCCCAGGCGAAAACCGTATTCCTTGATTAGCTGGCAAGCTTTAAAAACATCCGCCGCCTGGTAACCCCGCCACGATGCTTCTAAAACCTCATCTGACAGGGATTGCACCCCCAGTTCGATAGTTCTGACTCCCCACTGCTGGAGAAAATCCAGAATCCGCGCATCTATGCCATCCGGGCGGGTGGAAATCCGTATACCCTGTACCCGCCCATCCTGCAAATAGCGGTTAACCGTTGCCAGGTACATCTCTTGCCTCGCCTTTTCCACCATCGTAAAATTCCCGCCAAAAAAGGCAATCTCCACTTCACTACCTGCAGGAATAGTTGCTAAATGATTCTCCACTATGCTTAATACTTCCATTTCCCCAGGTATATCCTGGGTAGCGCTAATCCGGTTTTGGTCACAAAAAACACAGGTAAACGGGCATCCCAGGTGAGGAATAAAAATGGGGATATTTATGTGCTTCATAAGTTTATTGTTCCTATTCTAATAGATATATCATAGGGACATTTCTCCTGATATATAATAAGAATTTGTAAGAAAAGTGAGGAGTAAGGAACTTAATAGCAACCAAAGGGATTGAATAAGTTAACAACTTAAGGTCGAGTAAACATATGCCTTTCAGCTTTAGGAGACGCTTTGTGTTAATCTGTTGCTCTCCGTTT
>ENA-UOUL01001310-UOUL01001310.1-bioreactor-metagenome-genome-assembly--contig:-NODE-1310-length-36008-cov-14.095878_pt1 | contig 36008 bp, 34 predicted proteins | sample MGYA00249838_ERZ747220 | MGnify/ENA primary metagenome ERZ747220 (study PRJEB28778, sample SAMN05720191) | bioreactor metagenome | isolation source: Anaerobic biogas reactor | place: USA:Washington... | reverse complement strand
GGAACCCCTTTCTTCTTTCCAAGTAGTGACGCACTTTTGCTGAGCAAAGCCGGGGCAATTCAGCTGAGCGACAAAGCAGTGGGCGATGAACTACGTTTGACGCCATAGAACACGGCATTTCACCCGGTTTCTAGGATCGGCCGGACGGGCAAAAACCATTAGTATACCTCTCCCTGTAGCTGACTATAGGGTATAGCCGTTACGGCTGTATAATGGTCCCATCCCACACCCGTTTAGTCGGTAGAAAATCGGTGGAGCAGCATGATCGCAAATGCCAACGGACGAAAACTGAACGGCCGCTTTGCACTGGGCAATCCCGGCGGACCAGGCCGGCCGCCCATCGCACGAGAACGCCGGTACGCGGAAACGCTGGCGACCGTCTGCACTGTGGACGATTGGAGGGAGATCTGCGAACGGGCCGTAAAGGATGCCAAGGCCGGGAACCGGCACGCCAGGGAATGGTTGTCGAAGTATCTGCTTGGCGAGCCCGAAGCCGTCGCGAAGGTCCTGCACGCACACTTCGCCGTCGGTGCGTCGGGAGGCATCTACGCGAACGCCGACCCGGAGTTGATACTGCAGGCCAAGGCCGCCTTGGCGAGGTTGGAGGAATCGAGCAAAGGGTCTTATGTCGCCGGCTGGGAGTAGACTACCCGCATCCAGGCGATGGGAGACGCGGACAAGGGTGTGGCAGACGACGGTTGCGGGTCTACAGGTCATCAGTACGCGGCTTTATCTTGGATTTGATCTTGTCATTGGCAGTCTTCTCCAGTTCCTTGTGAGTCAGAATCAAGAGGGAACGATCTTTGTTGCCTGCCAGTTCGGACAGTATCAACTCGGAGACTAGGTTGCTCCACAAAAGCACTTCGCCCGTGAACGTGGCTCCAAAGGAGTTCTGGTATGTCCGAGTGTCTTTCCCCTTCGTCTCCCCAAACTTGGCCGTCACAGCAGCAACAACCGTGTCAAAATCGTTTCGAGAAAAAAAGATTGTTATTTTGTACAGGTTGCCATCCACGAAGTGATATACATACAAATCTGTTGGGGCGCCCGCAATGGATGGGACATTCGGTTTTGTCGCATATGCCTCATAGGGAAATGTTGTTCGAGCGTGGACTATCCCTGCTTGACCTAACTCGGCACGATACAGCAGTAATGGGTTTGTGAAATCAGGATTGGCGTCCGAACACATGGGGGCGGGGCTATCGACATGCTCTGCACGATAATACTTGCTCTTGAACATATCCAACGTCATGCCGAGTCGGTCAGTTTTCAATTCAAAGGGCCGCCGTTCTGGGTCTATCTTCGATTGCTCTTCTTCCCACTCTTTCCACTGAGCCAGGGACGCGGCTCTGCTTTCGACTGGGACGTGCCCTAACGGGGCCGCCCCCACCACCGGCCGTGCGAGTTCTTGCGGCCCCTGTAAAGGCCGAGCCGCCTTCTTCTCTGTTTGGGTTGCTTGGATTTCTTTCAGTTTGCTCATGGGCAACACCCTGACGGAGAAGGTTAGTTTTCTCCAGTTCGTCTTCATCGGCGTCTTACTAGGCTTGGCGGGTGCTGCTGCCTTTCTTTCAATCGGGCGATAGGCCACGATCTTGTAGTCTTTAGCAGGGTCAAGGTAGTGGAAGGTGCCAAACCTGACGGGCTTGTCTTCAACCGTTGCGATAATGTCACCCGGCTGTAAGCCTGATGTACTTGCGGGAGTGTTGGGTAGGACCTCCAACACGAATATGCCCTCTTGGACGGGCGGGACGGCATTGTGTCCCTTCAAGACGTTCATGGTTTCCCCCGATAGCGGGACGCCGTTGACGCCGAGGCCCGTCTCTGCATTTTTCAAAATGAAGTCTCGGTCCTGCTCGCTTAGTCGCTCAAGATTGATGTCAAACGTTTTCCCATCGGTCCTTCGTAGGGTGACCGTCTCCCCATCGAAGCCAAGAAATTCTGCTTCAAGGGTGCGGTCGCTTGTGGCATCTTTCCAGGTTCGCACTTCAGCTTGACAGATGCCCGCAGTGGCGAGGACGGAGAAGAAAAAGGGAAGCACCTTCGTTTTCATTTGTCACCCCCCACATCTCCAAAGAGGCACCTTTCTTAGGCTAACATGATTCCCATTACCGAAAGACAGAAGCGGCCAAGGCAATGCCAGAGCAGCCGAGAGCACACACAACCAGCAAGACGAAGCAACCGCAACCGGGGTTCTGTTGTCTTCGGCCCCGGCCAAGCGTAGACTTGAAGACCTTCGGGACCCTAGGCCCCCTCGATGACTTCTTCAACAGGCCAAAAGACTTGGCCGCCTTGGTGTACTTCTTTGGCATCCCGTACCGATCGAAGCTGCCCATTGAAGACCTCCATCCAAGAAAACGTCATGAAAGGAATCTCCGTGTGCCGATCAGTTGGCCCGAACGCACGCCGCAAAGTGTGACGTTTCGATGTTAGTTCACTCGCTCAAAGGCTGCCCGGTACTCATCTTGGCGATGGAGCTTTTGCTTGTTCTGTGCCAACTTAATGATGTCGATGGGGTCCTGATGCTCCGTGTCCGCTTCTGCCCACTTCTCCATGACCAGCGGGATCATCGGCCCCCAGCCGGCATGTTTTGCCGCTACCACATCAAGCACATTGGCTTTACCCTTTCGTAGGATTACGGTCCCGGTCTTCGTCAGTTCAACCGTGATTTCTACGCAGTCGCTCTTGTATCGCAGATTGTCGCCCGCACTCAATCGCCCTGCCACGACATCATCGTAGTAGTACCCCTTCTTGACACAGACCGCATCCTTGATGCGGGCCGTGAGAACCTCGTTCGTGTCCTTGTCCTGGTGTAGTACGTGCGGCCTCCCCCTCCCGCCCGCTCCGTAGAATGCGGCGACTCCCGCGATCCGCTTGAACGAATCGATGTACCTTTCCTTCCGGAAGATCTGCAGGGCGTTCAGCACGAACTCCGTCGAATCGTCTCGGAGGCTCAGTTCCAGCACCTTGACCACGGGGCCAAGGTGCTGCAGCGTCCCCTTGGTGCTTTCGATGAACGTCTTCTTGACCCAGACCTGGAAGTCAACGCCGTTCGTCAAGAGACCATAGTTGACAGCGGGATTGTCTCGGATGTAGTCGATAATCTGCTTGTGGTGGTCGTCCAGCAAAGCCCCCAGTGGCTTGGCCTCCACGAGGAAGCAACCGTCAAGCAGAAAATCAAAACGCTGGCCAAACTTGACATCCGAGGATTGCTCATACGCAATGTCTCGGAGTGTGTTGAAATCCAGAACCACTTCCAACATCGGCACCACGATGACGCACTCGACTCCCTTCTCGCGGAGTCTAGCACCTAGCTGATCGAACTCATCGGGTCTGTTTACGAGAAGTTCGCGGATTTCGCCAAGCCGTTCAGCAAACGTCTTTTGCGTCAGTTCCATTGATAGACCCTCCCAAAAACGGTTCTGCTCTGACTCCTAAACTGATACAAGCGAAGGTAGAGTTCAGGCCGCGTGCTTGTTGGCGAGACGTTATTGTGCCAATAAAAAAGGAGCGTCACAACCAAGGCCGCTCCAGACGCCCTCGCCAAAGGGCACTACTGAACAGCACAAGGCGGACGCTCCCTTGCGGGAGCGTTGCCAAGTGGCTGCTTCAGTAGTTCAAGAGTCCGTAGACTCAGGTTGGCGATTTGTCTGGAAGCAGTAACCTGACCACGCGGGTCAATCTAGTTGTCGATTCACTCTGGTTCGTTCAATTCTCTTCTCCGAGGTTGTCGTGGCTGGCAAGCCCCACGCGGCCTGTCTGGCGTTGTCGGGTGAAACCAGCACGGTACAGGCTACCACGCCGGCCGCTGTGAGCCAACCAGACGCCGGCGATTGTCGCCCCGCAACTGGTGAAAAGCAACAATCCGGAGGGACTTCCGGCTAAAATAACGCCTTGAAACCTAGCCCCGGCATGACGGAGCAGACGTGACCCGCCAAAGCCCCGCCACACGCCCGAGGACGGGCCTAGGACGGGGCCGAGCGGAGCCACGGGGTTCTTTCCCCATCGTCCGCAGACGGCCGGCAGGAGCGATCCTAGCGGCATTTACCGGGGACTCCAAAAATGAAAGGTGAACAATGAAACGGAAACGACGGACACCGGAAACCGAATTCCCGGACAGCCCCGAATATGTTGACAAGTGGGCGAGGGAACTGGTCAAGACGGCCGGCAAGGCAGAAGCCCGGCAGGCTCTGGCGGAATACCGGCGACTGGCGGCGGATAAAAAGGTCCCTAAGTTAGAGCGGAAGGCGGCGGCGGCACGGGCCGAAGCAATCGAGAAAAAACTTTGACGAATCTATCGACGAACCCCTACTGATTTGTAAATATCGCCCCCGGAGGAACGAATACTCAGATAGGGAGGTCAAAAAGCCATGTCCGAAGCAACGAATCAAATCATCGCGTACTACCGGGTATCGACCAAGAAGCAGGGGGCTTCAGGTCTGGGACTGGAAGGGCAGAAAGCGACCGTCAGCGATTTTGCGAATCGAAACGGGGCGATGGTGGTCTACGGTTACACGGAAGTCGAGAGCGGCAAGCGGAAAGACCGGCCGGAACTGGCCAAGGCCATCGCCCACGCCCGACGCAACAAGGCGACGCTGGTTGTCGCCAAGCTCGACCGCTTGGCCCGCAACGTGGCGTTCTTGTCAGCCCTGATGGAAAGCGGGGCGGACTTCGTTTGTTGCGATAATCCCCACGCCAATCGGCTGACCATCCACATCCTGGCAGCGGTGGCCGAAGATGAAGCCAAGCGGATCAGCGACCGAACGAAGGCGGCCCTGGCTGCGGCCAAGGCTCGCGGGACGTTGCTAGGCTCTGCCCGGCCCGGACACTGGGAAGGGCGAGAGGATCGGCGACTGGCCGGCCTGCAGCGGGCACGCAAGGTCGCGGTCGAGACAATCAAGGAAAACGCCCAACAGGCTTACGCCGATCTGTTCGGGGTGGTGAAGTCGAAGCACGCGGAAGGGCAGACGCTGCAGGCCATCGCGGACGAGTTGAACGAACAAGGGCATCGGACCCGACGCGGTCGGTCTTGGACGCCGGTTCAAGTCATGCGGGTGTTGCGGCGGGCGGGGTGATAGGGCAGATCAGGGGAAAGGGCAAGGAATCATGTCTAAGCCGAAACCACTCAGATTTGGCGCACTGATCCGGGTGTCGACCGAGAAGCAGGCCGACAGGGGCGAATCGCTACGGACGCAAACGAAGCAGATCGACGAAGCCGTCGAGCGGTGGGGTGGCACCATCAAGCGGACGTACAGCGGGCAAGAGCACGCGACGCCGGATTATGAACGCCGATTATTGGACCAGTTACTTGCGGATGCAGAGACGCACCCCAGACCCTTTGACGCAATCATCGTTGCTGATGAAAGCAGGTGGAGCCGGGACAACGAACGGAGCAAAGCCGGTCTGAGAACCCTGCGGGAAAACGGTATCCGGTTTTTCACCAGCACGATGGAACATGACCTACACAACCCGGCCGTGCGGTTGTGGCTGGGAATGTCGGCAGAGATCGGGGAGTATCAGGCGAGCGTGCAGAAGGAGAAATCTGCCATCAACCGAATCAACCGGGCCAAACGCGGGTTGCCCACTTGCGGCAAACTCCCTTTTGGCAGGACCTATGATCGGGAAACCGGAAAATGGGCCGTCGATGAAGAAAAGCAGGCGATGATCGACGACGTTGCGAGACGCTACCTTGCCGGCGAACCCCTGCCCCGGCTTGCCGAGGAGTACGGCGTAAACCACAGCAACCTCCACAAGGTCCTCACCAGCCGTTGCGGCGCGGTCTGGACGCAGACGTTCTGCATCGAGGGCTTGAAGATCAACGAAACCATCGACGTTCCCGTTCCCAGGCTCTTGCCGGATGAAACAATCGCGGCGATCAGGCGGAAGGCGGAAGCAAATCGAACGTACCAGCATGGCAGGCCGAAATACCCGTACCTGTTGGCGGGCTACGTCTTCTGTAGCCATTGTCGCTACTCAATGTTCGGACAGACAAACCACCACCGGCTTCAGTACTACCGGCATGCGCACACGTCGCGGGCGAGAACGTGCGGGTTACATCCTCGGCCGTGGGTGCGATGCGATGAACTGGATGACGCCGTCATCCGACACCTGTTTGAGCTGTTTGGCAACCCACGGGCCATGCAACGGGCAATCGAGAACGCAACGCCAAACCTCCACAAGCTGAACGAACTTCGTCGCCGGTCCGACCGTCTGTTGGAGCAAATCGAGAAGATCAACCGGGGCCGTGATCGCATCCTGAAGCTGATCTCGAACGAGCTAGTGACCGAGGAGCAGGCCCAAAGCCAGTTGCAGGAGATGAATCTGCGGGAGGCGACCTTGCGTGACGAGGCGCAGCAAATCAATGCACAACTGGGACGCCAGCCGACGCCCGACGCCATCAAGGACCTTGCGGAAAATGCAACCGAGATCTTCCGTAAGCGAGTAGACGCGAGACCGTGGGCGGCGTCCCGAGATTGGGACGGGATGACGTGGGACGACAAGCGGGCTTTGATTCAGACGGTCTTTGACGGCACGACGCCAGACGGCCGCCCTTGTGGGGTTTACATCGACCCGATCAATGGGCAGGTGGACCACCGGCGCAAACGCTGGGCATTTGAACTCATCGGCCACCCGATGGTCGATGGGGAGTGGTGTGTAACGCAATATACGTGCCATTAATCAGTGCCAGTCCCTCGCGCACGCCGCTTTTGGCAACCGCCGCTTCCACCTGGGGCGTGATGTTGATGAAGGCCATCCGCTTGGGGACGTTCAGGGTCAGCGTGTCGCGATACGATTTCATGTCTGCACCTCGTGGGTCAAAACGGGCCTGTAACTTCGACAGCTTACGGAACGGCAGAACGACGGGCAAGGCGGGTTCGCGGTCCCACTGGCGGACGCGGCCCCGCAACGCGAGCATCGTTCGGAATCCGGGTGTCTCTCGAACGATGCCAGGATGCCCGCGGGCCGAGTTGCCGGAGAGCTTGGAAGCGCGAACGCGCCGGATTACATTATTCCGCAACTCTTTCAACCGGCTGTTTAGCCCTGCGGTGGAGAGAAACGGAGGACGAGTCTTGAGCATGACGCACAAGGACCGAATGCAGAAGATCGTGGCGAACCTGTTTCCGGAGCCGCCTGCCGTTCTGGCCCGACACGCCACCGAGACCGGCGAGATTCAACTGCAACATCGCCTGCTGGAAGACGGGGCAGCCGTCTTTGAGATCATCTCGGACGGCGTTTTTCTGATGTCCAGCCAGTTCCACTTTGGCGAGCAGGTCCTGGCCCGGCACGCGCTGGTTCACATCGAACAGCATCCGCACGCCGATCGGCGGGTGTTGATCGGCGGTTTAGGGATGGGGTTCACCCTGCGCGAAACGCTGGACCACGCCGTGACCAAGGTCGACGTCGTCGAAATCAGCGACCACGTCGTCGATTGGAATCGCCGCTTCTTCGGCCCCTTGAACGGAAACGCCTTGTCCGACCCCCGAACCCGCCTGATTCAGCAAGATCTTCACGCCGCCCTCAACCAGGCGAAGCCCGGCGTCTACGCGGCCATGATCCTGGACGTCGATAACGGGCCATCGTGGCTGGCGCACGACCAAAATGCGCGCTTGTACACGGACGAAGCCTTGGCCACCTGGTCCAACCTTCTGCTGCCGGACGGGGTTCTTGCCGTCTGGTCGGCCCAACGGGAACCGGAGTTCCTGGAGCGGATGAGCGGTCACTTTCGCGACGTGGAGGAAACCGCAATCCCGCTGCCGGACCCCAAGGGCCGGACTCGAAACGACTACGTGTATCGCGGCATCCGGGGCTGATTCCTCACGGCAATCGCGTCCCAATGCCCAGGCGCCCCCAAGCGTCCGGCGGCGGATTAGCAACGGGCGCCGAAATAACTTGGCGATTTCGTCCACCGTGCGGGGTCAGGCTTACAGATTTCAATTTTCGCGGTCCCAGGACTTCCCACTTGGAAAGCGACTGCCCCGCGAAAACTGAAATCTGTAAGCCTGACCCCAGACGCCTGCCCAAGCCATGCCCGACAAAACGCTACTGTGGCGTCGCCGCCGTGGAACGGAGCGGCAGAAAGCGAATTCGGGCGTAACGCGCCGCCGGTTGCCCGGCAACCATGTCGGCGATCAGCAGGTCCGCCGCTTCGGTCAGCGGGTTGCCTGCACGGGGCGTGGCGGTGAAAAACGCCCCTGCGATGGGGCGCGCTACGGGAATGCGGACCGGCGCCGAAACCGAACCGTCCGCCTCGACCCGGACGGCATAGGTTCCCGTCTGTGACTTGGTCTCGGCCGTCGTGCCGACCAGGTTGCACAGGATGTACATCGTCTGATCGGGTGTGATGTGGAATCGCGGGTGACCGATGTAGCCCGTGGGACGCACCGGGCCGGCGGTCTCGCCGCCGGCGAAGAGAACCCGTTTGGCGATCAGTTGCCCGTCCTTCAGGATTCCATAGCCCAGACGCCAATCCCGCTTGATGTCCGGGAAGTGGACATCGCGCAGCCTGGGGTGAATCGGCTCCTTGGTCCACACCACGTGCAGCCGGCCATCCGGCGCCAGCCACGAATCGCCTAGTCCGACGGTGCCGCCGTCGTCCATCGTGTCGTCCAGCACGACCCACTGCGTGAACGGCTTGGACGTGATGTCGGGTGTCCAGGCGTAGTGAAGTTTGCGCATCCGCCAGCCCCAGTTGGCCCGTCCCCAGGTTTCGCTCTTCAGCGGGTCGATGCGGTTCCAGATGTTCATCGGCGACTGGCCGAGGAAATGCACGGCGCGGTTTTTCACGATCGCGTGAGGGTAATTCACGCTGGTGCGGTCGTTGCCAGAGACGGAGAACTTCGGGTCCTCACCTTTCGGCCAGTCGACTTGTCCGGTGGTCCAGTTGCCGGACTGATCCAGAAACGCCCACTGGGAATGCGTGGAAGTGACGTTCTGGAACAGGACGAACTCACCGCGCTCGCCGTCCGCGGCAAACGTGCGGTACGAATGTTCGGTGAACTTGGGCTCGCCATCCCAGTCCGGCAGCCAGTGCTTGGGCTCTCGTTCGGGATGCGCGGCGTCGAACTCCAGGAATTCCGGCCGCGCGGGCCCGCCGACGCTCTTCTGCCCCTCGCCCGCGGGAACCCAGGGAGCCAGCGTCGGATTCACCGACATGAGCAGTCGCCCGGCGTGGCTGACGCACAGCGGGCAGGGCTCGCGAGTGCGATCCCGCGCGTCCCGCTGGCGCAATTGCCAGCCGTCGGGGGTGCGCTCGTACAACGCCCAGCGGGCGTTGTTCAGCGGCGCTGCTCCCGGCACGTGTTCAAAGGCGCTGACAAACAGTTTTTCCCCGCTGCGCGCGATTTGGCAACTGCCGGAGCCCCAGAACATCCCCGAACCGTTGTTGGTGACTTCATAGGCCGGCGGGTGGCAGACGAGCTCCTCGACCTCCACCTGCACTTCAAAAGGCGGAGACGGGTCCGCGGAGACGCCAACCGGGGCCGGCGCATCCGCCAGCCAAACGGCAAGCAGCACACTGGCCGAGAAGGGAACAGTCATAGCCGATCTCCTTGCAGCAAGGGTTCGCTGTTTTTGATCACGACGTCTGTCCTGTCGAGGCCTCGCTTGGATTGGGACTGGGCCGCCGCGGCGGTTCGCCGCATCGACGTCTTGTCCGGCGCGTTCGTTCCTTTTGCCTCACCGCCGCATCACGCTGTTGCCGCTCACCCGGCGGATCAGGCTCCGCATTTCCAGCACGCTGATGGTGGCCAACACGCGCTGCACGGGCAGTCCGCTGGAGGCGACGATCTGGTCGATGCTGGTGGGCTCGGCGGCGATGGCGTTCAGGACCTGGAGTTCCAGTTCGTTCAACTGCAGTTCGGCGGGATGGTGCATCACCGTGCCGTCCGGGCGCGGCGTGGCCTCGACCAACGGGCCGAATTCGTCCAACACGTCCTCGACGCATTCCACCAATTTGGCGCCGTCGCGGATCAAGCGGTGGCAGCCGCGCGACGTGCGGCTGTCCACGCGGCCCGGCACGGCAAACACCTCCCGCCCCTGTTCCATCGCGTGCCGGGCGGAAATCAGCGCCCCGGAACGCTCGGCCGCTTCGACCACGATCACGCCCAGCGTGAGCCCCGAAATCAAGCGGTTGCGCTGCGGAAAGACGCCGCTTTGAGGTTCGCTCAGCGGCGGGTTTTCGCTGATCAGAGCGCCCCGTCCGCGGATCTCTTCGGCCAGCGTTTTATGCTCCGGCGGATAGATGTTCAGCACGCCGCTGCCCAGCACGGCCAGTGTCCGCCCGCCGGCCTGCAAGGCGGCCCGATGCGCGACGGCATCGATCCCGCGCGCCAAGCCGCTGACAATCGTCAACCCGGCCCGCGCCAAACCGGCTGCCAGGTGTTCCGCCGTCTGGCGGCCGTAACTGGTGGCGTGCCGGGTTCCGACGATGGCCACCGCCAGCGCGTCTTCCGGTCTCAGTTCTCCGTGGATGAACAGGAACGCGGGGGGACTGTGGATCTCGCGGAGCAGGCGGGGATAGGCCGGATCGGTGTCGCCCAGGATCGTGATCCCGTGCTCGCGGCACAGCTGCAATTCCTTGTTCACGTCGATCTCGTCGTTGGCGGCGACGATCTGGCGAGCGAGCTTGACACCCACTCCCGGAACTTCCCGCAATTGGCTGGGCGGCGCCGCCAGGACCGCCTCGGCCGACCCGAACCGCTCCAGAAGCGCCCGGCGCGTCACCGGTCCCACGCCGGGAGTCAGGGCCAGGCGCAGGTCCGACGCGAGCGCGTCGCGGCTGTCCGGTTCCGGTGAAAAAAGCTGTTGCGGCACGGCGAGAACCCTCGGTGGAGGCGGTTTCACTTGCAGCGGCCAATCCAGAACGGTCCCGTCCCGCCCGCGGTCAACGCGCGGAGCGTGATGGCTGGCGGACCGCCGCAACCGTTTCTGATTCGCCGGTCCTTTCTCGGACTCGCTCGCTTCGTTGAAATCGTTCCGCGGCCCGGCGAACGGCCGGGAGTCAGTTCGATTGCCAAGGTCCGGATTATACACCGGCGGCGGACAGAGGGGGCCAGCCGCCTGTGGAAAAACGGGGACAGGCGCCTCGCCGTGGCCGTCTCTCCTTGGGGTTCTTCCGTGCGGCTCCGAGCCAGCACCTCGCCTTCAACAGAGTTGCCAGCACCCAACGGCATTTCGTCGTCTTTTCCCGCGTCGTTGCTGAAGTCACGGTATCGGTGCGGGGGTCAGGCTTACAGAATTCAATTTCGGCCGTTTGTGGCGTGCGCCATAGGGTACGACCCTGCTCGGCCGAAACTGAATTCTGTAAGCCTGACCCCATTTCGCTCGACCCTGCCACCACAGCCGGCGAAACGAGCCGCAGGAGCGTTGTTACCGTCGTCTTTGCGCCGTTCGTCAAATTCACTCTCTCCCGCCGCAACTTGTTCCGTCGCCGCCTTTTCGACGGCCGCACGACGGAAGGGGCGGCAAAGGCTGATTTGTTGCCCATTTCGATCCGAACCCCGTATACTTGACGTGAGAGGATGCGGAAGCGCGCGACCCGGGTAAGCCTCGTTTCAGAAACAACGGTCCGGTGACAAGTAAGCGGCCAGGCGCCGGTCTCGCGGATCGCCGGTCAGCGGTGGCCGGCGCCATTCCGCTCACAGAATCCTCGAACGGTGCCGGAAGCGGTTGCTTTGGGAGTCCGTGGCCTTCTGAGAAGGCGTCGATATGCGATTCGTCTGGAAATGCGTTCTGTGCCTGTTCCTCCTGGCGGTGGTCCGCACTGCGCAAGGCGCCGTGTTCTTGCTGGTCACCGGCGGGCAGATCGAAGGCCAGTTGCTGAATCCCGACGAAAAACCGCGCCAAGCCTACGTCGTCCGGACCGAAACCGGCGGGACGGTGAAATTGGCCTCGGCGCAAGTCGCCCGCGTGCTGACCGTCTCCGAAGACCTGGCTTGGTACCGCGAGTCGCTGCCCCAGGTCCCGCCGACCGTGGAGGGACACTGGGCGATGGCCGAAGAGTGCCGGCAACGCGGGCTGAAACAGCAGCGTGAATTCCATCTGCAGGAGATCCTCCAACGGGACTCCGAACATGCGGAAGCCCGCTACGCCCTGGGGTACAGCAAGGTGGACGGCGCGTGGGTGAAGACCGACGAGTGGATGCTCAGCCGCGGCTATGTCCGCCATCGCGGCGCGTGGCGCATCGCCCAGGACGTGGCCTTGGAGCAAATCGCCCAGCGGAACGAGAAACAAGTCAAAGACTGGCGGCAGAAAGTCAACACGTGGCGGACGGCGATCCACAAACGGCGCGGCAAGGAGCAGGAGGCCACAGACGCCATCCGGGCGATCGACGATCCGGCCGCGGCGCCGGCCCTGGCCGAGATCGTCGGAGACACCGCGGAGCAGCGGGACCTGCGACTGCTGTGTATTGAGGTGCTTGGCAAGCTGCACAGTCCGGCAGGGGTCACGGCGTTCATCCAGCGCGCCTTGGACGACGCCGACCCGCATATCCGGGAAGCCTGCCTCGATCAGCTCGCCCGCTACGGCACGCCGCAAGCCGTGCGGATCTGCGAGAGACTGTTGGCGTCGAAGGACAACCAGAAGGTCAACCAGGCGGCCTTCTGCCTGGGAGCGCTCCAGGACCCCACCGCCACGCTGCCGTTGATCAACGCCTTGGTGACCGAACACAAATTCATCGTGCAGAGTTCCGGCGGAAATCCGGGCCAGATGAATCTCGGCTTTGGCAGCGGCCCCAGCGGCGGAGGTAATTCGTTCAGCGCCGGCGGGCGCCCGCAGGTGATCACCAAGAATCTGCGCAACGAAAACGTGCTAAATGCGCTCGTCGCTCTCCACCCCGGCATCAACTTCGGCTACGATATCGAAGCGTGGAAACGCTGGTACGTCGACCGAGACCGGCCTGCCGTGCTCGATCTGCGGCGGGACTTTTGAGGGGCCTGCGAATCCGTGACGGTCCACGGCCGGCCGGCGACCGTCCTGCGGGGGCGCGACGGCTTCGGGGAAGTCGCGACCGTCGTTGCTGATGGATTCGCCAGTTCCGGAATCCTGCGGCCGCGTTCGCACGGACTTCTTCGGTCAGGCTGTGCGCACGAGGCGCGCAGCCTGGAAACGATGACTCTGACCGAAACGCCCGTGAAAGGACAACGACGCATGAAACGTTGCATTTCGACCGGACTCGTTGCCGCCATCCTGCTGGTCCCTCCCGTTACGGCTGGCGCGCAGGACGTGCAGGCGTCCGTCCAACCGCTGGCCGATCAGACGGCACCTCAAGCGGTCGCTTGGCGGCGGCAGATTCACGCGCACCCGGAGCGGTCCAACCGCGAAGAGAAGACTTCGCAGCTGGTGGCCGCCGCCCTCCGCGAGATGGGGATTACCGAGATCAAGACGGGCGTGGCGCACCACGGCGTCGTGGCCCTGATCCGCGGCAACCGTCCCGCGCCGGTCGTGGCCTTGCGGGCCGACATGGACGCCTTGCCCGTCCAGGAAGCCACGGGGTTGCCGTTCGCTTCCCAAAACCCCGGCGTGATGCACGCCTGTGGGCACGACGCGCATACGGCGATCCTCTTGGGCGCCGCCAAAGTCCTGTTTCAGCTCCGCGAGTCGCTGCCGGGCAGCGTCAAGCTGGTGTTCCAGCCGTCCGAAGAGGGCGCGCCGGCGGGCGAAGAGGGCGGAGCGGCCCTGATGATCAAGGAGGGCGTGCTCCGCGACCCGGAGGTCAGCGCGATCTTCGGCCTGCACGTCGCACCGGACCTGCCGACCGGCCAGGTGGCCTATCGAGCGGGCGGGCTGATGGCCAGCGTCGATCGTTTCCGCGTGACGCTGCGGGGCAGGCAATCGCACGCGGCCATGCCCTGGCTGAGCATCGATCCGATCGTCGTCTCGGCCCACGTGATCACGGCCATCCAGACGATTTCCAGCCGCCGGATCGACGCCCGCCAGCCGATCGTCGTTTCCGTCGGCGTGATTCAAGGCGGACAGGTTTGGAACATCATCCCGGAGCAGGTCGTCCTTGAAGGCACCGTGCGGACGCACGACAAGGCTGTCCGCGACGAGGCCATCGGCCTCTTTCGGCAACTGGTCGAGCAGACGGCCGCCGCCCACGGCGCGCGGGCCGAGATCGAATTCTCGGGGGACCATGCTCCCGTCTGGAACGACCCCGAATTGGTCTCGCGCATGAAGCCCGCCTTGATCGCCGCGCTGGGCGAGGCGAACGTGGTGGAATCGCCGCCCGTGATGGTGGGCGAGGATTTTGCCCACTATCAGGAAGCGATCCCCGGCATGTTCGTCTTTCTGGGCGTCCGCAATGAGGCGGTGGGTGCGGTCCATCCCTTGCACACGCCGCAATTTGTCCTGGACGAAGCCGCTTTGCCCGTCGGCATCCGGACGCTGAGCCAACTGGCGATCGACTACCTGCGCAGCAAGACGGCTGAGTCGCCGCCTGCCAAGTGATGACGACTTCACTTCTGCCGAAAATCGAGCCGGACCGCCGCGTCGAAGTGGTCGCGCCGTGCCGCGTGCATTTCGGCCTGCTGTCGTTTGGGAGGCCGTCAGGGCGCCAGTTCGGCGGTGTCGGCGTGATGGTCGACCACCCGGCCGTCCGCTTGCGGGTGTCGGCGGCGGACCAGCTGGAAGCGGCCGGGCCGCTGGCCGACCGGGCACGCCGTTTCGCCTGTCTCTGGGCGGAGTCCGCGGGCTTGCCCAGCGAGCCCGCGTGCCGCATCGAAATCCTGGCGACAGCCGCGCCGCATTCCGGTTTGGGCGTGGGCACGCAGTTGGCCCTGTCGGTGGCGGCTGGATTGAACGCCTGGTGCGGGAAGCCCCAGCCTGCGCCGGCCGAATTGGCGCTCAGCGTCGGGCGGGGGCAGCGATCCGCCATCGGCACCTACGGCTTTGCGGCGGGCGGCCTGATCGTGGAACGCGGCAAGCTGCCCGGCGAGCCGATCTCGCCGCTGGAATGCCGCCTGGAGCTGCCCGCGGCCTGGCGGTTCGTCCTGGTCCAGCCTGCGGCGGCGGCAGGTTTGTCCGGTTCCGCCGAGCAAACGGCCTTTGACCGCTTGCCGCCCGTGCCCGAGGAAGTCACGCGCGAATTGCGGGCCGAAATCGACCGGGAAATGCTGCCGTCCGTGCGCCAAACCGACTTTGCACGCTTCAGCGCCAGCGTCTATCGCTACGGCCGCCTGGCCGGACTGTGCTTCGCCGCAATCCAAGGCGGCCCGTACAACGGCCCGCAACTGTCGAGCATCGTCGATCGAATCCGTGCCCTGGGAGTCGCGGGAGTGGGCCAGAGTTCCTGGGGGCCGACACTGTTCGCCCTCTTGCCCGGCGAGCCGCAAGCACGCGAATTCGTCGCCCGCCTGACCGCCGAACTGGCCCCCGAAGAGATCCGGTTGACGATCGCCCGTCCCGACAATCGCGGCGCGGAGATCGTCGGTTTGTGAGTTCAACTCATCTACCAGCCGCCGTTGACATGGATCGGCTGGCACCGGTTGCCAAAGCGACCCTGCCCGCCAACTCATCGGTCATGCGGCACTCTCCCGCAAGTCGGCGATCCGGATCGCAACTCGAGCCAGATTGAACACGAACACGGCCAGAACGGCCACGGCGGCGCCCAGCAGCACGTAGATTAGCCATGGCAGCCGTTCCGTCAACGGCAGCGGCGCCGGCTGGTAAATCGGGTTCGGCTGGCGCGGGCCGAGCGGGAGCCGATCGGGCGGCGGGGCGAGCTTCTGCGGCAGATTGCGGGCAAAGTCGTAGTTGGGGGCTTCGGCTTTCGGGTGGCCAAAGTACAGCCGCCAGGGGCCAGAGGGCGATTCGGGCCGCTTGGCGATCACCACTCTCGCCGGAGCGGCTGCTTTGACGGTCGTCAGACGCAGGGGCGGATTGCGATTGTCGGTCACGACCAGCCGCAGCCGGGCCGCTCGCACCTCGTGCCCGAACTCGGCGGCCATGTCCTCCACGCGTTCGCCCGCGCGGCGCTGCCAGACGCCGCTGGCCACGCGCTGGAACCGCTCATGGGCGTCTGCCGGTCCGCCTGCTTCGACGTACCAGTTGCGGACGAATTCCTCGTCGGCCACCGTCACCAGCAAACGGTCCACCGGCACATCGCGGCCCTGCAGATCCAGGACCCATCGCGAGCCCGGTCCGCCGTCGGCCCGCGTCGCCTCCCGCTGGCCGTAGGGCACCTCCCGCACGTCCAGTTCCCCCGGCACCTTGACCCGCCGACGGACCACGACGTCCCCGATCTCGATCGGTCGCGTGTCGTTCTGCGGGTCGGGCGAGACCGTGATCCGCAAATAGCGGTAACGGCTGGGCGTGTAGGACAACGTCTTGTCGACGAACGCCTTCTCGCCGCTGGGAAAACGCACGATGTCGCGTTTGGTCAGTTCCTTCCACTGGTTGCCGTCGTCGCTTCCTTCCAGTACCACGCGGCGGCGGTAGTTGTCGCCGGGCGTATTGACTTCGACTTCGTTGTGGTCGATCTGCTTGTCGTTGAGGTCCAACGACAACTGGACGCCGCCCGCAGGATCCGGGACGCGGTTGAATTCCTTGCCCTCGACCGCTTCCGTCGTATCCACGTCGCTCCGAATCCGCAGGGCGTAGGGAACTTCGCGCAGCTGGGCGTCGTACAGCCGCAAATCGGCCAGGTCCACGCGGGCCGCGTCGAACACGCTGGGCGGCAGGACGAAGTCGATCAGCGGCGATTTCCCCGCCCCCGCGACGGGAACTTCGGCCAAGAACTGCCACGCGGACACCGCTTCCGCTGCCCGCTCGCCGCGCGGTTGGCCGGCCGACGTGCCCGGCGGCTCGGAGCCGACGGCGCCGGCCGCCAGTACGCCGGCCGCCAGTACGCCGGTCAACACCGCGCACAGCAATCCCAGATTTCTTTGGCTAAGCGTTGAAGAAATCCGTGTCATCATGGTCCTTGGTCTCCCGCGATTGACGGTCCACCTGGGTCCGCTGGTAGGCCCATCCGGCCAGACCCAAGAGCACCGCCAAGATAAAGAACGCCAGAATGCGATAGATCTCCTGCAAGCCCGCCATGTCGTGCAGGAACGCCTTGCCCACGGTCACGGCGAAGATGAACAGCGCGGCCCAACGCACGCTCGGCGCGCGGCGGACGAACCCGATCGCCAACAGACACAGGGCGTACACGGACCACAGCGCCGACAGCGCCACTTGGCCCAGCCAGCGCCAGCGGACGGCCTCGTCGCCGGACACCTGCAGGTCTGCCACGGCCCGGAAATAGCCGTACGTGTCGATGGACAAGACGAACCACAGCAACAGCACCCCGACCGCGCCCGCCAGGGTTGTCAGGATCCGCTCGGCCCGCCCCAGCCGCGCCCAGAATCCGCGGGCGGCGGTCACCGCGCCCAGCAGGCAAGCCGTAACGCCCAACGCCGGAATCGCGTACTTGTTGAAAATGGGCGTGACCAGTTCGTGGCTGCGGTGCAGCGTGTCGACAAACACCAGCCGGCCGACGGCCAGCGCCGCGACGCCCGCCGCCATTCCGCGCAGGGCCGGCGACCGCGTCCGCAGGCCAAACCACCACAGGGCCGCCGACTCGGCCGCCCAGCCCAGCGCGATCCACTCCGCCCGCGCCTGAATCGGAAACGCCAACGCGATGAATCCGACCGCGGCGGCCAACGCGGTCAGCAACTGCCGGCCGTCGTCCGGGCGGCGCCCCAGCATGACCCGCCCCAGCACGGTGTAGACCAGCGCCATGCCCACGGCCAACAGGCCCAACCACTCGCGATACTCGGCACGCAACAGGATGCAGGCCGCCGTGAACCACAGAGAGGCACACAGCAGCAGCCGCACCAGATCTTCCCAAGTGGCCTTGCGCCGCCGAAAGACGTGGGCCGTCAGACTGTGCATCACGAACAAGGCGTAGATGACCAGCTGAAAACCGAGGGCCCACTCGAATTTCTCCGGATGGTAGTTCTCCCGGTGCCACAGCCAGAACAGCCCCTGCGTGCCAAGCAACGCCGCCGTGGCCAGGCCCGGCCAGTGCCGCCACAAGGCCAACACCACGACGCCCGCATCCAACACGGCCAGGTACGTGAAGAACGACTGGTACTGGTCCGTCTCCGAGTGCATCAGCACGGGGATCAACAGCCCGCCCAGCAAGGACATCCAGGCCAAGGCAGGCGCGTTGTACAAGACGGCCAGCAGGGCCGCTTCGATGATCACCGCCAGCAGGAACCCGGCGGCAGCTTGCTGCGGCACCAAATGGTAGAATCCGAAGGCACTGTAGACAGCCAGAAACAGCACCAGAATCCCGCCGGAAGAAAGCATCTGCGAAAAGACCCGCCAGCCGCGCAGATGGTATCGCCAGCCGCCCGCAACCAACGTCAGCCCGGCCAGCAAACCGACGGCCACGCGGCCGATGGGCCCGACCCACTGGTTCTCGTAAGCGTAACGCAGGAAGAACGCCGTCCCGAACAAGAGCAGAACGACCGCGACCCAGCCCAGCCCTTTGCGCCCGATGAGCAGTTCCCAGTTGATCGCCGGACGCAGCGGCGGCGAGACCGGAACCGGCGGCGGTGGGACGGACGCGCTCGAACGGCCTTCCTCCGGGCTCGCGATCACCGTCGCCTCGACCACCTCCGACGTGTCGGCAGGCGAGCGGTCATTACGCACCGAGCGCGTTTCGGCCTCCAAGCAGGCCAGTCGCCGCCCCAGATCACCGACGCGGCGGAACAACACGATCACCAGCACCAAGGTCGCGATCGGAAGCAGCACGACAACCGCGAACAGGAGGATTCCCAGCAGTCCGAGAAGTAGTTCTTCCACGTCTGATCCTCCGCTGGGAAAACGAGTTGCGTATCCTGGTAGCTTCCGGGTGTCGCCCCCGACCCGCTCGGCCAGAACCCTGCCGAGCCGAACAGGCCGCAGGCCGCGCCCGCAGCATGCCTGGCCCCCGCGACGGCAGGCCGCGCCCGCGACGGCAGGCCGCGCAGAAATGACCTTCGCTAGCATTCTAGCGGGCGCCGCATTCCGACACAGGACCAACGCGGATTTCTTGGCCGGATCGGCCAAAGGAGATTTCCAGCGAAAGCGTTCGGTCTGTGCCGACTGTAAGGACGAATGCGACTTTGCCGCCTGTATCGGTTCTGCCGCCGAGACCAGAATCCATGGTTGCAGCGGATCTTCTCAGCCGATGCATAAGGCGGCGGATGACTTCCGCGATGAGACCCTCATCAACCCCCCGCCCGGCAAGTCGGGCTACGAGTCGACCTTCAACTCGCCCCACCGACCTCCGATTTGTACGGGTGTCTTCGCCCCTCCATGACCCAGCCGCTCCCCACGGCTGGGTCTTTTCGTTTCCAAACACGTTTGGGGGCCCTTGATTTTCCGCCCCAATCAGGCGAAAACTTGCGGTGGGCGGATGGTATTTGGCCGAGCGGCGAATTTCCTGGAGCGCGGCAAGTGCGAACCGGAACGAGCCTTGCCCTGCCGCGCGCCCGGCCTGACAGCGGGTCCTCCTGAGGCACGAAGATGTTTTCCGACGCGATCGACAACCTGCAGCGAGACTACACGGACCAGTACGTCGTGGTGGACGACCAGCGGCCCGAGTTGCGCCGCTTCCGCGGGATGACCGGGATTGTCAAGACGGTCAACATGAACGGGCGGGCCTTGGTCCAGTTCGACAGCCACAACAACCTCGGTTGGTACGACATCGAACTCGATTTCCTCAAAATCGTCCCTCCACCGCCGCCTCGGGAAACGGAGACCAAGGCAGCCAAGCCGCCGGTACCCAAAAAGCAAGAGGCGTGATCGCGTAAGATGATGGAAAGCGGTTCCCACCTCATCAGGCTGTGCGATTGTCCCGAGCTGAACGAGGCGACGCTCGTCCTGGCTTTTACCGGCTGGATGGACGGCGGGGATGTCTCGACCGGCACCGTCAAGCGGCTGGTGCATCTGCTGGATGCCACGCCGGTGGCCAGCATCGATCCGGAAGCCTTCTATCTGTACAACGTTCCCGGCTCGATGGAGATCGCCTCGCTGTTCCGGCCCCACGTCGAAATCAGCGACGGGCTGATCAAGTCTGTGAACATGCCCGAAAACGAGTTCTACGTCCATTCGCCGGCCAATCTGGTGCTGTTCATCGGCAAAGAGCCCAACTTGCGTTGGCGGACGTTTGGCGAGTGCGTTCTGCAGTTTGCCAGTCAGGCCGGAGTGCGCCGTATTCTGTTCATCGGTTCCTTCGGCGGTTCCGTGCCGCATACCCGCGAGCCGCGGTTGTTCATCACCTGTTCCGATCCCGAGCTGCGGCCCGAAATGGAAAGATACGGCCTGCGCCGGACCGACTACGTGGGACCCGGCTCCTTCACGAACTACCTGATGACTCTGGCCAGACCGATCGGCTTGCAGATGGTCTCGCTGGTCGCCGAGATTCCCAGCTATCTCCAAGGCGCCAATCCGCTGAGCATCGAAGCGGTGACACGGCGGTTGGCCAAGATCCTCAAACTGCCCCTGGACCTCGCCTCCCTCCGCTCGGCCAGCACCGCCTGGGAACTGGAAGTCTCCAGCGCCGTGGACCAGAACGAAGAGCTGACGCAACTCGTCCGCCGCCTGGAAGACGAATACGACAACCAGCTGCTGGAGCAGGCCGACGAACACTAGCGCCAAACGGTCGTAGGCTGCTTTACAATCACGCTGGGGTCAGGCTGACAGAATTCAGTTTTGGCCGAGCCACGTCGTTGCCTCTAGCCGGACCCACCGTCGGCCAAAATTGAATTCTGTCAGCCTGACCCCTTTGGAAAGTCTTCCGTGTCGTGCTGCGCTGGCCTGTCGTCGTCGAAGCCGCGGAAGTAGGATGATTCCGTTTCTCCGGGAACGATTCGCCGTCCCGGCCTTCCTTCGAGTGGAGTACTTCCATGAGTGCGAGACGCATGAAGTCGTTCAGTGGGCTCTTCGCGGCTCTTCTCCTGGGCGCCTGGGCGCCGTCGTGGGCCCCGGCCGCGGAGAAACCCAAAGCGGCTGCGAATCATCCGCCGGGGTTTGTCACGCCGAAGCCGGATGCGGTGATTCCCTTGTGGCCGGGGGATGCTCCGGGGCTGCTGCCGGGCGGGCGGGCCGAGACGCTTGTGAACGAACGCTACGGCAACGTGTCGGCGCCGCAGTTGTTCGTGTACCTGCCGCCGAAGGAAAAGGCCAGCGGGACGGCGCTGGTGATCGCGGCGGGCGGCGGCTATCACCATCTGGCCATGTGCCTGCACGTGGAGAACGTCGTCAAGTTGCTGCACGACCAGGGGATCGCCGTGTTCGGCCTCAAGTACCGGACCCGGTACGGCGCCAACGACGTGGTGGCCGATGCGCTGGCGGACGGCAAGCGAGCGGTGCGGATCGTGCGCAGCCGGGCGGCCGAGTGGGGCATCGACCCGCACCGGATCGGTTTCCAGGGCTACTCGGCCGGAGCCAATCTGGGCCTGAACCTGGCGGGCCAATTCGACGCGGGCGACCCGGCCGCGGCGGACCCGATCGAGCGGCTCAGCAGCCGCCCCGACTTCTGCGTGCTGATGTGCGTCTGGCCGAACCGGCGGACGACGGCCGATTTTCCGCTTAGCAAGAATTCGCCGCCGACCTTTTTCGCCCACGCCCGCGACGACACCACCGCACCGATCGGCTTTGCGATGGAGGTCCGCGAAAAGCTCCGCCGCCTGGGCGTCCCGGACGAGATGTTCGTGGTGGACACCGGCGGCCACGGGGCTTTTCACATCGGCATGGTCGAGGGCCCCGGCGTGCGGTGGCCGGAAGCCCTGCTCCTTTGGCTGAGAAAGATCAGCCTGTGGCGCCAATTGCCGTGACGGCTTCCCCGCGGGACGGATTGCTGACCCGTCCGGGACGAAAGGACGTTCCGTCCTACGGTGCTTGTGCCGGTGCATCCGGCGTCTGGGCGGCGGCGGGCGGAAGCCGCTTGACGGCGATGTTGCGGAACAGCACGGGATCTTGGTGCCCGGCGAAGCCGAAGTGGCCGCTGGTCCGGTCTTTGCCCGGATGCGGCCAATTGTCCTTGAATTCGGTGACCTTGCTCAGGTCCGCGTTCAGGATGACCGTGCCGTTCAGTTCGACGAGGATGGTCGAGCCCTGGACGGTCACCTGCTGGTAGTTCCACTGTCCGACCGGCCGCAGATAGCCGCGTTGGGCGGGCACCATCGCGTAGGCCGAGCCGTGGAACTGGCGCGGATCGAGCTTGGCATACTTCTCGGCCGTGTCGTCGATCACCTGCAATTCGGTCATGCCGTCGTACGCCGCCCGTCCCGTGCCGGGATAGCGGATCGCCAGGCCGTTGTTGCCGCCCGGCGGCAGCTGGAACTCCAGCCGCGCGACGAAATCGTCGTATTGCTCCTCCGTGAACAGCACGCCGCCCTTGCCCTGGCGGCAGACGATCGCCCCGTCGCGGACTTCGTAGTTGTCCACCGCGCCGGCCCAGCCGCTCAGATCGCGGCCGTTGAACACCGGCTGGAACCCCTGCGCCGCGTCGTCGCCGCGGAGACGCCGATTCGCCTCGTCGGCCGGGATCTCCCGGACCAAGATGTTCCGCCAGCGGATTTCGCCCCCGTGCGTCTGCAGGTGAATCGGGCCGCGCACCGGCAACGGCGCGACGCGGTCCTTGTCCCAGTAGTTCTCCATGATCGCGTGGTCGACCACCAGTTGGCCGTTCAACAGCACGGTGGTGCGACTGCCGATCTGCGTGATGCGGAACTGGTTCCATTGGCCGAACGGTTTGTCGGCCAGGACCAGGGGCAGCTTGCCGGGCGCGTCGGCGCGGTTGTTGTACAGCCCGCCGGAGCCCTTGTCGGCGCCCCGGTCCCACTTGCCGCCCGCTTCCGTGTAATCCCAGATCTGGATCTGCGGCGCGCCGCGCAGGTAGATCCCGCTGTCGGCCTTGGCCACGGTCTTGTACTCGATCAGCAGTTCGAGATCGCCGAACTCCTCGCGCGTCGTCGCATAGGGGCCTTGTCCGTCGTTCACCAGTTCGCCGTTCTCGACGCGCCAGTGAGCCAAGAATTCCTCTTGCTTGGCCTCGATGGCCTGCTCTCGTTCTTCCGCCGGGACGCGCTCGGTCTGGTGAGGGTTGTTTCCGTACCAGCCGTCCAGATTCTGGCCGTTGAACAAAGCTCGAAAACCTTCCGGCGGATTGGGTTCGGCCGCCAGCAAGACGCCCGCAATCGCGAATTGGCTGAAAACGATCAGGGTTGCCAGACTGGCCAGTTGGCCTTTCGGGAAGTATCTCATGAAGCATCTCATGTCGCGTACCTCTTGGGAGTGTCGATGGGGATGAAGCGTGCGTTTCAAAGGGGGGGCCAGGCACTTCAAACTTCAATCTTCGCCGCGAAAACACGTTGCCAGTGGTAGAACGTGGGGCAGCGAAGATTGAAGTTTGAAGTGCCTGACCCCGCACATTCCGTTCGGGGACGTTGTCTTGGCCGCCGTTGCCGGCAGTCCAGGCCTTTTCCGCAGGCCGCCGCGGGGCAAGGGGCTTCCTGCCTCTCACTGGTTCATCTCGTCGATGATCCGTTGCGTTTGTTCGGTGGTCCAATTGCCCGGCCGGTTGCCGCCCAGGTTGGCCTCCATTTCCGCGGCGGTGGGGCGCGGGGCCTGCACGCCTTGCGGCGGCACGTCGATCCGGGCAACCCAGCAGAGGGCGTTCAGCAGGATCTGGCGGAAACCGTCGTGGGCGTAATTCCAGTGGTCGTGCCCGCCCGTGAAGCCGAAGCCGCGGCCGCCGTCCGGGCGCTCGTAGGCCCAGGCCACGTGCTCCGCCATTCCGACGCGGGACCGCACCGTCGGGTTGCCGCTGTGCGGTCCGTCGCGCCCCTGGCGAGTCCTCTCCGGCGGCACGGCGCTCAGGATGGGCGTCACGCCTTGCATCCCTTCGCGGAACCGCATGTGATAGTACCACTCGTCGTGGATCGCGAACGGCCGCACGCCGCGGGTGATCGGGTGGTCCGGCAGTTGTTTGAATTCCGCCTTCCACGACGGATTGACCGACCAGTGCTGCTCGTAGTACCCGCCGAGCCAGGCGAGCAGGTATTTTCCCCAACGCGTGCCAGGATCCAACGCGTAGTGGATATAGGCGATGCCGACGCCCCGCTGGGCAAAGGCGTCCAGGGCCTGGTAGTTGGCCTCCGAGCCCAGCACGCCGTTGCCGTCGCAAGCGATCACCATCGCGGCGGCCCCGTCCAGGACCGACAGGTCGTTCGGCCAGCCGCCTTCTACGACGACCGCCTCAACGCCGGACACGCTCTTGTTGAGAATGCCGGCCAGCAGCTTGCACTCGGCCGGATAAGCGTGAGCGCTCCATCCGTGGCTCTGCCGGCCGGGCAGAAACACGATCTTCTTCTTGGCAGCCGCCGCCGGCGCCTGGTCCGCGCCGGCGGCCGGCGCAACGGCCGGGCCGAGGCAGGAAACGGCAATCCCTAACAGGACAACAATCGCGATGCGGTGTCTCATGGCAGCAATGCCTCCAAGGTGAGTCTGATGTGCGGGGAACGGGTTGCGGAAAACGGGGTTCGCAACCGTCAGCAGAAGCCCTCTTCCGTCCGGCGTCAACCGCCGGCGAAGCGCCCGTCACAGCAAGCGCGCGCCCAGGTTTTGTCTTCCGGACCGGTGCACTTCTGGGCCATTATGAAGCCGAACGGAGTCGCGCACAAGAGCCGTCCCTGCCGGAAAGCAGGGAGGCCGCCCGACGGCAAAGACGCCGCCGAAGTCCGTCAAGCCGTCGCGGAAGGACCAGAAGCTAAACCGTGCGACATCGCACGCAACGCCAGCCGCCGACAGCCGCGCCATCGGGCGCACGCGGTTCCCGTTCCCGCCCTGCACGTGAAGGAAACGGAACGGTGCTCCTCCACCGAAAAAGGTCCCGCCGAGTGCGCTAGGGTAGTGCGTCCAGCCTGGTTTCCACAGCCTGTCTTTTTCGGCCGTGGGTGAAGGAGACCTTGCCGTACTTGTGGACAGTATTGGGTTTGGGGTGCGGTTTTGTCCAGCCCCCCAGGGACTCGGAACCGCTGGACGTTGCCCGGAGCGGGCCAGAGGTAGCCGGGGTGCAGGAGAAACCCCAGGAACTCCAGCGACTCGCGGCGGGCGTCCAGGATCCGGGTCTTGGCCCCGTTGACGCGCAGTTCCAACCGGCCCAGTTCGCGCACCGCTCGCCGCCGCGCCTGCTCCGCCTCCTCGCGGCTGCGGCAGCAGATCACGAAATCGTCGGCATAACGGACCAGCGCACAGCCGCCGCCCAGCAGCGCCCGATCGAAGGGATCCAAGTACAGATTGGACAGCAGGGGCGACAGCGGACTGCCTTGCGCCACGCCCCGCGGCGTGGCCAGGAACCGCCGCCCCAGCCGGGCGCCGACCTCCAACTGTTGCCGGACAATCTGCAGCAACGCCCCGTCGCGCACCCGCTGCCCCAGCAGGTCCAACAGCCGCCGGTGCGAAATCGAATCGAAGAAATCGGCAACGTCCGATTCCAGGAACCAGGGCTGGCCGCCATCCCGCCGACGCAACAACTCGGCAATCGCCTGGTGTACGTCGCGGCCGGGACGGTAGGCAAAGCTGGTGGCGGCCAGGCAGGGCTCGGCAATTCTCTCCAACACCAGGCGGACCGCCTGAGCCACGACGCGGTCGGCAATGGTGGGGATGCCGAGTTGCCGCTGGCCGCCGCTGAGCTTCTTGATAAAGGTCCGCCGCACGGGCTGGAACCGGTAGCGGCGCTGGCTAAGCGCATCGCCGATCCGCTGCAATTCGCTGTCCGCCCGCCGCCGGAACTCGTCCAGGCTGACGGCGTCCACCCCGCCCGCCGGGCCGCCTTGCTGGACCAGGCGCCAGGCCCGCCGCAACAGTTCGGGAGCGCACAGTTGATCGTACGTCGGGGTCTTTGGCCGAGCGTGATGGGACATGGCGGTCGGTGGTCTCCAGAGGGGAAGGGGGAAATCGTAGGCCGCTCGCTCCGCGAGCGGTCTACGGTAGGCTTCGTTCCCGCTGGCGCACGGCGAACCGGTCCACGATCTGCCGGGCTTGTTGTTCGAACGTCGCGCGTTGCGGTTGGCCGCCGTAACGGGCCTCGAACACCTGCAGAAACCGGCGGAAGGCGTCGGGATTCAGCCGCACGCCGTTTTCCGTGTTGTGGAAATGCTCCGGGCGGAACGCGCCCTGGCGGACTTCGGCCAATACCAACTGGTCCACCACCGGCGCTCGCAGAGGCTCGATCAGGTCGCAGGCCAGGGCCGGCTTGCCGGCGCGACGCTGATGGTAGACGCCGATCAGCGGGGCCAGTCCGATCGCCGCCGCGTACGCCTGGACGCGGGACAACAGCAGCGTGTAACCCAGCGATAGCAGGCCGTTGACGGGATCGGTGGCCGGATGACAGCGGCGGCCGGGATAGGGCATGGGGTCCCGAAACAGCGTCCGCAGGGCCGCGTGCCAGCGCGCGGAGGCGGCCCCCCGTTGGCACTCATGGATTTCTCCCTTTCGTCCAGATTCAAGCGGGTCACCAAATGACGGACGTCTCGAACACCGGCTGGCCCGGCGCGCCGGCGGCGACGTGGGCGGTCTGCCAGGCCTGCGGCAACGCCCAGGCGCCCACCGTGTCGGTCCGCACGTCGATCAGGTCCGCCAACTCCTGCATCAGACCGTCGACGTCGGCCCGCGACAGTTCGGCGACGAACACCGATTTCTGCACGCGCAGTCCGGCCCGCTCCAGGCGTTTGGCCACCTTGGTCCGGCGGCGATTGGCACTGATGTCGTAGGCGATCAACCAGTGCATGGACTTCGGAGTTCAGAGTTCGGATCTTAGATCTTAGATTTCAGATTCGAGGCATTTGCGTCAGCGGCCGGCGATCAGCCCGGCGATCAGCACCACGATCCCCACGGACACTCCCAGGAACACCAGGTAGCCAAGCCAGCCAACGCCCAACAGGGCCACCAGTTCGGCAAGCGTTCCGCCGCCCAGGAAGAACACCGCCAGGGCCACCAGGATCAAGCAACCACACCCGCCGTCGCCACCGCCGCCACTCATCGTCGCACCCCTTTCCCCGTTGTCGTTCGCCGCTGGTTTCGCGCGTCACGTGAGGGACGCAGCCCCACTTGGCTCGCGTCAGGCCCGCCCTCCGGGCGAACCCGCGCGGATGCTCCTGCCCTGCAGTCCGCGGGGCGTTTGGATCACGATGCAGCTGAGCCGCTGGCCGGACGCGAAGGTCAGCGCCTGCTGGCATTGACCCCGGTGCAGGAACACGTCGGCGGCCAGGCCGGCCGTGCGGCCGAAGGCGTACCGGCCGTCGGCGGCGACGTTCAGCACGGTCACGGTCTGCCGCGCCTCGTCGCTCACGAACACCTCGCCGCTCAGGCGGCCGGCGTTCACGCGCCGCGTGTGCTCGCTTTGGAAACGGCTGCCGGCCCGGTCGCTCAGCAGCTGGACGCGCCCCCACTGGTTGCGCAAAGGCCACAATCAGCGCCCCGCTGCCGTTGCGAAGCTGTTCACTGGCGCGTTGCATGGACGAGGGCTGAGACTCCCACAGGCGGGGCTGCGACTCATCCAACTCGGCACCGTTGAGCACGCTGGCTAGTTCGCGCAATCGCCACCGCCAGGGTTCCGCGTTGGCGAACTCATCGTTCCGGGCGATTACCGCAGCCGCATCAAAACCGCCATGCTTGATCAAGGCGGCGACCTGGACCCGCGTCGCCAGGGATTCCGCAGGCGGCACAATGACCCGCGCGGACGGCGGGACATGCGCCGCCTCTTCAGGCCGGCGGACGAACAGCAGGCCGCCGCCGAAACGATAACGGCACGAGGCAGCCAGGATCGGCTTCGTTTCCGGCATACCTGCGATCTCGGAGAGGACCGCCCGGCAATCCGCGTGAGTTCGGGCCAACTCGCGGATTTGCTCGTCAATCCGGCTGGCGGCGGCTACGGACAGGTGCCGTTGGTTCTGGCGGTCTACCGCGTAGAGTTGCTCGTCTTCGCGGAGGAAAACGCATTCCTGGACGGCATCTTCCGAGAGCGACAACGCGGCCGCCAGGGGCGCCCGGACGAGCGTCGCGGCGGCGATCGCTTCCTGGTCGCGAAACCGTCCTTCCGCGCGACGCGTGCTCAGCAGCAGCACGGCCTGCGCGCGTCCCAGTCGCCCTGCGTGCTGCAGTTGCCTGATCTCGTCCGACAGTTCGGCGAGCAGCGGCGCGCAGAGACGCACCGGTTCCGTGCCACAGTCGATCCGCTAGTCCTCCAGGTCCTTTCCCGAAATCGGCGTCGCCAGAACGTTCGTGGCAGGATCGTACTGATACTCCTTCTCGTAGAATCTCTCGACTGTCGGTTCCAGACAATCATCCAGACCAAGCATCGAATAGCGAACGCGTTGATCCAGGCATGCCTGGTGGAAAGCCCGTTCGTGCTTGCGCCGGAGACGGAGTCGAAGGGGACGGAGAAGGCGATTGGATTCGTAGACGACCTGGATATCGCTGTCTCCCGAGGTCACGATCAGCACGAAATCTTTGGCCATGGGCCGACTCCTGTGACAAACGGTCCCTTCGACGATGTCATCGTAACGCATGCGGAAATCATCTGGCGATTTCACCCACTGGCTGGGGTCAGGCTTACAGATTTCAATTTTCGCGGTCGCAGGACTGAAGACTTGGAAAACGCCTGCCCCGCGAAAATTGAAATCTGTAAGCCTGACCCCTTACTTCGCGGAAACCGGGATGTTCTTTCGGTCACCGTTGCTCGCGGTCGATTCCCCGGCCGCGCCATGAATTGCACGTCGTTCTGGCCCAGCGTGGCGATGGACGCGAAACCCTTCGGCACAACCAGGCGCCCGAAGTCCACAAAACGCGGTCTGACGGCAGTCGGGATGGCCCTTAATCTGCCCGTTGACTGCGCCAGGGCTGCCCTGCTACTGCCCTTCTCCGTCCAGATCCTCCAGTGACTTCAGCCCGCCAGAGGCCCCAGAGGACCGTGCCGTGCCGGCTTCCGGCAATTTGCGGCCGGCGGCGTGTCTCTTTCTCTGATTGGTGTGGTAGTTGTAAATGGTCTTGGCTCCAGGACGCTCCGAATTGACCGAGTCGCCGTTGACTTTCCGCGCGATATCACGTGGGTAGTCGAAGGACTTTCGTCCCGCGTACCGATGCACCTGCAGCCAAGGCACGAAAACCTGTTCGACCCAGTCGGCCCGTTGGCGGTCCGTGAACGATTGGGCGATCCTTTGAGCCAAGGCCGCCACGGCGGACCTGCGCTGCTGATCCAATTCGGCGGACCCGTTTTGGGAGGACATCGCTGGCCGCAGTTCCTCGTCGAACTGCAGCCGGCACATCGCCTTGACCCGCACACGGACGCTGCCCAGGCCCAACGGGCGCCCATGTCCGACCTTGAGCGCCAAGAGCGGACGCTGGTCGTCGTCCGGCTTCCAGGACGCGACGCGTTTCAACCAGGCGATCAGTTTTGGTGTCCGGCTCCGATCCAAGCCCAGGTTTTCGACGAAATGTTCGATCAGTGGCTGGTCCGCCGCAAGCGCCAACCAGAGCGCCCCCAGTTCCCATGTCCGGAGATCGCGAAAACGGAGCGTGAACTTGAATTCGGTCCCAGGTGTGGACACGAAGCGGGCGATGCCGGCTTGCTCGCTCAGGACGGCCAACTTCCGATTCGCTGCCTCGCCGAGCCACCAATCGGCTTGGCCGGGACCGGTCAGTTCGTAACATTCGCGCGCGTGGGCTGCATCCGGCTGGTGGAGATAGAACTTGCGGCCGTTCAAGTCGCCGGCGGCTTGATCTACCAGCGTGTCCCCGTAGGTACACAAGGTGCCGCGGTCTTGACGTTGGCCGAGTTTGTCCTGGGTCAGGTAGGTTTCGACCGCCGAGGGTTTGGGGCTGCTCAGCGGGCGGAGAGGCACCAGGCAGGCGGATGGCCCCTCATTCAGGAATCGTCCTTGGCGCCGTGGGTCTCCGTCTTCCACCGCCCAGTTGACGCTCACTCGGCCGGCCAACTGCTTGAAGCTGCCGTCTGCGACGAAGATGACGGGGACAGGGCGCAGTTGACGCTCACTCGGCCGGCCAACTGCTTGAAGTCGCTGCCGGTCCCGCCGATGCCGAAGGTCAAGGGCTGGTCGGGGACCTCGTAGCCCGTTGCCTGCTGGGCGACGTAACCGAACAGGCCGCGGGCTGGTGCCTCGGTGTCGGCCCTGGCCGGATCGAGAATCGCGTCCCCAGTTGCTACGTTGCGGATTGTTTGCCATCGAAGTTCAACCTCCACCCTTGCAGGACACCGGCTTCGTAGTACAACCGGACGCCGACTTGTTTGACTTGTTTGTCACCCAGTTGCGTGTGGCTCAGGCCCGTATGGACGTCGCCGGGTCCGGGCCGCCGGCGCAGCAGCACGTCTTGGTCGCGGTACGTGGCCGAAAGCTTGGGCGGCCCGCCCTCCCCGGACACTTCGAACCAGGAGGGCCTGTGCGACCCTTCGCACCAGACGGCCCAGCGTGCTCCCGTTCCGTCGGACACGACGTGCAGCAAGCCGTCGAGATAGAACAATCGTGCCTCGGCCAACGCCGCTTCGCCGCCCACCCGATCCGGCGCGGCTAGACCGGCGAATCCCGCGATGGGATCGGGACCGTTCACGGGATCGCGATACACCAGCAGCGGCTTGGCCTGCTGGTCCAGCTGTTCCTTGACGAGGGCTTGCACGTCCTTGGTTGTGGAACCATGCCAGACTCGCCAGCTGATTGAACCATGCCGTTCTTTTTCCATATCTCGTTCCTTTCGATCCGGCCCGCCATCCGCCTTACGTCGCGGTGGGCGGATCATCCCACAGACCAACGATACGCTGCGAGGGAGTTGCCGTCAGTTCGGCCGGCTGCGGAGTAGGGCAAGCCTCATCGCCCGCGCGGCGCAGTTGGATGTCGCGGAGGCCTTCTGCAGATCGCTCCCCAACGGATCGTCCTTCCAATTCGGATCGCGAACCAGCGTGGCTCGGCCGTCCGGTTCTTTCCTCGCTCGCTGCAGGCGCGAGGCCGTCTGCCGCAATGGCCCGCGCAGTCCGCCGCCGGGCAGGTATGGCCGCTCGGTCTTCGCCGTCGCAGCGAGCGTCGTCACAAACGGCGCGTCCGGCAATTTGAATTCGTCGTTCACGACTCGCCAATGCTCCAGCGAACCGCCGGTCTCGGAGGGCTCCCGTTCTCCGCGGTACTTGTCCGCTACCGACAGTGGTGGAAGCGGATCCGACTGTTGCGACGTGAGGGCGACCGACGGATGCGCGCCGACCTGCAGCACATCCCAGCCGTAGCCGGATTCGGCGAGGCCGGGAGTCAGCCGGACACGAAACGACAGATAGTGCCAATCACCTCGCCGCCACCGCTGTGTGTCGTCCTTCGCACGCTGGGCGGCTAACTGGCGAGCCTGATCGACAGCGTCATCCCATTTGGGGCAGTCCCCCTGCGTCGTGACCTCCGCCTCGACATCCCCCCCGGCGCCGCGTGTTATCCGGCCACAGTTGGATCGCTGCCGGGGTCTTCCGTTTCGTCCAATCCATTTGTGGTCACCTCCACTCAGCTGCAGCGGAATAATTCGCCAATCCGCAAGGGGACAAAGCCCACGTGCGGCTGATTGCTCTTGTCTCGAGCAATCCGCGCGCCAATCCTGCGGCGCTTGGTAAATCCTCCAAACCGAACGCTATCCTTCGGCCACGTTGCAGCCCTTTCTCGTTTGCATGGACTCAGGATTCCGACTGGAAGTCTCTCGTTGGAGAACGGCAGGGCCTTCTTTTTCGCTGGCTGGAGAAAATGACGAGCGATCACGCTGCCACACGGAGGACTGCGGGCCGATGCGGGGAAGTCGTCGTTTCGGCGGCGTGGGAGACTGGAAGATTGTCTGGCCAAGGCCCGCCAGCAGGTCGAGGAATTGAAGAAATTGGGCGAGGAGTCGCCGGGCGAACTGACGAAGCGACAACACGCAGCGCGGCAGCGTGCGGCGGCGGAACGCCAACCGCATCGGCAGAATCGTCAGCAAGCTTGGCGAGAAAGCCGGCGTCCAGACGAGCGACACCGGCTGTGCGACCGCTCACGACTTCCGCCGCTCCTTCGGCACACGTTGGGCAAGCCGAGTCACGCCGCCGGAACTCCAGCAGCTCATGCGGCACCGATCCATCACGACCACCATGAGCTACTACGTCCGTCTCGATTCCTCGGAATTAGCGGCGAAAATTGCGGGAAAAGTAAACGATTTGGTAAACGATCCGCCCCAGCGACCGTTGGCCACCGACACATTGCCGATGTCCAACAACGAAAAAACCCGTTGCAGGGCAACGGGTTACAAAGCGGAGGGCACGGGAGTCGAACCCGCAACCGGCAAAGCCGGCATCTGATTTCGAATCTGCCACCAAGCACGGGAAAACGCGGCCCGTTTCGCTACCTGCCAGCAAATCGCCAGCAGTTGCGGCCGAAATCTCGCAAGACCTGCAGGGCATCATCGACGCTTGGCCGGCCCTGCCCGAAGCAATCAAGGCGGGCATCCTGGCGATGGTCAAGGCGGCGGGCGGGGGTGCCCGATGAACGGCCCACGCTGCCCCAGGACGAACGCGGCGACGGCTGCGGGACTTCGGAAGCCCTGCAGGCCCTGGCGACGAACAGGACGCGACGCAGGCTTTCCCGCCTGACGCCGGCACGCCGGGGAATCCGGCGACAGAGGAACATCGGCACGGAAACGCCGCCGTTGCGTCCGGGGTAGGGTCCCGACGCCGAATTAGCCGTTTCCTGACGTGTGGAACGCACAGGATAGGCCAGAATCGACGCAAACGGGTCAATTCGGCTCTGGGGGCACCTACTCGCCGCCGCGAAGCGTAGAATCGACGCCTGGCGGGTCCTGGCCGGCCTCCCAGGGCAGCGAATACCAGACGGGTCCCCCACGCCAATTTTCTGCCGGTCAGGCCGGCGTAGACCGCGGGTGCCGACGTGCTTGCGCGAAAATCGAAAATGGACCGATTGCTGGGCGACAGAGGTCGATGTGCATGGGACCCGTCAGGCGGCTCGCCCAGCCCGGTCAGCCCCTAGATCGCGACCCGGCCATGTTGCTTTTCCATTGATGTTGCGCGCACCTGCTATTTGGTGTCAGAGGCGATTTGGTTCCGCACGGGTAACCACAGAGGGCGTGTAACGCGGCGGCACCCACGGGCCCGGGGACGATCACGATCGCGGCCTGTTGGACCGGCGCGGCCGCCGCGATCGCCGTCAGGCAGCTCGCCTGGTCGCCACCCACGCCTTAACCGAAGACGAAATCCGTATTGTTGAGGAGTCCACGGCCACGGCGACCGCGAAGTGGGCCATTGCCGTCGGGGCAAGATTCGGGCAGTCCTGACGAATACACCTTGTCCCCTGTTCGTTTCCCATTTCCAGGAGGCACCCCATGCCTACCCCGTACCGTGACGTATCCGAGATGTCGATGGGCGAGATCAACCGCGAACTGGGCGAACTGAGTGGCAGCGACCCGGCGACGCTTGACCGTCAGGCCGAACTGTTCGACGCCCTGCTGTCCTGCAACGGTGGCATGGGGCCGGCTAGGCGGGCCATGTGCGAGCGGAAGCGGCCGGATGAACCCGAAGCCCCGGAAGGACGAGAGGCATGACCAGCGACAAACCGCAGCCGAGCCCGCAAGACCAGCCACGCCGAACGATGTGTCCCGAGTTGCAGGAGCTGTTGAAAGATCCGATCTTTCGCCGAAAGTCATCGCCGCAAGGCGGCGGGATCATCATCACCGGCGTGGGGCCGCAATCGCGTCCGCCCGAGACGAAGCCGGCAGACACCGAACCGCGCAAGCCCGAATCGGAGGCCGACGATGACCGCAGATGACGGCCCCAAGCCGCCCATGTCCACGGCGGAGTTGATTGCGACGCTTCGGGCAGAAGGCCGGCTCATTGAGTCGCCGGATCGCAAGGGCAGTATGGCGATTATTGGCGTTCCGATGCCGCCCCCTGATCCGCAAAGCAGCGGAGAGGGCCCCGGCAAGCCAGAGACGGGACCAGACGACCAGAAGCCCCTGAAGGCGATCCTTGGCCGCCCGATGCAACGCTCCGGCGAAACCAAGGAAGACGCGGCCCGACGCTTGGCGCGCGAGTTGTTCGGCAAGCTGAAGCCCTCCGAGCCAACGCCCGAACGTCCACCTACGACCAGTCCTGAATGACCGCCCTTAACCAAGAAAGCGGAACCGATGCCAACCGACGCCCCCCAAGAACCGCCCGAGACTGCACCGTCCGGGGAGCCGAAATACAACTTCACGCCCGAACAGTGGGACCGGATTTGGGCGCAGGTCCGCGAGATTGTGGCCGCCGATCGGGCCTGGGAGGAGGAACACCGCAAACGACGGCCGCGGACCAAGGGCGAGAAGATCCTGCGTCGGCTGGACTAAGTCGCCTGGCGGAGGCGTACACGAACTCTCGGAGACAGGCCGCTCGGACCCAGCCGTGGGAGCCGGTGGACGGAATCCGGGGATGCCAATGGCAAGCCACCACGTTAGCCCTGCATAATCCAGGTCTGGAAGTATGCCTGTAGCAGATCCGCGTGGATTTTTGTTTTCGCGATCGGCTCGAACACAACGTGATCACGACTGCAGTAGTACAACTTATGCCAAACGGCCACAGCCGTTTGATGGCGTGCCCTTTGTGCTTCCCACCGATTCACAGCGTCAGTATGTCCCTTCCACACCTGCTTGCTCCCAAAGAAGACGCCAACGAGAACGACAACGAACGTCGTTATTCCCGCAATTACACTAGCCCTCTTCGCTGCGGGAGTGGGCTCTGGCGACCAACTTCCCTGCCACCCCTCTGGTCCCCGCGTCATGCTGTCTCGCACGCTACTGGCCACTATCAGCGGTGCTATTACGACCGCTAGACACATTAACCCGACGACCAACAGTTCGCCAAAGCCACTGGGCGACGGCGGCACATTCGGAGGAGCCAGCTTGGCGGCCAATTGAGTCACTGTGCCTCCAAAAAGGGTCGTGAACCCACCAGCAACTCCGACCTGTCCGCCGGCGTAGACAAGGCCACCTGATGGGCCGGAAAACCGGCCGGATGCTTGACCGCTGGAAACAACCGCCGACACCCTACTTATACAGTCGTCCTTCTGACATGTGGGACAGACGGCCGGTGTGAATGCAGCTTCGACGGTTGGCACAGCCAACGCTTGCGAGGTCGGTGTTGCGATCGCATGTTGGCTTGCGCCAGCCGGGACAACGTCCTGCGGCGCGGACGGCTGTCCAGCGAACGGGACCGAAAGTGCGGCTCTGGCTGCGGCTGCTGCCGCGGCGGCTTGGGCCTCGGCCTGGAGTCGTTCCTGCTCTGCTTCTTCTTGGGCTCTCGCTTCGCGCTGGAGACGTCTTTGCTCGGCCTTCTCTTGGGTTTTCGCATCCCGTTGCCGACGCTTCTCCTCGGCCTCTTCCTGTTTGCATCGTTCGCGATGGGCTTCGCCTTCCTGCCACGCCTTCATGTACCCCGGAAGCTGCTGAAGCTGACACCAGTTTTTCTTGGTCAGGCTTGGACACATCACCCTCATCTTCGGGCCGATCTTGCCGCCGTGGATCTCGTGCAGGAATGTCTCTTCGGATAGCGGCCCGATGATCTCATCGTCCAAGACCCCTTCCTTCATGCAGTACCACTGGCGGTTAGCGGTCGTGGGACTGGGCGTAGCCGCCCGAACGGACGGCTGCGGAGCAGGCGTTTGCGACGGTTTGTCACCCGTCGGGCAGGTTTTCGGGAGCGGTGGGGGCGTGCGTCCTGACGGGTGTATGTCGGCGGCCTGGCCGGCAGCCAGCCTCGACGTCGTACCTGCGCAGGGCGGATCAGTTGTCGCAGATTGTGCCGATGTCACTTGCTGTTTCTGTTTGAACAGCCCTCTCACGTTGTCGGCGGTGGCCCAGTGGCCGTCCGCTCCCTTCTTGACCAGCGTGTTCGGTCGAACGACGCCGGACGCCGCAAGGCGTCTGAGTTCGGCGTCATCGACGGGGCCCGTTTCGCCCTGCTCGCACTCATAGAACCAAGCAGACAT
>ENA-UOUL01001309-UOUL01001309.1-bioreactor-metagenome-genome-assembly--contig:-NODE-1309-length-36050-cov-6.068051_pt1 | contig 36050 bp, 28 predicted proteins | sample MGYA00249838_ERZ747220 | MGnify/ENA primary metagenome ERZ747220 (study PRJEB28778, sample SAMN05720191) | bioreactor metagenome | isolation source: Anaerobic biogas reactor | place: USA:Washington... | reverse complement strand
CGCCTCGTTCCTTCGACTTAGCAGAGCCATCAAAAATCCTCGATCCATGAGTGCATTAACTCGTGTGTTTAGTATCAAAAGTCCATTTCCTCCGCCTGGCGCTCCATGTTTTCCACCACGATGTCGTAGATCTCCCCCAGGGAGGCGCAATATTCCAGCACTTCCCAGGGCTTGTTGGTGTGGAAGTGGATTTTGATCAACTCCTCATCCCCCACCGCCAGGAGGCAGTCCCCCTCGAAATGCTCGGTGAAGTAGGCGTTGATCTTGTCCTCGTCCAGGTCCTTGCCCTCGATCAGGGTCTGCACGTCAAACTTGTATTCCAGCATATGATTGCTCCTTTTCCCGGGCTGTGAAGAAGCCCTGCATGTTTCCAGCCCATTGTAGCACAGGGGCGGCCTGTGTGGCCGCCCCGACGCAGATTTCTGCAGCCTGTTACTTAAAAGCCTGCTCCAGGTGCTGCTGGTAGGCCGCCATATTAAGGTCGCCAGAGAAATGGTAGCCGCCCGCTGTCAGATAATAGGGCACATAGTCGATGTTCATCCGGCGGGCAGCGGCATCGTCTGCCAGCACCTCCTCCTGATACTGCCCGCCGTCCAGCACGGCAGCGGCCTCCGCCTCCTCAAGCCCGGTTTCCCGGGCGATTGCAAGCAGCGTGGTCCGGTCGCTGAGGATGGCGCCCCGGGCAAAGAGGGCCTCCTGGGCCACCCGGAAGAACTCGTTGCCCAGGTCCTTTGTCCGGGCATACTGCATCAGCCGGTGGGCGTCCATCATGCTGGCGTAATGGGCCTGGTCCATGGACATGGGCAGGCCCAGCTCCCGGCCCTGGGCGTCCAGACCCTGGAAGTTCTTCAGGATGTCTTCCAGCTTGCGGTCATAGTCCATCTTGACATGCTCCGCCAGGGGCAGGCCCTCCGGCCGGTCCTTTTTGGGGTTCAGCAGGAAGCTGCGGGGCACCACTGCGACCTGCCCGTCCAGCCCCAGCTGCTCCAGGGCCTTCATGAACCGCGCCTTTCCGATATAGCAATAAGGGCAATGAAAATCTGCCCAGACTTGAATCTCCATGGGTTCACTCCTTCGTTTAATCTCTCGTTCTTTTATACCAAACACACGAGTTAATGCACTCATGGGGCGAGGATTTTTGGTGACTCTGCTAAGTCAAGAGAAGGAAGCGTAGCCGTAGCCTACGCTGACTGAACGCGACGACGCAGAGGCACAAAAAGACCGCCTCATGGAAGCATTAAAGAGTGCGTTTGGTATTATACCCAAGATTGGATGGCTCTACTTGTATCTGGGAGTTTCAGAGGGCGGCGCCCTCTGACCCTCATCGCATCGCACGGCTTTACCGGGCGGGCGGGGCATTGCGAAGCAATGCATTCCACGCGTTTTTGCCGGCCGGGAGCGTAGCGACCAGGCGAAAACGCCCGTTCCTCTCAGCCGTCAAAATGACCGCAGTCACTTTGACGAGGAAAAAGCCCGCCAGGCAAACGCCTGGCGGGCTGGGTTGGTTGGAATCCTGTGCTTACTCTTCCACGCCTGCCATCCGCTTGAGGTTGGCCAGCCGGAGGGCGGCCTCCTCCTCAGAGCGCTCGAACAGGGGCTCGGCCTTGTCCGGGAAGGCCCGGAGCAGGGAGGTGTAGCGCACCTCGCCCTTGATGAAGTCCTGATAGCTCTCGGTGGGGTCCTTGCTGTCGATGATGAGGGGGTTCTTGCCCTCGTCTGCCAGCTGCGGGTTGTAGCGGTAGAGGTTCCAGTAGCCGGAGGCCACCGCCTTGCGGGTCTCCGCCTGGGAGAAGGACATGTTGATGCCGTGGTTGATGCAGGGGCTGTAGGCGATGATGAGGGAGGGGCCGTCGTAGGCTTCCGCCTCGTTGAAGGCCTTGAGCACCTGGTTGTAGTTGGCAGACATGGACACGTGGGCGACGTAGACATAGCCGTAGCTCATGGCCATCATGCCCAGGTCCTTCTTGCGGGTGCGCTTGCCGGCCGCGGCAAACTTGGCCACTGAGCCGGTGGGGGTGGCCTTGGACGCCTGGCCGCCGGTGTTGGAGTAGACCTCGGTGTCCAGCACCAGGATGTTCACGTTCTGGTTGGAGGCCAGCACATGGTCCAGCCCGCCGTAGCCGATGTCATAGGCCCAGCCGTCGCCGCCGATGATCCAGATGGATTTCTTGGCCAGCATGTCGGCATTCTTCAGGATGAAGCGGGCGCCTTCGCAGGCTGCGCAGTCGCACTCTTTGCCGTCCAGGTCCAGGCCGCATTCGCAGGCAGCCTTCAGGGCTTCGCCGGCTTCCTTGGAAGCGTCGGCATCCTCCCGGACCTCCAGCCATTTCTGGCCGGCTTCCTTGATGGGGGCGTCGGTGTCGTCCAGCGCGATGAGGGCTTCCACCTTCTCCGCCAGCTTCTCCCGGCGCTGGGTGTAGGCCAGGTTCATGCCGAAGCCGAACTCGGCGTTGTCCTCAAACAGGCTGTTGGCCCAGGCGGGGCCGTGGCCCTTGCTGTTGACGGTGTAGGGCACCGTGGGGCTGGAACCGCCGTAGATGGAGGTGCAGCCGGTGGCGTTGGCGATGACCATCCGGTCCCCGAAGAGCTGGGTGGCCAGCTTGATGTAGGGGGTTTCGCCGCAGCCGGCGCAGGCGCCGGAGAACTCAAACAGGGGTTTTAAGAACTGGCTGCCCCTTACGGTGTTCTTGTTGTGCTTGAAGCGGTCATCCGGCAGCGTGCTGGCAAACTCCCAGTTCTTCTCCTGGTGGCGCTGGGTGTCCAGGGGCTTCATCTGCAGGGCCTTGGTCTTGGCGGGGCAGACTTCGTAGCAGTTGCCGCAGCCGGTGCAGTCCAGGGGGCTGATCTGGATGCGGAAGCCGTTGCCGGCATAGTCCTTGCCCATGGCGGGCTTGGTCTCAAAGCTGTCGGGGCGCTCGGTGCCATCCTCCACCAGGAAGGGGCGGATAACGGCATGGGGGCAGACCATGGCGCACTGGTTGCACTGGATGCAGTGCTCAATCTGCCACTCGGGCACGTTCACGGCGATGCCGCGCTTCTCGTACTGGGTGGTGGCGGTGGGCACGCGGCCGCCGGGATCAAAGGCGGACACGGGCAGGGAATCGCCAGCCTGGCCCAGAATGGGCTTGGCAACCTCGTTGAAGTAGTCGGTGGCGCGCACCTTCATGGGCTCGGCACCGGTGGTGGCATCGGCCCAGGCGGCGGGGATCTTGACTTCCTTCAGCTCTGCGGAGGCGGCGTCAATCACGGCCCAGTTGGCCTTGACGACCTTGTCACCCCGGCGGCCGTAGGTGGTCTTGGCGTAGTCCTTCATGTACTTCTCAGCCTGGGCATAGGGAATGATGTTGGCCAGTTTGAAGAAGGCGGCCTGCATGATGGTGTTGATGCGGGAGCCCATGCCGTGCTTCGCGGCCAGGGAGATGGCGTCAATCACAAACAGCTTGGCCTTTTTCTTGGCCAGTTCGCGCTTCATGACGGCGGGCAGGCGCTCGTCCAGCTCCTCTACCGCCCAGGGGCAGTTGAGAAGGAAGGTGCCGCCGCGCTTCAGGTGGCCCACCATGTCATACTGGGTGACATAGGCCGGGTTGTGGCAGGCGATGAAGTTGGCGTCGTCAATCTGGTAGGTGCTCTGAATCTTGTCCTTGCCAAAGCGCAGGTGGCTGACGGTGAGGCCGCCGGACTTCTTGGAGTCATAGGCGAAATAGGCCTGCACGTTCAATTTGGTGTGGTCGCCGATGATCTTGATGGAGTTCTTGTTGGCGCCCACGGTGCCGTCAGAGCCCAGGCCGTAGAACTTGCAAGCCACGGTCCCTTCCGGGGCAGCGTTGAACTGGCGGCCCAGGGGCAGGGAGGAATTGCTGACGTCGTCGTTGATGCCGATGGTGAAGTGGTTCTTGGGCCGGGCCTTGGCCATGTTGTCAAAGACGGCCTTCACCATGGTGGGGGTGAACTCCTTGCTGGAGAGGCCGTAGCGGCCGCCCAGGACGGTGATGTCGTTGCGGCCGGCCTCTGCCAGGGCGGTGTGGACATCGGTGTAGAGGGGGTCGCCCAGGGCGCCGGGCTCCTTGGTGCGGTCCATGACGGAGAGGCGCTTCACGGTCTTGGGCAGGGTCTTTAAGAAGACATCCGCGGCGAAGGGCCGGTAGAGGCGCACCTTCAGCACGCCCAGCTTCTTGCCCTTGCGGTTTAAGGCGGTGACGGTCTCGTGGACGGTCTCAGCGCCGGAACCCATGATGATGATGACATCCTCGGCTTCCGGATCGCCCACGTAGTCAAACAGCTTGTAGCTGCGGCCGGTGAGCTTCTTCACCTGCTTCATGCACTCTTCCACGATGCCGGGGACAGCCTTGTAATAGGGGTTGGCCGCTTCGCGGTTCTGGAAGTAGACGTCGGGGTTCTGGGCGGTGCCGGACTGGTGGGGCTTCTCGGGGTTCAGGGCCCGGGCGCGGAAGGCATCCACCTTCTCCCAGTCCACCAGCTTCTTGATGTCCTCGTAGGAGATCTCTTCGATCTTCTGGAACTCGTGGCTGGTGCGGAAGCCGTCAAAGAAGTGCAGGAAGGGCACGGAGGACTTCAGGGTGGCCAGGTGGGACACCAGGGCCATGTCCGCCGCTTCCTGGACGGAGCTGGAGGCCAGCATGGCAAAGCCGGTCTGGCGGCAGGCCATGACGTCGGAATGGTCGCCGAAGATGGACAGGGCGTGGGTGGCCAGGGTGCGGGCTGAGACATGGAACACGGTGGGTAGCAACTCGCCCGCGATCTTGTACATGTTGGGGATCATCAGCAGCAGGCCCTGGGAGGCGGTATAGGTGGTCGTCATAGCGCCGGCCACAAGGGAACCGTGCACCGCGCCGGCAGCACCGCCCTCGCTTTGCATTTCAGCCACGCGGACCTTCTGGCCGAACAGGTTTTTCCGGCCCTCTGCGGACCACTCGTCCACATACTCCGCCATGGTGGATGACGGGGTGATGGGATAGATGGCCGCTACGTCTGAAAATGCGTAAGCGATGTGTGCGACAGCACCGCTGCCGTCAATGGTGATCATTTTTTTTGCCATGATTTCCTCCTGGATTTTTTATCTTTGAACCCGGTGTCCGGGATTTCAAGCGGTCTTTGACCCCTTCAGTATAGCGATGACAGCCGCTGATTGTCAAGGATTTTTCGCATTCTGACAGGCGCTCAAATGCGTTGAAATTCCTCATTTTTTCCAATATCAGTTTCAGAATATCACAAAAATATCGAAAAATTCGCGTCAAAATTTGACAGTTAGATATGACTTACTTAAACGGGCGGATTTTTCGGATTGACTATCGTATGTCGATATAGTATGCTGTCAAAAACCCTGAAAAGGAGCCCATATGCACGGCATCAGCCCAAAGATCCAGGCCATTTACTGCCCCATGAGCGAAACCACCTTCTACGTGCTCCTCTCCCTGACGGAGCCCAACTACGGCTACAGCATCAGCCAGGAGGTGATGGACCTGACCCTGGGGGAGGTGCGCCTCAGCCCGGGCACTTTGTACGGCAGCCTGAAAAAGCTGCTGCAGGACGGGCTGATCCAGCTGGACCACCAGGTGGGCCGGCGGCGGCTGTATGTGCTGACGGAAGTGGGCGAAGCGCTGCTGGACATAGAAAAAAGGCGCATCAAGCGCCTTTTTGCCAATGCCCAGGGGATGGCATATCGGGAATAAATACGCTTGTTACACTGTTTCCGGCAGGATGAAGCGCACCGCCCGGGGGATGATCTGCAGATCAAATGACCGGCCGGTGATGATTTCCCCGTCCAGGCACAGGACGGTGTCCCGGCTGCAAGTGATGCGGGCCTGGCGGGCCCTTTTGTATAGAAGAATGTCTGAAAAGGCGGGGCTGGTGAGGTGCTCCCCCGCCTTGTAGCTGGCAATTTGTTTCAGCAGCCGGGTCAGGGACACCGGCTTCATGAGGCAGACCTCCATCCAGCCGTCGTCGTTGATGGCCCGGGGCGCCACCCGGAAGCCGCCCCCCACATACTGGCCGGAGGCGAAGGAGGCGGTGAGCAGGTCGCCTTCATACATCATTTCCCCGTCCACTGAAACCGCAACCCGGGTGCGCATGTGCCGGGTGACAGCGCTGAGCACCCCCAGGTAGTAGGCCCGGGGCCCGCCCATCAAGGGGCGGTGGCGGTTTTTCATCATGGCCGCGGCCGCATGGGCTTCCAGCCCCAGGTTCACCACGTTGATGGCGGCCTTGCCGTTCACCTGGATCATGTCCACCAGCACGGTGGGGGCCTGCAGCTGGCGCTTCAGGTCCATAAAACGGGCGGTGCCCCCGTAGATCCTGACATAATCATTGCCGCTGCCGCAAGGCCAGACCCCCACGGCAGCCTGGGGATAGCCCGCCAGGGCAGCGGCCACCTCCCCTAAGGTGCCGTCCCCGCCGGCGGCATAAAAGCGCAGGGGCCCCTGCTCCTGGGCGCAGACCTCCCGGACCAGCCGGCCGGCATCCCCCTCCCCGTTGGTGATGAGCATGGTGTAGGGCACATCGCCCAGGCCGGCCAGCTGCTCCTGCAGACGCTCCTTGGCGTTGCGGATGCCGGCAGCCGGGTTGAAGATGATGTAGTGCTGGGTGTCCATGGGCGGGCATAACCTCCTGCGTGACCTGGTTCAGGGGGATTATACCATCTTTTCCAAAGTAAAACGGGAAGCTCCTCGCTTCCCGGATATACGGCACCTATAAATGCAACACCTGCCGCACCTAAGACTAATCGCACCAACAATTTCAGGAAATAAGGGTCAAGGGCATGAAATGCCCTTGTGGGGTTTGGGGCAAAGCCCCAAATCGTCCCCTTCCCCCGTCCCCTGTCCCCTATCCCCTACATCTTGGCAATCACCTGCTCCAGCATCTCGTCCACCATCAGGAGCATGCGGGGCAGGTGGAAGGGTCCTTTGAAGGTGCTGCCTTTGCAGGGGGGCATGGTGGGCTTGCCGTCCCGGCGCAGGTAGCCGTACCACTCGCCGTATGCGGGGTCGGAAAAATAGGTCTGGCAGTAGTCGATGGTCTTGGTGAACCAGTTCAGGTACTCCTGTTTGCCGGTGTCCCGGTAGGCCATGAGGGAGGCGATGACGGTCTCATTGTGGGGCCACCACAGCTTCATGTCGTGCTCGTAGGCCTCCGGGGGCTTGCCCAGGCAGTCGATGAAGTAAAGGAGGCCGCCATATTCCTGGTCCCAGCCGGCATGGATGGCATCCAGGAAGAGGGCCTCGGTGTCGGCGTAGAGCTGCCGGTCCCCCAGGCGGTTGGCCTCTTCAAAGAGGAACCAGGCGCACTCGATGTCATGGCCGGGGTTCACCACCCGCCCGGCGGTGAATTCGCTTTGGAACTCGCCGTTGGGGCCTACGCTTTCCAGGGTGCATTTCAATTCCGGTTTGCGGTGGTAGGTGAAGATGTCATGGACGCACTGGGCGGCGCGCTCATCGTAGCGGGCTGTGTTTTCCGGGTCGGCCTTGCGCATCACGCTGGTGAGGTTCAGGTAGATCATGGGGTCGGCCAGGGCGCGGCCGGTGCGGGTCTCCGGGATGGTCTTGGGGCCCATGCCGGTGGGGTCCTGGATGAGGCCGTGGTTCAGGTTCCAGATGAGCTCATAGGCGCTGCGGGCCCGGTCCAGGTGCTCCTGTTTGCCTGAGAGGATGTAGTATTCCGCGTTGGCCATGGCGTAGAAGCCTTCGGAGAAGTTGTAGCGCCGCTGGCGCAGGGGGCGGCCCTCCCGGGTGACGGTGAAATACATGCGGTTTCCGGCTTCCCGGTTGATGCAGTGGTCCTCCAGAAAACGGAGGCAGCTTTCGGCGGCGACGCGCCATTCCGGGCGCTCGCCGTACTGGTTGCACAGTTTGGAAAAGGTCCAGGCGCAGCGCCCCTGCATCCAGACGCTTTTGTCAGTGGAGAACACCTCCCCCTTGCGGTCCAGGCAGGTGAGGACACCGCCGTGCTCCTTGTCCATGCCGTGGTCCAGCCAGAAGGCGATGGCCCGGTCCAGTTCGTCCCTGATCCATTGGTGAATGTCCAATAGGCGCTGTTTCATGCCGGCCTCCTTGTTAAAATTCTTCAAAGCTCTTGGCCTGTTTGGAATACTTGCCGCTGGCGAAATGCGCCATCATGGCGGCCAGGAAGGCCTCCTCGTTGCCGGCCTCCAGGGCCCTGACGATGTTTTCGTGCTTGACGATGGTTTCATCCAGGTGCTTGAATTTTTCTTCGGTTTTGAAGTTCTCGTCCACGTCCCAGATGGCGGCCATCATGTTCATGAGGGTCTGGTTGCCGATGCGGGAGAACAGGGCCATGTGGAACTCCCGGTCGTCCGCGTGGAAAAAGCGGTGTTCCTCCCACTGCTTTTTGATGGACTCCAGGATGGTCCGGAGGCGGGCAATGTCCTCCTGCTGCAGGGTTTCAAAGGCCTGGCGGGTGTAGGCCAGCTCCAGGCGCTTGCGGATGTCCAGCATTTCCGAAATGGCGTTTTCCTCTTCCCCGGCGGCGGCGAAGATGACGTTTTGAAACACGTAGTCCAGGTTGAACTGCTTGAGCATGGTGCCCCGGCCCGGCTGGGCGGAGACCATTCCCAGCAGCTCCATGGACTTGATGGCCTCCCGCAGCACGTTGCGGCTGACCCCCAGCATGTCCACCAGGGCCTGCTCCGTGGGGAGCAAATCACCGGGCTGCAGGTTGTTTTGTAGGATATAGGCCCGGATTTGACGAAACACCAGGGAATAGAGTTTTTCTCCTCTTCTCTTGACCATGTGAACCTCCATATACCTTGAACTTCAATATAACGCCCCGGGCCTGGCTTGTCAATGAATAGGGGCGCTATCGGCACCCCCGGCTGGATACGATGACCGGCTTTGTCCTATGTTGCGGCGAATGGCGGAAAAAACAGCCAGGCGCATACCTGGCTGCGGGAGAATCGTTACGTTGTAGGCGGGCGCGGGGCCTGCTGATTAGCGCTTATTTCTTGTCCGGGTCCAATACGGACTTCAGGATGCCCTCCAGGTCCAGGCCGCCTTCCTTCAGGCCGTCCAGCACGGAGCCCAGCAGGTTCTCCTCCTTCTTGGGGGCCACTTTCTTGGCAGGCGCCTTCTTAGCTGGCGCCTTCTTGGCCGCCGCGGTTTTTGCGGCGGTGGTGGTTTTCTTGGCGGCTGTGGCCGTCTTTTTAGCCGCTGTGGTGGTTTTCTTGGCCGCTGTAGTCGTCTTTTTGGCAGCGGTGGTGGCGGTCTTCCTGGCGGCCGCTGTTGTCTTTTTAGCTGCGGCGCTGGCCAGCTTGCGCTTCTCGGCCATCAGCGCCTTTTTGTCCGCCGCCAGCTTCTCCAGCCGTGCCTTGAGCTTTTTGGTGTCCTCGTTGATTTTGTCAATCTTCGCTTCCAGCTGTTTCACCGTCAGTTTGGTTTCAGCCACAAGACCACCTCCTTCATATCCCTGTCTGTATCATTGTACACGGCAAAAGGCCGCCTCACACCCGTTTGTACGCCCATTTGCCGCTTTCAAAACGCATGTAGAAGAAGATGAGGCGCAGGCCGATTTCCGCCAGGCTCAGCAGCCACACCATGGCCAGGCCCATCTGGAAGACATTCACCGCCAGCCAGGCCATCACCGGGCGGATGATGCTGACGCACACCATCATCACCCCGGCCACATACAGGTTGTCCCCCGCGCCCCGCAGGCCGCCCGCCAGTACCACCGAGGACATCTGCAACGGCTGCATCAAGGCCACCACCAGCAGGGTCTCCGCTGCGAACTGGATCACCAGCTGGGCATCCGGGGTGCCGGGGTTGATGAACAGCTGGCTCACCGGGTAGCGCAGCAGGGCGGTGGTGGCCCCCAGGGCCAGGCTCATCACCAGGGCGATGCGCTGGGTGACTTTTCCGTACAGCAGGCTCAGGTCCCGTCGGTCCCGGCCCAGGTTCTGGCCCACCAGGGAGGTGGCCGCCACCGACAGGCCGTCGGCAAAATTGAAGGTGAGGGCCAGGAACTGCATGGCGATGTTGTGGGCCGCAAACATGGTGACCCCCAGGGAGTACAGGATGCGGCTGTACAGGAAGAAGCCCAGGCGCATGCTGGCCTGCTCCACCACCGCGTTGCCCCCCACCTTGAGGATGGCCTGCATGGTGTGGGGGTCGACGCGCCAGTTGTCCCGGAAGGAGATGCGCAGGTAGCTGTCCTTGTGGTTCATCACCGCCACAAAGGACAGCACCAGGCCCACCACCATGCCAATCACGCTGGCCAGGGCCGCCCCCCGCACCCCCATGGCCGGGAAGCCCAGGTGGCCGAAGATCAGCAGGTAGTTGAAGAACACGTTTACCAGGTTGGAGATGATGTTGACCTTCATGGGGATCTTGGTGTCCCCCACCCCCCGGAGGGCCGCGCTGATGCACATGCTCACCGCGTTCACCGGCAGGGCATAGGCCATGATGACAAAATAATCCACCGCCCCTTTCAGCACCAGGGCGTCATCCACCGTGCGGTCATGGCCCCCGGCCAGGCGCATCAGCGGCTCTGCAAACACCACCGCCAGGGCTGCCACCATCACCGACAGCACAAAGCCCAGCAGGATGGCGTTGCGCAGGGTGGCGTTGGCCGCCTCCCGCTTCCCCTCCCCTTTGCGGCGGGCCACGATGGCCGTCACCCCCACGTTCAGGGCGAAGAACAGCATCAGCATGATCATCCGGGGCTGGCTGGGCAGGGACACCGCCGCCAGGGCGTTCTTCCCCAGCTGGCCCACCATGATGGTGTCCGCGCTGCCAATCAGGCTCATCAGCACCAGTTCCGCGATGGCAGGCAGGGCGATGACAAACACCTCTTTGTAGGCCTGCCGGCTGCCCGGCAGGTCCCCCAGGCGTTTATTCTCTTTCACCAGGTGTTCTGATGCGAACAGGCGCCGCATGAAGCTGCTCAACAAAAAAGACCTCCGTTTGTTTGTACCTTCCCATCCTATCAGAAAACAGTTGCGGGAGCAACGATGTGGGCAAAGGATTTAGAATAAACCGAAGCGGGGAGAAGCCTTTTGAAAAAGGCCCCAAAATGTAGATAAACCATATCAAAGGGGAGTTTCAGAGGGCACAGCCCTCTGAGTGAAATCGTATCGCACGGCTCTGCCGGGCGGGCGGGGCGAATTGCGAAGCAATTCTTTCCGCGCATTTTCCATGACCGGGAGCGCAGCGACCAATGGAAAATGCCCGCTCCTCCTAATCGACAAAGTGTCCGCAGACACTTTGTCGACACTGAAGCGGGGAGAAGCCTTTTGAAAAAGGCCTCTCCCCGTACCCCTCTCTCCAAAACTTTAATAGATGAAGAAGAAAGGTCAGCAGGACATCGATGCGCTGTCAGTTCTTGAGTCCAGTATCATTATTCGTATCAATCCCGGCTTCTGGAGTTGCCTGCAATCATCACCAGGCGCAGCAATTGCAGCAGGGCGCCGATGGCGGCGGCCACATAGGTCATGGCAGCGGCCCGCAGCATGGCCCGGGCCCCCTTCTCCTCCTCCCGGGTGGTGATGATGCCGGAGGTGGTGAGCATCTGGATGGCCCTGGAGGAGGCGTTGAGCTCCATGGGCAGGGTCAACAGGGAAAAGAACACCGCCAGGGAAAACAGGACGATGCCGGCGTACACCAGGGGCTGGAAGGACATCAGGAGGCCTGCGATAAACACGGGCATGCTCAGGGTGGAGCCGATGTTCACCGCCGGCACCAGGGCTGTGCGCATCTCCAGCAGCACGTTGCCCTCCCGCTTTTGCATGGCGTGGCCGGCCTCGTGGGCCGCGATGGCCACCGCCGCCACGGAGGAGGAATGATAGACGCCTTCTGACAGGCTCAGCACCTCCTGCTTGGGGTCATAGTGGTCCGTCAGCTGGCCGGGCACCCGGGCCAGGGACACGGCATCGTTGCCGGCATCCCGCAGCATCCGCTGCACGGCGTCGGAGGCCTGGATGCCGCCCTGGGTGGGCATTTTGCTGTATTTCCTGTACGCCGATTTCACCAGGCCCTGGGCCCAGAGGGCCAGCAGGAAGGCCGGAATCAGCAGCAGGAAGGTGGGGTCGTACATCAGGGGCATGGGCACTCCTTTCTGAGGGCTTCACGGGACGCCCTCATTTACAATATACCACCGGAGGACCCGTGGAATGTCAACAATCTATTAATACTGGCCCATGAACCCGCCAACCAACAGCGCATGAAAAAGGGCAGCCTGGCGGCTGCCCCGGGGTATGTCGGGATACGAGAATGGATTAACGTCCGAACTGGGCGTCGTTGTTGCCGGAATCCGTGGTCCACATCTCCAGCATGTTGATGGGGTCGTTGAAGTCTGCAATCCAGCCGTGGCGGGCGAAGTCAAAATTGCCTTCCTTGCGCTCGTTGAGGAACACGTTCCACTCCTGGGTCTCGATCTTCACATCGATGCCGACCTGGGCCAGGTCCTGCTGGATCAGCTGGGCGATCAGGGCGTGGCCGGCGTTGGTGTTGTGGATGTAGGTCATGGTGATGGGGGTCTTGAGCATGTTGTCATCGCCCACTTCCAGCCCGGCTTCCTTCAGCAGGGCCACCGCATCCTCCACGCTGGGCTCGATGGGATAATAGCCCACGTCCTCAGCCACGGGGTAGGTGTAGTCCTCGTCGTTCTGCTTGAAGACGCCGCCCTGGCCGTCCATCATGCCCTCGGGGATGAAGGTGGTGGCGATGACCTGGCCGGTCTTGCCCACGGTCTCCACGATGTAGTCGCGGTCGATCAGGCGGCTGATGGCCTTGCGGAAGGCAGCGGCCTGCTCCACAGTCATGCCGTCAAACAGCTTGCTCTTCACGTTGAAGATGGCGAAGTAGGTGCCCAGCTCGTCCACCTTCTTGAACTCGGGGGTGTCCATCAGGGTCTCGATCTGGTCCAGGGGCACGGTGTCGATGAAGTCCAGGTTGCCGGCCTGGTAGGCGGAGTAGATGACCACCTCGTCGGCGGACAGCATCAGTTCCAGCTTCTCCAGTTTCACGTTCTCGGCATCCCAGTAGTTGGGGTTCTTCACATAGACCATGGACTCGTTGTGGGTCCACTCGGTCAGCATGAAGGGACCGGAGGACACAAAGCCCGCTTCCAGGGCCCAGGCGCCGGGGCTGATGACCTTGCCGGCATCATCCTTGAAGCCAGGGGCATTTTCCACGGTGGCCTGGTGCACGGCGAAGTAGGTGGGGAAGGCCACCAGGTCCAGGAAGTAGGCGGTGGGGGCGGCCAGCTTGACGGTCAGCTTGCTGCCGTCCTCATTGGCTTCCACAGCCAGGTCCGCAGGATAGCCTTCGATGCAGTCGAACATGTAGGAATAGTCCGCAGCGGTCTCGTCAGACACCGCGCGCTTCCAGGAATAGACGAAGTCGTTGGCGTTGAGGGGATCGCCGTTGGACCAGACCAGGCCTTCACGGATGGGGAACACGAAGGTGAGGCCGTCCTCGGACACCTCGTAGCCGGTGGCGAAGTTGGGGGCCAGCTGGCCGTCCTTGTCATAGGTGTACAGGCCGCCAAAGGTGTTGGCCGCCAGGGTGGCGCCGTCCACGGTGGAGTTGAGGGCCGGGTCCAGCTTGTCCGGCTCGGACGCCAGCTGCAGGCGCAGGGTGGTGTCGCCTTCCTTGGTGGTCTCGTGGAAGAACTTGGTGCCAAAGGGGCTGGAATAATAGCCAGCCAGGTTCTCCTTGGCCAGGTAGATGTCGTTGTAGTGGTAGATGGGGATCAGGGCGCCGGTGGCCATCAGCATGTCCTCAGCCTTGTGCATGAGGGCCTCGCGCTCCTTCAGGTCCGTGGTGCTCTTGATCTGCGCCACCAGGGCGTCAAACTCCTTCCATTCCGGTGCGCTGGACTCAGCCAGGGCGGACACGGCGGAGAGCGCCATCACGGCGACCAGGGCCAGGGCTAACAGTTTCTTGAACATGGGGTTCTCCTTCCTTTTTTTCATAAACGGCATCTGCCGCTACGATTCAGGGCATCTGGGGGTGGAAGCAGGCCACCTCGTGGCCGGGCTCCAGTTCGCGGAGGACCGGGGTTTCCTTTGCGCATTGCTCCGTGGCAAAGCGGCAGCGGGTGCGGAAGGCGCAGCCTGAGGGCACCTTCAGGGGGCTGGGCACCTCCCCCTCCAGCACGATCCGCTGCCTGGCCCGGGCCTTTTCCGGGTCCGGGATAGGGATAGCAGAAATCAGGGACTGGGTGTAGGGGTGCATGGGGCGGTTGATGATGTCATCGGCAATGGCCGTCTCTACAATCTTACCCAGATACATCACCGCGATGCGCCGGCTCATGTGGTGGACCACATGCAGGTCGTGGGCGATGAAGAGGTAGGCCAGGCCCAGGCGGGACTGCAATTCCTCAAAGGTGTTGATGATCTGGGCCTGAATGGACACGTCCAGGGCGGAGACCGGTTCGTCGCACACGATGAACTCGGGGTCCACCGCCAGGGCCCGGGCGATGCCGATGCGCTGCCGCTGGCCGCCTGAAAACTCATGGGCGTAGCGGCGCTTGTGGTCGGAGTTGAGCCCCACCAACTCTAACAGATGCACCACCTTTTCATCACGTTCTTTTTCTGTTTTGCACATCTTGTGGATGTCCAGGGCCTCCCCCACGATGTCATTCACCGTCATGCGGGGGTTTAAGGAGGAATAGGGGTCCTGGAAGACCACCTGCATCTCCTTGCGGAAGCCCTGGATGTTGCGGTCGTCAATCTCCTGGCCCTTGAACTTGATGGAGCCGCCGGTGGGCTTGTACAGCCGCAGCAGGCTGCGGCCCACGGTGGTTTTTCCGCAGCCGGATTCCCCCACCAGGCCCATGGTTTCCCCGGCGTCAATGGTGAAGGACACGCCGTCCACCGCCTTTAACATGGTCTTCTTCAAAAAGCCCGTCCTGATGGGGAAATACTGTTTCAAATCCCGGACTTCCAGCAGATGCTCACTCATCTTCCTGCCCTCCCTGGGCCTGTGCCTGGGGCTTGACGTTCATCCAGCAGGCAGCCCGGTGGTTGTTGTTGATTTCGATTTCTTCCGGCTGCTCCTCCAGACAGACCTTCATAGCCTGGTCGCAGCGGCTGGCAAATGCGCAGCCCTTTGGCAGGTTCAGCAGGTCCACCGGGGAGCCGCCGATGGGGATGAGGCGCTCCCTGGTGGTGGTCATTTTGGGGATGGAGCGCAGGAGGCCCTTGGTGTACTCGTGCTTGGGGTTGTAGAAGATCTCCTCCGCCGTGCCCCGCTCGCACACCCTGCCCGCATACATGACGATGATTTCGTCGCACATCTCGGCGATGACCCCCAGGTCGTGGGTGATCATGATGATGGCCATGCCCAGCTTGTCCCGGAGCTCCCGCATCAACTCCAGAATCTGGGCCTGGATGGTGACATCCAGGGCGGTGGTGGGCTCATCGGCAATCAGGATGTCCGGCTCGCAGGCCAGGGCCATGGCAATCATCACCCTTTGGCGCATGCCCCCGGACAGCTGGTAGGGGTACTGCTTCAGCCGTTTGGCGGGCTCGTTCACCCCCACCAGTTCCAGCATCTCAAGGGCCCGGGCCCTTGCCTGCTTCCGGTTCCGGTTGGTGTGCAGGAGGATGGCCTCCGTCAGCTGGTTGCCCACGGAATACACCGGGTTCAAGCTGGTCATGGGGTCCTGGAAGATGATGGAAATCTTGGCGCCGCGGATCTCCCGCATCTGGTTTTTGGGCAGCCGGGTGATGTCCGTGTCTTCAAAGAGGATCTCCCCCTGAGAAATCTTGCCGGGGTGGTCCAGGATGCGCAGGATGGAGTAGGCGGTGACGGACTTGCCGGAGCCGCTTTCCCCCACGATCCCCATCACCTTGCCTTTTTCCAGGCTGAAGTTGATGCCGTTGACCGCCCGGACCTCGCCGGATTCAATGGGGAAGACCGTGTGCAGGTCTTTGACTTGTAGCAGGTGTTGTGACATCTTATCTCCTCAGTTTGGGGTCAAAGGCATCCCGGAGCCCATCCCCCAGCAGGTTGAAGGACAGCACGATCAGGCAGATGCCCAGTGCCGGATAAAGCATTTTGAAAGGATAAATCTGCATCCCGCCCCGGGCCAGGTTGGCCAGGGAGCCCAGGGAGGGCATGGGCGCCTGCACCCCCAGGCCGATAAAGGAGAGGAAGCTCTCGGTAAAAATGGCGCTGGGAATCTGCAGGGCGGTGGAAATGAAGATGACGGAGATGCAGTTGGGCAGGATGTGCTTCCGGATAATCCGGGAGCCGCCAGCCCCCAGGGCCTTGGCCGCCAGCACATACTCGTTGTTTTTGATGGACAAAATCTGCCCCCGCACCAGCCGGGCCATGCTGACCCAGTACAGGAGGCCAAAGACGATGAACAGGCTGATCATGTTGGTGCCCAGGGCCGCCAGCACCGTCCCCTGGAGGCTGTCCCCCAGCACCTGGTTCAACACCACCGACAGCATGATCACCATCAGGATGTCCGGCAGGGAGTAGATGATGTCCACCACCCGCATGATGATGATGTCCACCTTGCCCCCCAGGTAGCCGGATATGGAGCCGATGAGCAGGCCGATGATTAGTACGATGATGCTGGCGAAGAAGCCCACCATCAGGGAGACCCGGGCGCCGTAGACCACCCTGATGAAATAGTCCCGGCCCAGTTCGTCCGTGCCGAAGATGTGGGGGAAGATGGTCTGCCCCTCCTCCATGGCCTGTTGCTCCATGGGGGAATAGGTGAAGGGCCGCAGGTTGACGATCTGCCTGTCCCGTTTGCCGTTGACCTTGATGACCTCGGAATAGCCGTAGGGCACGATGAGGGGCGCCACCAGGATCACCACAATCAGCACCAGCAGCACGATCATGCTGAACACCGACAGCGGGTTTTTGAACAGCCGGCGCATGCCGTCCCGGAAGAAGGTGGTGCTTTCACGCATCACGTCGTGCTGCTCTTTTTCCTCCGGGGTGGCCTTTTCAAACTTGCTCAGGTCCTGCTGCAGGCTGAAGGGCTTTTTCTTGGGAAGCTTGTCTACTGAAAAATCTGTCATATCTAAAACCTCAGTCGAAGGAAATCTTCGGGTCGATGGCCTTGTACAGCAGGTCTGACACCAGGGTCATCACCACCATCAGGGAGGCCAGGAAGATGGTGGTGCCCATGATCATGGGGTAGTCCCGGTTGTTGATGCTGGTGACAAAATGGGTGCCCAGGCCGCCGATAGTGAACACGGTTTCCACCACCAGGGAGCCGGTCAGGATATAAGCCGTCAGCGGGCCCACGTAGGTGACCACGGGAATTAAGGCATTGCGCAGGGCGTGCTTGGCGATGACCTTCTGCTCCCTCACCCCTTTGGCACGGGCCGTGCGGATATAGTCCTGGCCCAGCACGTCCAGCATGGAGGACTTGGTGAGCCGTGTGATATAGCTCATGGGGTAGAGGGCCAGGGCGATTACCGGCAGCACATAGCTGGGGCTGTCGATGCTCCAGGCGGAGACCCAGCCCAGGGTGTTGGTGAAAATCAGCAGCAGCAGGGTGGCCAGGATGAAGCTGGGCACCGCCACAAACAGGGTGGTGAAGAAGATGATGGTGCGGTCCAGGTTGCGCCCCCGGTTCAGGGCCGCGATGGAGCCCAGGGCAAGCCCGAAGATCAGCGCCGTGATCACCGCCATGCCCCCCAGTTTGGCCGAGGTGCCAAAGGAGGTGAAGATGGTGGTGGAGATCTCGCGCCCGGTCTTTAAGGAGATGCCGAAGTCACCCTGCAGGATGTTGCGCAAATACAGCACAAACTGCTCCCCCAGGGGCTTGTCCAGGTTGAAGCGCTGCTCCAGCACCGCCTGAATCCTGGCCTCCGGCGCCTTCTCCTTGGCAAAGGGGCCGCCGGGGATGGCATTCATGGCGAAGAAGGTGATGGAGGCGATGATAAATACGGTGACCACTGCCAGGATGATTCGCTTAATAGAATACTTGAGCATCCGTACGCCTTTCTGCTTGGAAATTTCCTTCGCGATATTATACAGTCTGTTCAACCTGAATCATGTCACAAAAACAGAATAAGTGCAAGATGATTTTTTGCCCCGGCTGGCGGGTTGTTTCTCCCCGGAATCCCGAAGGCTCCGGCACCGCACAGGTTTTTGCGGCCCCTGCTTCCGCCCGCTGCCGCAAAATTAATTTTCTGCCCGCCCTTTTTTCTCTGACTGCCTGCAATAAAACCTGTCTGCTGCCGCAAGGTAGCCACGCATAATGATGCCCAGGGCGGTCATATATTTTCAGGGCGGGTGGTTTTCTGCTGTTTTTCCACCGCTTCTTTTGTTTGACTTCGCAGAAAAACGTCTATATAATGCGCTGTACGCTGTTACTAACCACTATATATAGTTGTTGCGATAGAAAGGGTTGTTGATATGACGTCCATTGTTTCCCTCCCCGGCACCATCCAGAAACGCTCCGGCCACTCGGAGGCCTACGACCCCGGCAAGATCATGGCCGCCCTGGGCAAGGCCTTCATCGCCACCGGGAAGGACATTGACAAAGACCAGCTCCTGGCCCTCACCCGGGATGCCGAAGCCCTCCTCGATGCCGCCCTGGCCGGGGGGCAGCCCTTCACCGTGGAAACCGTCCAGGACATGGCCGAGCAGGCCCTGATGCAGGCCGGGCATTTTGCCCAGGCCAAGGCCTACATCCTCTACCGGGACGTGCGCCGAAAGAAGCGCGAGGACAAGCAGAAGCTGCTGTCCTATTTCCCGGATTTTGACGGCCTGGCGCCTGTCCTCACCGCCATTGAGCGGGACTTCCCCGAGGAGGAGTATGCCCTGGGCATCCTGCACCGCAAGTTCCTGTCCCTTTACAAGGAGGACCGGGGCCTGGATGAGCGGATGGAGGTCTTAATCCGCGCCGCCATCGAATTGACCGACAAGGAAGCCGCCCGCTGGGAGTTCATCGCCGGGCGCCTGTTCAACTGCAACTACCTGATGAACCTGCGCCTGAAGGAGGAGGCCCTGGGCCTGTCCTCCTTCTATGAGAAGCTGGTCTACCTGGACAGCCAGGGCCTGCTGGCCGACAGCATGCTGAAGACCTATTCCCGGGAGGAGCTGACCGAAGCCGCCGCCTTCATGGTGCCCGCCCGGGACGACCTCTTCCCCTATTCCGGCATCGAGCTGCTCACCAAGCGCTATGTCATCCACAGCCGCCGCCACGAGCCCCTGGAAAGCGTCCAGGAGATGTACCTGTCCATCGCCCTCTTCCTGGCCATCCCGGAAAAAAAGGAATTGCGCCTTAACTGGGTCAAGCAGTTCTACGACATGCTCTCGGAACTCAAGGTCACCATGGCCACCCCCACCCTGTCCAACGCCCGCAAGCCCTACCACCAGCTGTCCAGCTGCTTCATCGACACCGTGCCCGATGACCTGCAGGGCATTTACCGCAGCATCTCCAACTTCGCCAACGTCTCCAAGTACGGCGGCGGCATGGGCCTGTACTTTGGCAAGGTGCGCTCCCAGGGCGCCGCCATCCGGGGCTTTGAAGGCGCCGCCGGCGGCGTCATCCGCTGGATCCGCCTCGCCAACGACACCGCTGTGGCCGTGGACCAGTTGGGCGTCCGCCAGGGGGCCGTGGCCGTCTACCTGGACGTCTGGCACCGGGACCTGCCCGAGTTCCTCCAGCTGCGCACCAACAACGGCGACGACCGCATGAAGGCCCACGACGTCTTCCCCGCCGTCTGCATGCCGGACTATTTCTACCACCAGGTCCAGCACAACATGGAGGGGGACTGGCACCTCTTTGACCCCCACGAGGTCTTAACCCGCAAAGGCTGGGCCCTGGAGGACAGCTTCGGCGAGGAATGGACCCGGAAATACCTGGAGCTCATCGACGACCCCAGCATCACAAGGCGCGTCATCCCCATGAAGGACTTGATCCGCCTCATCATCAAATCCGCCGTGGAGACCGGCACCCCCTTCGTCTTCAACCGGGACCACGTCAACCGCATGAACCCCAACCCCCACAAGGGCATGATTTACTGCAGCAACCTCTGCACCGAGATTGCCCAGAACATGTCCGGCATCTCCCTGGTGGAGGAAACCATCACCACACAGGACGGGGACACCGTGGTGGTCACCGTTACCAAGCCCGGGGACTATGTGGTCTGCAACCTGGCCAGCCTCAACCTGGGCCGCATCGACACCGGGGACCAGCCCGAGTTGGAGCGCCTCATCACCTCCGCCGTCCGGGCCCTGGACAATGTCATCGAGCTGAACTACTACCCCGTGCCCTACGCCCGCATCAACAACAAGCGCTACCGCCCCATCGGCCTGGGGGTCTCCGGCTACCACCACATGCTGGCCTTAAAGCGCATCCCCTGGGAGAGCGAGGAGCACCTCAAGATTGCCGACACCGTCTTTGAGGACATCAATTACTACACCATCAAGGCCAGCCTCAACCTGGCAAAGGAAAAAGGCGTCTACGAGCTCTTCCCCGGCTCCGACTGGGAGACCGGTGCCTACTTCACCAAGCGGGACTACACCAGCGACCGCTGGCAGGACCTCAAGGACCAGGTGGCCAATGAGGGCCTCCGCAACGGCTACCTCCTGGCCGTGGCGCCCACCTCCTCCATCTCCATCATCGCAGGCACCACCGCCGGCATCGACCCCATCATGAACCGCTTCTACTACGACGAGAAGAAGTCCGGCCTCATCCCCAGGGCCGCCCCCGACCTGTCTATCGACACCTACTGGTACTACAAGTCCGCCCATACCGTGGACCAGGCCTTTAGCGTCAAGGCCTGCGGCATCCGCCAGCGGCACATCGACCAGGCGCAGTCCATGAACCTCTACATCACCCAGGACTTCAGCTTCCGCCAGGTCCTCAACCTCTACCTCCTGGCCTGGCAGGAAGGCGTCAAGACCGTCTACTACATCAGAAGCAAGTCCCTGGAAGTGGAGGAGTGCGAAAGCTGCAGCACCTGACGGAGGGATGAAACGGGGGTTCGGGGCTGTCGCAGTAGCGATGGCCCCTGGTCTTTTATTTGCCCGTACACCAAACTGACGGTTTTTGTTTTTTTGTCCAAATATGCGTCAAATGATCATTTTTTGGGGCTCACTAAACACAACCTGTCACTTTTTCGAAGCCAACCAAGAAGGCGTGGTGTCGAAGTATTCACTTTTTTCTCGGTTATCCGGTATCCAGTAGTTTTTCTATACTTTGTGGATAAAGCAAATGGGTTTTCAGGCGGTTTTGGGTGCGCTTGTTGTGAAGCTTTTTCACGTTAAATGCAATCGCATATAGAAACATCTCTGTTTCCACGTGCACAGACCCGCGCCTCACAAAGCGTCGGAAGCCCCAGTCTTCCTTCAGCACGCCAAAGGCTCCCTCTACCTGGATGGAACGATTCATCCTCAACAGAACACCTTCCTCACTGGTGAAGCGATCCAAGGCTGTCGCTCGTTGCCTCAGGAAGGTTTTGGATACCACAAGCACCCGATTCTCTTTGGCCCGGGTACATTTTTCCTTCAACGGACACCCGGTGCATGCTTCCGTTTCATATACTGAAACCACCTGCTTGAAACCGCTCTTTGTGGTGCGTTGCCTGTCGCCCTGATGTTGCAAACTGTGACCTGCTGGGCAAGTGTATTCGTCTTTCTCTGGATTATAAGGCATGTTCTCCCGCAGAAAAGCATTCGTCTTGTAGCCTCGTGTTTTGCTTTTCTCGTAGTTCTGAGGCTTGATAAAGGCGATTTGTCCGTTCTCTTCTGCGTAGGTATGGTTTTCCTCGCTGTCGTACCCTGCGTCGCAGGTCAGCTTTTTATGCGTTAAGCCACCCTTCTGTTTCATGCGTTTCAGCAAGGGCACCAAGGCAAGCACGTCGTTTCGATGTGCGCTGACATCCAGTCCGACAATATATTCGCTGTCCACTCCCAACTGCACATTGTAGGCAGGCTTTAACTGCCCCTTGCCAAGATGATCCTCCTTCATGCGCATGAAGGTTGCATCATGGTCTGTTTTTGAGTAACTGCTCCGGTTCTCTCCCATGATGGCCAAACTGTCATCGTACGATTTTCCCTTGCTTATGAACTCCCGAAGAACTTCGATATGTTTTTGCAACTGTGTCTTGCGTTTCCCGCAACCATGAACAAACACAATGCCTTGCTTCTGTGCCAGTGCTTCCAAACGCTCCAACACTTCCCCCGCTCCTGCTATGTCGCTTAATTCCATGGCATAAATCTGTGACAACTCCTCCAACAGTGCCGCAGTTTTGTCTGCAAGCTTTCGGGCGTTTGTACCCACCTTTTTTGACCACACATAACTATACCTGTTTGCATTGGCCTCTATCTTCGTGCCGTCTACAAACAGGTTTTCCCCTGAAATTTCCCCTCGTGACTCCAGCTCGTGAACCACCCGGTAGAACAGTTCCTCAACAGCTCCGCCCAACAAGCGCTCTCGTATGAATCGACCAATCCGGCTGTGGTCCGGCACCCGGCACCCGCCCAGCAAATAGCGGAAGCAGATGTCATACCTGCAAGCCTCTTCGATTTCACGCAGACTATATTTGCATTTCATAAACCCCAGAATAATGATTTCCAACAGTTGCTTTGGTGTTGCTTCACGCCTGCCCGGCTTGCGTATATAGCGCCGATTTAAATTGCTGAAGTCCAACTTGTCCGTAATCTCTTTCAGCGAGTGAACTGTGGCATCTTCCGGAATCAAAATCCCTACATCCAGGGGCATAACTACTTGAAAATTCGGCATTTCTCGTGTAACCTGACCTTGTTGTATTTGTTTTGTTTGCAGCTACATTATACAACAAAAAGGGAGCACTCCGCTCTTGGAATGCTCTCTTTTTCTATTCTCGTTTTCTATTCTTGCCTATCGCTTAATGCGACAGCCCCACCCCCTGCCCGGGGCCATTGGCCCCGGACCCCGGAATTGATTAAGATGCCGTAGAATCATCGTTTGAATACATGACAATAGCGCAAAAAAACCACCGCGTGGGTGGTTTTTTGATGGGAATTTTGAATGAAATCAGGTGGAGGGCAGGGCCTGCACCGTGATGCCGATGATGCCGGGGCCGGTGTGCACCGACAGGGCCGGGCTGATGTCGGTGCGGATGTAGTTCACACCCTTGGGCACCAGGCGCTTGAGCTCCTCCATCACCCGGTTGGCCTCCTCCACCGCGCTGCCGTGGGCCACGGCGATGGAATAGCGCAGGTGCTTGCCGGCCTCCGCCGCAGCCAGGGAAATGGCCTTGGACAGGGCCTGGGCGCTGCCCCGCACCTTGGCCACGGTTTCATAGATGCCTTCCGGGTTGCAGGTGATCACCGGGCGCATCTTGAGCAGGGAGCCCAGGAGGGCGGACACCTTGCCGATGCGGCCGCCCTTGGCCAGGTATTCCAGGGTGTCCAGGCAGAAGAAAATCCGGGACTGCCGGATGCTGGTGTCCAACTTGGACAGGATGCTGTCCAGCTCCTCGCCGTTGGCAATCAGTTCCGCTGCCAGCATGGCCTGCTGGCCGGCGCCGATGCCGATGTTCTTGGTATCCACCATGTGGTAGGCCAGCTTGCCATACTGCTCCGCCAGCATACGGATCATGTTGTGGGTGCCGGACAGGCCGCTGGAAATGGTGATGATGAGGACGGTGTCATAGCCCTGCTCCACCATCCGGTCAAAGAGGCTGATGACCCGCTCGGTGCTGGGCAGGGAGGTGGTGGGGATTTCCGTTTCCAGACGGTTGTAGATTTCCTGGGGGGTGATGTCCAGGCGGTCCTCAAACTCACCGTCCTTGTAGATGATTTTCAGAGGCGCTACGAAAAGATTGTGTTCTTTGACAAACTCTGGTGGGACATCGGTGCCCGAGTCCACCAAAATGGCTGTTTTCTGATTCATACAAACCCTCCTCCGTGAGATTCACCAAATTGTAAGCACTTCAAAATAAACTGTCAACTTCCATCATACCCGCTTCGCCTTCCGGCGCAAACTGCGCCATGAAGGAGGTGGCCTCGGCCTTTTCATGGGCCTTGTAGCTGATGAGGGTGGACAAATTGACGTTTTCGCTGGACGCGATGATGTTGTCGATGATGTTGGCCTGCTCCCCCTCCAGTTCCGACAGCAGGCGCTTGACCCGGGCCCGCTTGCCGCCGTCCGGGTTTCTGGTGACCCGGCAGGCGCAGGTGGTGGTTGCAATGCCGGTGGAGGCAAGCCAGTTGAGGATGGCCTTCTCCCGCACCAGGTACAGGGGCCGCACCAGCTCCATCCCTTGATAGTTTTCACTTTTAAGCCTTGGCATCATGGTCTTGAACTGGCCGCCGTAGAGGATGCTCAGCAGGATGGTTTCCGCCACGTCATCCCGGTGGTGGCCCAGGGCAATCTTGTTGCAGCCGCGCTTTTGCGCCTCCTTGTACAGATAGCCCCGGCGCATGGCGGCGCACACATGACAGGGGGAGTGGGCCACCCCCTCCACGATGCTGTAGATGTCCGTCTCAAACACCTCGGGCACAATCCCCAGGGCCGCGGCGCCGGACAGCATCTTCTCCCGGTTTTCCGGGCTGTAGCCCGGGTCCATGCTCAGGTAGACCACCTCAAAGGGCACCTTGCTGTATTTTTTCAGGGTCTGCATGCATTTGGCCAGCAGCAGGGAATCCTTGCCGCCGGACAGGCAGACGGCAATCCTGTCCCCGGGCATGGCCATCTGGTAGCGCTTGACCGCAGAGAGAAAGGGGCTCCAGATCTGCTTTCTGAAGCGGGTGGTGAGGGCGTGCTCATGGGCATCCCGGGTGAATGGCTGTTCCAATCCTGTCTCCTTTCATCAAAACACGCTTATCATGCTATACTATGGCCGAATCGTCAATGAAAGGAAATCAGAATGAGACAGCAAATTGAAGCCATCATGCGCAACGCCTCCCGGATTATGATGGAGAAGGCGCCCCGGAACATCGAAAGCAAGGAAGGCCATGCCAACTTCGTGACGGAGGCCGACCTGAGGACCCAGGAGCTGCTGCAGGAAGGGCTGCTGAAGCTGCTGCCCGGCAGCGTGGTCTTCGGGGAAGAGAAGGACAACCAGCCCCTCACCGATGCCCCCACCTGGGTGGTGGACCCCATTGACGGCACCCTCAACTACATCCACGGCCTGGCCCATTCCGCCGTGTCCGTAGCCTTCCTGGAGGGCAAAAAGGCCCTGCAGGGATACGTCTTTAACCCCTTCCGGGACGAGTTTTTTGCCGCGGAAGCCGGCAAGGGCGCCTTTTTGAACGGGGAGCGCATCCGGGTGTCCGACACCCCCTTTGAACGGGCCCTGGTGTTTTACGGCAGCTCCCCCTACAAGGCCTCCCTGGTGGACGCCACCTTCCGGGCGGTGAGCCGCCTGATGAAACAGACGGCGGACATCCGCCGCCTGGGCGCCGCCGCATTGGACCTGGCCTATATGGCCTGCGGGCGCGCGGACATCTTCTTTGAATACTCCCTGGCCCCCTGGGATTATGCGGCCGGGCAACTGCTGATTGAAGAGGCAGGCGGGGTGTTTGAGCTGCTCAACCCAGAAGTGGTGACTGCGGACTTCAAGCAGTCCGCCGCCGTGTTCACCGCCAGCCCGGCCTGCGCCGCACCGGGCCTTGACATTGTGAAGGAGGTCTATCAGGCATGGGCAGCAGACTCCCGTTAGCCGCCCGCTCCTCCCCCCACGTCCACACCCAGTTTTGCGACGGGCGCAGCACAGCGGAGGAGATGGTGCAGGCTGCCCTGGAGAAGGGCTTTGTCAGCCTGGGCTTCTCCAGCCATGCCAAACAGGATTTTGACCTGAAATACGCCATGGACGATGCCCGGGAAGCGGCCTATATCGCGGAAATCCGGCGGCTGCAGCGCCTGTATGGCGGCCGCATCCGGATCTGGCTGGGAATGGAGCAGGACCTGTATTCAACCGCCAGGCGGGAGGGTTTTGAGTACGTCATCGCCTCGGTTCACTACATGAAGATGCCCGATGGCAGCCGCCTGGCAGTGGACTCCTCCCCGGCGCAAACGGAGCGCATCATCAGGGAGGCCTTTGACGGCGACCCCTACCTGCTAGTTGAACGCTACTACAGCCTGCTGGGCGCCTTTGTGCGGGACAGCCGCCCGGACATCATTGGACACTTTGACCTGCTCACCAAGTACAACCAGGGCACTCATCCTTTTGACGAAAGCCATCCCCTCTATGTGACTGCAGCCATGGCGGCCCTGGAGGAAGCCATCACGGGCTGCAGGCTGATGGAAGTGAACGTGGGGGCCCTGGCCCGCACGGGGGTCAAGGGGCCCTACCCCAGCCTGGCCATCCTGACAGCCTGGCGGGACCTGGGCGGAGAGGTGATCCTGTCCTCCGACTGCCATGAGGCCCGCTACCTGGACAGCGCCTATGAGGCCGGACTGGCCCTGATGGCGGCAGCAGGCTACAAAAAAGCCGCCATTCTGGGGCGGCATGAGGCATTGTTTGAAACGGTGTCCCTGATTAGTTGATGGTGGTAGCCTGGCGCTTTTTCCGGGCTTCCACCAGCGCGCTTAAGCGCTGGGTGCGCTGCCTGACCCGGTAGGCCGCCAAGACGCCTGAGCGGTATTTGTCCAGCATCACCCGGACGGACACCGCCACAGGCACCGCCGGCAGCACCCCCAGGCCGGCCGCCATCACGGCAGCCCCTGCCGCCATCCCCGCACCGGTTTTCAGCATCCGGTAGGAGCCGTCCGCCAGGGCGGCTTTTTGGGTTTTGCGGCCCAGGATGACCTTGCCCTGCTCGGTGATGGCGATGACTGCAAAGGGCAACCCGGCTGTCAGGGTACCCACCAGCTCGTTCATCAGGCCGCTGTCCTCCATCAAGCCCAGGCTCACCCCCACCTCGTCCATGTGGGACAGGGCGGTGGTGATGCTGTCCGTCAGCGTGCTTTGGCTGCGCTGCTGGTAGGTTTTAACCATGTCTTCGTATTTCATCTTATTTCACAAAGGCGCGGATCAGGGTGGTGATCACCCAGGCGCCGCCCAGGATGGCGGATATCCAGGTGATCTGCTTCAAAATCCGCATCAGGCCGGAATCCTGGCGCGCCCGTTTGTCCGCGCGGGCTTTCAAGGCGTCCACCTTCCTGCTGATGTCGCTTAGCTGCTTTTCCATGTCCCGCTGCTTTGTGGACAGCTGGTCCTGCTCCTCCCCCTGGAGGGTGAGGGCTTTGCGGAGGGCCTCCTGATCCGCGTACAGGCCTTCCGCCACCACCACCATCTCCTGGGTGAACTCCTCCACCAGGCGGGGCAGGTCCTTGCCGGAGATGGAATCCCGGGCGGTCTGCAAAAAATCCTTGGACTTGGCCAGGATGCCCGGCTTCCGGGTTTCTTCCTGCGCCAGCAGCTTCTGGTCCTGCTCTGGCAGATGTGGTTCTGTCATCGTTACACCAGGCTGATGCCGCTGGCCGCCTGCTCTGCCCGGTAGCGGGTGAGGAGGGACTGGATGCGGTTGTAGGGGTTCAGGAGGGCGGAGAGGCTGCGGTCGTGGTTCAAGGTGGCGATCAGGTAGGAGATGTACTTGCTCATGTCCGCCTCCACAAACCATTTGGCGGCCATCAGTTCCGGCGAGCGGTAGGTGAGGTTGGTGGCCACCACCCGGCTGATGATGCCCTGCTGGTAAGCCTCCTCAAATTCCTGGATGCCGTTGGTGAAAAAGGCGAAGGTGACGATGCAGAAAATGCGTTTGGCCTTGCGCTTTTTCAATTCCCGGGCCAACTCCAGCATGGACTCGCCGGAGGAGAGGATGTCGTCGGCCACGATGATGTCCTTGCCCTCCACCGAGGCGCCCAGGTATTCGTGGGCGATGATGGGGTTGCGGCCCTGGACCACCGTGGTGTAGTCGCGCCGTTTGTAAAACATGCCCAGCTCCAGCGCCAGGAGGGAGGAATAATAGATGTTGCGCTGCACGGCGCCTTCGTCCGGGCTGACCACCATCATGTTGTATTTGTCGATCTGCAGGTCCTTCACGGAGCGCAGCAGGGCCTTGAGCATCTGGTAGGTGGGCATGACGTTTTCAAAGCCGCACAGGGGCACAGCGTTCATCACCCGGGGGTCGTGGGCATCAAAGGTGATGATGTTGGCCACCCCCATGTTCTCCAGTTCCTGCAGGGCCATGGCGCAGTCCAGGCTCTCCCGGGTGTTGCGGCGGTGCTGCCTGCTTTCATAAAGCATGGGCATGATGACGTTGACCCGTTTGGCCTTGCCGGCGATGGCGGCAATGATGCGCTTTAAGTCCTGGTAGTGGTCGTCCGGGGACATGGGCACTTCCAGGTCATACATCTTGTAGCGGACGTTGTAGGCGCAGACGTCCACCAGGATGTAGATGTCATAGCCCCGGACGCTCTCCCGGATGACGCCCTTGCCCTCCCCCGTGCCAAAGCGGGGGCAGCAGGCCTCGATCAGGAAATCTTCCCGGCCGTGGCCGGGGGTTGTGTAAAACTCCTCGTCCTGCAGGTCCTGCAGCTCGTGCCAGCGCAGCAGGTAGCTGTTGACGTTGGCCCCCAGGGCATCGATGCCCTTCATGGCGATGATGCCCAGCGGCCCGTATTGAACATTGCTGAGGTTTTGACCCCATTCCGACAGAAAATTATCCACCATGGCAATCCCCTCCCCTGTCTTCATGCGCGTGCTGCGCTGCGGTAGAACAATACATCACTTGCCGGTGATCAGATTCAGGCTGAGCCTGGGCAGGGTTTCCTCCTGGCCCTGGTCGTCCCTCCCGATGTTCATACCCACCATCTGTCCGAAGATGCGCACCTGGCTGTTTGCCTGGAATGCGGGCTCGGTGTCCGAGGTGAGCAGGAGAACATCAGAAAAGCCGGCGTCGGTTTTCGTCAGGGCAAAGCGCAGCACCCAGCTGTCCTGCTTGTCTTCCTTGCTGATGAGGGTGCCTTCGTACATGAGCATCTTGCCGTCGTACATGTTGGGGTTTGTAATCAGCTCCTGGTAGGTGGGGCTGAGGGCGTTCTGGCGCAACAGGTTCTCCCGGGCTTCCGGGCTTAATACCCGCATGGCGGTGTAGTTGAACACCCGGTCCTGAAGGCCTTTTTTGGTGAGCACCAGCCGGATGGCGTAATTGCCTTCGGCTTTTGTGTCAAAGGTGAAGCTGAAGCTGCCGTTGCGGGCCACGTTCTTGCTGGTTTCCTCGCCATTGACCGTGAGGGTGGCACGGACACCGCTTTCCGTGGTGCTGCCGGCCAGGGTGAACTGGTCCTCCTTCAGCTCGGCCGGGGGCGCCATGGCCAGGCTGACGGGGATGAGGCCGGACTGGTAGCGGATGTTGTAGGAGCGGTTCAAATCCTCCAGCCCCGGGCTGGACACCGTCAGGGTCATCACATAGATGTTTTCGCCGGGCAGGTCAATGGGCATATTGTAGACACCGGCCTTGTTGGCCTTGGCCTCAAACACCTTGGTTTCGCTGCTGCTAAAGGACATCAGAACCGCCCGCAGGCTGGCCTCCGGCTTGGTCTTGCCCTTCATGACAAAGCTGCTCTTGCTGGTTTCAACCGGTGCGGTGGCGGTTTCATCCAGGCTGATGGGCAGGGGCGGCACCGGGAGGATCTGGCTGAAGGCGAAGGTGTCAAACACCTTGTTGAGGGCTGTGTTGTCCCGGGTGGTGAGCTGCCGGCCAAAGACCTGCAGGTCCACCGTGATGGTGTAGCCGTTGCGGATGCTGCGCCGCTGATAGCCCCTGCGCACCACCTCGCCGCCCTGGCGGTAGGAATAGCGCAGCTGCAGGAAGCGGCCCACCTTGGGGAAGTTTTTCCAGGAGACCGAGTCATAGCGGTAACCCAGGATGGAATAGGCACCGGAGGCGCCGTGGGAGGTGCGGTATTTGGCCCGCACGTCCGGGGTGTGTTCGTTGATATCAAAATATTGCTGGCCGTCCACATCCTTGAGGGCTGTGATGACCAGCATCCGGTTGTTCGCATTGTCATAGGCCTGCAGCAGGATGCCCTTGGCTTCAAAGTCTGCCGCCCAGGCTGCCACCGTCCCGCCCTGGGACTGGATGAAGGCCTCATGGTCCTTCAGGTTGGCAGGGGTGAGCACCGGGTCGTACACCCCTTCGGGCAGGCTGACGCCCGCATGGACCCCGGTAAACTCGTAGGCTTCCGCAGATGCCGCCGGCAGCAGACCAAGCAGCAGCATCACGACGCAAAGCAGAAAAACTGACCGTTTGCGCATCACAGACCTCCTTGATTCAATCTGTCCTCATCCTAACACACCAGGCGCCTGCCTTCAACCAGAAAGGGCCGGAAGCCTGCAAAAGCGGCGGCAAAATTTCCGGGATAAAACCCGAACTTTTTTACAGGTTTTTCATCTATCGTACCTGTTTTGTGGTAAAATGGTGGGAATAACAACGAGGTGAGTGGAATGGAGAAGGTAAAACGCGGAGAGCGCCTGGTGGCCATGGCACGGATTCTGTCCCAGAACCCCAACCGGGTCATCCCGTATCAGGTGTTCTGTGACCGGTTTGGCGCAGCCAAGTCCTCCGTCAGCGAGGACATCGCCATGATTGAAAAGGTGATGCGCCAGTTTGACCTGGGCCAGGTGGCAACCGTCACCGGGGCTGCCGGCGGGGTGCGCTTCCGGCCCATGATGGGCTGGGGCCAGGCGCTGCAGTTCATCCGCGGCATTGCAGAGGCCCTCAACGCACCGGACCGGGCCCTGCCCGGCGGCTACCTCTACCTGTCGGACCTCCTCTCCGACCCCGTCCTCACCCGGCAGATGGGCAGCATCCTGGCCCGGCCCAGCTACGACCTGAACGTGGATTTTGTCCTCACCATGGAAACCAAAGGCATTCCCGTGGCCATGATGACGGCGGAGATGCTGGGGGTGCCCCTCCTCATCGCCAGGCGCAGCAGCAAGGTGTATGAGGGCAGCGCCGTGTTCATCAGCTACCCCGACGGCAAGGGCGGAATTGAAACCATGTCCCTGGCCCGCCGGGCGGTGGAGCAGGGCCAGCGGGCCCTGATTGTGGATGATTTCATGCGCCACGGCGGCACCGCCCTGGGGATGGTGACCCTGATGAAGGAGTTTAACATCGAGGTGGCCGGCCTGGCCTTCATGCTGGCCCAGCAGCGGGAAAGCCCCCTCACCGACCTGCCCGAGTGGCCCCTGTTGACCTTTACCGGGGACGGTATCTCGGAGCCCATGGTGGTGCAGCCTGCCGACTGGCTGCTGCAAATGGGGGCAAACGAAGGATGAAAGCCCTGGTCGGCCTGGGCAACCCGGGCCCTGAATACGAACTGACCCGCCACAACGTGGGTTTTTTGGCCCTGGATGAAGCCGCCCGCCTCCTGGGCCTGGCCGGGGAACGCCGGCGCTTCAAGGGCCTGGTGATGGAGGGTTTTTTAGGGGGCGAAAAGATCGTCCTGTTCAAGCCCGCCACCTACATGAACCTGTCCGGGGAAGCGATGGTGGAGCTGATGCACTGGTACAAGCTGGAGCCGGAGGACATCCTGGTGTTTTCCGACGACATCGACCTGGCCCCCGGCCTCATGCGCCTGCGGATGAAGGGGGGTGCCGGCACCCACAACGGCTGGCGCAGCATCCTCCAGATGACTGCCAGCCAGGATTTTCCCCGGGCCCGGATCGGCATTGGCGCCCCGCCCCCGGGCTGGGAGCTGAAGGACTGGGTCCTCTCCCGCTGGGACCGGGATGACAATGCGGCGGGCGTCCGGGAAGCCATCAGCCTGGCGGCCAAGGCCGGGGTGAGCTTCCTGAAAGACGGCATCCAGCTCACCATGAACCTGTACAACGTAAAAAGCAGGCCGCCCAAGCCGCCTGCCAAACAGGCAAAAGAAAGCCAGGAAAGCGGGGACCGGGATGATTCATGAGTTGATGTCCCGGTTCCGGGCCCAGGCAGGCTTCAAAGCTGCACAGGATGCCCTGGCCCGGGGGGAGCGCACCGCCCTGTATGACATGGTGCCCACCCAGCGGCTGCTGTGCGCCCTGGCCCTGTCCCTGGACCAGCCGGTGATCTACCTGCTGCCCAGCGAGCGGGCGGCCCGCCAGGCCCTGGAGGATGCCGCTGGCATGCAGGCGGAAGGCGTAGCCCTGTTCCAGCCGGGGGACATCCGCTTCATGCGGGCAGTGACCGGCCTGGAAAGCCAGTGGCAGCGCATCGCTGCCCTGCAGCAGCTGTTGACCGGGGAGACAAGGCTGGTAATCGCCTCTGTGGAGGCGCTGCAAACCTACCTGCTGCCGCCCCAGTGGTTTGCGCAATCCCTGGTGACCATCCATCTGGGCGACCAGCATGAAACCCCGGAGCTCGCCGCCCGGCTGGCCCGGATGGGCTATGAACGGGTGGACCTGGTGGAAGGCCGGGGGCAGTTTGCCCTGCGGGGGGACATCCTGGACATCTATCCCCCGGGGATGGACATGCCGGCCCGGATTGAGTTTTTTGACGTTGCGGTGGACAGCATCCGCAGCTTTGACCCCTTAACCCAGCGCAGCGCCGGGCAGCTGGCCCGGGTCATCATCCCCCCTGCCAGCGAGCACGTGATTCCCCCGGAGTACCGGGCGGAAGCGGCGGAGCGCCTGCGCAGCCACCTGGGGGACCCGGGCAGCCACCTGACCCACCACGCGGTGATGGACGAGCTGCTGAGCCTGCCGGACCCGGACATGCTGCTGGTGGAAGGTACCGTCATAAACGCCCCCCAGTGGGCCCACGCCCTGTATCCTCAGGACAGCAGCCTGCTGTCCTGGCTGCCGGAGGCCCTGGTGGTGGTGGACAGCCCGGAGCGGTCCATGCAGCGCCTGGCGGACAGCACCGAAGGCTTTCTGGAGGCCTTTAACAACGCTCTGGAAGGGCGCATGGCCCACCCGGACCAGGTGCACCTGCTGCGCAGCCGGGAGGATGTGCTGGCCCTGCTGGGGCAGCGGCGCATTTTAAGCGTGATGGACCTGCTGCGGGGTATGGGCGGCCTGACCCCGGACACCGTGCTGGCCCTGCCCGGCCGGGGGCTGGACAGCTACAAGGGGCGGATTGCCGCCCTGGCTGAGGACATCAGCGCCTGGCAGGCTGCAGGGATGATGACGGTGCTGTTCACCGGCGGGCAGGCCCGCTCCGAGCGCCTGGCGGCCGCCCTGGCCGGCAGGGGCATCAGCGCCGACCCCCTGGAATCCGGAAAACAGGACGCAAAAGTGCTGCTGCACCCGGGCAACATCCAGGCAGGCTGCCTGGTGGAAGGGGCCCGGGTGGCCCTGGTGGCGCCATCGGAGCTGTTTGGCACCGGCCGCCTGAAGGCCCGCAAGCCCCAGACCGCCGGCCAGCGGATTGAAGCCTTCACCGATTTATCCATCGGGGACTATGTGGTGCACGACCACCACGGCATCGGCGTCTATCAGGGCACGGTGCGCCTGGCCTCCGAGGGCATCTGGCGGGACTACCTGTTCATCCAGTACCGGGGCAGCGACAAGCTGTACATCCCCGCCGACCAGTTTGACCGGGTGCAGAAGTACATCGGCAGCCCGGACAGCGCGCCGCCGCTTAACGACCTCAGCAGCAACACCTGGTCCCGGCAGAAGTCCCGGGTGAAGGCAGGCCTGAAGGAGCTGGCCTTTGATCTGGTGGCCCTGTACGCCAAGCGCCAGGCCAGCCCGGGCTATGCCTTTGAGCCGCTGGAGCCCTTTGAAAGCCAGTTCTGGGACCAGTTTGACCACGAGCTGACCGTGGACCAGGAGCAGGCAGTCGCCGATGTGCTTTCTGACATGGCACAGCCCAGGAACATGGACCGGCTGCTGTGCGGGGACGTGGGCTACGGGAAGACCGAGGTGGCCATGCGGGCCGCCTTCCGGGCGGTGATGAACAGCCGGCAGGTGGCTTTCCTGGCCCCCACCACCATCCTGGTGCAGCAGCATGTGCGCACCCTGAAAAAGCGCTTTGAAGGCTTCCCGGTGCACATTGACTATGTCAGCCGCTTCCGCTCCCCCCGGGAGAACCGGGAGACCTTGAGCCGGGCCCGGGAGGGCAGCATTGACATCCTGGTGGGCACCCACCGCCTGCTGAGCCGGGACGTGGGCTTCAAGAACCTGGGGCTCCTCATCATCGACGAAGAGCAGCGCTTCGGCGTGCGCCACAAGGAGCAGATCCAGAACCTGAAGGCCACCGTGGACGTGCTGACCTTAAGCGCCACCCCCATCCCCCGCACCCTGCACATGAGTATGGTGGGGGTGCGGGACATGAGCCTGCTGGAGACCCCGCCGGAGGACCGCTTCCCCGTGTCCACCTATGTGGTGGACTACCGGGACGGGCTCATCCGGGACGCCATCATGCGGGAGATAAACCGGGAAGGCCAGGTCTTCTTCCTGTACAACCGGGTGGCTGATATGGACCGGATGGCCGCCCACCTGCGGCAGCTGGTGCCGGAGGCACGGATTGCCGTGGCCCACGGACAGATGCCGGAGAGCGCCCTGGAGGACGTGATGCACGAGTTTTATCTGGCAAAGCACGACGTCCTCCTGTGCAGCACCATCATTGAAAACGGCCTGGACATCCAGAACGCCAACACCTTGATCGTCTATGACGCCGACCGCTTCGGCCTGTCCCAGCTGTACCAATTGCGGGGCCGGGTGGGCCGCAGCAACCAGGCCGCCTATGCCTTCTTCACCGTGCGGCCGGACAAGGCCTTGTCGGAGACGGCGGAAAAGCGCCTCAGCGCCATCAAGGAGTTCACCGCCTTTGGCGCAGGCTTCCGCATTGCCATGCGGGACCTGGAGATCCGGGGGGCCGGCAACATCTTCGGCCCGGAGCAGTCCGGCCAGGTGGCGGTGGTGGGCTATGAGATGTATGTGCGCATGATTGAGGAGGCCATCCGGGAGGCCCAGGGGGATTTCTCGGGCCTGCGGGACAGCGAACTGGAGACCCGGGTGGACATCCTGGTCAACGCCTTCCTGCCGGAGGACTACGTGCGGGGCGAGGCCCAGCGCATCGAGATCTACAAGCGCATCGCCATGATCAGGAACCAGGCAGATGAGATGGAGTTGATCGACGACCTCATCGACCGCTTCGGGGAGCCGGAGGAGCCGGTTATCAACCTGATCCACATCGCCCGGCTGCGGGCCCTGGCCAACGCCCTGGGGGCGGACCAGGTGAAACTGGACCGGGGGGATTTGCTGCTGCGCTTCCATTCCAAATACGCTGTAGACCCCATGGTGCTGTACCAGGCTTTGAGCCAGGTGAAAAGCGGCATGTCCCTGCAGGCCGGCAAGCGCCACACCAACCTGCTGGTTGCAGTGCCCAAACAGGACAGCATGGCAGCGGTGAAAGCGGGCATCGCAGCGCTTGAAAAACTGATGGCATTGATGGCGGAAGCAGAAAAAACGCCTGTTGCATAACAGGCGGACTCTGCGGAGGACAAGCTGATGGCACGGTGCTACATCAGCTTTTTCTTTTTGAACAAGGCGATGGTGCCTGCGATGATCAGCACAAAAACCAGCAGCAGCACCGGGTAGGCCAGCTCCCACTCCAACTCCGGCATGTGCTTGAAGTTCATGCCGTACCACCCCACAATGAGGGTGAGGGGCAGGAAGATGGCGGTGATGAGGGTGAAGACCTTCATGATGTTGTTGAGGGCATAGTTGAGGGCGGCGTCCAGCATCTCCCGCAATTGGGTGAGGCTTTCGCTGAGGGCCCGGACCCCGGCGATGAGGCGCTCCGCCCGGGTGGACAGCACCCGGAAGAGGCTTTGATGCCTGTCCTCAAACAGCTGGTTCTCGTCCTCCTCCAGTTCCAGGGCGATGTCCAGCAGCTGCTCGTAGTAGTTGCGGATTAGGGACAGCTGGCGGCGGTAGTTGTAGATCACCTGGTTGAGCCCCTCATCGGCCCGGCCGGACACCACCTGGTTTTCCAGGGCCAGCAGCTCGTCCTCGATGCTTTCCAGCTTGCGGTTGCCGCCCTTGAGCAGCCGCTCCAAAAAGCGGTAGAACACCCGGGCGATGCTGGTGTGCTCCCGCTCCTGGTCCAGGATGGCGGCCAGCAGGGCGGCCTCGCTGCCGTCCTGGTCCTGGATGGACACCAGGCACAGCAGGTCCTGTTTGATGATGAACAGCACCCGGTCCATGTCGGCATCCAGGTCATCCACGTTGA
>ENA-UOUL01001298-UOUL01001298.1-bioreactor-metagenome-genome-assembly--contig:-NODE-1298-length-36466-cov-5.453599_pt1 | contig 36466 bp, 34 predicted proteins | sample MGYA00249838_ERZ747220 | MGnify/ENA primary metagenome ERZ747220 (study PRJEB28778, sample SAMN05720191) | bioreactor metagenome | isolation source: Anaerobic biogas reactor | place: USA:Washington... | reverse complement strand
CTACTTCGATCCAGGGACTGGCTGGCGGAGGCGATTTGATCGTAGCTGTGGATGGGATCGAAATCAAGGATTTCAGTGAGCTGATGAGTTACCTGGTCTTGAACACGACTGTAGGTGATGAAATTATGCTGACAGTGATCCGCAATCAGGAAAAAATCGATATCCCGGTCGTATTGGGCCAACGCCAATAAGGCGAATAAGGAGCAATTGGGCGGTCATTATGACCGCCCTTTTTTGTTCTTATTTGGAATAAAAATCCTTGCGGATTTGCGGGTCGCGCGACATGCCTGCCATGAGGATGTCGAGCAAGTTTTGCAGTAAATCCTGAACCAGTGGGTCGCTGCTCAACTCCTGGTTGGCTTCGATCGTTTTTCCTGAATCTTGTTCCAGGCGTTCTAACAAATAAGGCGAGAGCCAGCTGGAGAGCACCTCCAGGGCGTAAGCTGCCAGGTCCGTATCCACCCAAGTGGCTATGTCGTCGTGCAGAATGCCTTGAGAAAGGAAGGCGTGAAAGCGTCCGTCGCCTGAGAAGCGCTGCCCGGTTTCCGGATCGATCGAGCTGGTGATCGGGTTCTCAAATTTGTGCCGTCGTTCAACTTGTGACAGGCGCGGGTAGTTGAGCTCAAAGGCCAAATCTACTAACAATAAGCGCTGCAGGTAGCGAAAAGTATCCATGTTCCCGGATGGTGAGGGCAGCGATGAAATCAAGCCTAATTTGCGTTTCTGGGCGATTTTGAGGATGTGTTCGTAAAGATCCTCCAGATTTTCAAAGTATTGGTAGAAAGAGCCCTTGGCGATCCCTGCCTTGCTGACGATCGTGTTCACCGAGGCTGAATTCAAGCTGTTTTCCGCAAACTCTTCGATGGCGACCGTTTCGATCCTGGCGCGTTTGTCTTCTGATAAATTAAAAAATGTTTCTTTTGGCATAGTCCCTCATTGTGACCGACTGGTCATATTATATGCAGATGCGCACATTTGTCAAATGCTTTGTCGCAAATTCTGAAAGCGCGTGGAATATTTGTTGAAGTATGGCAAGAATTTCAGGCTGTAGATCAAAAAAAGTTTTCACGATCGTGAAGGTATTTTAGACAAAGACCTCGCGTTCCCAACAATATGGGTTAAAATCCTGCTATGGAACACATTTACAGCGACCGCAGGGAATATTTCAAAAGGGATAAAAATGAACGCTGCGTATTTTGTGTTGCTCAGCAAAAGGAAGATAATTTCAACAACCTGATCATCCACCGGGGCAAGGATTGCTTTGTTATCCTGAACCTCTATCCCTATTCGAGCGGGCATATCATGGTTGTCCCAAACGAACATACCAACAGATTTGAAGATCTTTCCCCCGAATTGTTGTCCGAAATGATGATGCTGGTTCAAAAGGGCATCCGTGTTTTAACCCGCGCTTACTGCCCCCAGGGCTTCAACGTGGGCTTGAACATCGGTGATGCTGGCGGAGCAGGCATCAAGGAACACATGCACATCCACGTCATTCCCCGCTGGATTGGCGACGCCAACTTTATCACTGTGATCGGCAAAACCCGTGTCATGCCGGAGTCTCTGGAAGAAACCTATGACCGGCTGCGTGAAGAGTGGCAGGCCGATTGCGAAGAGTAGTCAATTACGAGAAAAGGGGCTGAGGCTCTTTTTTTTTTGCTTTTTACTCCAAAATCACTTCGATTATCTTTAGTTGTTTTCTTTAAGTGCGAGTCTCAGGTATTGGACAGAGTGCTATAATTCATTCGGCTTTTTTTCAAAGGTCTTTGGAGTCACTATGACTAAAAGAAAATTAAAACGACAACTTAACCTGGCTCAGGTAATTATGTTAGGAACTGCCGGCACGATCGCGGCAGAAATTTTTGTGCTCACCGGACATGTGGCCGGCATCGCCGGTCCAGAGTCGGTTTTAGCCTTGATCCTGGGTGGGTTGCTGACCTTGAGCATCGCCTTGAACTACAGCGAACTCGCCACCACTTTCCCGGTTACCGGCGGTGCTATGACCTACGTTGGTGAGGCTTTTGGCAAAGGCTGGCTGATGTTCTTAGTCGGCTCCTTGGACTGCCTTTCAAGCACCTTCTACGCTGCCCTTTCAGCGGTAGGTTTTGCGATTTCGCTGTCGATTTTCATCCCCAGTTTGCCCATCATTCCAATCGCTATTTTGGTGATTTTCTTTGTTGGTTTTATGCACATCCGCGGTGTTTCTAATGTCGGTAACCTGCAAGTTATATTGGGTGCTTTTCTGCTGGCTGTTTTCGCGACATTTGTGTTCAAGGGTTTCGCCAGCTCTACTGGTTTTAACATGGATATCTTCCTATCCGGGCGCTCAGTCTTTGAAAACCAAAGCACGATCGCGCACATTGGTCGGATGCTCTCGGCTATCGCTTTGACCTATAACGCCTACGTGGGTTTTGAGGTGATAGCGGATGACGCGGAAGAGATCATTAAACCAAACCGCAACATCCCAATCGGGATTTTGCTCAGCTTATTGTTTACAACCTTGATTTATACCTCTGTCAGCATGGTCGCTATCGGAACGGTGCCTTTTCAGGAATTGGCTGGGTCTGAAACGTCTCTGACTGACGCGGCAGCCCGTTTTTGGCCGAACATTGGCGTAAAGATCATGGGTGTGGCTGGTATTGTTGCGACACTAACCTCTGTCAATTCGGCCATGCTTTCCGCCACCCGGGAAGCTTTTTCCCTCAGCCGTGAACGCGTGTGGCCGCGTGCGTTCTCCAGATTGAGCCACTGGCGCACGCCCTGGACCTCAATTTTGGCGGTGGCTATCGTCAGCGCCCTGGTGGCAGCCATCGGCGTGGTTGATTTTCTAAGCTTCATCTCCAGCGCCGGCTACATGTTCGTTCTATTTTGGGCAACTCTGGCCATGCCAAAGCTTCGGAAAATGTATCCAGATATCGAACGTCCTTTTAAAGTTCCACTGTATCCGCTCACGGTTATTTCCGCGGCTATTGCCGGGGTATTGATCATCTCCTTCTCAAATCCAAGAGCGCTTTTGTTTTTGGGTGTTGTCTTGGCTGTTTTGAGTGTGGCCTATTTTGTTTCCACACAGGTCAAAGCCCGCCAGGAACTCAATTCACGCCTGGAATACCAGGAAGGCGGCGGTCGGGTGATCGTGGCCGCCAAACGCGTTGAAACCGCCAAAAGCCTGGTAAATTTAGCGGCTCAGTTGGTTGATCAGCAGGAAGACACGGCAATTTGCCTTTTCAGCGTGTTGAAAACACCAATGAATCTGGATAAAGATGCTGTCCCCGAGTTAGTCAAAGAAAAGAAGAAAGAGCAGCTTGGCATCCTGGAACAGATCATGCCGATCGCTTTAAAACACAACGTGCCCATTTACGGCAAGTTAAAAGCTGCCGGCCGGGTGGAAGAAGGGCTATTCTCTGAACTGAGTCGTCATAAAGATGTCAACCTGGTCATGTTAGGTGTTCCCAGCGATCGGGCAAAATTTGAGCAGCCCAATAATATCCTCAAAGAAGTGCTCATGATGGCTAACCGCGATGTGGCTGTGCTGCGGGACAGAGGTTTGCCATCCGATATCAACAGGATTTTGGTTGCGGTAGGCAACGGTCCCAACGCCAGGCTGGCGCTGAAAATGGCACGCGACATCATTGATCCCCGAAAAGCTGAGGTAGTGGCGCTGCGCCTGGTGCTTGGGGAAGCAGATGATGAACGGATGGAGGACGAGGAGCTGCAGCTGCACGAAATAGTTGAGGCGGAACTGGGCGAAGTGCCAGAAGATTTCCAATTCAAAGTCGAAAAGGCTGAATCGGTTGAGGACGCGATTTTGCAGGAGTGTCAACAGGGCAACTATGATCTCTTGATCATCGGAGCTGTACAGGAAGTGCTTGTGCCTGAGCAAATATTGGGAAAGTTGAATGACTATTTGATCGATGTGGTCCCCTGCTCGATGATGGTGGTGCGCAGATTCCAGACTGATACCTCACTCTGGATGCGCAAGCAGTTGAAACGGATCGAATAGCTTTGAGAAGGGATTTTTAGCTTATGCGCTTTAACTTATCTCCTGAATGGTCGCTTGATGTTCCTGCGAATTTTCAAAACCGCAAAGAAAACGACCATCTCATTTTCTGGAAAGCCGGCTGCACGCTCTTGACAACCATTTTCGCGTATTCAGGCGAAAAACATCGTCAGACCTTGCTGGCAAACCTCAAAGCCAAAGCAGAAGCGGAAAAGCTTGAAATCATTTCAGAAGTTGAAGGGCAGGTGGAGCTTTTTGGTTATTTGACCCAGGAAGAAGTTATCCCCGGCCACGAGCGCTTGGTTCTTCACGCCTTTACCACCGCGCCTTTCAGTTGTTTACAAACTTCTTTCTACATCGACGATCCCAACGACCTTCACGACTGCCTGCTGACGTGGAATTCGGTCAAATGGGATGAAGTCGAGTAGATCAGGATAGCTTTTCAAAGCAGATAGTTCGAAGTAAGTATTGTTAAAGAAAACACCCGCTTAAAATAAAGCGGGTGTAATTTACACTCGATATTGAGCAATCAGGATCATGGCTCTCAATCGTTCAAGAAGAAAAAATCATTCCGCTTGAACCGAGCAGCCTCTTGTCAAAAGAAGAAAAGCGGCGTTACTTCTTGCCTTTTTTCTCTTTCTTTTCTTTCTTTTCCTTCTTTACCTTCTTATCCTTCTTTTCTTCTTTCTTTTCGACTTTCTTTTCTTTATCTTTCTTGTCTTTTGCCATCTTTTCCTCAATTTCTTCCAGGTCCATTTCATCCGGATCCCAGAAATTTACTAATTCACCGACGGTGGAAGGATTTAGATCCCGCCAGTGTTTCAACTCAAGTTCAAGAAATGCTACCGCGCCTGTTGGAAGCGCGTTTACCTTGCCTTCAAGTACTTGTAGCAAGGCTTCAAGGCCAGGATTGTGACCTATCACCAATACACGATCCAATTCGTCAGGAAGTTCCCGCAGGACATTGATGTAATCCTCAGGTTCGCCCATGTAAAAGGAATCAAAATATTCCGTTGTCCCTTGATACCCGGAGTTTTCAATTACAAGGTCAGCTGTTTCTGAAGCTCTCTTGGCAGGGGAAGTGAGAACCGCATCCGGCAAAGAATCAGTTATGACTAGAGTCTTGCCAACCAACTTTGCGGCTTCCAGACCTCTTTTCTTTAAAGGTCGGTCAAAATCTTTGAGCTCTTTGTCTTTCCAGCTCGATTTTGCATGTCTCATCAATAAAAGGGTTTTGCTCATTTTTTCTCCTGAAAAGAAATACGGGCATTTGGGTTACAGAAACCATAATATCACAAGTTTAGTAGTTTGGAGCGGTGGTCGGAAATTGTTAACACAAAAAATCGACTACAATGCAAAACGAGGTTCTTATGATTTATTTTACTTATGATGTGGAATTCCTGGCATTGATGCTCCTGTTTGGCTGGGGTCTCAGCCGTATCATGCGTACCATCAAGCACGGCAAACCTGATCTTTGGCGTGAAACCATCGTTTGGGCTCTTTTCCTTTTTACAGCCTATCTGCTCTATCACACCTTTCAGCCTTTTACATTTCTGCTGGAAAGACAAGGAAGCAAAGCAAACCTGGTCCCTTTGCAGGGCATCCTCAAAATGATCGAGAACGCCTCCATATTTGACGATGCTGTCACGAAAAGGATTGTTTTCATAAACCTGGCAGGCAACGTGCTACTGTTTTACCCCTATGGATTCCTGATCCCTCTTTTGGAGAAAAGATTGAACAAGGGCTGGCTGGTAATTTTTTTGGGATTGAGCATTTCTTTGTTGATCGAATTGACTCAAACACTGCTGGTTGGACGTGTCTTTGATGTTGACGATTTGATGCTCAACACGTTTGGTACCCTGCTCGGCTACCTGCTTTATGCAACACTGAACCTGATTCAGGGGCCGAAGATATTCTTTGAAAGAATCCGAGCTTCCGCCCGCCCAAACGCGCTGGCTTATGCTTATGGATTCCTGGTTTTTGCCCTGGTGGTTACAATCGGCTTGTATTTTTATGATTACAATCTGTATAAACAGATCCCGCAATAAGGAAAGGGAACTTATTGTTATTGAAAAGCGTCTGATTTATGTGCATAATTGAAACAACTGCAAAGAGAGGTTTTAAATGAAAAAGAAAATCGCACTACTTTCAACCATGTTGATTGCCATGGTTGTGCTGGCTGGTTGTAACCTGCCGGCAGCAACTATGTCTGCAGGTGATTCGCAAACTCAAGTCGCACTTTTTGCGCAGGCGACCCTGACGAAATTTGCCCAACTGATGACAGTCACGCCCCCACCCGCTGAAGAGACTGCCGAAGTCACCCAGGAGCAACCGACAGAGAGCCTACCCACAGCTGAAGCAACGGCAACCGAAGTCCCTCCCACCGCGACCCAAATCCCTCCAACCGCCACCACGGCTGTCCCCCCGACTGCAACAGAGCAAGTATTGGTAACTGAAGGCAACATGGTCAGGGTCAGTTTTGCCCCCGGTACAACAAACTACACCGTAGTTGATACCATCCCTGCCAACACCACCAGGCGCTATGCCCTGCGGCTGACAGAATGGCAGCTTATTGACATTTCTCTAGACAGTACCACCTCAGCTTTTATTGCTGTCAGCAATGAAAAAGGCAAGGAGATGGTCGATTTCTCTCAGAAATGGACCTGGTACCGCGACTTTGCCACCGAAGCTGGCGACTGGTACATTGATGTCCGCACCGGAGCTTACGAGGCTGATATCAACCTCTATTTGCAGGCACCGGAACGGCTGAGTTTTGCGGCTGATCAAGATTCCATGATTGCGGATGCGCTTGTGCCCGCAAACCGCGCGCATAATTTTGTGGCCTGGGGTGACAAAGATCAGACCCTCAAGGTCAGCCTGAACCCTTCTGAGGGCTTGGTACTGAGCATATGGCATACCAACGGCAACGTGTTGATTTCCTCGATGGCAGGTGCGAATAGCTTTGAAGGCAAGTTGCCCGAAGCTGGAAACTACATCATCACCGTATTTAATTCCACCAATCAGGCTGTGGAATTTGACCTCAGCATGAGTATCAAATAACTGTAACTCTACTTAGAAAAAGAGCGGACAAATTTTACTTGTTCGCTCTTTTTTTTTGTATCCTTAGTAGAAGGCTATTTTGAAGAATTTTGGGCGCAATACTCCCTCACAAATACTTTTTGGTGTTGGGTGTCAATGGCATAGGGGATGTATTGTCTGACCCAGTCAATGGCCCCGTCCGCGTCCAGACCAAGTAGTTGATGCGCCATCATGGCGGTAAACATGCCCGTGCGTCCGACCCCGGCATGGCAGTGGATGGCCAGGTTTTCACCCTTCCTGGCCGCTGCGATAGCTTCGAGCACCGTTTCATCCCAATACCCGCTTGGCGGCGACGTAAAATCAGCCACAGGGACATAGATGACGCGCAGACCCGCCTGCTGATAGCGCTCTAATAAATTCCGACCGCTGTGTTGCAAGTGTTCCTCTTCAGAATTCAGGACCACAACCGTATCGATCTTATTTTCCAGATACAATGGCAGAACTTTATCATCCGGGTCAAACATGCGGCTGCCGGGGGTGGGGGAACGGAAGACCTTGCCCGCCGTGCCAAAAGGCAATTCGCTGAACAGGGTCGGCTCAGGATGTTCCTGCCCGGGGGGCAAGATCAGATGCCCATCTGGCTGACGCTCAAATTCAAAGCTGCTTACAACCGCGTCGAGGTTCAAAAAACCGTAAAGGTGGGGGAAGAGCATGGCGCCGCCCTCCAGGTTTTCGTAAACCAGGTCCGCTTCAAGTTTGTCCGGATTGATCTCCAGAACGATCAGGTCTGGCACCTCAGCATAAAAGCGGTTGGCGGTTGATTCGACTTGATAATGGTCTGAGCAGTGGATGAAGCCGTCCTGATCGAAACCCGAGGGGATATAGACTCCCTTTTTCTGCGCCTCTTTCAAGGCTGGCTTTGTAGTAATGTGATAAATCAAACAACACCTCCGCAATTTTTCAATAACTATAAATCAAATCCTGCAAAAAAACGGAAATCTGTTCATTTTTGAGGAGAAAATAATAATATTCACTTGACAATACTGTGTGACATACAGTATACTAAAGCAAGTAAGGATAAAGGAAGAGATATGGATGAATTAGAGAACACTTTTGAAAATCTAACCGTTGAGTTCAGACGGGGCTTGACCAACCTGGTTGTGCTCAGTCAGTGCAAACAGCCAACTTACGGCTATGAGTTGGTTAAGTCCTTGGATGAAAAAGGTTTCCCTCTGGATGCAAACACGGTATATCCGCTCTTGCGCCGGCTGGAAAAGCAGAACTTGCTCAGCTCAGACTGGGACACGAGTACAGACAAGCCGCGCAAATACTATCAGTTATCTCAAGCGGGAGCCTTGTTTTTGGATCGGCTTATCAACTATTGGTATGAAACAGTCCAAACTGTGAAAGTAATTATTGCGGAGGAAGCATGAAAACTAATTTAGTTGAACGATATATTTATGCCGTTACCAGGCATTTACCCGAAAAAGAGCGGGAAGAGATCTCGCGTGAATTGGACGAATTAATTGCCAGCATGCTGGCAGAACGCTCTGATGCCCCTGGCACCGAAGAGGAAAAAGTACGATCGGTTTTGACGGAATTGGGCAATCCTGAAGAATTAGCCCGCAAATATTCGGCTTCTGAAGTAAACTGTCTGATCGGTCAGCCCCATTACAGCGTTTACTTGCGTGTTTTGGAGATCGTCTTGATTGCCGTGGCAGGCGCGCTGACCCTGGCGCTCTTGATCAGCTGGATCGTTTCGGCACCTGAAAGTACCCAAACGGACCTCAATCCAATCCTTGACTGGGTCACAACTGGAGCGGTCGAGTGGATCGAATCCATTTTCTCGGCATTGCTGGGTGCTTTTGCCTGGGTGACTATTATCTTTGCCATTCTTTATCGCAAAGGGGTGAAAATGGATGTTGATGAAGTTGAGTTGGATTATTTGCCGGAAGTGCCTTCTGAAAGCAATCGCATCGGCAAGGGTGAGGCGGTTGGAAGCATAATTTTTGCCGTTCTCTTCAGTGTCATTTTCATCGTCCTTCCCCAAATTAATATACCAATCATAGGATTGGCAGACCGGGCAATCCCCTTTTTCAATCCCGACGTGCTGGTTGATGTGCGCTATCTCTTGATCGCCTCGATAGCAGCCACTCTTTTGGACGCAATCATCCGATATGTTGAGGCTTTTCATACGCTGGAAGTATTCTTTTCAACTTTAGTCTCCAATGTGCTTGGGATCGTTACAGCTATCGTTTGGTTTGGCAATCCGCAGGCTGTCAATCCGGAATTTGTGACCCGCTTGCAGGAGCTTGCTGGCTGGAATATCAACGGTTTCAATGGCGAACCACTGCCCGCCTTGTTTGGGCGCTGGGCAATGCTGCCCTTGCCCCTTGCCGTTGCCCTAATTGTGATCGTGGTTGTTTCGATCATTGAAATCATTACAACAGCATATAAGACTTTCCATATCGTTCGAAGGTGAACAAAAGCTCAAAAAATCGCTGGAGATATGGCGGGTTCTAATGAAAATTTGACGGACAAATTGTAATATCGATGTTATACTTATGCCCGTAAAAAAGGTAATGGCTCAACAGGCACCAATGAAGTTGGCCTGACATGCAGGAGGATAGCTGTGAAAGTTAGAGTAGATGAAGATCTTTGTATCGGATGTGGAATCTGTGAGGGAATCGCTCCTGAAGTCTTCAGCCTGGAAAACGGTCCGGTGGCAGAAGTCATCATGGATCCAGTTGAAGCCGACTTTCAGGATGCAGCTAGAGAAGCTGCTGAAGAGTGCCCGGAAACAGCCATTATCATTGAAGAGGATGCTGATGAGCAGCCTTACGAAGAGACTGCCTTAGAGCAGCCATGTCAAGAAACAACAACGGAAGTTTTAGATTCGATTGAACTTGAAACTGAAGTTGAAGAATCAAACCCAATTATGGTTTCTGAAAGGAAAGAAGAAATGAGAACTACTGTTGACCCTGATCTGTGCATTGGTTGTGGTATCTGCGAAGGTATCGTCCCCGAAGTGTTCAGCTTGTTGAACGAGCCCTACGCCGAAGTTTTACTGGACCCTGTGCCAGAAGAGTATCAGGATGCTGTTAGAGAAGCAGCAGAAGAGTGCCCCGAAGAGGCAATCACCGTTATCGAGTAAATTAGACAACGCAACGCGCGCCGCTTGCACCTCGCAAGCGGCGTTTGCGTTTAAGCGCTGCCTGGGTTTGTTGTACAATTGCCAGAGAAAAAATTTCACAGGTGAAGCATGGAAAGATTGAAAAAAGAAGCAATGGAAAATAAAATGAGATTTCTGATTCTGACCAGCGATTCTGGCTTCGGTCACCGCAGTGCCGCTGTGTCTGTTTCCAAAGCTCTGGACGTCCTTTACGGAGATCAACAAGCGAATATCGTCGTTAACCCCATCCTGGAAGGTGGATCGCTTTCCCTGATGAAACCAATCGAGAAAAATTACGACAAAGGCGTCAAAAATATCCCCACCCTTTGGCGTTTTGGTTACGAGGTCAGTGATTCCAGGCAAATTAGTGAGTTGATGGAAAGCGCCCTGACCCTCCTGCTGCAGCGCAATATCGGTGAAGCTGTGAAATCGTTTTTGCCTCACGGCATTCTGATCACCAACCCCATGTTCAATGCGCCCGCGGGCAAGATCAGGCATGACCATAATCCTGCCGTACCCCTTTACGCTGTGGTCACAGACTTGGCTGATGTGCATTCACTCTGGTTTGCCCCCGGTCCAGATCTGTTTTTCCTGGCTTCTGACTGGGTCAAGGTCAAGGCCAGGGAGAACAAGGTGCCGCTGCGTAAGTTGAACGTTTCCGGCATCCCGGTTAGTTCCAAGTTTGCGCTCAATCAACAAGAAAAAAGCAGCCTCCGCGCTGATCTGGGGTTAAATCCCGACTTGACCACCATCCTGTTTGTCAGCAGCGTGCGCGTGGAACACGTTTTGGAAAACTTGCATGCACTTGATGGGCTTGATTTTCCATTCCAGGTAGCGGTGATCGCGGGCGGCAATGAGGACCTCTACCAGGCGCTTTCGGCTGACCACTTCAACTTCCCCATTGTGATCAAAAACTTTGTTGATAATATGGCCGATTGGATGTTGGCCGCTGATTTGCTGGTGTCTAAAGCCGGCGGGCTGATCCTTTCCGAGGGGCTGGCTGCTGGTCTGCCAATTTTGCTGATCGACTTTCTGCCCGGGGTGGAAGAAGGCAATGCCCGCTTTGTGACCAGTCACCAGGCCGGGGCGCTGGTTCAAAACCCGGGAGAGTTTGCTACCATGATCGAATTCTGGTTGAAAGATCAGGCTGTGCAGTTGGAACGGACAGCTGCTTCTTCCAAATTGATCGGCAAGCCGGAAGCCGCTTTTACGGTGGCAAAGGCTTTGTGGGAAGCAGCACAAAAAACGCCTAAACCCAAAAAAACCGAATCAGATCAATCCACAATACTATCCAGGTCAGGCTGAACCAGCCCCAGGGCTGTGGCTTTTGCCAGCATTTCCGGCATCGTTTTCGCCCGGAATTTGATACGCAGTTTGTTGGTGTGATTGCGCACAGAACGAGGCGAACGGTGAAGGCTATAGGCGGCTTTCTCGACCGTTTCCCCAAAGCACAAGGCTTGCAGCACCTGGTATTCTCGGGGCGTCAGGTGAACTCTTGGATAATCCTCAGGCGGTTGGGGTGGATAAATGATCACCAGCCTGCCAACCCGTACGGCCTGCCAGGCATGTTGAGGAGCAGGGTCAAAACCCAGATAGGTTTGCCAGTCGCCTTTGTTGACCGTGCGCACGATTTCTTCCGGAGTTTGCTCCAGATCCACCACTTGCATAGTCTCGTTTTCGTCAAAAATAAATACCTGAGTCATTATCCAATCCAAAAATACAGAACGTATGTTCTATTATCGTGATAAAGAAAGCATTTGTCAAGCAAAGGTTTAAGCTGCAAGAAGTGATGTGAAGAGCTCAAAGCTTGGAAAGAAAGCTTGAATCCAAGCCTTGTTCCCTTAAAGCTGATGGATAATAGTCAGATTATGGACGGAAAATTGAAGAATCTGGGGGCGGATCAGGCTGCTTCGGCTTTGACGGGTTCAAACTTGCGCAGGCTCAAAAAGGCCGCGACAGAGACCACGCCAATCAGCGCGCCGGCATACCAGGGAGCCTGGATGCTGATGCTGTCCGTTAGAAAACCCGCGCTCATGGGTCCGACCGAGAGGGCTACGTACCAGGCCAGACCAAAGAAACCCAGGTAGCGCCCGCGTTGATCCGGCGGAGCCAGGTTGGCGACAAAAGCCGTGGCAGTGGGGGCCGTGATCAATTCTCCAAAGGTCATCACCACCATGGCCAACAAAAAACCCCAGAATGAACCGCTGATAGCGACCAAAATCATAGCCACCGGATAAAAGGCGGCTCCAACCGGCATCACCTTGGTCTCCGGATATTTTTGCGTGATGCGGGTGATGCCGACCTGCAGGAAAATGACCATCAAAGCGTTTGTTGTTGGGATCCAGGAATAGCGGGATTCCTGGATGCCGTAATTTTGCTTGGCGTAGACCGCCAGGATGACCCACATCAAGGTGGCGCAGATTTCCATCAGGGTAAAGGAGCCAACCATGCGCACAAAAACTTTGTTTTTCAGGGCTTGGGAAAGGACTCGCAGCTGATCCCGCAAATTCTCCCGCTTGGCGTTTTCTTGTCTCTGCAGCGTCTCCCGCAGGAACAGCAGGATGATCAAACCGAAGCTAGCCAAAGCGATTGCCGCAATCATGAAGCCGATGTTGTAAGTGCGGGAAAGCACCAGACCGCCCAAAATCGGGCCGAGCGCCACGCCGACATTGCGCCCCATGCGAAAGAGGCTGTAAGCCTGAGCGCGACCTTCGGGCGGCACCATGTCCGCCAGGATAGCGTCTGTGCCTACCCTGTAGAGGGGACCAAACATGCCGGAGGCAAACATCAACAGCCCAAACTGCCAGTAATCCACGGCGAAGATATATCCCAGGTAAACAACCGCTGAACCGAATAAACCAACCACCATGATCCCCTTGCGTCCAAAATAGTCCACAAGCGAGCCGGCAGCAATGGAAGCCACGAAGCCTGACACGGAATTGAAGGTCATCAGGCTGGTGACCGCGGCCATGGGCAGGAGCAATTTCTCGGAGGTGTAGATCGTCAGGAAGGGCCAGACCATGGTCGTGCCTGTGGTGGAAAGGATCAAACCGAAAAACATCAACCAGAACTGAAGAGAATAACTTCGAAAAAGGCTGCTGATTCGGTTCATCGGGTCAGGTTTTATGGCTCGCTAATGGGGAAAGCGGCTTCACAGGAAAAACCCACTGGCGCCAGGGGGCTCTCAAAATTGTACATGTCAAAATAGAGCGTCACCGGATCCGGAATATTGGCGTACTCGATCCGATATGGGTCCACGATCCCGCCCAATTCGTTGAATACCGGTGAAAGCCGGGAGAAAAACACTTCTTCGCCTGCCGGACCCCGCAGCGTCAGCAGGTAGTTTTCCTGCCTGATCCTGCCGTCGTAGAGGTTCGTGTTGCCTACACGGATGGGATTTTCAGGACTAAAACCGTAGCTCGCATCAGAGGCGATTTCACAATATAAAATTTCTGAATCCTCCAGGAAGCGCAGGCTTTGTGCCACAATTTCAAAAATTGCCTGCCCGCTACTTTTCCAGAGGTCCTCTGCGTTTTCGCTGGTGGCCAGCCCAAAGAGGGTAAAACAACTTTCTCCGGGTTTCAGCACCACCAGCTGACCGCTCGATTGAGTGCCCAAGATATTGCCTGAAACACTGCTTGTGACTGCCTTGCCAGCGGGCAGGTCAAGCGGCAATACCTCGCTGGGGCTGAAATTCTGAACGTCTTCCGCCATACGGTCAAGCGAAGCCTGCAGGCAGCCCTGCAGATCAGCAACCTGGGGATCGCTGTCGTTGATCAGGCTGAAAAACAAGGTCGACCCCTCGTTGTTCATGGTGACCCTTTCGGGGCTGATGTGAACCGAAAATGGCATGCCGGATTGATCCCAGACCGTGATTGGCGTAAAGGCAAAACCGCCGGCTGGGACCTGTACCTCTTTACCGATTTTGATGAAAGAGCTTGGGTCAGGCGTGGGACTGGGTTGGGTGGTGGGGGTATCCATGGGAGGAGCGACGAAAATGGGAACTTCCGTACGCTCAAGGCTACTGGGCTGATAGCTGCAGGATGTGAACAGGACCAAGGTGATCAATCCAATCAGAAACTTACAAGAAAAGCGCGAAACTTTGGAGAGCGCCATGCTTTAAACCTCTGGCTCCGGGACAGAAAGAAGGTCAAACTGGTCTAACATTTCTCTGAAGGTCGGCAGGAAAGCCTCCCAATCCGCCTCAACCCCTTTACCAAGGAAGACCAACACATAAAAAGGCATAGCCACAATGACCACCCGCCCCAGCATGTAAGTACCCTGGTGAGGTTTGGCAAAATCCAAAAGCATGGCCGGGATCTTATCCACCCGGATCTCACCTTGGTTGACCACCTCATAGGCCTCATCGATGTGTTCGCTCAAAAAGGGCTCAATTTGTTGCTTGGCCAGGTCGATGTGGGTGGCTGTGTCAGTGGTGTTGGAGGGGGAAGCGTACACGTAAAGGATGATCTCTTCTTCCGTGCCGGCGTAATCCGCGGGGGTGATCGTCAGCAATTGGTCTTCCGCTTTGGTCTGCCAGCCTTCCGGGATGGCAAAAACGAAGTGTCCGTCCGGGTCCTGGTAATCCTCCAGCGGCAGGCTGGGACCCTTGTCGCGGTTGCAGGCTGTCAACATCACAAAAGACAGCAAGACCAGCACTAGATTGATCAACTTTTTGTTTGCGCGCATACTCTGAGATTTTACTTCAAAAGCCCGTTCCTTAAGCGACCAAAGACAGAATGCCCGGGTTTGTTTGGTCCTGCTGCCAGGCGACTATAATCAGGACATGGATAAGATGATCGACGAAATCAAATACAGCCGTCGCAAAACAATGGCGATCGAAGTGCGGCCGGGCGGCAAAGTCATTGTCCGTGCTCCCCTGGGGACCAAACCTGCCAAAATCCAGACCTTTGTGCGAGAGAAGGCCGATTGGATCCAAAAAGCCAAAACCCGCATGCAGGGTCTGCCAGCGGTCACACACGTCTATAGCTTTGTTCAGGGCGAAAAGCTTTTATTCCTGGGGAAAGACTACCCTCTCACGCTTATGCCCAAAGTTAAAGGCGGGCTGTCTTTTTCCAAGGAAAAGGGCTTCCTGCTGGAGAGCGGTCGCCAGGCGGAGGCTGCCAAACTACTGACCAACTTTTACCGGGAAGAAACCAGAAGGCTGACGACCAGTATCGCTGATGCCTATGCCAGAAAATGGGGGTTGAAATACCGCTCGATCCGCATTAGCAGCGCGAAAACAAGATGGGGCTCCTGCAGCGCGAAAAACAGCCTGAATTTTACCTACCGCCTGGCCATGCTGCCCCTGGAACTGGTGGATTATGTGGTCGCGCACGAGCTGGCTCATACCCGCCATCACAATCATTCGGCTGACTTTTGGAGCTTTCTTGGCCAATTGCTGCCAGAGTTCCAAACGCGCCGCAGCTGGCTCAAGCAAAACGCCCGAAATCTACCAGATTTTTAGGCAAATCAACTCCCCTTATTCCATGCGCTGGAATTTCATCTCCTGACCCTGCTGGTCAAACTTTTTCCGTTTGGCTGTGACGCTCTCAATTTCAATCTGGTAAACATCGGTGATATCCAGGGAGGCGCTGGCAGCCGCTTCAAAATAGGCCATCTTTGCTGGCACAAATTTTTCAGAAATGATTCTGAGCCCATCTAATTTTTCCTGGTCGTCCCTGAGCCTAGTGACCCTGCCGCTGACAATGGCTGAAGCATATTCGGTGGTGAACACTTTTGAACCGAGTGTGCCCAGATCCTGCCCCTCCTGAACGATTTGGTCCAGTGTTTGCTCATCCAGCAGGTCAGGCACGCGCACATCGCTGACAAAAACGACGGTCACTTTTTTGCCATCTTCAAGCAGTTCCGTTTTCAAGCCGGCTGTGGCGCTGTGGAAATACAACCTATCTCCATCCCTGGCAATTGATAAGGGCAGGGAGTAAACCTCATTTTCCATATTGACCAAACTTAAAACGCCGAACTGGGCTTTGTCGATCACGCTCAGGCCAAACTCAGCGCTCATTTCACGATCTTTTCTGCGCATAGCTTCCTCCTGTCAGGGGAAAGTATATCAAATTCAGCTTAAAAGTAGGTAAAAGCGGAAGTTTTTGCTATCGAAATTTCCGCTTTTACTCTCTTTTCTTTTTCAAAAGAATTTGCTACACTATTCCTAAAGTAGAACGAATGTTCTATAATTAGAGGAGAAGCGTAATATGCCACACACAAACCCCACTTTTTCAGCTGAGACGCAGGTCCTCGACCCTGCCCGCCCTTCAAGGGCGGGCAGCGGTCAGCAGCTGACCCAACCCGATGTTAAAACTGCTCCAGACCGGGCAGTTCAAATCCTGTTCGACCGGATCAAGCAGGCCCAACTCCGTTTTGATGACCTTGGAAGCGAACTTGCCCATTACAGCAAGCAGGAACGCCTGCAGCTTTCTGAAGCCGTAAGGATCGGATTGGAAGATGAAATAAGCTTGCTGCGAAAAACCATGCGTCGCTTCGTGAAAGCAGCAAAAGCCGGCGGGGAGGATGAATATCCCGTTAACTTAGCCAAAACCCTTGACCTGCTGGGTCTCTCCTGCGGGAGGCTGGCCGGTTTGCTGCGCGTTCAGATTGGGCTTAGTCATCCTGATACGCAAAACCTGGATGATGGCTTGTTGGAAGCGTTGCAAGACTTTGCCTCCCAAATTGAAAGTATGAAAGGGCAAAATGATGACTGAAGTGACACTTCAACCCCAACTGATCTGCCTGGGACTTTCTCTCCCGCCCCGCCCTGTTCAAAGAAACAACCTAACAGAAGTATTTCCAAGAAAGCCCACCTCAAGGGTGGAATTCTTGCGGAATCTGCGAAAGATTGACCACTTCAGCCGGGTTTTTGGACGGATCAGGCTGCGCCACTACCAGCTTGAGGTGGCTCAGGCCATAGTAGAATCCGTCTTCAGGCAGCAGGGTCTTTCCATCGTGGTCATGTTTCCGCGTCAATCTGGGAAGAACCTGCTCCAGGCTCAGTTGGAAGTCTATCTGATGGCGCTGCTGGGGACACAGGGCGCCGAGATGGTCAAACTTTCCCCCACCTACCAACCCCAAAGTCTGAATGCCATGCGCCGTCTTGAAACAGCGTTCCAGGCAAACTATTTGACCAACGATCAGTGGCACAAGAGCGCCGGTAACCACTACCGCTTTAAAAACGCGCATCTGACTTTTCTGTCCGCTGCTCATGGTTCTAATATTGTCGGCGCGACGGCCTCAACTCTGCTGGAGCTGGATGAAGCCCAGGATATTGAAATTGCCAAATATGACAAGCAAATCGCGCCCATGGCTGCCTCCACCAACGCCACCCGCGTCTTCTGGGGCACGGCCTGGACCTCGAACACCCTTTTGGCAAGGGAGCTGCGTTTAGCCCGGCAAGCAGAAGCGCGCGATGGCATCCGGCGGGTCTTTCATTTAAGCGCTGAGGAGGTGCGCAAAGAGGTCCCGGCTTACGGTCTATTCGTGGATGAACAGGTGGCGCGCCTGGGACGCTCCCACCCCATGGTGCGTTCTCAGTTCTTCAGCGAGGAGATCGACTTTTCCAACGGGCTCTTTACCCCCACCCGTCTGGGTTTGATGCAGGGCAGCCATGCTCCTTTGCAGAGCCCGCAAGCAGGCAAAACCTACGCCTTGTTGGTGGACCTGGCCGGTGAAGATGAACAGGTCAGGCTCAACAGCAGCGGGCTTGGAACCGCAGCTGAACTAGAAAATCCCAACCGCGATTCCACCGCAGTGACTGTGGTTGAGATCGATCTGAGCCTGATGGATGACGCGTTGGTTGGCAAACCGCGCTACCGCGTCGTGCAGCGCTACCTTTGGCAGGGCGAAAAACACAGCACGCTTTACCAACGGCTGCTTCACCTGTCCCAGCACTGGCAAGCCAAAAAAATTATCGTGGATGGCAGCGGTGTGGGGGCTGGAGTCTGTTCCTTTTTGCGTGACCGCCTGGGCGACCGGGTGATCCCCCTTGTTTTTAACCGCCAGGTCAAATCCAGGCTGGGTTGGGATTTCCTAGCTGTGATCGATACCGGTCGTTTTCAGGATTTCAAACCAGCCCAGACCTTTTTTGCTGATCCGGGGCTTGGCAACCCCCTGGCAGTCAGCATGATGAACGAACAAGACCGTCTGCAGGCACTTTTTCAGCGCCAACTGCAGGGCATCACTTGTGAGGTCAGCATCGGACCTGAACGCTGGCTGAAATGGTCTGTCCCTGAGGGTACTTGCGACCCTTTGGGAGGCTTGCTGCATGACGATCTGGTTATCTCAGCTGCCATGACTTCCATCCTGGATCAAGAGGATTGGCGGCCATCGCTTATGCCTCAGATCATCCAGGCTCTTGACCCACTCAAAGAAATGGACGGAGGATTTTAGTGACCTACTTTACCCGCAACCAGGGCTTCCCGTTGGGGATTGACCTGTCGCAACATAATGCCAGTTGGGATGGTAAAACCATCCCAAATTTCGACCAAATTAGTCAGCACGAACCCAAAGTGCGCTTCGCGGCTTTACGCACCGGCATTTCCTGGGGCTATCGCGACAGCATGTTTGAGCGCTTTTTCCGTGAAGCTGCCCGCATCGACCTGTGCGTCTTGCCTTACCACGTCTTTTATCCGGGTTCGGATGCCAAGCGGCAGATGCAGGCCTTTCTCAGCATCCTCAAGAAAAGCGACCTTGATAAACTACGCCTGGTGCTGGACCTGGAATTAGACCAGGGCAAGTCCAAGGCGCAAATCACCGATTCGCTCAACCAGGCCATCCAAGTTCTGCGTCAGGCCACCGGACGCTATCCCATCATCTATTCCCGCGCTTTGTGGATCGACGAGCATCTTGAGATCAAGGATTTGCCGCAGATCGATTGGTGGTTGGCTCAGTATATCCGCAGCCGGGAGACGCCCTTTTACACCCCAGAATACCCCTGCCCGCCTTTGCTTCCGCGGGGAGTACGCCAGTGGCTGATCCATCAAACCGCCCAGCGGGCACCCGCCATCGGAGGGGTGGGTCATTACATGGATTACAACCGCTGGAATGGAAGTTTGGAGCAACTGTGGGCTTATTTTGGCCGCGGAACACAGCCGGAGGCGGCATGCCCTTTGGATGGCTTACCCTGTAAAAGAGCCGGCAAAGCAGCTTTGGGAGCTGCAATAAATGTGGAGGTGCGGGCATGACCAGCTTGAAAGAACGTTTCCAAACCTGGTTTCAGAGTTCCTCCCCTCAAACTGAGCAGCTTGAGCAACGCCTGCCGCTTTCGATCCCTGAGGAGGAAAATACCTTTCTCATCGGCACTCAGTCCTACTTTAGTTCTGAGCGGGATCGCGATGCTTATGACCGACAAAGCATCATGCAGGACAGCCTGGATGCCTGGCGCTTCAACCCATTAGCCAGGCGCATCGTGGAACTTACCACCCACTATGCCACCGGAGGCGGACTCAAGGCTGTTTGTCCGCACCTTTTAACGCAGGATTTTATCAACCAGTTCTGGCAGCACCGTCTTAACCAAATGGAGGGGCGCGTCACAGCCATGTCTGATGAATTGAGCATCAGCGGTAATCTCTTTCTGCTGCTCAGCACTGATCACAGCGGCATGAGTTACGTGCGCATCCTGCCTGCGGCTGATATCACTCGGATCGATTCCCGTGAAAACGATGTTGAACAAGAATTGAGTTACCACGTGCGTCTACCGGGAGAAACAGAAGAGGCAGTTTACCTAGCTTACGCTCAAAAAACCGAGTCACTGGGCAGAAGTGGTGCTTTTCCGGCAGTCATCTTGCATTTTGCCATCAACCGACCCAGCGGCTCCCAATGGGGGGAGGGCGACCTCACGCCCGTCCTGAAATGGCTTGCCCGCTACAGCGCCTGGCTGGAAGACCGCGTCCGTCTCAACCGCTTCCGCAACGCTTTTATTTACGTGGTCAAGGCTCGTTTTGGCAGTGAAGTCGAAAGATCAACCCGTCAATTAACGCTGAGCGCTAATCCGCCCGCGCCGGGTTCTGTTTTGGTCACAGACGAAAGCGAAGAGTGGTCGGTCATCTCGCCCAAACTGGAAGCCCTGGACGCATCCAGTGATGGCCTGGCGATCAAGAAAATGATCGCGGCTGGAGTGGGGCTGCCACTGCATTTTCTGGCTGAGCCGGAATCGTCCACCAGGACCACGGCCGAAGCCGCCGGCAGCCCGACCTATCGCCGTTTTGCTGAGCGGCAGCGTTTCTTGTGCGCTGTGCTGGAAGAACTCTTGCGCGTAGTCGTCAACAGAAGAGCGCAGGTCGATCAAAGCGTTGACCCCCAGGCGCTCATCCGCGTGGAAGGCGGCGACATCAGCTCCAGGGATAACCGCGAACTGGCTGAAGCGGCTCAGCAGGTCAACCAGGTGGCTTCCAATTTGTTTGATCGCGGCCTGATCACCGAGCAGGAACTTTTGCGCCTGGTTTACCGCTTCATGGGAGAACGCCTGCCCACTGAAACTGAAGCAAAGGTATCAAAAAACACTTTACTTGCTCAATGATCAGCCAGGCTGTCACGCGTGGGGCGGGCGGCTTGCTGATTTTGGAAATGAAGAAGTAGGAAAGGAGTTTTATGACTGAAAGCCGACAGCGTCTGGCACTGGAAATCAATCCGGTCGGAAGCGGACGCTTTGAGATCCTGGCAATCACCGCGGGAGCCGCTAATGGATGGGAGTTTCCCTCCGCAGTTTTGCGGGAATCCCTCAGCCTCTGGAACGGTGTCAATTGTTTTGTGGACCACAGCCTCAAAGCCCGCTCTGTGCGTGATATCGCCGGCATTTTGAGCCATCCAGTTTGGGATGAAAGCGCCCAGGGTGTTCGGGCTGAACTGAGCGCCTTTGGCCCTTCTGCGACTGTGCTGGAAGATATCGGACGCCAGGTGCTCGAAAAGTCAGATGAACCAGCTGTCAAAGTTGGTTTCTCTGCCGATGTACTCTTTCAAGGCAAGGCAGGAAAGGTAGAAAAAATCCTGCGCATTTACTCAGTCGACCTGGTTTACAACCCAGCCCGCGGCGGGATTTTCCTGCGCGCGCTCAATCAACTCGGAATCAACCCCATCATCGAAGGAGACTTTACTATGCCTGATTTAACGACAAGCACCCAAACCGAAATCAACACTTCACTGCAGTTGGAGGAGAAACCCAGCCTGACAGCTGAAACCAAAAGCCTGGAAGCCCAGCTTTCAGAAATGCGTCAAATGCGCGAACATATGAGTGCTTTCCTTTTGGAAAGTAGCCTGGCCAATACAAACCTGCCTCAGGGCTTCAAGGTAAGCATCCGCAAACAATTTCAGAATCGCGTGTTTGCGCCGGCGGAGCTGCAAAGCGCCCTGCGTGAAGCCCATACCCTTTTGAGCGACCTGGAAGGGACAAGCGTGGTCAAAGGACCAGCCCGCGTTGAAGGCATGCTTGAACCAGGTGAACGCTTGCAGGCAGCCGTGGACGACCTGCTCGGCGCCCCGCGGGAGAAAAGCCTGGCTGGAGCTTCCGTTGCCAAACTTTCTGGTATCCGTGAACTCTACCTGACCCTGACCGGGGATTATGACTTGCACGGCGGTTACTTTCCTGAACGAGCCCGCCTGGCAACCACGGCCGATTTTTCCGGGCTGGTCAAGAACAGCCTTAACAAACTGGTCAGCAACACCTGGGATGAATTAGGCAAGGCCGGCTATGACTGGTGGAAGGACGTCACAGTCCAGGAACACTTCAACAGCCTGCACGACATTACCGGCACGCTGATTGGCACCGTTGGCGATCTGCCCAGCATAGCTGAAGGCGAAACTTATCCTGAACTGCAGGTCGGCGATTCACCCGAGATCGCTACTTTCAAAAAGTACGGTGGCTACATCCCCCTGACTCTGGAACTGATCGACCGGGATGAAACCCGCAAGCTGCGCGCTTATGCCCGTGAATTGGCTTCAGCGGGCATGCGTAAAATTTCCCGCCTGGTGGCTGAGATCTTTACTGTCAATCTAGGTACCGGTCCAAATTTGAGGAATGGCGAGGCTCTCTTTAACTTTGAGCCGGTCAGCGCTGAAGGCGGGCATGCCAATTTGGGCACCCTGGCACTCAGCGCGGACAACTGGGATGTGGTCAGTGCCAAAGTCTACAGCCAGCCCATGCTGATCAAAAATTCCCTGGGCTATTATGGTAGCGGTCCTCAGATGGCGGTCAACCCCAAGTTCATCCTGGTCCCCCGCGCGCTGCAAAAAACCGCTCTGCAAATTTGCATCGGTGCCCTGGTCAGGGAAGCGGATTATGTCTATGACAATGTGCTCAAAGGCAGCGCTGTCCCGCTGGTTGTGCCGGAATGGACCGATGCTAATGACTGGGCGGCAGCCTGCGATCCACGTGTTGCCCCGGCCATCTTTGTGGGCGAGCGTTTTGGGCTGGCTCCGGAGATCTTTATTGCCGGCGATGAGCTTTCCCCGGCTGTCTTCAGCAATGACGAGCACCGCCTCAAAGTGCGCCATTACCTGGCGGTCTGGGTCAATGACTTCAGACCCCTCTACAAGAATAATGTTGCCTAAACCGGAAGGAGTTCACATGGCAAAATTGAAGATCCTCTTAAGCTCACGCAAATTCTGGGCGGCCTCCATCGGCTTGCTTTTTATGGTTATCAAGGCCTGGAAACCCGATTTTCCCCTGGACGCTGATCAGTTGGCTGGCATCGTGGCGATCCTGGTCACTTACATCCTCGGCACCGCGCTCGAAGACGGTTTGAGAGCGGATTCCTAAACCAATCAGAACGTCTGACCCCATCCTTTTTTCAGGGTGGGGTCAGACAAGGAGAAAGCTATGAACGAAAGTGAAATTCGCAAAGTATTGCGCAAGCTGATGGGAAAGGATGTGGTGGACTGGCGTTTGCGGGAAGATGGCTTTTTGATTGCCATCAATCATCAGGGCTGGAAGGTCACCTTCTCCCCCGCCGAAGTTGAGCGAGCTCTGCAAAGCTGCACCAGAAAGCGCGTGACAGCCAATGAGTGATCTCAGTAGTGTGACCAACCGTCTGGAACAACTTTTTATGGATACCTACCAATTGAGCTTGCCCGCGGACCTGAAAGAAGAAGCCATCCGTTCTTCCCTGGAAGAAATTAACAGCCTGACCGGCCAAACTTATAGCCTGACTGGATTGGATGAACAACTCCAGACCACCCTGCCAGCTGAGTTTCAAACCGCTCTCTTACGAGGCGCGGCAGCTGTACTGGTTGAAGCCATCTTGCAACACAAACTGGTCACTTACAGCAATCTGTTGGTTGAACCGACAGAACTGCAAGCCTGGGCGCGCTGCTTGCGCCAGGAGCGCGATCAACTGCTGGACCACCTGCGTTTCAGGAGCTTGCGTGAGTCGGAAGGCATCCCCTGGTGTACCTGGGTCTATCCGGAAGCGGAGAGCTATGACTGAGCTGGCAATTGGCTACCTGAACCGTTCTGATGAAAACTCCTGGCTGAAACTCAATGGATCTGGTTTGTTGCCTGGCGTTGTAAGCAGCGAATACGACTTTCAAACCAGTTCCGAACCTGAAACACAAGAAAATCTGCGGGTGAATTTACGCGGTTCCAGCGCTCAGGTTAGAATCGCGATCGATCTTTTGGAGTCTTTCATCCAAAGCCTGGGCAAAGAGCCCCATCAGCCCTTATGCTTGCGACTCTGGAGTGCAGATCAGGCAGCTTATGTGTATGCCCCCATCAGGCAGGCTGGTCTCCAGGCTGAGAAAGGCTATTTGCTCTCCCAACCAAATGGCTCCTGCGTGCTGAATTTGCGCTTGACCAGAGATTCTCTTTTCTTCAGCAGCGAGTTGCCCTTGCCGCTCTCCAACAGCTCAGGGGGTGAGATCATAACCGGCTTGACCTTGCTGAACCACGATGACTCCTCGCTGGGGCATGACAACTGGTTCACTGTCAATACCTATAACCTGGGGCTCAACTTTCCCAGCCTGGTGCGCTTTGAAGTTGAAAACCCTTACTCAGGCAGTTCGTTGGCTGATTTCTGGTTGGGTGGATTGCCCTGCCAGGTAGGTGAAAGCCGTCCAAGCCTTAATCTGGAAGCCGAAAATGGGACTGGAGGCAGCGTTGTCAGCCATGCCCTGGCATCAGGAGGCAAGTACAGCCAGTACAGCTGGAGCGGAACCGACTGGCAGACACTGGGCAGCTGGACGCTTTCTCCGGTTGATGTCAGCTTGTTCAAAGGCGGAAGCCTGACCCCCTTGCTGCGCTTCTTTACCCCTTCTCAGAGTGAGTCATTGTCTTTGCGCTTGCTTGTGAGTGTGGCTGGGGTGCTTGTTTATGAAGGACCTCTCTCCCAGGTACCCAAAGCTCAGGGTTTTGTTGAATTGGAGCCTATCAGCCTGCCTTTGGGCAGCCTGCCCCTGGAGAATTACGCCAGCCCCCACCAGTTGACGCTGCAGGCCCGGCAAACAGATGCTGGTACCCATACAGTGGAAGTAGATGATCTGCTTTTGCTGCCTCATCAGGGCTTTGCCCACTACCACAGCCTGACCGGGCTGCCCTATCAGGCTTGTTTAATTGATGACGGAGCGCTGAAGCAAAGTTGGACCCTGCAACAAGGGCTTGAAAGCAAAACTCACCATCGCATTGGCTCAAGCTTGTCCCTTACTCAGGCTTATCAGCAGCATTTCTGGTGTTTTCAAACTGACCCGGTTGGAGCTGCGCTCATCTCCCGGAGTATCTCGGTAAAAGCCTGGTATAGAAAACAATGGAGGCTGCCGTGAGTTGGGCCGTTGAATTCTTAAACCGTGAGAATGGCGCCTTCCTGCACTCGCCCGAGAGTTGTTTGCCGCTTAAATTAAGTTGGCATGAGCACTTTGGCTGCAAGCAAGCCCTCATCACCTGCCCATGTGAAGGCCTGAGCCTGAAAGATTGGCAGCTGCGCCTGGGGCAGGATGTGCGCATCTACGATCCGGATGGAAGATTGGCCTGGTGGGGTTACTTGAACTCTGTCAGACAAAGAAAAAACGGCTTTGACTATCTGCTCAGCTTGGATCAGATGGCAAACCGGGTGGCTGTGCGCTTCAAGGATCTGACAGGCGATCTACCTGGTGAGGCAGGGCAAACCAGCTGGCAGGAAGATCTGGAAAGCCAATCAATTTACGGCATCAAAGAACGTTTGCTTCATTACGGCAGCCTTCACCCTGCCGCGGCAGCTCAGGTGGCGGTCATGCAGCTCAAAAGCCGTGCCTGGCCGCTTATTCTAGTTGAACCGCGGCTCCAGGGAATGGAAAGCGAGCCGGATGGATGGGTTTTGGACTGCCGGGGCTGGATGCACACGCTAGCCTGGCGTGTTTGGCCTGGTCAGAGTGGTTTGATCAGTCACAACCCGGTCCAGGCTGGCACTCAGGCTTTGGGAGACACGGCTGAAAATCTACGGGTTGCCCAGTCCTTTTTGGTTCCTGACAGCCTGGAATTTATCAATGCGTCTGTGCGGGCACGCCGGCAGGGATCGCCGTCTGACTTGCTAAAAATCAGCCTCCAAGCAGACCTGGCAGGCAAACCTTCAGGGCTCCTTTTGACTAGTCAGACCATTCAGGCCAGCTTGCTTGCTTCAGAAGCCTATAGTTGGATCGAAATGAGCTTTGGCACGCCAGTGACTCTCAATCAGGGACAGCGCTACTGGTTAATCCTGGAGCGGACTGGCTCGGTCGATCCGAACAATCACTTTTACCTGGGGGTGGATGAGAATCTTGGCTTTGCTGACGGCAGCTTTTTGATTTATGACCAAACCAGCGCTTTATGGGAATCCCGCCAACCAGGCGCGGACCTTATTTTCCGCCTAAGCGGCATCAAAGAACAGGCCGACCAAATGGCTGATGTGGTTTCCTGGGCGGGGCAATTTTTGAGCGGTTTTGAAACTGACACTGATCTGACAACTGGGTTCCCTCCGGTTGCTGATCTGGGTCAGGACTGCCTGCAGGTCTTCAATTTTCTGATGGGGCAGGGAGACGCTGTCTTAACTCCGCTTGTTGCTAGCGTAAGCCCTTCACGCAGGGTCCAGATCTCCTGCCAACCAGCTCAGCAGGATGCTTCTTTACTGCTGGAAGGTGATGGCAAGCTCACCAATCCTTTTGGGCAGCCGCTACAAGCACCCTGGCAGGCCGTTGGCCGATGGCTCAAGTCTGATAACAACCAGTCCTTTTACCTTGACAGTTTGGAACTTGAGCCCCTTCAACCTAAACTCAAATTAAACCCGGACTGGACAACCTTGTGTTGACCATAATTCAAAAAACGAATTCAGACTGGCTGTGCTATACTGAAGCATAATAATTCATCATATAGAGGACAAAATGAGTACAGTTGCAATTGTTAGTGATTCTTCAGCTTACATTCCTCAGGCATACGTTGATCAGTATGGCCTGTCCATCATGCCCCTGACGGTAAATTGGAAGGGCAACTCCTATTATGACGGTGTGGACATCCAAGCGACTGAGTTTTACGAACAGTTGGCAGCCTCCAAGGAAATGGCCACCACCAGCCAGGTAACAGTAGGACAATTTTTGGTTGAGTTTGAACGTCTCTTAAATGCCGGAAAAGATATTATCTTCATGGGCATTTCAAAAGGTCTTTCAGCGACCGTTGATTCCGCTCTTCAGGCCAAAAAGGAATTAGGTGATCCGCAAAACCTGATCATTGTGGAAACCAAGTTGGTTGCCATGCCTTTGACTTTGATGGTCCTGGAAGTTGCCCGGGCTGCCGAAAAAGGAGCCAGTCTGAAGGAATGCGAGCAACTTGCTTACGACCTTTACCCAAGGATCGGCGTTTACTTTACGGTGGATTCACTGGAATACCTTCACCGCGGCGGCCGCATCAATTCAGCCAAACGCTTGCTCGGCTCAGCGCTTGATCTAAAGCCGATTATGGCCATCCAGGATGGCAAAATTGAACTGGTTGAAAGTGTTCGCTCCCAGAAAAAAGCCCTCAACCGCATGATTGAGCTGGTTGAAAAAGACATTGCCGGACGAACCCCTATCAGGCTGGCGCCATTCCACGCTCTGGCTTTTGATTCCATGCTATCCATGGAGGAAAAAGCCGTTGAACGATTGAAGCCAATCGAAGTCATCCGCTCAGAAGTCAGCCCGGTCATCGGCAGCCACGTTGGCCCCGGCACCGTTGCTATAGCCTACCTCTTTGGTTAAATCTACTCTTTTTTTAATCATAAAAAGAACCACCCCATTTCGGGGTGGTTCTTTAACCAGGTGATGGATACTTTTCATCTTACGGGGTTACAACACGACCCATGAAGACGACTGTGTTGGTTGTACGTTCGTAGATCACGTAGATGAAAGGATGGTCCAGGGTGATTTCGTAACTCTGGGAAGGCATGGAGGTGGTGCTCAGGCCAATGGCTGTGGCAGCGGCGGCTTCAGTACCTTCTTCGTTGACATCGATGTAAGCCTTGTGGATCACATCGCTGATGTAAAGATCTTTTTCGCCGGTCATGCCTGAAAAGTCAGCCAGTTGGGCATCAAAAGCCTGCTCGATCCCTAAAGCCTTGAGCTGATCTCCAAGACCAAAGGAACTTTCTGTCTTGAACTTTGGCATGGCAAGCTGGATCGAAGCAAAGCCTGCCTGGAGAGCCTCAAAAATGCCTGTAAGGGTATCCTGATCCAGGCTGGCTTCAAAAGCCTTGAAATCTCCGGTCGGCATAATGGCTGCCATGGTGTAAGTTCCGCCTTCGTAAGGTAATTGGACCACTTGCAGGTCACTATTCACTAGAGCGGATCCGTTGAAGCCGGTATGCATCATGTCAATGTCTTTTTGGTTGCCATCCAGCAGGTAGAAGGTCGCTTTTTCTGTGTTTTCCGCATCAAAGCGGTGTACCCAGCCACCTTTGAAATAAACAGCATTGGTGATCACGAGCCGGGTCATTTCATTGAGCATGCCCTGGGGGATCAAATCCTTGATTTTCTCATTGGTTTGAGCTTCCACCCAAAGGTTGATCAGTTGACGGGCTTCTTCAGCCTTGGAGAAATCGACCAGTTTCAAGCCAGCGGCATAGTTGGCTGAAAGTTTGTCCAAAAACTCCTGTTCGATATGAAAATCTTTCTGTGCCCAGAGAGCGTTAGCGACATTGAAAATCAGCGGCTGTGTATCCTCAGTCAGATGCTCAGGCAGCGTGGTCAGCTTCAGGTTGAGAGCGTTCATCAGATTGTGTACATTCTCATCATCAAGCTCTACAGACAGAGCCTCCGCAATTTCGGCTTTGGTTTCAGCATTCGCTCCGGCGTAAACCATCAGGAAAGCCTGGAAAATGCTGTAAGGCGAATAAATGATGTTGCCATCTTCTTCGGCCAACTTCTGATACAAGTCCAGCGCAAAAGCGTTTATGCTGGCAGCCTGATTCTTGAGTTCCTCAGCGCTGGCAGAGGGATCGGTTATATAAGCCACTCCTCCAATTGCATCAGAAACATCCTCTGCCGGCTCGGCTGGTTTTTCTTCAACAGGGTAAAGGTCTTCGGGTTCGTTGGGCATGGGTTCAACGGGCTCCTCGATAATCGGGCTGCAGGCAGTCAGTGCCATGCTCAGCATAAGTATGCCCGCGATCCATAAATTGATTTTCTTCATTTTAAACTCCTTCTCTTCTCTATCTAGAGGTAAATTTTTTAAGGTTGAACAACTTGACCAGCAAACAGGATGGTGCTAGTGCTGGTATCACGAAGCAAAAACATGAACGGCTTGTCAAAACTGATTTTTAGTGTTTCAGGAGAGAGCATTCCTTTTACCTGAACAACAGCCAGGGTCACCGCGGCGGCTTCCGTGCCTGCCTCGTTGACATCAATGAAGGCCTTTTGAACAAGGGTGGAGACATAAAGGCTCTTATCGCCACTCATGCCGGAAAGGTCAGCTTCCATTCCAAAAACATCTACCAGACCAAGTTCCTTCATGGGATTGATCAGCTCCATTTCCGGGGTTTCGATCTTGAATTTTGGCAGGCTTAATTCAACTCTTGCCTCTGACAAGTCGTCAAAATTTTCATTCAGCTTGTCCAAAGTCAGGTTTTGCAAAAAAGTCTGCCAATCACCATCACTGGGGGCGATCAGGTCCATGACGATTGAACTTTGATAGTAGGGTAATTCGACAATTTGAACTTCTTCATTCTTTAATGCCCAGAAGCTTTCTGTGGAATGCATCATATCTACCTGGCTCACATCACCATTTAGGTTTGTGAAATCTTCCGCGTAGGTGGCGGCTTCCTGGAAAGGATATAACCAGGCGCCCTTAAAATAGACAGCGTTGGTCAAGGCTAAACGGGTATTGCTGTTGAACATCGCTGGTTTAGCGATATCCTTGATTTTTCCCAGAGTTTGCTCTTCCGCCCACTGGTTAATGAGGTCAGCCGCCTGTTGAGATTGGCTGAAATCTACCGATCGCAATCCAGCGGCGTAGTTTGCTGAGAGCAAATCGAGATAAGCCTGCTCGATGTGAGCACCTTGCTGCCCCCAGATGGCGTTTGCGATCTGCAGAATAAAAGCTTGTTCGTCTTCCTGTGAACTATCTTTTGAAGACAAGGCAATGTTCAGCGCATTGGAAACACGATGAAGGCTTTCATCGGTCCATGGGAGATGCATCACGCTTTCAAACTGTTCAGCGGTTTGCTCTCTCGCGCCGGCATAAAGCATCATCAAAGCCTGGTAAAGGCTGAAGGGAGAAAAGAGCTTGTTTTCCTGCTCATTTCCGATTTCATTATAAAGATCAAAAGCGAATTTGTTCATCGCCAAAGCTAATTCAAGCGCTTCCTCCGGCGTATACTGGGGGTCAGTATCATAATTTGCCTTCCCAGTTTGCATTTCCACATTTACCTCCTCAACAGGTGCTGCTGGCACACAAGCACTCAGCAACATCAGTCCACTCAAAAAAACAATAATGATTTTTCTCATAATTTCTCCAATTCTTATCTATGCTAAAGACGAAATTTATCTACATTTTGTTCCCATACAGTAGAGCGCAAAAGCCTGCCGGGTGTACCAGCAGGCTTTTTGCGGAAGTTTTATCGCTGATAGAGGTTCAGCGAATTAACCAATTTAGAAGATCGACCTAACCCTGTAAAAGGTCATCCCAAAATATTCCCAAAGCACGGCATAAGTCTGCTGAAAAGCTTCGGTGGTGGGCAAAAGGTTGATGACAATATCGCGCCAATCCCAGGATGTCAGAACTTGCCAATCGTTGAGAGTCACTTCGTAGTCTGTGGGTGCTGGGATAATGTTCAAGATCGTTTCTTTGAAGAGCAACATGGCTCGATCCATTTGCACAGCTGATGTTACCAAAAGGACATCCTTGAAATCCTTGTCCAGGATCAATTCAGTTGAAAGTGCAACATCATCGCGCATGTTCGAGCTGCCATCCTGCAGGATGAGGGCGTCTTCGGGCACACCAAGCTCCATCAAGAGTATTTTGGCAGAGCTTGTGCGAAGCTGTCCCCCACTGACAATGATGACGGGGGCAACCTGCTGCTGGTAAAGTTGGGCTGCATAGAGGACACGGTCAGCTTCTCCGTCCAACTCAACCCGTTGTCGGGGAGTGTGTGCAGGTGCGACGCCGTCAGCAAAAAGCAGGATGGCGTCCGCGCGGGAGGGATTCTGACTGGGCATGTGACGCCATTCCATTGAACGGGTCAAAAAGGTCGAGAAGTAAGGGTTGCCCAATACAGCAACGATCAGCAGACAGATTAAAACAAACCAAATCGCGGTCTTGGGCTTTTTCTTGATCAGAAACAGGGTCACAAACAAAACAAAAGCCACAAATCCCAGCGGATTGAGAAATTGCAGGAAGAATTTAGTGATAAGGCTTAACATAATGATCTCCTTCGAATTGCTCCTGCCCCTATAGTTGCAAGAAACGAGCCGAGGACGCTATTTGCCCTCGTGTGCAGGCAAAAGCAGCATACATTTGCTTCTGCAGCCCTTAATTGTGTAGATTTATGGGTGAAAGAACTCTATTGTCTTTTTTTACACGAAAGAACTCTTAAACAGGATAGAGTGTGTCGTAGACTTCAGGCGCATACTTTTCCACCGCTTCAGATGTGATCGAGTTTGTCCGGCAGATCTCCGCGTATAGGTCCGCGCTTTTTCGTTTGGTCCTGATTTGCGTGGCTGGGTCGAGCTCCCAGAGACCAAAACGTTGGCTCCAGGCCCGCTCCCACTCAAAATTATCGACCAAACTCCAGTGGAAATAGCCCTTGATCGGCAGGTTGAAGTTGACCATATGCCACATGGCATGGATGTGTTCAAGAAGGTAGCGCCTGCGAAAGTCATCTTTGCTGTCATCACAGCCATTTTCAGTAATATAGATAGGAAGATCAAAATTATTTGCCCAACGGATTGCTTCCTGAAAACCTGCCGGATCATTTGCCAAAAATCCGGTTTCCGATAATAGAGCGTCTTTGGGGTAATAACGATCGCTGTAGAAATCAGCGCCTTTGCGAAGGTTAAATTTAATCAGCTCCCGTGTGTAATAATTCAGACCCATAAAATCCTGGGTATCTTTGGCCTGGGGGATGTCTTCTTTTACCATAACAGCGTCGAATCGACCTGTCTTCAGGGTCATGGCGAAGGCGTCGTTGAATGATTTATGATGCATTTTGCTGATATAAGCAGTAAGAGGACCTTTGTTGGCTGGCACAAAACCACGCCAGTGATGCGCCACGCCGACCTTCGCGTCTGCTTGAATTTCATGAATTACCTGATAGGCAGCCGCATGCGCTTTGATCATATTAGAAAGAACTTTAAAGGCTAACTTGTGATCGTTTTTACCGGGAGGGAAAACCGCATCCAGGTAACCGCCACTCATAACAATATTTGGTTCATTGATGGTCACCCAAAAATTGCAGTGAGCTTTGAGCGCTTCTACTGTGCGCCGGACATAAGTTGCAAACAAGTCTACGACCTGTTCATTCTCCCATCCGCCCATTTCTACCAGCCATTGGGGGGTAGTAAAGTGATGCAGAGTTACCATGGCTGTCATATTGCGCTCGCGCAAGCCTAAGAGCATGTCGCGGTAGCGGTCCAGAACGGCTTCGTCCCAGCGGTCGGGCTCGGGTTGAATGCGAGACCATTCGACAGAAAAGCGGTGGGCATTTTGCCAACCGTCTTTGGCTCGGTCAAAATCTTCCCGCCAACGCCCTCCCCACCAATCACAGGCTCTTCCACTTCGGTCTCCGTTGTGGATGCGCCCTTCCTGCTGCTCCCATTGCCACCAATCGTTGTTTATGTTGTTACCTTCAACCTGGTGAGCTGCCGTCGCAGTGCCCCACAGGAAGCCAGCTGGAAAATTGTAAGTAGCTCTGGGCATTATTCCTCCACTAACTGCTTGAATTTTTTGTTAATAAATTATAACAAAGCCGGCAGTATTTGGATAATCAAGCTGCCTACTTTATAATCATATACAGAGAATAGTCAGGAAAGGAATTCTCATGGACACCAAGAAACCTGTTCGCGGCTTAGCGATTATCGTAATTATCATCCTGATTGTACTGACAGCTTGTTCTAAAGTTAAGGAACCACCACCCCAATCCAGTCAGGAATCCACCTTTGTCTTTGACATTCCAGGCACGCTGAGTGGGGAAACTCAAACTGAACCCGAAGAGGCTTTACTTCCTGCGCAGGGCGAGACACAAGCAGCAACGCCCACACCCGAACCAATTCTTGCACCCGAGCCAACAGCCAGCAGCTCAGAAGAGCCGGCTGCTGAGGTCGTGCCAGATGAGCAATTCTCTTCGATTGAAGGTCCGTTGACAATTGAGGCCTATGAATATATTCCACGTGATCAGTACCCCGAATTTAGTCCAGTAGAAGGCTCCTATGAAGAAATAATGGCCAGACGGGCTGAGTTCAGAGGTGACAAAGGGGTAAGTGGTGAATGGACGATCGATTTGGATGGATCGGTTTTGACTGGTCAGGAAACGCACGACATGGAAAGCGGACAGGTGACAGTTGTGGTCACAAAAGACCAGCAGCCATTTTTTGAAGTTGAAGCGGGTGATATTTCCCCAGCTTCAAATTTCCGCGGTTTGTGGAAATGGGCTGGAAATTGGGTCCTGGAGGTCGCGCACAACACTCTCACAACCGAGGCTTTGATTGTGAAAGGCGAGATTTTTATCAATGGAGAAAGCCAAAACGAAGCCTTGGAACTTGATGAGAGTTTTGACTTTCAACTTTTGAACGGAAAACCCTTCTTCTTTTACAGCAAGGATGGCAGTGTTGGCTATTACTACGACGGCATCTTGACGGATATGGGTCTGGATGCTGTGGCTCATTACGCTTGCTGCAGCGCGGCGATGTGGTCCCCCAAGCACTTTGAACAGATGGTCGCCTTTTACGGAAACATTGGAAACAAAAGTTATTATATCGAGTTGGGAGCTTTTGGTCAAACAAGCACGATCTCGCTGCCAACGGTCACGATCACCGAAGGCGAAGAAGCAACCCAGGTTGAAGAGGAGCCTATAGCTGAGCCTGAAATCAGCTTGTCGGAAGAATTAGAAACAGAAGGCACGCTCCAAACTCCCTCAACCGAAGACGAAGGTGGTGTTGAAGAGGCGGTTTCTCTAAGCCTGGAAGAATATAACCTTGGTGAGCTATTCCAGATTGGTGAGCTGTTTATCCTCTCACCCCTGGAAGGCAATTGGCAGCAAATCCAGGCTAAAAGAGCTGAATTCCGTGTTTTGCCAAAGGAAAAATCGGTTTGGGTCAACCAGCAATTGCTCCGTTCTGGTGAGTTCATCGCAGTTTCAACGGAGTTGGGGGACCCTGAGCGATTCGGAGTCGCAATCACGCGTGATGGTGAAATCGAAGCCATTATTGAGACCGGCAGGCTTGGAAGCTCCTCCCTGATCCAGAACCTGATCGTGATGGGAGAGGATAGTTGGGGTCTGGAACTGCTGAGAACGGTCAACCTTTCGCGCAACCCCTTCCGCAGTGAGTTGGCTCTGCTTTCGGATGTGATCATCGATCAAATCAGTCAAAATGAAATTTATGGTTTTGACGAAAGTTTTGGGCTGCAGCTGCTGGCTGATAAAGTATTTTTCTTCTATCGCAGAGGAGAAGAATTCGGCTATGTGTTTGACCAAACCATGGTCAAACTGGATTACTCTGACATCATTTTCCGGGCGGATAAAGAAAACCAGGCTCTCAATCCCAGGGCTTATGAAGAGATGGTCACATTTTTCGCTTCCAGGAATGAGCAAACTTATTATGTTGAATTGGGTAATTTCCCGTCCGAAGAAGAGACACAACCTTTTTCAAGCCTGAGAGATTGGGAAGAGACCCTCTCCGCGCTCGATTTGCTGGGCCTGGAGCTCCGGGAAACCAGTTTGGAGCAGCTGGTTAGTGGCCGGGATACCGAAGAAGACACTGAAAGTGCTGCTGAAGATCGGACCCCACAAGACCAAATTTTGGTCAGCATAGGGGAGGATGACTACCTGGCAAAAAGTGGCGGCGAAGGGCCGCGCGGCTGGGTCAGCCTTGAGCAGAATGGGCAGGAAATTGCCAGCTTCGCCACTGGTCCCGTGACCGAAATCAAGGCTCTGCAAGGCTTGTGGGTAGTGGACGGTAAATTGGTCCTGGAGTTGGCTTATAGCTCTCAGTACAAAGTAGACGAAAAAGTGTACACACGCGCCAGGGGAGATATCCTCATCGATAACGAATCTCAAAATCTCCTCTATGGCTATAGCGAAAGTTTTGGTTTTCAATTGCTCGATGGAAAAGCTTTCTTCTTTTTCAACCGGGACGGATTCTTTGGGGTCAATTATGCCGGTGTGGAAATCCTGTTAGGTTACACTGCCATCGATCATCACCATACAGGTGATCAAGCGCGGCTAAATCCCCTGCCACTAGAAGATAAAGTGGCCTTCTTTGCCCAACGTGATGATGATAAGTTTTTTGTGGAGATAGAAAGCAAGCCATAAGCTCTCAACCTGAGTGAATTGAGCCGCCAGGGTTTATACTTAGCCGTCTTATTTTTGACCAAGGTCAATCAAAGCCTCTTTTGATAGCTAATGAAAGTCTTTGAGAGGAAATAGTCACTATGCTATCTACTGAATTTGGCCAGAGGGCCATTTTACTTTAGAGAAAGCTTATGAGAGGAATGAAAATGATTGAAAAGGAAATCGAAAATCAAAACAAAGGGACAGCCTCCCCGCAGGAAAATTTGCCTGCCTTACCAAAAGCCTTATTCAAAAAGCCCTGGCTTTCATTGTTAAGCGTCTTGGCAGCCGGTGTCTTCTTGATGCTCACCTGGTGGAAAATTGACGTATTCGGCATACGCTGGCCGATCTCTGTTGTGATCATCAGCCTTTTGTACATATTGAATGCTTTTCTTCAGGAGAAAAAAATACCGACAAGTTCCTGGATCTTGATCGCGATCGCCATTCTGACTGCTTCGATCCATTTCTTTAGAGTGGAAGTGATGAGTGATATGTTCGCTTTTATGGTTTCAGCTTTATGTCTGCTGCTGCTTTCGGCAGATTTTCTCAACGGACAGTGGTGGCAATACCGCATCCGCGAGTATCTGAAACAGGCCCTGAGGGCAGTGGCAGCTTTTTTTGTGGGTCTGCCGACCATGCTTTCACAGCTAAACAGTGATCGAAACAGCAAAGATGGCAATGGCACTCAAGGCAAGAAGATCGCTCTGAGCATCATCAAGGGCGTTTTGATTGCCGTACCGCTCCTATTGATCTTTACCTTCCTGTTTTCTGTGGCAGACGAAATTTTTGAGAATCGCCTGGATGCAGTTGTGCAGTGGATGCGTACCCAATTCCTGCAGGATTTGCTCGGCCGGGTCTTGCTAACCCTCTTTTTCAGCTGGCTGGCGGCGGCGGGATTGTGGTTTCTGGTCAGCAATAAGCAAAAACCACTCAAAATTGAACCTGACGAAGCTTTCTTCAAACCCTTTTTGGGTATGACTGAAACCAGCATCGTTCTGGTGAGCCTGAACCTGTTGTTCGCTTTCTTTTTGCTGATCCAGTTTCAATATTTCTTCGCTGGGAAAGCCAATATCAGCCTGGAGGGCTTCACTTACGCGGAGTATGCCCGCAGAGGTTTTGTTGAGTTACTTTGGGCTGCAAGCATTGCGGGACTGGTTTTTTATGCTCTGGCAGCCGTTACAAAACGGGAATCCAAAGCCAGGCAAACTGCCTTCTCAATTTTGAGCAGCTTGCTGCTGGTCCAGGTTGGGGTCATCTTGGTGGCTTCTTATCAAAGGATCTTGTTATACGAAGACGCTT
>ENA-UOUL01001296-UOUL01001296.1-bioreactor-metagenome-genome-assembly--contig:-NODE-1296-length-36486-cov-6.047598_pt1 | contig 36486 bp, 30 predicted proteins | sample MGYA00249838_ERZ747220 | MGnify/ENA primary metagenome ERZ747220 (study PRJEB28778, sample SAMN05720191) | bioreactor metagenome | isolation source: Anaerobic biogas reactor | place: USA:Washington... | reverse complement strand
CCTGCGGCCCAAAGCGCGCCCGCACCAGCGGCGTCAACAAGTCACGCTCAATGGTGGCGGCCTCCTCGGCTATGTCGTGCACCAGCAGATCCTCGCGCACGCGGTCATGCACCTCGGCCGCGGCCCGCGAACCGGAACTGCGAATATCCGTAGTCAGGTGCTGCCCCAGCCACAAAATGGTGACTTCGGTATTGCAGTAGTTCTGCAACGCTTCGTAAGGCCCCTGATGCCGCGCCGGCTCAATGAACTTCAAGTCAACGCTTTTGCTGCAGGCCGCCACCGCATCCGTCCCCAGGGCCTCGAGCATGCGAACCAGGTTCTGCTTCTCCGCCTCGGCCGTACCCGGCTCAAACTGTGCCACGCGCAGCGGCATGCCGGCCATCTGCGAATAGATCAGCCACTCCTTGAAACTGAGGTTCTGCGCCAGGTATAGCAGCGCCGAGGCCCGCAACAGCCCGCCCTCAAAGGGCCGCCCCGGCACGGCCCGCGGCTGGTGCACGATCCACTTGACCGGCTGCTCATCCAGGGCGACGCCGCGCGCCCCGTCGTCCTCCGTCAGCACGCGAATGCGCCACGGCTCCCTCGGATCGGCGCACAGACGCGTGTAAGGAACAGGCACGATGTCGACCAGCCGTCCGCTTTCCCATACCAGTTCCGCCACTGCGACGCCGTAACCAATGGCATTCGCAAGATGACTGAGCGCCTGGCGGAAGCGGCCCAAACCGCCCAAGACTTCCTGGCAGTAGTCCGCCGCGGCTTGGGCGACGTCATTGCCGGCCCCGCCGACCACGCTAGTGGCCGGCCGCAGTTCCCAGTCCAGTCCCGTCAGTGCCAGTCGCCGCGTGTTCTCGACGGCTGCCAGGCGCGGCCATTTCTGGAGCATCTCGCTGAACAGCTCGAACTGCATCTGCGGCGCCCCGGCGTCGGCCGCCTGGAGATAGGACATCAGGCGGGCCGGCGTGAGCCCGATGGTGGGGTAGCTCTGGTGGCTATCGCGCCACCAGGGCCGGAGCACGCGCGTCGTGCGCCGCGCCCTTTTCCCGCGCTCGGGCAGCAACGACCCGAGCGTTCTGAACACCCCGGCGGCTTTTCTGCGAGCAGTGTGCAACACGCGTTTCTCCTTGGGCGAGCCGAATCGCGGCCGCCGCGCTTCACGTCAAGAGCCTAGCCGGCCATGTGATAGGATTTCTAGCGAGGGTAGTACAAAAGAGGACGCTTGTTGATCTATGGCGGTCTCTGGCGGCCGCTGCGCCGGCACGCCAGAGCAGAGCCGGGGCGTGTCGCCCCGGAGTACCGCCAAGAACCCCCAGCCGCGTACCCCGATCGAGCGCTCGCCGCTTCAACGCCGCTCGTGCGAGAAACCGTCTCGCACGCCCTCCGGCGGCTATCCCCTCCGACCGCCCCGTGCCGGGCGCGCCGTTAGGCCGCGTTCACCAGGCCGGCCACACCCCGATCGCGCACTTCCCGTCTCAATGCCGCACCAGCGAGATCACGCCCGGCTCAGCCATAATTCTCTTCTGCAGCTCCTCCAGCCGCTGCTCCGGCCCGACCGTCACCAGGTAGCCCGTATACGCGCCCTGAACCTTGCTGATGCGCCAAGTGCGGCGCGGCAGGTCAAGTTCGCGCAGGTGCTGCTTGATCGCCCGGCTCAACTCCGGCGACGGCTCCATCTTGATCTGAAACTTCGCCGTCGTCCGCCAACGTGCGACGCGCGATTCGGCAAACCCCAGCCCCAACAGCACCCCCAGACTGAGCAGCGTGGCCACGCCGCCCAAGACCAGGGCCCCCGCACCGAACGCCATTCCGATGCTGGCGACCAGCCAGATGCCGGCCGCCGTCGTCAGGCCAAACACGGAGCCGCGCGCGTGCAGAATTGCGCCTGCGCCGATGAAGCCCACCCCCGTGACCACCTGGGCCGCGATGCGCCCCGGATCGTGCGTGGTGCTGCCCTCGGCCACGTGCACGGAAATCAGCGTAAACAGCGCCGCCCCCACACAGATCAGCACGTTGGTGCGTAGACCGGCCGGTTTGCCCCGCAGCTCGCGCTCCATCCCGATCAGGGCTCCTGCCGCACAGGCAAACAGCAGCCGCAGCAAATCGTCCCACTCAAAGTGCATCGTTCTGCCTCAAATTGGCCAGGCCGCAGCGTTGTGCGCCGCGCACCGGGCCCCCGGAAATCCCGGGATCGAGAGCCGGGGACGCGGCCGGCCTGGTTTCCGATCCTTCCCGCGAAAACAAGAAATTCGGGAACATCAGGATAGATTATCTCGTTCGGAATGATCGAGGTCGAGGAGGCCCGAGTGACCAGGGTCAAGGCGACCCGGTCACTCCGAGAAAGACCCGCCGACCGCGATGCGGCCCTGAAGCCAGGTTTTACTTGACGCTATCCGCCCGCGGGTTAGACTACGCCTGTCCCAAGTCCCGGTAGCTCAACTGGACAGAGCGTTGGCCTCCGGAGCCAGAGGTTGTGGGTTCGAATCCCGCCCGGGACGTTCGCAGCCCCGCGAACTAAGTAGCGCTCCCACTTCGCCCGCATAACCCACCCTACGCCAAGTGCCACAAAAAAGCTCCGGAACGCTAAAGAGGACCTCTTGTGTCCGGGTTAACAATTTGTTAATCTGGCTATGCCGTTGTTTTCTCGGGGCGCCGCGCTCAGCGGCCTCGGCAACGGCTCGGCTCGGAATCACACGATCGCCGCTTCGGAGCATGGATTGGAGTAGGAGTAATGAAGATCAGCATAACGGCATCATGGCGGTATCGGCTCGCCCTGCCGGTTCTCTTGGCTTTGGTGGGCTGCTGCGGAACTACCAAGCGGGTGGATCCCGACGCGTTGTCCGATTACGAGGTCGGAACAGGGCTGACGAGCCAGGACTTCCGGTCCGTCTGCCAGCGTATGGCTCGCTCACTTCTGAATGTGCCGGAAATCCAGAACGCCTGCGAGCCGCCGATGGTTGCAATCGCGCCCGTGGTCAACGACAGCAACGACTACATCGATGGCACAGAGTTCGCCCGCAAAATCCGCACGGAGCTGATCAAGTTCGCCGAAGGCCGCGTGCGCTTCCTGGATCGCGAGCTGACCCGGCCGATTGAGGCGGAGAACCGGGATAAACGCCGTGGCAAGATCACCGGGGAGGAAGCGACGCGTCATGGCGCGGATTTCTTCCTGACGGGGCGGATTGCGGCCATCGATCGCGTCGTCGGTGGGGGGGCCACTACTTATTATCGCCTCAGCTTCCGCCTGACGGATGCGGGCAACTCGCTAATCGTCTGGGAAGACGATTACGAGATCAAGAAGCAGTCGACTGCCGCGAGCGTATACCGCTAAGGAGAGCCGCATGAGTTCGACGAGGGCACGCCGCCGGCGCGTCTGCAACTGCTTCGCGCTAGGACTGTTGAGTGCATTGCCGATAGCCTTCGTGGGCTGCGCATCGCCAGATGACAGATTGGCGCGCGCTCTGGCCATCCGCCACTCGGTTGACCCCGACTACCGCTCGGCCGCAACTGTCCTGGAGAGCCTGCAAAATGATCCGCGCTGCAAAGATGAATACGTCTTGTACGGCATGTGCGGGACGGTGGTGAACGTTTGTGGCGGCGACTACCGCGATGCCGAACGAGTCGGCAAGGACACGTATATAGCGGTGAAGAAGTACCAGGATGCGTCCGCCGAAACACGAGCCGCGTGGGGCCGCGAGTCGATTAAGTTTTTTAAGGGCGAGCCGCACGAGCGCAGCATGCTGGCCTGGTACCTGGGACTGGCGGCCTACCTGCGCGGCGAGTACAACGACGCACGCATCTTCTTTACACAGTCGCTCCTGGCAGCAGCGACGCGCGACGAGGACTGCGCCCAGTTCCGCGACGACTTTCAGCTCGGACACTACTGGCTGGGGCGGACCTACCAACATCTGGGCCAGCTTGACAACGCGCGGGTAGCGTTCGAGAAGGCCGGTTGTGTCCTGGCGCACCGGGGGCAGGACCGCGAGTTGGCGCGGCTGAAGAAGCAACGCGCCGGCGAATATCGCCGGGAACTGAAGTTGGAGGCGGCCTGCTATCGCACCGCCACGAAGGGCAAGCAGCCCGTCGTGGGGGCCATTGATTTGTCGGCGGAGCGCGCCCGCAGCGATCTGCCCGAGCTTCTGCCCGATGCGGCGGAGGGCAGCCCGGTCCTGGCCAGCGCGCAGGACCCGAGCTCGTTTCTCGATCCGGAATTTCAGCAGGAGGCCAATTTAATTATTGTGATCGAGCTGGGCACTGGGCCGTTGAAATACTTGGCGGGCTCACAGAACGAGCGCGACGAGGTCGCCCCCAGTATGTACAAGGAGCGCTTCGTCGACGTGTACATCGACGGCCATCGCGTCGGACCGGCGCTGCCCCTGTGCGACATGTACCACCAAGCCTGCACGCGCGGCGTGCAGACCCGCCGCGGGCGCCAAACTGCAAAAATGATCGCCAAGGAGGTCCTGCGGCGCGTGCCTTTGGCGGGCACGGTATTCGGCTACTGGGACGTTAGCGGCGACGCGCGCTTCGTGCCCGTACTGCCGGGCGAAGTGCACGTACTAGCAGCGCGCGTTAAGCCCGGCCTGCACACCGTGGCACTGCGTTGCTCCGACATCAATGGACAATACCTGCCGCGCTTTGACGCCGACTACCATTTCCTGCCAGTTGCCGAAGATGAGGAAACTGTACTAGTGCTGCAGACCAGGGAGAACTACGACAATGCGTATTTGTTGGCGCAGACTGAGGCCCAGGCCGCGACGAACTGAACATATTGCGGCGCTAAACTGCGCGGCATGTGCGGCGGTCGTATTGGGGCTGCTTTGCGGTTGTGCTACCCCGCCGCCGGCCTATGTTCCCGTACGAAGAGACAACATCAGAATTGTTCATTGCTTCGATAGCGTTGGGCACCAGCCGGGCAGCAAGCCCTGGATTATGGGCGGGACCTGCTGCTGCACCCCAACGCCCGAGCTGATGCAGGCCTATCAGCGCGACGGCTTCTGCGCGGGAATGACGGCCGAAGAACTGATCGAAATGTACCATACGCGGGACATCGTGCTGGCGATTGACCACATGTGGTGCAACAATCTTTGTCAGGAGGGGCCGCACGTCACCCAGGGTGGACGGTGCATGGTGCCGCCCACGCCCGGTACGCGGCAGTTCGAAGGTATAGTGACCGGACAGGGAATGGTTTCCCTGGCTCAGCAAACATCCGGGCCCGGAGAAGAGGAGTGATGACGTGAACAGCATCATCAGGGCTTGCGCAGTCTTCTGCGGCTTGTGCCTAACGGGATGCGCGAGCACGCACCCGGCGGAAATTAACGACTGTCCCGCACCCTATCAGGCAAAATCGCGCGTCCAGTGGTACAGCAGCAACCTCAAATCGCTGCTGGAAATCGACAAGGCCGACGTCCAGCGCACACCCGACGGGCGGTTACACCTGCGTCTGGCCATCCGCAACCAGACGCGCAAAGACATTTGGGTCGATATTCGCACGGTATTCACCGACGACCGCGGTTTCGAGCGTGAAAAGACAAACTGGGAGCCGATTTGCCTGACCGCGCGGGTTGACACTACGTACGAGGTTTTCAGCCTCGGTACGCAAGTTTGCGACTACCAGATCGTCATTCGTGATCCGCGAAAACTCGATTGCAAGCCTTGACCCCCGGAGGCGAGCCATGAAAGCCACTTTTTTCTCGTTGGCGTGTTGCGCAATGGCGCTATTCGCCGCGTTTGTGGTGGGATGCGCCAGCAATGAGCCTTGCGACCAGTTCGCGCCTGAGCCGTCTCCGCCGCCCCCAGCGTGCGAGCGTCCCGCGCCCACTTTCCACTACCCACACGAAGCGCGACGTGCCACCGACGCCGCCTTGCGCCGCAAGCTGGTGATCGGATTGGCGCGCTTCCTCGAGGAACCCGGCCTGGAAAGCACCACCACTGAAGCGCCCGCTGATTCGGGATCGGGAAACGTGACAGTCAAACAGGAGGTGCACATCGGCGGGTCGCGCGTGAGCCAGGCAGAAACCGACCAGGAGCTCTTCTGGCGCCGCATGTTGAAACGCGAATTGCTAGACAGCGGCGCGTTCACACTGGTCGAGCGCGACGGACTGCTCCACATTCTGAACGAAATCAGGTTCGGCGAGTCGCGCTACGTCAATCCCGAGACCAGTCCTGAAGTGGGCGAGATCATTGCGGTTCAGTATCTGCTGGAGGCCTCCATCGGCGGAACGCAGGATCTCACGTTCAAGGGAACGGTCGATCCCCTGCCCCGCTACGACGAGCGCTCCCAGTCGCTGGCGCGCGAAATCCTTGCCACCGATCGCGGCATGTGCTTGAACCGGCTACAGGAAGCACGCCGCTTGCGCCTGCGCGCCGCTCATGCCAACGCCATGCTGGAAGAAAACCCGTACAGCGTGTACCTCAGCCTATACAGTGTACGGACCAGCGAAATCGTGGCGGAGGCGGCCGGAATCGGCAAAACACCGTTGGACGCCGCGCGCGACGCGGTGGAGGAACTGGTCGACGCCTGTGCCAAGATTGCGCCGCCGCCGCGCATCGCGTGGATCGACGGGCAGCGCGTATTCATCGACCTCGGCCGCGATGACGGAGTCGTGGTCGGACAACGCTTGCGGTATATGCGGGAAGGACGGCCAATCCGAAACGCAGCGGGACAGGTGATCGGCTACGACACCCAGGAAGGCGGAATACTCGAGATCACGCGCATCGAACCGCTGATGTCTATCGCGCACGTGGTCGAGCGCGTACTTGATCCCCAGATCGGCGACCCCCTGACAGCCGAAAATTAGGCCGTCGCGCGACCTCAGCCTGACGAAACCAGGCGGCCGCGCGCACCGCCGTCACCGCCCCTGCGCGATCATTGCCCGGGCGCTTCCAGTCGCGCTGCCCAACGGACCGGCGACCCCCAGAATAGATGCACGCGCGGGTCGCGCAGCGACCGCTCAAACGTGAAGCGCAGCGCTCGCACTCCGGCCGCATCGCTCTCCAGCACCTGGGCCTTGAAGCCCGATGCGGCGGCTGAGGCGTCAGTCTGGGTTGGAGTCGTTTTGCCCGAGGCTTCGGACACCATGCGGCCCACCGGTCCGCCGAAGTAGTGGTCGCCGCTCAGCCGTACCTCTATGGTGTGGTCGTCCACCCAGGTGATTTCGCTCTCCAGGTCGGTATCGACCAGCCCCAGCACGCGCGGGGCCCACGTCAAGGCATGGACGCGCAGATCGCGCAGCCCGGTTCGGTGCTCAACCGCCAAGCCGACGTAGTGCGCGATGATGGGCATATTGGCCATGTAAAGCGTATCGCCGTCCTGCATCTGCCCCGCGCACGAGGCGATCTCGGTCACCACCTGGTCCTCAACGCGCTGCGCCGCACTCAGCGGCAGGCGCAGAAGGATGCTCAGTGTGACAAAGACTCCGCCCGCCAGTAACACGGCGGCCCACATGATCCCTTGACGCCAGCGCCTCGGCTCAAGCCCTGTGCCGCCGAGGCCGCGCAGCAGCAGCATCGCCACCATCGCCCAACCGGCAGCGGGCAAATACAAATGGTGCGGCGAGGCGAACGCCGGCAGCACCGGTGCCATGAACCCCAGTAGCCACGCCAGCGCCAGCCAGCCGGGCTTGCGTTGCGAAAACCGCCAACCCACGGCCGCCAGCAACGCCAGTACAGCGGCCGAGAAGCCGTAGAACATCAGCGGCCGCTGGCGCAAATAGTCTTCGCCTCCAAACGGCACGATCGGCGCCGCAAAGAACTCGCCCAACAGGTAATAGCAGGTCTTGTCTATGATGTAGCGCACGAAGCCCGCATCGTGCGGCGTGTATACATACGGCTTGGGCGGCAGCGCCGCACCATTCAGGCAACTGGCGCGGAGCGCCAAGTAGCCGGCACTGACGGCGCACATTATGACGTAGAAGAGCACCATTTCTCTGGTGCGCCGCCGCCATAGCAGCAACTCCACAGGCAGCACCACCAGCGGAAACATGATCGCGTTCTCGCGGCAACCGAGCGCCGCGGCGAACAACACCAGGCAGCCGACGGCCCACGCATACCGGGCGCGGCCGGCGGCGGCGCCTTCTTCCTCTGACCAGCCGCGGAACCGCAGGTAACACAGCATGGCCCCCAAGAGCATGACGGTCACCATCAGCTCCGTCTGGCAGGCGATCCACTGGATGGTCGCGAGCGATGCAGGGTGCACGGCGAACAAGCCCGCCACGCCGAAGGCCAGCCAGTGCGCGGCGCCCAGCCGGCGTAAGAGGCACATCAGCAGCGTGCAGGCGAGCAGGTGCCAGCCAAGCGAGGCGGCGTGCAGCACCAGCGGGTCCCAGTTGCCGAGCGTGTAGAGCAGCTTCATCGCCCCGAACGCCAAGGGGCGGAAGAAACGCAGCGTGCACTCCGGCAGAAACCAGAGGTCGAGCACGCCGCCGACCAGCTCGAGCCGGCAGGCGTTCGTCAGACCCTGCAGCAACCAGTCGCTCTGTTGAAGCTGCCGAAAATGGGCGTAATCGTCCATGAACAGGCCGTCGCCCAGCGACGCGCCATGAACAGCGAGGATGAGCGCCGCCAGAAGCCCAATGGCGGCAAACGTCTGCAGTGGCCGCCGCGCAGGCCCGCCGCTTACGCCGGGAAGCCGCGCCGGCGACACCGGCGCCTCGCCCGTGCATGAACAAGCGCGGCGTCCGTGCGAGCTCATTGACCCGAGGCCGGGGACACGCCCGGCGGCGCTATTCCGTCCGGAGGCGAAGGTAAGGGAGAATCCACCGCGGCCTCCGTCTCTCCGAGCTCCAGCAGCTCAGCCCGCCGCGGCAGATGCGCACCCAGCAGCGGCACCAGCACGCCCGGGACGGACCAGACAAGCTGGATCAGCCGCACCGCAACCGCCAGGGCGAACGCCTGCGAGGCCGTGTTCAGCCCATCCGCGGTGAAACACCACACGTAGAAAGACTCCATCACGCCGACCGCCTGGGGCGGCGAGATGGGCACGGCTGAGATTACGAAGCCGATCGCAATATAGATGAAGAAATAGTCAAACGCGCCCTGCATGCCCAGAGCCCAAGCCATGATGGTCGCGCTGACGATACAAATGCCTTGAAGCCCGAACGTGATCAGCAGCGAGGCGATCACCAGTGCCTTGTGCTGCCGCATCGCCAGAGTCGCCGCGCCGATCCGCTGCAACTGCCCCGCCATCGGCAGACGCTCAACAATCTGCCGCAGGTGCAGGGCCGCGCGTATCCGCCGGCTGTAAATCACCACGGACGAAGCGGCCAGTCCGGCCACAATCAGCCCCAACGGCAGCGTCAAGTGCGAAAAATGCGCGGAATCGCGTGTCACCAGCATGACGGCCCCGGACATCAGCACCAGCCCGATCAGCCCGATCACGCGGTCCAGGAAAATGGTCGTCACCGCCTCGGTCTTGCGCTTGGTGAAGCGTGTGACGTAATAGGCTTTAATGACATCGCCCCCCGTCATGCCGCCCGGCATTGCGAAGTTGAAGAAATTGCCCGCGAATGTCAGCTTGGTCGAATCCCACAGCGACAAGCGCACCTTCTGCACCCGCATCATCCAGACCAGGCGCAGGGCCGACATTAGCGGCACCGGCATGTATAGCATTATGGCCCAAAACGCCTGCCAGCGGTCCATTTGCCGCATCACGGCGCGGATGCCGTATTCAATGTCCGGAACGCGCTGGCCTTTAACCTCTTCGTGAAAGATGTCGGCCGCGGGAACGTCGATCACTTGCCCGTCGCGCAGCACGCGGAACCGCCCGTCGGTCTGGCCCAGCAGGCGCACCAACGGCCCGTCCTTGCTTCCCAGCCGGACGTAGTCGTTCCATTTGACGTTGAAGGCCAAGTACGCCACCGCGGCCAGGCATAGGGCAATTCGCAGTGCAGTCAGGGCCCAGCGGCGGCGCGGCGAAGCGCTCAATTGAAACTCCCAGACTCTCTCATCACGGCATTACTTCGTACACCTCAAACGCGCCGGCGCCGCCCTGCTCCCGATCGCTGCTCACCAGTTTCAGGCCGCCGCGAGCCAGGGCATCCGCCCAGGCCGGCGTCACGTGCGGCGGAAAGCCGTAGGACCGCCGCAAACGCGCGCTTTCAGACCAGGAGAATACCACGTGCGTGACGCCGTGGGTACGGAGCCAGGCGACCGAGGCGGGTGGGTCCGCCGTGGCCGAGAATTCCAACCACGGATCCGTACTGAAAGGCACGGTGTAGTGGTAGCGGCGCGCAACGTAGAAGGCACGCGCGTCGCCGACCATCCATACGTAAGCGCCGGCCGGCACGGCGGTGTTGACCGGGTTTACGTCGCGCAAAATGTCCGCGCGATCGATCATCTCGTTCAGCCGCACGCCGGTCAGACTTTGCCAGGAGGCCGCCTCGTCGCGCAGCATGCTCACGAGTTTGAGGTCGCCAAGCACGGCACCGGCCAGGCTGAAGCCGATAAACACGGCCAACGCCGGTCGTGGTCTGGGGAAACTGCCGGCGCTGAGTTCTACGCCTCGGCCGACGAGCAGCGCCAGCGGGATGATGACCGGCACGGCGAAGCGGCCCGGCATGTGCGTAAATGCCGCCCAGGCGATCACGATCAATGCCGCCCAAATCGCCAGCACAGACCAGAACCGGGGCGTGTCGCCCTGGAGCGGGCCGGTGATCCCAGCGTTTGCCCCCGCGTGCGCTTCGTCCGACGGGTTTGCCCTCGCTGGCGCTTCGGGCTCGGATCCCTGTGCGGCGCGCCTGGTCGCCAGGAGCGCTAGGCCGCCCAGGCCCAGGAGCCAGAGCGCCTGGTTGTACATACCCGAGTTTAATAGCTCATCGAATGCGATCCGCGCTCGGGCCCCCAGCGAGGCGGACTCCACCGGCAAACTGTGGCCGCGCTGCCATTGCTCGGCCTGTGCCGCGCTCCAGTCCCGGCCGCCGAACCAGCCGTACGCGAAGGGGTACACCGGGTTGCCGGTGAAAGCTGCATTGCGAATCAGCCAGGGGCTGAATGCCAGTATTGCGCCGAAACCGTACAACCCCAGACGTACCGCCCGAGTTTTTGGACCGCCGCGCATCCCGATCAGCCACGCCGATCCCAGCGCGGCGGCCACCAGCACCAGTGCCGTGTATTTGCAGCCGCCGGCCAGCCCGGCGCAAATCCCCGCCGCGAAGGCCGTTCGCAGTGTGGGCTTTTCGGAAATAAGCAGCCCAGCCGCCACGGCTGTGAAGAACAAGACGCCCAATTCGACGTATGCCAGCGACCCGAGGTACGCCAGCCATGCGGTCGTGCCGACAACCAGCGCCACAAGGACGCGCGGCCAGCCCCGTGGCGTCCAGGCCAGCAGGGCCGCGACCGTCAGCCCGCCTAAGGTTGCGTGCAACAATTGGGCCGGAATCGCCGCGGCCAGCGGCCCGCCCGCCAGGTACATCAATAAGAGGTAAAGCGTTTCCACCCCCTGCGGAAACGAGGCGTAAACGTTGTGCGGCAGAAACAGGATTCGTCCCGCGTCGAAGTACTCGCGCGGCACTTGCAGGTGATATTCGAGCACGTCATAACCGCGTGCCTCGCCCGCCCACAGCAGCCCCGGCGGCAAGCACGCGGCGTATAGCACAACGACGATGGGAACGCATAGCGGCAGAAGCACGAGCGTTCTTGCCAGCAACCCCGGGCCGGCAACGCTGTCGCTATCGACGTTGCCGTGCTGACCGCGCCCGGCGCGAAGCAGCCGAATCGCACCCAGCCCAGCGCCTACCGCCAGGAGCGCCCATGCCACGGGGCCGCTCAACAGGCCTGCTACCCCGAGCGCAAGCGTCGCGGTGCTCAGAACGCCGAGCCCCAACGCCGTAGCCAGGCAAACCTGCCGCCCAGTCGATTGCCCGGACGCCAGCCAAGCCGTCGGCCAGGCGCCCCAGCCGGCCGCGCCCAGCAGCAGCGCCGCTACGTACGCGCCGTCGACCGGCAGTACCAGCCACACCGCGGGCCAGCAAACCGCCAGCACGGCGCCCGGGACGACCACAAGAACCAGGCTCGCAAGCCTGTCGCCCCTGGAGAGACGGGGTATTTGTGCCACGGCAGATTCCGAACGGAGCCTCATTCAGCGCCCAAGTTCGGCGGATTGGCTCGAGCCGTCAAGCGGTAAACTGGCGTAACCGTAGCAGAGCCGGGGCGTGTCGCCCCGGAATGCCGCCAGCAGTTTCACACCCGCGCGCCGTGCCGCCCCGAAACGCCGCCAGGTATCTCCCATCCCCGCATTTGCCCTCTCCACCTCTGGCATGCCGCCCCGAATGTTGTCAGAGTCCGTTTCAGCCTCGCTGCGATCCAATCGGGGCGCTCGCGTACAGCCCGTGCCGCGCGATGTAGGACACCACGGGTTCCGGAGTGAGATAGCGAACGCTCTGCCCGGCACGGAGGCGACTGCGGATATCTGTCGCGCTGATCTCGATGCGCGGACTGGCGATGACGTGCTGCCGTAGGCGCTCTATCTGGGAATGTGTCAGCAAGCGCGCCAGATCAGGCAGGTCACCGGCCTCAAACCCCGGACGGGCCGCCGTCACGATCGTGCACGCGTTGACCAGTTCGCTGACATGATACCAGGTGGCCAGCTCGCTCAGGCTATCCATGCCCATGAGCCAAAAGAGTTCGGTCCCCCGCGGCAAGGTCGCCGCAAAGTGCCGCACAGTGTTGAGCGTGTAGTTCGGCCCGGGCTGCGTCAGCTCCCAGTCGCTCACATCGAAGAGCGGCTCACCTTCAACCGCCAGACCGCACATCGCCAGCCGGTGCTCGCCCGGCGTCAGGTCGCGCCCCGGCTTGTGCGGCGGTTTGGCGGCCGGGATCAGTAGGACCCGCTCTGCCGCCAGGTGCTCGGCCACAAAACGACTGATAATTAGGTGCCCGTGATGAATGGGGTCGAAGGAGCCGCCGAAAAGCAGGATGCGTGGCACATCAAAGCCCCACGGACCGGTCGGCTAGCATGTTGCCATTGCCGCCGATCATAAGTTCAAGCTTCTGCGCCATTTCGCGAACTGCAGTCAGCCGCGGATTCAACTCCAGGGCCCGCTGGTAGCAAAGCAGCGCACTGCGCAGCTCTCCCTGTTGCATGGCCGCATGCCCGAGGCTCACCATGGCCGGGAAATGATCCGGGTTGAGTTCGACCGCGCGTTTTAACGCCAGCGCCGCGTCCGCCGGCCGATCCAACATAAACAGGGCGATGCCGCGCTGGTGATGCGCTTCAGCAAAGGCCGGTTCAGTCGCGAGGAGTGAATCCAGCGCCGCCAACGCCTCGTGGCACCGGTCAGTCCCGATCAGATCGATCGCCCGCGCCAAGTCCGCATTGCCGCGCGCAGAGCCGCCGCGCAGCCAGATGCGCCACAAGCTGTCCTCGGCCAGGTCGGCCAAATCCGTTTCCGGGTGATGAAGCAGGCCGCGCAGCAACGAGCCATGTGCGGCGACACCCTTCCAGCCCAGCGCGACGACCGCGGCCCGCTGCACCTCAGCCGGCGAGCCGCCGAGTACCTCGGCCAGCACGTCGGCCGGCGACTGCGCGCGCAGCAGGCGCTCCAAGATTGCCGGGTCCGCACCGTTCGCAGCCGCGTGAGCGGGCTCTCTTATCGGACCGCTGCCTGCTTGATCTGGCACAACGCTCTCCGCCAGCCGGCTGAAGGCGGTCTACAAGACAACCGCTCAGCAGATTACCTGGAAACGAGACTCTGGCTGCGGGCCAGTTCCGGCAACATGGAGTTGCATTCAATCCTAGGAACCGCGCACGGGGAGGTCAAACGTTTTTCAGGACGTGCAGCACATGCCCCGCGAGACGCGCAGGCCGAGCCGTCCGCCAGTACCCCCAGGGCGAACCCGCCGTCGCAGACGTGCTGTTCCGCCGACAGGCCCCCGGCTAAGCCAGCAGGCCTCCTTCCAGCACGTTTCGCAGCTTGTCCAATGCCTTGTTCTGTATCTGCCGGACCCGCTCTTTGGTTACGCCGATCATCTCGCCTACTTGCTCGAGTGTCTTGGCGCGGGCCGCTTGTACCTGGCCGCAGGCTTGGTCCAGGGCGAAACGGGCGCGGATAACCTGCTGCTCGACCTCGCTGAGCGAGGCCAGATTGCGAACGAGGATGGACTTCAGCTCGTCCAGGCAATCGCCTTCCGCGTCGGTGCGCTTCTTCTCGATGAAGTCGCTCTTCTCCAGCGAGGGGTCGAACTCGGTGGGGAAGTAGCCGCGATAGCGCGACGTCCGCATCGCCACCCGCGAAAAACTCTTGAGGATGGCGCGGCAGGCATAAGTGCTGAATTTGTAACCCCGCGCGCAATCAAACTTCTCGACGCTGCGCAACAGGGCCAGATTGCCCTCGCTGATCAGATCCGAAAAGTCCACGCCCGTGATCCGCGTCCGCTTGGCCATCGCCAGCACCAGCGGAATGTTCACGCGGATGATGTCTTCGCGAGTCTGCGCCGCCAGGTGCTCCCAGCGTAGCAGCTCGGCCAGCATCTCCGGTGGCAGTCGGCGCCCGGCACATTCGCGCACTATCTCTAGCACGCGGTAGCGACAGTAGTTCAGACGCAGGAAGATGTGTTGTTCCTGCTCGGCGGTCAGACACACGGCGCGGCCGGTGGCCAGCAGATCTGCTCCGCTGTCGTCGTTGGCAGCGCCGTCGGTGTTTGGAACCCGCTCGATGGGGGCCATTAGTGCTTCTTCGGTTCCCGGCTCCAGAAAGCACGGATCGAACACGCATTCCACGGGTTCCCGCAGGCGTCGCCGCACCAGCTTCGCGTCTGCCGGCGACAAACTATCCATAATAGCGGGCGCTGGCGGCTTCAGGTTAGGCTCCACCTTGCACAGACCCCGGACCATACTGCATTCCCTGGCAAAAACCACTGCGTTGCTCCCTTCTTCTCCTCCACCGCCTGTGGAACGAGCCAGCAGACGGCGAAGCGCGCGAGCACTTCGCACGAGCGACTACGCGCGTGCGCGCGACAACAAACTAATAACCAGAAGCCGTATTCCCGACCTTGGGGGAGCCTTCAGACACAGTCGGGCGCCGGCAACTATGGGGAGCCTTTGCACGAAAAGTATAACTTATGTTTCGCGCCGCTGCAAGGTAACGTTCATCGACCTGCAAGCCGGGGTCGATGCGCGGTGACGATGACTATGCGTAAAACGTGCTGAGTTCGCAAGTTACAATCGCGTCAAGGCTCGCGGCCGCGGGGGTCGTGGTGCGAAGGACAGTTAGATTATTCTTGCGTAAGGTAGATCCCATGTAATGGTCGGCGGCGAAGCCGCGCCTGTTTATCGGCTGCTCCCGGGGTGCGGCTCGTCTCATAACTTGCGCAATTCGAGCCTGAAAAGCCTTCCGCTGATCGGCCGTCCTCCGTCAGGGTCACCGCGCTCGACTGCGGAAACCTCTACTTGCATGCCGAACCGCCGGGCTACGTCCGGAAAGTCGTCAGCGGTCGAACGATTACGATCGCATATTAAGGCAAAGCCAGTAGGGCTAAGATGCCGTGAAACAAACTGCGCGACCGGCTCTGCGTTGCGGCACTCATATAGGACCTCCGCCGCAACAATGCGGTCGACTCGGAGCCTCGGGTAAGCTTCTCGCCAATCGATGAGAAGAGGCTCGATCGTTGTCACGCCATTTATTCGGGCGTTCTCCATCGTGAACGCAAGCGCATCCCCGTCATAATCCGAGGCGAACACCCGATAACCAAGACTTCCGAGAACGACGCTTACCGCGCCGAGGCCGCACCCGAGTTCGAGCACCTTCACCGGCGGCGCGCCCGGGCCAGGCGGCGCCCAGCTCGCCACAGCGTCCATCAGCAGCAGCGAGGCCGGCCAGAACTCCGCCCAGTATGGCATGTAGCCGTCGGCGGCGAAGCGCGCCTCGGCGTTGGGCGCATCGAGCAGGGCCTCCGGCGCACATGGTCCTATAAACGTGTACTGCCGATTCAACAGTTCAATGCGCCGCTGCCGCACGTCGTGCCCGCGAAACTTCCCTGACCATGTTTCCGTGAAAATCGCCATCAGTCCTGTATCATTACTGCCTGTCTCGTAGCCGGTCGCGTTCTTCCGCCCGGGCCGTGCCGGCAAGCTCGACCCGGCGGTGGCCATACAGGTTACACGGAGTGCACGGTGGCCCTCAAACCCGGGCGCACAAATGCTCGCCCGACGGCGCCTTATCGCCTCGAGCCCTTTGACCCGTCGCAGGCGGTCCTGGTCGCTTCCTGGGTATGCGACGCGCATGAGGCGTACTGGCTGGCACCAAAAACCGCCCCGCCGGTCACGGCCGACGACGTGCGCGCCTGGAGCCGGCCCGGTCACGAGCAGCTCCAACTGGTGCCGGCCCGCGGTCGCATCCCCATTGCCTACGGTGAGTTGAACGTACTGGACTCGCGGCGCGGTCTATACTGGCTAGGACATCTGCTGGTGGCCCCGCAGCGCCGGCGGTGCGGCGTGGGCGCGGCACTCACCAGCGCCTTACTTAACCGTGCCTTTTCGAACTACGCGGCCGCGGCCGTCACGCTCGTGGTATTTCCCGACAACGCCCCAGCCCGCGCCTGCTATTACCGGGCCGGCCTGCGCGAGGACGGTTGGGAGGTGCACTACTTGCCGCCTTACCAGCGGCGCGTGCGGCTGCTGCGCATGTCCATAAAGCGGCCGGTACCGGCCCCCGGCCCGAATTTCTAGTTATTGTAGGAAGGTGCTCGAGGCGGCCGGCCGCATGCCCGCCGCCGCGCCAACCCGTCTAGTTGTTCTAGAATATGGAGCCTAGCAGTTCTACAAAAACACGCCAGCGAGGTAGCCCACCGAATTGACCGCCGCGCCGCCGCCCGCCGCCCGTTCCACTTCCGCGCTGCTCGTGTGTTCCAATTCACGAAATTCCGCCGCCCCCACTTCGCCCATCGCGCCCAATAGCGCCGCCACCGCCCCCGCACCGCAGGCGCTGCGATTCTGCTCCGCCTCCGTCAGCACCTCCATCGCGCGTCCGACTGCTATCAGCTCGATCAGCCGGCGATCGTTGACTTCCTTGGCCCATTTCACGCCTGGCGCGCCCCGCCCGGCCGGCTCGATCCCGAAGGCGGGACCGTAGTGCGTCAAGTCGGTCGACGCCAGGTACGCAGCGCGCCGCCCGGATTCCTTGGCAGCGCGGGCGCAACCGCGTCCGATCTCCTCAGCGCGCCGGCCCGGCTTGACCATCAACGGCACGATACTTACCTCCGGCAGAACGTGTTGGATCATGGGCAGCAGGACTTCAATCGAGTGCTCGAACCGATGTGCTTCCGCGTCTTCCTGTACATGTTCGATGCGCCCGATTAGCCGGCCCAGCTCCCTGTCGACCTCCGCTGAACCCAGCGGCGTCTGCCACGTCCCTTCGCCGAACAGGCTGGCGTCAGCGTGCGTGAGGACATGAACCGCACCGAAGATAATCACCGTCTCCGGAGACTTGGCCGCGAGTGACACGATGCTGCGCATGGCCGTGCGGCCGCTGTAAATCCAACCTGCGTGCGGCGCTATGGCGCCTACCGCCGGGGCCGGCTCGACACCAGCCTGCATTTCATTCAACAGCGCAACACATTCGGGGGCGTCGCTGGGATAGAAACGCCCCGCGGCGATCGGTAGTCGGAGCGGCATTGTCCTACTCCAGTTTGCAGTGGCCGCCGATTTTATTCGCGATCAGGTCGAACTCATCCAAATTCCGGTACGTTATGACAACGCGTCCCGAGTTCTTTTTCCGTCCCGGACGGAGTTTAACCGGCAAGCCGAGCCCGCGCGCGAGCGCTTGCTCTACTTCTGCTATGTGGCGGTTCTGAAGGGGAACCCGCTCGGCAACCTTCGTGACCGTATTGGTTTGCGGTCTGGCCAGCACTTCGAGCTGCCGGACGGACAGGTTGCGGCGGATGCAGAGCATGGCCAGGGCCAGTTGGCGTTCGGGGTTTTCGATGGAGGCGATCGCTCTGGCGTGCCCCATGCTTAACTCGCCGGAGGCGAGCAGCTTGCGCACCGGCTCGGCCAAGTCCAAAAGGCGGAGGTAGTTCGAGATATTCGGCCGGCTCTCGCCCAGGCGGCTGGCCAGCTCTTCGACGGTGCACTTGAACGTATCGAGGTACTGCCGGTAAGCTGCGGCTCGTTCGAGCGGATTGAGGTCTTCGCGTTGGAGGTTTTCGATGAGCGCGATCTCAACGGAGTCGGCGTCACTCACGTCCCGGACGATGGCGGGCACCTGGGTCAAGCCGGCCAGTTTCGCGGCACGAAGCCGCCGTTCGCCCGCGACGAGCTCGTACCCGCCGTCCGGCATAGTCCGTACAATTACGGGCTGGAGAATTCCCTTGGTTCGGATGGAGTTGGCGAGCTGCGTAATGGCCGCGTCGTCGAAGTCTTTTCGAGGCTGTCGCGGGTTAGGTCGAATCGCCTCAATGGAGATTGTGGTGGCCGGTTCGCTGCCTCGTGCCACGGTCGGTTGGGCGACGGGCGCGCGCGGCGTGATTAAAGCACTCAATCCTTTACCGAGCCGAGCGGTAGGCTTGGACATGTTCACCTCCAATTATTGGGCAGGTTACGCTGCGCTCAGTTCATGTCAAGCCGGCGTTCGAGCGTTTCACGTGAAACGGAGCGATTAGGCGAGTTAAAGGTCGCGATATCTGATTGGCGAGCCGGCCCGGCGTAATGATTGACCTGATCGCCGACTTCTAGACCCCGGCTGGCTTCTCGCGTACGCTCACACCGTGCCAGAAACAGATGTTCCACAAACGGACACGAGCTTCGCTCTTCCGCGCCTCCTGCACGGGTTCAGCCGGCTGCCAGGCGTGATTAAAGCGCAGCACAGCGACTTCGTGGTCTACGAGGAGCCGCTCTACACCCCCAGCGGTGAGGGTACACACACTTACTTCCTTATTGAAAAGAGCGGCATAAGCACCCTCCAGGCCGTGAGTGTCATGGCCACCGCCCTGAATGTCGGCCGGCGCGACATCGGCTTCGCTGGAATGAAAGACGCCCACGCCGTGGCCCGGCAGTGGCTCTCGGTCGAACACGTAGCCCCAAAAATTATTGAGGGTCTCGAATTGCCGCGCATCCGAGTGCTGGAGGTGACGCGACACACAAACAAGCTTCGCCTCGGCCACCTGCGCGCCAATCGCTTCGTCGTCAAAGTGCGCCAGACAGATCCGCAGCGGCTCTCGGATGCCCAGGCAGCTCTGGCCGAGCTGGAGCGCCGCGGTGTGCCGAACTACTTCGGCCCGCAACGGTTCGGGACTCGTGGGACGACGTGGGAAATTGGGCAGGCAATCGTACAGAACCAACCGGACAGGGCCTTGGACGTCCTGCTTGGACGCCCAACCCCTGCCGACCACGGAGCCATCCGGCGCGCGCGGAAGCTTTACGATCTCGGCAAGTATGCTGATGCCGTCCGGCAGTGGCCGGGCGTGTTCGCCGACGAGCGCCGCGCGCTACGCGTCTTGGCCCGTACGGGTAATCGGCGCCGGGCCTGGGGTGCGGTCGGCAGGCGCACGAAGCTCTTTTATCTCTCCGCGTACCAGTCCTACCTGTTCAACCAAGTAGTGGCCCAGCGGCTCCCACATGGCCTCGACCGCCTCTGGGTCGGCGACCTGGCTTGGATCCATGCCAAGGGCGCCGTCTTCCAGGTTTTGGACCCCGTCGTTGAACAGCCGCGGGCCGACGCCTTCGAAATCAGCCCCACCGGCCCGCTCTTCGGAAACCGCATGTCCAGTCCGTCGGGCCAACCCGCAGAAATGGAAGCCCACGTACTAGCCGCGCAGGGATTGCCACCGGCAGCGTTCAGCACGGGGCCGGGCCGCAGCCAGGGCGGTCGACGGCCGCTGCGCTTCCGCCCCGAAATGAGCAATATTCAGCTTGGCGCGGATGACGGCGGCCCCTATCTTGAGTTACGTTTCACACTGCCGCCGGGCTGTTACGCTACGTGCCTGCTGCGCGAACTTTTCTCGCAGGCCGAGCGCGCCCCGTCGGCAGACGAGTTGGACGGAACTGAGGAGCAAGCCGGCTGAGCGGGTGCTGGGCGGGCGGCTGCGCAGACGGATTTCACCATGTCAGATGAGCCTCTTGATTGGAGCGCGCTGCTGCAAGCGGTGCGTACCGATTACCCCACGCTATACCGTGCATGGTTCGAATCGCTTGAACCAGGGCGGCTGATCGGCGGGGAGCTCCGAGTGAGCGTAGCGGATCCGGCGTGGTTGCATTACCTGCGAGAGCACTGTGCTCAGGTGTTTTCGCACACCGCCATGGAGCTGACCGGGCACCTTGTTTCTGTTCGCTTTGAGAGCGGCGAGGAGAGCGTCCTGGATGACCCGGTGCGCCAGCAGCGCCAGTTACGGCGGCTGCCGCTGAACCCGGATTACACGTTCGCGGAGTTCGTAGTCGGTCCGTCCAATCGCCTCGCGCATGCCGCCGGGCTGGCGGTTTGCAGCCAGCCCGGCGTCTTGTACAACCCGCTGTTCATTCACGGTGCGTCCGGTTTGGGCAAATCGCACCTTTTGCAGGCGATATGTGCTGAGCTGCTTCGCTCGTCGCCGGATGCGAACGTGATTTACGTGGCGTGCGATACGTTCGTGAGCGAGTACGTCAGCGCCATCGAAGCGGGCGACCTGCATACATTCCGGAACAGCGTTCGCCAGGCGGACGCCCTACTCATAGACGACGTTCAGTTTCTCGCGAATCGCGAGTCCAGCCAGGAGGAGCTGTTCCACACCTTTAACGCCCTGTATCAAGAACGACGCCAAATCGTTCTCTCGGCTGACTCCCCGCCGTCAGATATACCTAACCTCGAAGACCGCCTCGTTAGCCGCTTCAACTGGGGCCTCGTCGCCCAGATCGATCCACCCACGCGCGAAACCCGGCAGGCAATCCTCCAGAAAAAGGCCCGGCTACGCGGCTACGAAATACCCGCGGACGTCATCGACTACGTGGCCGAGCACGTCGATTCCAACATCCGAACGCTGGAAGGAACGCTGACCAAGCTCATCACCCAGCACAAGCACTGCGACAAGCCGCTAACGCTGGCAACCGCCAAAGAAGTCCTACCACCGCCGGCCCCGGTAACGAAGCCCCTGCAGGTAAGCGACATCCTGCAAGTCGTGTCCCAACACTTCGGCATACGCTTGCAGGACCTTCTCGGCCGCCGCCGCACGCGTTCGGTCAGCTACCCGCGAAACATCGCCATTTACCTGGCGCGAAAAATGACGATGCTCAGCCTCGAGGAAATCGGCATGCACTTTGACGGCCGCGACCACTCGACTGTGTTACACGCGGAACGAGCCATCCAGCAGGAAAGCGAACGCGACAGCGCCACACAGGAAACCTTGGCGATTCTGACCAAACAGCTCCTCTCACGCACCTAAGTGACGCAGAAACCAACTCCGGATTAACAGCGTGAAATCCCGACCTGCCATGGATAAAATCAGTTCGGGACAGGACTTACGGCGATTCACGTTGCATGATAACAGGATTGACAGCTCATACGGTTACGACTACGAAGCTCTCGCTGAGAAGGTAATTAACGTATCCGGTGCGAACATCAATTTCCTGATGTTCAGCGCTTTCACTGACTCCGGCCAAACGCTGGCGGCCCTGCGGCAAAAACCGTAAAATATTGGGGTAGCCGCCCGAGCGGGTGACCAGATCTTGTAGCGGCCCACCCGTGCAAGCCGGCGTTCGCTGCGGAGGCCTTGATACCGTTTCGGCAGGTTTAAACCATGAAAACGACGCTCCAGCGACAGGAATTCCTAGACGCTTTGACCGCGGTGAGCTCGCTAACCAGCGGACGTTCGCCCAAGCCTATATTGGCATGCACCAAACTGAGCGCTACGGCCGACGGCATGGAACTGGCTGCAACGGACGGCGAGGCCGCTTTGCGCCTTGGGATTTCAGCCCTGGAGGTCGACACTCCTGGCGAGGTGGTCGTAAACGCCGAACGCCTGCTAAGCATCGTTCGCGAGCTCGCCGACGTGGAGATCACGCTCCAGACCGACGAGCGCCAATGCATCATCCGTGGTCAGGGCAGCGAGTTCAAAATCTACATGCAAAACCTGGCCGACTTCCCACCGGTGGCGGGCTTTGACAACGAACCGGATGTCGTGCTGGACGGGCGGGAGCTGCGGCGCATGATCGGCTTGACGCTCTACGCGGCGGCGCGCGAAACCAGCCGGTACGCTATCAATGGTGTGTTGTGGGACAAGCAGGCCAAGCGGCTGTACATGGTTGCCACGGACGGTAGGCGGCTGGCCCGGGCAGGTGGGAATGTTCGCAAGTCGGATAGCGCGGCGTTCAGCGTAATCGTCCCGACTAAGGCGCTGAGCGTCTTTGAGCGTGTTTTCACTCCGCCAAAGACGGATGATGAGTGGCTGGTCGACGTCAAGGTGACGCCTAATCAACTGATTCTCCACTCTCTTAACAGCGTGCTTTCCACTGCCCTGGTAGAAGGTCGTTTTCCAAAGTACGAGGACGTCATTCCGCAGGAAGGCAATCGGCAGGCGGTGGTGGACCGGGCGGAGTTCTACGGAGCCGTTAAGCGGGCGGCGCTGCTCACGACCGAGGACTCGCGGGCGGTGCGGCTGGCCTTCAGTCGCGAGCAACTGGTGATCTCATCGCAATCGCCCGAACAGGGTGAGGCGCGCATCGAGGTACCGATCGAATTCAAGGGTGAGGACATCGCGATCGGGTTCAACCCCGCTTTCTTAAGCGACGCGCTTAAGGTCCTGCCGTTTGAGCAGGTACACATAGAGATGCAGGAGCCCTTCCGGCCGGGCGTAATCACAGGTGGCGATAAGAACGAGTTCCTATACGTGGTCATGCCGGTTTCGCTAGCGTGATGACGCGCAGGCCAACTTACGAGATTGGGCAGCGCCAGTTCGAACGGGCCGTTGCGAACCGGCGCCAGTACAAGGTGCAGCCACTGGGTGCGGCGCTAGCCGAGTTCTTTGCGGGGCCGGCTGCGGAACCGTGCGAAGAGGCGCTGGTGCACGAGGCCTGGCGCGAGGCGGTCCCGGAGAGCGTGCGGCATTCGACGCGGGTAGAGACCTTCACCGGCGGGGTCTTGTGCGTCAAGGTCGATGACCCAGTGACGCGCTTTTCACTGCTGGGACAGCGGCGAAAGCTACAGCAGCGGCTGCGGCGCACACTGCCACGTTTGCGAGCCATAAGGATTGTCTTGGACGAGAATGGGTCTGGAAAACAATAACCTGGCTGAGGGCCCAAGCGTGCAGCTCACACAGGCGGCGCCGGCGTATGACGAGAGTCTGGTCCAGGTGCTGGAGGGCACCGAGCATGTCCGCAAGCGGCCGAGCATGTACATCGGCGATACCGGCCTGCGCGGCCTGCACCACCTGGTCTATGAAGTAGTCGACAACTCAATCGACGAGGCCATGGCTGGGGCGTGCCGCAACATCAGCGTGGTAATCAAGGCGGACGGCACCGTCAGCATCGAGGATGACGGGCGCGGCATCCCGGTCGGCATGAAGGAAGAATACAACATGTCAGCCGTCGAGCTGTGCCTGACCAAACTGGGCGGCGGCGCGAAGTTCGACCGCAACGCCTACAAGGTTTCCGGCGGGCTGCACGGCGTGGGCGTGAGCGTGGTCAATGCGCTGTCGGAAAGAATGGAAGTGCAGGTACAGCGCGACGGGCATGTCTGGGTCATCGGGTTCGAACGCGGCCAAACCACGCGCCCCCTCGAGGCGATTAGCCGCAGTAACCGCAGCGGCACGCGCGTGGACTTCAAGCCGGATCGCGAGATTTTCCGCGAGACCGACTTCCATTACGACATTCTCGAAAAGCGGTTGCGGGAACTGGCGTATCTCAATTCCGGGCTGCGCATCAGGCTGACGGACGAGCGCAGTGACAAGCAGGCGGAGTTCTTCTTCGAGCACGGGATCCGCCAGTTCGTGGAGCACCTTAACGAAGGCAAGCAGGCCCAGCACCCGGCCGTGTACTTCCACCGCGAGGACCCGGAGCAGCGGCTGATTTGCGAGATCGCGTTCCAGTACACCGACGGCTATAACGAGAACATCCTCTCGTTCGCCAACAACATCAACACGGTCGAGGGCGGAACGCACCTGTCGGGTTTCCGCAGCGCCTTGACCCGTACCTTGAATAACTATGCTCGCAAGGAAAACCTGCTCAAGCCGCACCACCCGACGCCCACGGGCGACGATACGCGCGAAGGCCTGACCGCCGTGATTGCGGTTAAAGTGCCCGAGCCGCAGTTTGAGGGGCAAACGAAGACCAAGCTCGGCAACGGCGAGGTCGGCACGTTCGTCGAGACGGTCGTGGGCGAGATGCTGGGCATGTACCTGGAGGAGCACCCGGCCGACGCCAAGCGCATCGTCACCAAGGCGGTGCAGGCCGCCTTGGCCCGCGAGGCAGCTCGCAAGGCCCGCGAGACGGCCCGTAAATCAGCCATGTCCGGCGGCGGTTTCTCACGCAAACTCGTGGATTGCTCCAGCCGCGACGTGGATTCCACCGAGCTGTACATCGTGGAAGGGGATTCGGCGGCCGGTTCGGCCAAAGGCTACCGCGACGCGAAGACACAGGCCATTCTGCCCATCCGCGGCAAGATTCTGAACGTGGAAAAGGCCCGTTTGCACAAGGTGCTCAGTCACGAGGAAATTCTGGAGATCATTCGCGCCCTCGGAACGGGTATCGGAGCAGAGGAGTTCGACGCCTCCAAGTTGCGCTACGGGCGCATCATTCTGATGACCGACGCCGACGTGGACGGCTCGCACATCCGCACGCTGCTGTTGACGTTCTTTTTCCGGCACCTGCGGCCACTGATCGACAAGGGCGTGGTGTACATCGCGCAGCCGCCCCTCTTTCAAATCTCCAAGGGCAAGAAAGCCGAGTACGTGCTCGATGACGGCGAGCTCAATGCGCTGCTGACCCGCGTGGGGCGCGCCGGCGCAGCCCTGGAAATCCGCCGCCCGCAGCAGGAAGTCCGCACGCTGCCGCCCGAGCGGCTGGGTGAGCTGCTGCGCGTGGTGGAGGAAATCGAAGCCCAGGCGCGCATCCTGGCGCGGCGCGGGATCAGTCTGGGGCAATTCATGCAGCGCCTCAGCGCGAGCGGCGCCTTGCCGCGGATCCGCGCCCACGCCGACGGCCTGGAGGGCTATTTCTATGCCGAGGAAGAGTTCGAAGCTTACCGCCGCGAGCACCTGGCCCGCGGCCTCTCGGTCGTCAAGAACGAGCTGACCGAGGTGCCCGCTCTGCAAGCGAGCCTGGCGCGCCTGGCCGACTTCGGCTGCGACGCGCGCGATCTCTTCCTCCGCCGCGAAGAGCAGATCACCGGCGAGCTGAGCCCGGCCATCTTCGTGCTGGTTCCGCCCACCGGCCCGCCGGTCGAGCTGAACAACCTGCTGGAGCTGCCGGCCGCCGTGCGCTCGGTCGGGGCGCGCGGCCGCGAGATCAAGCGCTTCAAGGGCCTGGGCGAGATGAACAAGGAAGAGCTCTGGGAAACCACGATGAATCCGGCCAATCGCGTCATGCGGCGCGTGATCGTGGGCGAAACGGCGGATGATCCCGAGCAGTCCGAGCTGGATGCGGCCGAAGCTGACCGCGTGTTCAGCATTCTGATGGGCGAGAACGTGGAGGATCGCAAGAAGTTCATCGAGGACAATGCGATTCGCGTAAAGAATCTGGATATTTGAGTACAGGCCAAATCTCCGGAGTGTCACGTCAGGCCGCGAAACGGTCAGCGTCGGGCGGGGCGTCCGGCGAAACATCCAAACCAGGAGCCCACGTTGGACGCGGGTGAAATTGTCTTGACGGCTCGCAGATTTGTCGTTCGCCGGCGGCAGAGGCCGGCACGCGACGGCAAGCTGCACACGTACGAGATCGTGGAGCATCCGGGCGCGGCCGTGATTCTGCCGCTTCTCGACGACGGCCGCGTGGTGCTGATCTCGAACTATCGGATCGCCCTGGATCGCGAGCTGCTGGAGCTGCCGGCGGGCACGCTGGATCCGCCCGAATCGCCGCTGGAGTGTGCCCGCCGCGAGTTGGCCGAAGAAACAGGTTATCAGGCGGGCAGCTTAACGCCGCTGGTTGCGTTTTATTCCACGCCCGGTATTTGCACCGAGCAAATGCACGTTTTTGTGGCCCGCGACCTTCGCCCCGGTCCGCAGGCTCTGGGAGCGGGAGAGGAGATCCGGCTGGAGCCGATGGATTATGCGGAGGCTCTGCGGGCGGTGGGCGACGGCCGTATTGTCGATGCCAAGACCATAGTGGCCCTGCTCTACTATCATCAGTACCACGGCACGCCGACCCGGTAGGGCAGCGCCGCGGCGCCCCGCCAACGCTGGGCAAGGACTGGATGAATGAATTTTCTCGGCGGTTCTATTCGCATCGGGCAGCTCTTCGGCATCAATCTGCGCGTCCATGTGCTGTTCCTAATCTGGATCGGGTACATCCTGCTGACCGCTCCGGCCGAGGCGCGGCTTTCCGAGGGGCTATTCTGGGGCATGCTGTTCGGCATCGTGCTGCTCCACGAGCTGGGACACTGCTTTGGCGCGCGAATGATGGGCGGAGAGGCGAACGACATCATGATGTGGCCGCTGGGCGGATTGGCCTACGCGGCCGCGCCCATGCGGCCATGGCCGCAGTTTGTCACGGTTGCGGCGGGTCCGGCGGTGAACGTGCTGCTGTGTCTGATCAGCGGGACGATTCTCGCCACGGCGGGCGGGACGGTGGAGTTTTCAATCAACCCGTTCAGCGCGGTACGAATCAGCCACCTCGCCCCGGTGTGGGTCGAAGTGCTGGCGGTGTTCTATCATGTGAACTACTTCCTGCTGGCGTTCAACCTGCTGCCGATTTATCCGCTCGATGGTGGGCAGATCCTGCATTCGATCGTCTGGCCGTTTGTGGGCCTGCAGCGCGCAACCATAATCGCGTGCTACATCGGGCTGGCGGGGGCGATATACCTGGGCGTGCGCGGCTTGCAGGGCGGCGGCATGCTGCTCTTCATCGCAATCTTTGGTGGGCTCACCTGCTGGCAACGCTTGCGTATGGCACAGGCCGGCATGCTGGTTGAAGACGACCGGTTTACGGTCTACGAGCCGGCGGACCGGCCCGGCTTCTTCAAACGGCTCTTTGGCCGGCGTTCGGGGGGAAGGCGTTCACACTCGCCCATCGAATATCCCGAGGGACGGCCGTCGCCGAATCCAAATCCTGGCGCCTGGGACGCCAAGATGAGCGAGCAGCAGCGGCGCGAAGCGGAGATCGACCGCATTTTGAAGAAGGTTTCCGAGCAGGGGGTTCAAAGCCTGAGCTACGTCGAACGGCAGGCGCTGGAGCAGGCAACGCGCGAACGCCAGGAGCGCGAGCGCGAGTTCCAGCGGGAGACGAGGCTGTAGCCCGGAAACGCGGCTGCTTTGAAGCGCGGCTGCTTCGAAGTCGGCTCTCAAGTCGATTTCTGCGCTTCCGGGACGCGGTCCGGACCGGGGTAGTGCAACTGCAGGGCCAGGCGGCGGGCTGAGGCGTAATGCTGTTCCAGCCTGCTCCAGTCGAAGTCCTCGGCATGGCTTTCCGCACGGTTGCGCAGGGCGATCCGCTCGCGGCGCGACATGCGCGTCAGGCTGTGCATCCAACCCGCCACTTGCGCCACCGTCGCCGCGAAACTCACGTCGCGCCGGCGGGCCACGAATATCCCCTCCGCGTCGTGGTCGGGAAAGTTCTCCATGACGTACTGCCCGAAGCCGCTCAAGTCGCTGGTAATGGCCGGGATGCCGCGTACGACGCACTCCAGCGGCGTGTAGCCCCACGGCTCGTAGTACGACGGAAACACGCCCAAATGACAGCCGCGCACAAACTGGTCGTAATCCATCGCCAGCAGCGGACTGGTGCTGCTCATGAACTCGGGATGGAAGATTACCTTGACGCGATCTTCCGGCCGGTTCCAGAGGCGCGCGCTGCGCAGGTGTTGCAGAACCAAGTCGTGCGCGTCATCCACCAGGTCGTGCGTGACGATGGTGGGCAGCGTCTGCCGCTGCATCGCATACATCATCCGCTTGAGGTGTACCAGCGCGTATTCGTCCAGCAGGTCGCCGATGCCCGGCAAGCGGCCGGTCGCGACCTTGCGGAACAGCCGGCGCCCCATGGTCTGCTCGATGTCCTGGCAGGTGTCGCGCAGCTCGTGAAACATCGCCTGGCGATTGAGCGTTTCCACATTGAGCGCCCGGTAGGCCGCGCGCGTGATGATGAACGCCACCACGGTTACCGGAGAATTCTCGGCCTGCATGCGGCGATTGAGCTCGCCCAACGCGTCGATGAAGACGTCCAGTCCCTTGTTGCGGTATTCGTACCGGCCGGAACTGAACATGTAGAGCGTGTTGTCGAGGTCGAAATGGTAGCTGGGGAAGAAATGCCCCATGACGAATTGGTGGATTACCTCCTTGTTCTGCCGGTGCAGCACTTGGAATTCGTGCGGGGCCGCGAAGCGCTCCACGTTCAGGCCGTTCGGCAGGAGCACGTCGGCCCGGCGGCCAAGGAAATGCTCCGCCTCCTGAGCCGTGATCGACGACACGGTGGTGAACACGTCCGCCGATTGAGCGGCTGAGCCTTCGAGTGCGTGGCGGTGCTCGAAGCCGTGGGCCCGGGCCACGGCGCCCGCGTTGATGTTCGCCAGGTTGCCGTATAGGTCCGCATTGGCGGAGGCCAAGGCGCGCCCGACGAGCGTCGCGTGCGTGGTGAAGACCGTCGCCAGCGGGACCGCGCGGCGGCGCAGCAGTGGCAGGGCGGCGGCCGCTTGCCATTCGTGAAAGTGTGCCAGCACCGGGCGCCGGCCGGCACGACGCACGACGGCTGCGAGGAAATCTACCAGCGCGACGCCGAAACAGAGCGTGTCGTCATACTCGAAGTCGCCGTCGGGAGACGAAATGCCGACATCCTTCCACAGCGAGTACTTAATCTCTCCCAAGCGCTGCTTCAAAGCCGACGCACCAAGGAGCAGGGCATAGGGCCGTCCGGTGACCAGCCAGCGGCCGAAGTGAGCCCCCACGCCGGATTGCTCCAGGTCGGCAATAGCGCCGCGGACGACCTCCGGCGGCGGCTGCTCCTCCAGCTCGACCCGCGCAGAGGCCTCGCGATAAGGTCCGACCAGGAAATATGCATCTCCCCAGCGCCGCACCGTGGCCGGGGCCTTGCTGCGGAGAACAGTATATATCCCGCCCACCTGGGCACAGACCTCCCAAGACACTTCAAACAGCAACGCCGCTTCAGAGGGAGATTCAAGTCCGATCGGCGGCTGCTCGGGTGCGACCTGCGGCACAGGCGCCTCGCTTGCGAAGGAACCTTTTGCATCAGCGACGGAAACCATTTCGACTCAGTCAACTAATAGTATGCCGCGGCCGCTCGACGAGCAGAGCCTTAGTGCGGGTCACAAGTTGGTGTGCCTGCCGGATTGGATCTGGCACACGGTACTTCGATGTTGCGGTCAACGTCAGCCGACAGGCGGATTCGCAGTCGCACAAATGGCCGGGACTGACGTAAACAGGCTTCACGCCGCTTTGTGTGCGGAGCACGGCGCCCACTTGCTCCCCTTTGTGCACCAGGGGAACCGCACTGCCGCGCCGCCGACCCAGCGTGCCGTGTTCGCCGCACAGCAGCGATTTGGCGCAGCCGACGGTGGGCACGTTCAGCCACAGACCAAGCATGCAGGCTAAACCCATCCTGCGCGGATGCGCGAGACCATGAGCATCAGCGAACACGACCTCCGGCGTCATCCGAAGTTTGCGAAACGCCGCCAGCAACGCCGGCAGTTCACGAAAGGTGAGCAGGCCGGGAATGTAAGGAAAGCGGCAAGCGACGCGGGCCGTCGACTGCTCCACGACCGTTTGTGTCAGGCGGTCCCACACCACGACCCCACCCAGGGCACTCGCACCGTTATCACAGAAAGCCGCGTCCGCTCCGGCCATCAGGCGCGTCCGGCCGGTCACCGGCTGCAGCACGACGCGCATCGCCAGGCGGTGCTGGAGCTGCACGCCGGCGGTGGCGGTTCGGGGCCATGCGTGGAGCCGGGCGAGCTTCATCATTTTGATTCTACGGTTGCAGAATTTTCAGGGCATGGCCGATTGGCCCGTATAGCGACGACGGCAACGACTCGCCCGTGGACGAGCAAGTGGGCGAGGTTTTGAGGCTCGGATTCGGCCCCAACGACTGTATAATGTACTTTACGGCCAGCAGAGCTTAGCGCATGGACGAAGTTTTCATGGTACCCAGCCAGGTGCCGGTCTTTCCACATCCGGAGTTGGTGCTGTTTCCGCGCGCCGTTCTGCCGCTGCATATGTACGAGCCGCGCTATCGGCAGATGATCGCCGATGTGCTGGAGAGCGACCGCTTCATAGCGACGGCGCTGCTGAAACCGGGGTGGGAGCCGCATTACCACACGCTGCACGCGCCGATTCACGGGGTTGTGAGCATCGGGCATATCGTGGCGGCCGAGAGGACGGAGGACGGCGATTACAACGTGCTCCTGCGGGGGCTAGTGCGGGCGCGCGTCCTGGAGGAGATCGAGCATGAACCCTATCGCGTGGCACGTGTGCGGCCCCTGAAGGATGTGCAAGAAGTGCCACGGGCGGCGCTGGAGAAATCGCGGCACACGCTGCGCGAGACGATTGAAGCGGAGCCCATCGGGGACGACGAGGTACGCGCGTACTGGCTGAAGCTGTTGGAGACGCAACTCGGGTTGGGCGACGTGGCCGACCTGATCGCCAGCGCGCTTCCGGTGGACGCGGAGCTACGGCAATGTTTGCTGGCGGAGCTTAACCCAGTGGCGCGGACCAGCCTGCTGGGCGACCATATCCGCACGATGGCCTCGGTGATGCGCGTGCGGCGCACGCAGAACCCTGAGGCGGGCTGGAAGATGAATTGAGTTAGCTGTCAGCTATCAGCTTTCAGGCTGTCAGCCAGAGGCGCTTGCCTGTCCACACGCTGCATTGCTACGGGAGCGCGGTGACCTCTTGGTCCTTGCGGGCCAGCGGGCTCGGGAGGATCGGGGGTTTGTCGTAGTCGCGATCCACTTTTGCCAGGTCGAGTTCCTCGAACAGCAGCGCGGGGACGGCGTATGTCTGGCCTTCACTGGCGGGCGTGTTGTACACATAGGGCGTATCGCCTGCCGCCAGTATGCGCTTGAACGCCTTGAGATCGATGCGGGCAATCTCGGCCCCGCGCACGAGTTCCTCGCGGCCGTCGGGGTACACCTTGTACATGACCAGCGGACTGAAGCCCTCGCCGCCGAAACGGCCGGCGCTATCTCCGACGCCGCCCAGACTGGCGATGCGCAGGGCGTACTCGAGTCCTTCGTCCGCGGCCGCCTCCAGCAGCTCCTGGCGCAGCGTTGCCGCGTCGAGACCCTCGTCGGCCGTAACCACCAGGCAGCCGACGGCCGCGCGCGGCTGGCCCATGAAGCCGCGTCCGTGGCCGTTGGATTGGGTGAATTCGCGGGAAGGATTACGTGACATCAGCAAGGCCCGCAGCCGGCCGTTTTCAACTAACGTCACGGGCTGCGCCGGCACGCCCTGGTCGTCGTACTCGTAGTGGCCGAGCACCGGAACGCCTTCGATCTCCTCGAGCGTCGGGTCATCCACGACGTTCATGAAGCGCGGCAATATGCGGCGGTTGAGCTTATTGGCGAAATCGTCCGGGCCCGCGCGGCTGCCGACCGCGCGCTGTCCACCGGCGAACGAATAGCCGAATTGCCGGGCGAAGATTCGGGCCGCCGCCTCGGCTTCGAACAGCACCGGGCCGGAATACGAGGTCAGCACCGGCGCGTTCTTCAGTGCCAGCAACCGGGCGGCCACGTCATGGCAGCGCTGGATGACCTGTTCGGGCGAAGGCAAGTCATCGGGCGTGTTCCCAAAGATCAGGAATGAATCGGACAGTTTCATGCCGTCGTCGGCCTGGACCGTGGCGCTGACCGACAGCACGCAGCGCAATCCGGCGAAACGCAGCCGCGTGCCTTCGGTATTCACCAGGTAACGATTGCCGCTGCCGGCGCTGAGGGTGACGTTGGAATTCTGGATTTCAGGATAGTCGCAGAAGACAGCGGAGACGACTGTGGCGATGGCCTCCATCGCGGCCAAATCGAGCTCTACCGGCGCCCGCTCGTCGAAGTTGACGACCGGCTGCTCACGCGAAAAGTCGGGCGGCTTGTCCTCGATGAGCTTGCTTTCCATGATGGCCTTCTTCTGGACCAAGGCCTCGACCACGGCTTTGTAGTCGCGGTCGGTGGCCCACCAGATGGCCTGGCGAATGGCGTGGTAGTCGTCTTGGATCGGCATGGCGGCACCGCTGCTGCTGCCCGCCCTCCCGAAAAAACTGTAGCCGCCGCTGCGGAAATTTGTGTTGTCCAACTCGTACGAACCCACGCGCACGTCGGTCCTCAGCGAACGGTTGCGATACTCGTTGCGCGAAGTGACCGCGCCCAGCGTGGCGGATACCGAAGCGCGACTCGCGTCGGCCAGTGCATACTCGATGAAGTACGGCCGCTCGAGCCCTTCGAGGGCCAAGCCGGAATGATCGCGCTGCAGTTCATCCACCAGTGCCCGCAGCACGACATCGGCGCGCAGTTCCTTATCGAGGTTCATTTCGGCTTGCGCCGGCACTGAAACGCGAATCACCAGCGCCAGCCCGAGCACAACCAGGGATCTCATGGGTTGCTTGCTAATAAGGAGTGTTTTCATCGGTCCTTTCCGGAGAGCTTTAGTTCTGGGCGGCGCCGAGTGCACCTTTTTCCTCGGCGATGGGAGCTTGGAGAATGGGCGGGCGGTCCTGGGCCTTCTGTTTCTTCTCGACCTCTATCTGCTCGACCAGGATGCTGGGTGAGATGGCGGAAACCGGCACGGAGCCGGACTCCGCGCCGCAATAGCCGTTAAACACCGCCGGATCGTCGGCGGTGCAGAGTATCTTTGAGAAACAGGTCAGCGGCGTTCCGACGATATCGACGCCGCGCACGAGTTCATCGGGGCGTCCGTCGGTGTACACGCGGTAGACGAGTATGGGCACCACCTTGAAAGCTTGCGGCATGTAGCGCTCGGTGATCGTGTAGCCGCCGGAAATATCAGTGAACAGCAGGCCGTATTCTTTTCCTTGCCGTTTGCACTCGCTGATGAGCATCTGACGCAGCTCGTCAAACGGGACCTGGTGCTGCGATTCGATGATCAGATTTCCCATGCGCGCCACGACGGTGGCACCCGACTCGCGCCGCCCGTGCCCGTTGGATTGCGTGAAGCCGCGCGTGGGGCTGCGCGAGAGCAGAAAGGACTTAAGTACGCCGTTAGTGACCAGCTTCACTCGTTGAGCCGGCACGCACTCGTCGTCGAACTCGTAAAAGCCGTTAAGGTCCACGCCTTTGAACCGGCGGAGCGTGGCATCATCCAGGACACTTAGGAACTCCGGCAGGACGGGCTCCCCGATTTTTTTTGCGAAAGTTTGCCCTTCCTCGACGTCCTTCTGGCGATGCCCTTCGAGGCGATGGCCGAAAATTTCATGAAAGAAGACGCCGCTGGCGCGGTTTAGCAGAATCGCGGGTCCGGTGTATGGCTCGACCAGCGGGGCCTCGCGCAGGGCGAGAATTTCAGCAATCACTCGGTCAACCGCTTTCATCACCTCATCGTCGTCCGGCAGGCCTTCCAGAGTTGCGGAGTCGAATGCTCTGTATTGCCAGAGCTCCATGCCATCTTCGGCGATCGTGCCGGCCTGGATGCCGATGCGCCACGCCGTCCGCCCGAATTGCAGGCGGCTGCCTTCAGAATTGACATGCAGATTGTTGGTCGCGCCGCCGGAGATTGAGACTGAAGAACTATAGATTAGCGGAAAATCGCGGAAGCGCTGTGACAGGCGCTGCGCCCGAGCCGCCAGCGCCTCCCGATCCGCAGTATGCGACACCCACGGTCCGATGTGCGTGCTGGGCGCTTCCCGCGAGAAGTCGTCGGCCGGATCTTCCTCTTCCACTTTCACCTTGAGGTTGGCTTTGACTTGCGCCAGGCGCTTCACGGCGGCTTTGAACTTGTTGTCCGTGGCTAGCCAAATGGCGTGGCGTGTCGCCAGCGAATCGCCGTTGAGCGGGAGCGATGTCGCGCTGTGGCCGTAATCAAATCCGGCTTCGGAGCCCCGGATTTGGCGCGTGTTGTCGAGGGCGTAGTCGCCGCATCGGACGTCGACGTCCAGCGAGCGCGAGTGGTTAGCGTAATCTGCCGTGAGCGCTCCCAGACTGGCTGAGACGAACATCTCCTGCTTATCGTAAACGGAATATTGCAGGAAATACGGCTTGGTGCCGTCTGGACCGACCAGGTTCTCCAGCGAAAGCTGAAGCTCCTCCTGCATACACGAAAGCAAAGGATGCTCATCGGCACACAGGGCAGCAGAAGCCGTTAGTAGCACGATCGCAACGGCTGCCGGCCAGAGGCGTGCGCGGCGGCGGTTTGGTGTCATGTGCGGGCCCTCTTTGGTCGCTTTTCGGCTCGGCAGGGCGTTAGGCATTTTACCCGGCCTTACGAATCTGAAAACCCGGTGCCGTTTCGACCTTTAAAGACATTTGAGACCACATTCAGGCGGTGTTCACCGGCCTGAGGTTCAAAATCGGTAGCGACCGAGGAGGCCCGAAGCGTTTTGGGGCCTGTCGCGTGTGAATTTCAAAAGGGTGGTCGAGATGCCTACACAAGCTGGAGAAATAGCCAGGAAGACGGCCGACTTGATCTGCTCAAAATGCGGCGGCCAAATGCATGTGACTCAGGGGGTCAAAGTGCCGAAGTGTACATGCGGGAACGATACCTTTGTGGAGCGTCGGCAGGAGCCGAGCACAGCAGCGAGCGAAAAGAGACGCTGATCGACGCTATCACATATTCGGACCCACGCCGCAAGACGCTTACGAGGGCGGCCAGGCCTGGTGCACCGGCTGCCGGCGGTGCCCCGGGCCCCTATGGTTTGAATCCGCCGATTATTTTGCGTAGAATTTGACGAAAATTGCGGCGGAAGCTGTCGGCGAGCAGACGCATAATCATAGAGAAGACCGTGCCCGACGCCCCCGAAGACAGTCAGATTCTCAAAACGGTCGTCGAGCGTCAGTTGGTGACGCCGCACGAAGTTCGTACGGCCGTTGACTACCACAAGAAAATCCTCGCCGGGGGCCGTCGCAGGCCGATGAGCGAAGTCCTCGTCGACCTCGGTTTCTTGACTCGGACCCAGCTCAACCGGTTGCAGGGGGTCAATGATGACTCGGGTGGCCAGCCGGCGCAGCAGATTCCTGGGTACCAGCTGCTGAACAAGTGCGGGGCCGGGGCGATGGCCGTGGTTTATCGGGCCAAGCAGGTCAGCCTCGACCGCATCGTCGCGGTGAAGGTCTTGCCCCGCCGTTTGAGCAAGAATGCGGAGTTCGTGGAGCGCTTTTACCGCGAAGGCCGCGCCGCCGCTCAGCTCAACCACAACAACATCGTTCAGGCCATCGACGTCGGCGAAGCCGGCGGATACCACTATTTCGTGATGGAGTACATCGAAGGTTGCAGCCTCGACCGCGTCCTGGCCGGCCGCGCGGAACGGCATTCCAAATCCTCGAAGCAACTCGCGTGCTTCGTCGTTGCTGTCCGTGCTCGTCACCATGGTTATATTCATGCCCTGGGCTCGCGAATACTTGTCCGGATTCAACTCCGCAAGGATTCTGTCACTGAGCGCCTGTTGCTCCATGTACGGCAGCAGATATGCATGGACACCCAACCAGGGTACCGACCAGATTGTGGCTGCATCGGTCCACTGCGTGTACGACGGCCGCGAACGGTCGTCGGTCACAATTCCGTTGTAGCCCGGCGGCAGGTGTTGGTAGACGTTGTGGAAATGGTGCGCCGCCAACGCGATCTGCTTGAGATGATTCGAACACTGCATGCGGCGAGCAGCTTCACGCGCTGCTTGAACTGCGGGTAGCAACAGCGCAACAAGGACACCAATGATGGCGATCACGACCAGCAATTCCACGAGCGTGAAACCAATGCGTCGGCTCCGTCGTGTTCTGTCAGACGATTGCGACATGACCTGTCTCCAAGACGTGTGATGGATGATAGGACGACAGAAATGAATACAGGTCAGATCCCAACTACAAGTGGGCAGAATAAACAAGTGGATAAATCAGGCGGAATCCCTCGTCAGGGCCACGCTCGATTCTACCCCGTGAGTAGTCCCCATCAAGCCAGAGACGCAGTATTGCCCGGATATAACTTGGATTTGAGCGCCCGCGCCAACAACCGGATCAAAGGCCGCACATGCGGTAGAACCGGCACACCGCATGCGATCCTCCACCGCGCAGACTATCACTCCAGCACGTCCCCGGACGCGCGTCGTCGCGATGTGGCGCGACTGTTCAGTTTTGCTCGTCGAGCTCTTCCACACCAAACCGGTGTACGGTTGTCTGGTGAAAGGTCTGGCCGGGCTTGAGAATCACTGTGGGAAATCCAGGCCGGTTCGGTGAGTCGGGATAGTGCTGCGTCTCGAGGCAGAACCCGCCGTTGGTCGGGTAA
>ENA-UOUL01001290-UOUL01001290.1-bioreactor-metagenome-genome-assembly--contig:-NODE-1290-length-36555-cov-9.965541_pt1 | contig 36555 bp, 30 predicted proteins | sample MGYA00249838_ERZ747220 | MGnify/ENA primary metagenome ERZ747220 (study PRJEB28778, sample SAMN05720191) | bioreactor metagenome | isolation source: Anaerobic biogas reactor | place: USA:Washington... | reverse complement strand
TTGAAAAGGGTGGTTTTACCGGCGCCGTTCGGTCCGATTATACCGACGGTCGCTCCCGGCGGTACGGAGAAAGAAAGCTGGTCAAAAAGGAGACGGTCGCCGTATCCCATGGCGAGATCGCTTGTTTCCACGACAAGGCCGCCAAGCCGGGGTCCGGCGGGAATGCTGATCTTCGTGTCCTTGATCTTTTCACGGTTTTCTTCGGAAAGAAGTTTTTCGTACTGGGAGATACGAGCTTTGCTTTTCGCGTGACGCCCTTTGGGGCTCATGCTGATCCATTCGAGTTCACGCTCGAGCTGTTTTCTCCGGTCGGACTCTCCCTTTTCTTCCTGGGCGAGACGGGTGCTTTTCTGTTCAAGCCAGCCGGAGTAGTTTCCTTTCCAGGGGATGCCTTCGCCACGATCAAGTTCGAGTATCCATCCGGCAACGTTATCCAGGAAATACCGGTCGTGGGTTACCGCGATGATGGTGCCTTCATACTGCTGAAGGTGGCGCTCGAGCCAGGCGACGGTCTCGGCGTCGAGGTGGTTGGTCGGCTCGTCAAGGAGGAGAATGTCCGGTTTCTGGAGGAGAAGGCGGCACAGGGCAACCCGGCGGCGCTCGCCTCCGGAGAGTACGTCCACCACCTGATCCGGCGGAGGGCAGCGCAGGGCGTCCATGGCAAGCTCAAGCTGGCTTTCCAGTTCCCATGCGTTGCAGGCGTCGAGTTTCTCCTGAATCTTCGCCTGTTTTTCCATGAGCTTGTCCATGTCTGCGTCCGGATCGCCGAACGCTTCATTGATCGCGTCGAACTCCGCGAGAAGATCCACCGTCTCCTGTACGCCCTCGGACACAACGTCCTTGACCGTTTTGCCCGGTTCAAGATGGGGTTCCTGTTCGAGAAACCCGATGGAATAGCCCGGGGCGCACCGGGTTTCCCCGGTGAACTCGGTGTCCGTTCCGGCGAGTATCCGCAAGAGGCTCGATTTTCCCGAACCGTTCAAACCGATAACCCCTATTTTGGCTCCATAAAAATAGGAGAGGCTGATATTTTTCAAAACCTGTTTGGTTCCATGACTGCGGGAGACGCGGTCCATTGTGTAAATGATCTTCTTGTCGTCTACTGTCTTTGCCATGAGCGCAGTGTAACCCACATAAAAAAAACCGGCAATCCCGAGGAGGCTTGCCGGTTCCGGTTTTACGCGATTTCGCGCGGTGTTCTTTTACTGAGCTTTCGGTACGTCGGTGCTTCCGACCTTGAAGAATACTGCTTTTCCAAACACGTTGGGCTTGTTGTACGACGCGTCAGCCTTGTCCGCCTTGCTCCAGATAAGTTTGGAATCGCGGTCCTTGGTGGTTGTACCGTTTGCCTGTGCCTGGAATCCCACGGTTTTTCCATGTTCGGGTTTGAACGATCCGAGGGGTACCGCGGCTTCAAAGGCCCAGCCGTCTTCTGTTGCGAATACAGATCCGGTAACCTTGACGGTTTCCGAATTGGTTCCGATTACCGTCAGTTCGGCGTTGTTCTTGCCGATGTTTCCCGGATTGATATTTATCTGGAAAATTCCCGGCTTGTAAGCGGCGGCCGCAAGGTCTCCCGAAAGATTAAAGTAGAATTCCATGGAATCTTCGTTCCAGAAATCTTTTCCGTGCTTTCCGGTGACAATTTTCGCGTCTACCGAGTGCATGTACACATAGAGGTTTGCGTCATCGGCAGCAACAGCGAAATTGAACACGCGGTTCTGTTTTGAATGCGGGCTCTTCTTGGGTCCGCGGTCAACAGCCTGGATCGGGATACCGGCCCAGTCGTCGGTCTTTCCGTCAAGGGTTATTGTGACCGGGAAGGGGATGTAGACAACTTCACCGGTTACTTCCGCGGGAGCTTTGCTCTGGGCAACAACCGGCATGGCGCAGACAACAGCCAAAACCACAACAATTGCGAATACAGAAACAATTTTCTTTTTCATTTTCGTCCTCCAAGGATGATTGTACGCCCCAAAAGTTGAAAATGGCAATTAAATTTTTTCATGCTCTTTCATGGCCTGTAACAGTCCAGCCATTTCCATGGCGGAAACCGCCGCCTCGAAGCCCTTGTTGCCATTCTTTGTTCCGGCCCGTTCTACCGCCTGTTCGATCGTATCGGTAGTAAGGACCCCGAACGCGACCGGCTTCCCGGCGGCGAGGGAAATCTGGGCGATGCCCTTGGATACTTCCGCGGCGACATAGTCGAAATGCGGCGTGGATCCGCGGATAACGGCGCCCACGCAGATAACTGCGTCGATATCCTTCCTCGCCGCAAATTGCGCCGCCGCGAGGGGAATCTCGAACGCGCCGGGCACTCTCGCCAGGAAAAGGTCGTCTTCCCGTGCTCCATGACGAAGCAGGGCGTCCCGGGCGCCGTCCACAAGCCGGGAGACGATAAAATCATTAAACCGGGCGGCAATGATTCCAAAACGGAGACCTTCCGCGGTCAACATTCCTTCAAACTCTTTCATGTATTCCTTCCTTTATTGCAAGCTGATGATCCATTCGGGTCATTTTTGTGTGCAGGTAGCGACTGTTTTCCGGGCCCGGTTCAATGATGACGGGAAACCGTTCGCGCACCGTTATGCCGAAACGCTCAAGACCGGATATTTTGGCGGGGTTGTTCGTCATCAGGGAGACTTCTGCGATTCCGAGATCCCGCAGGATTTCTGCCGCGGCGCGGTAATCCCGTGCGTCCGCGGGGAATCCGAGCATCAGATTGGCGTCCACCGTATCGACTCCGGTATCCTGAAGTGCATAGGCCCTGATCTTGTTGACGAGGCCGATCCCGCGCCCTTCCTGGCGCAGGTAGAGGATGACGCCGTTGCCGGCCCGGATTACCCGGTCCATCGCGTAGTCCAGCTGAGCGCCGCAATCGCACCGTTGTGATCCAAGAACATCGCCGGTAAGACATTCTGAGTGGATACGGCACAGGGGCGCGGCCGTTGCCGAGGGTTCTCCGTACACCAGGGCAAGGTGTTCTTTTCCGGACTGGCGGTCTTCATAGGCGAACAGACGAAATGTTCCGTGCCTGGTGGGAAGTTTCGTTTCCGCCCTGCGGACAATTATGGAATCTGTCCCTCCGTATGTGCGTTCCTGTTCCGCGATTTCCCGGACGCTGATCCGGGGGAGGCGGTGCCGCAGGCAAAATCGTGTGAGGTCCGCGCCCCGCTTCATTGAGCCGTCCCGGGAAAGTATTTCGCAGATTACCGCGACTGCCGGTTCCCCGTTTTGGGAAATCTGGCGGACAAGGGAAACCGACGCCTCGGTATGGCCACGGCGCTCCGAAAGCCCGCCGGGCTTTGCGGTTAAGGGAAACAGGTGTCCGGGTTTTCTGAAGTCGGCTCCGGTTGCCGCGGCTCCGGCCAGCGCCCGTATTGTCCTGGTGCGATCTTCAGCCGAGATGCCGGTCGTGGTGGAAAGCGCGTCCACGGATACGGTAAACGCGGTACGGTGGGGATCGGTGTTGGTCTCGCACATGCGTGAAAGATCCAGGTCCCGGGCTCGTGACTCTTCCATCGGCACGCAGATGAGACCCCGCCCGTGCTTGATCATGAAGTTGATCCTCGGTGCCGTCGCGTATCGGGCGGCCATTACGAGATCTCCTTCGTTTTCGCGGTCCTCGTCGTCGGTTACCACGATCATGCCGCCCCGTGAAAGCTGCCGCAATGCCCGTTCATACGTTGTCGTCATTGGCTATCTCCTGTAAATCCGTTTTCCTGCAGTGTTCTCAAAAAGGTTGAAGTGCGTTTTATTGTTTCCGGCGGCGCCGTTGTGTTCCGGTGCACGTACCGGGCGACCGGATCGCATTCGATGTTGACCGGGTCGCCTGATTGTTTGTTTTTCAGCGTGGTGGCCATGCGGGTGTGCGGAATAACCGAGACGGAAAACAACCCGGTCGAAACGGACACGACGGTAAGACTGATGCCGTCAACGGCGACAGAGCCCTTTTCCGCGAGCAGGGCGGTAATCTGCCCTGCGCAGGAAATGGTATACACAAGAGCATTGCCGTCCGTGGTAACGGACTGTATGAGGCCCGTTCCGTCTACATGGCCCGTAACGAGATGCCCGTCGAGTGCGTCGCCGGCGGCAATCGCGCGTTCCAGGTTTGCTTCCGATCCGGTGCGAAGACGGCCCAGGGTGCTCCGGCGCAGGGTTTCCGGCATTACGTCCGCGCGGAAGGTACCCGCGGCAAGGTCTGTTACCGTGAGGCATACCCCGTCCACGGCGACACTGTCGCCGCGCTTGAGTGCGCCGGCGAGCCGGCAGCGTATGTGCAGGCGGGGCGGCGGGGCAAGGACTCGTCCGGTTTCCTGAATCAGTCCGGTAAACATGGCTTTCCCTCCAGGACAAAATCTTCCCCGCAGCGGAACAGGGTTACCCCTTCCAGCGTGATCCGCCGGTCCAGGGTTTGAACGCCGCCGCGGAAAAGACCCGGCGCGCCCCGCCCGCCGACAAACTGCGGCGCAAGGTACATACGTATCCGGTCAACCAGACCCGATTCAAGGAAACTCCAGGCGAGACTTTCTCCCGCTTCTATCAACACCCGGTCAATTCCGCGTTGTGCCAAAACCCGCGCCAGCTCGACAAGATCGACACGGCCGTCTTTTTCCGGGAGCGGCAGAACGGTTACGCCGGCTTGTTCGAGCGCTTGCCGATTTTTCTTTCCTTCGTCGGTCTCCAGGATCGTTCGTGAACAGGCAGCCAGGACCGGAATTTCACGGGCGGTTTGGACAAGACGACTTTCCGCGGGCAGGCGGAGACGGGTGTCCGCGACAATCCGCACGGGAGAACCGCCCGCTTCATTCAGGCGTACCGTAAGCAGGGGATCGTCAGCGAGAACCGTACCAATGCCGGTGAGAATGGCGGCCTGCCGCGAGCGGAGGCGGTGAACGCTTTCCCGGGACGCTTCACCGGTTATCCACCGGGATTCGCCGGTTACCGTTGCGGTTTTTCCGTCGAGGGAACTGGCGGTTTTTAGCGTGAAATACGGCCGGCCTTTCTCGTGAAAGGTAACGAACGGGGCGTTCAACTCCCGGCATTCGCGTTCAAGAACTCCGACGACGACGGTTCTTCCGGCATTGCGCAAAATGTCGACGCCCTTGCCCGAAACCCGGGAATCCGGGTCGGTCATCCCGCAAACGATGCGGGGGATTCCCGCGGCGAGGATGAGATCGGTACAGGGCGGCGTTCGTCCCTTGTGGCAGCAGGGTTCAAGATTGACGTAGAGGGTTGTGCCGGCAAAGTCGGTACAGCCGCCCTGGCGGGCAGCCGCTACGGCATGTACTTCCGCATGCGGCGTGCCGGGACCCCGGTGCCAGCCGCTGCCGAGAACGGTTCCGGCGGAATCCACGATCAGCGCGCCCACCAGCGGGTTCGGCGGTGCGGTATCAGTGCCGAGCCGGGCAAGATCCAGCGTGCGGCGGACAAAGCATTCATCAGTTTGGCGCATAAAAAAACCCCGAAAACAAGATTGTCTTCAGGGTTCGATTAACCGGGTAAACGGCCGGAGACGCAGGTCCCACTGTGCCGGGTAACGTGGTTGTATCTCTTCTTTCATCCAGACTGTGACTGTCGGCCTCGGAGTTTCACCGAATCTGCGTAAAAATCTTTTACGCTCGCGGGCTATACCGCCGGTGGGGAATTACACCCCGCCCTGAAGAAGTACTACGATCGCGATGATACGCCCCTCGTCCGGAGCTGTCAAGAGCCGGTCTCGTTTTTGAGCCAGGTACGGAACGCCTTGAATATTTTTTCATCAAAACTGACGCCAACCAGTTGTTCCAGGGAGAAAAGGGCTTTTTCCTGCGTGAAAGCGGAGCGGTACGGGCGGTCAGAGGTCAGGGCGTCATAGATATCGGCTATGGAAATGATCATGGCCTCCCAGGGATAATCCCCGGTATGCTTGGCGTAATACCCCGATCCGTCCATTTTCTCGTGGTGGTACCGGATAAGTTCCCGTATTTCGCCGAAAAATCCGTGCTGGTTCATGATGTCGTACCCGATCTCGGTATGCCGCTTTACTTCCGCGTATTCTCCTTCGGTGAGACTGGACGGCTTGGTGATTATCGAGTCCCGTATGCCGATTTTTCCGATATCGTGGAGAATCGCCGCGTAGCGGATCCGGCGGACCGCTTCGGGTGAAAGGTTGAGGGTGCGGGCAATGCCGACGGAAATTTTCATGACCCGTTCGGAATGGCCCCGGGTGTACAGGTCTTTCGCTTCCAGTGCCCGGGACAGTGCGGCTACCGTGGAGAAATAGCTTTGTTCGAGCTCATCGTACAGCAAGCGGTTGTTTATTTCGCTCGCAACGAAGGTCATGGCGATTTCCAGCGTGTAGCGGTGTTCCATGCCGAAACTCTCCGCGGAGTCCGACTTGCGGGCAATGGTGACTACACCGAACGCGCGTTTGTCCGTTTGTACGGGCGCAGAAATGAATGAACCGGTTATGAATTTTTCCCCGGTAATCATCGAAAAAGACGGATGACTGGCGCGGTCCTGAACATAAATGGCCCGGTGACGATCAAGGGTCTGTCCGGAAATGGAATCTCCCCGGGCAATGGATGCCGGCTTTCCCTTGAAACCGGACCAGACAACCGGCACGAGCTGTTGACGGTATTCGTCGTATTCGTAGTATATCCCGCAATCAAACGGCAGTTTTGTTGCGAGGTCGTCCAGGAGGTGGTGCGCCAGTTCCCGTACATTCAGTCGTTTCCGGAGCAGGGCGGGATAGCCGGCCAGGTTCAGGAGTTCCCGCTGGCGGCGGTCCGCGATGGACGCGGCATAGAGATTTATTTTGAGGCGCGCTGCAAGTTCGGCCAGAAAGTCCCGTTGTTCATCGGTTGCCCGGCGGTTTTCACCGGTAGATCCGGGGGCGCAGAGCATGATGAAACCAAGCAGGGAAAAACGATGGACAACCGGTACGAGATAGTATCCGCCGTAGGTAAGTTCAAGAAGAATGCGGAGCATGGATTCGTCGGGCAGGAATTCGTCAAAAAAGAAGGACAGATCCGTACCGTCCGCAACCATGGAGAGGCATGCCGCGAACAGCGAGTCGTCGGGTATCGCCGCAAGCCCTTCACGGTCTATCTCCCGGTACTCGCGCGCTTCCGGCACATGTATGAATACATGTGTTTCCGAATCCGGAAAGCGTTCGTGTATCATGGTTATGACGGATTCAACCAGCCCCGCTGAGGTTGTCCATTGATCCAGTTCGTCGAGGGAGAACTGATGCTCAAGTTCAAGCAAATCGTCATCATTTTTTTGCACTGAAAAATTTTTCATGTATTATGAATTGTACGGCTGTTTTTTTTCTGTTGTCAACGTAAAGATGACGAAAGACAGCGGTGGAGAATCTGGTCGAGCAGGATCAGTCCGACCGGTTCGTCGATATGGTCGGTCATTTCGGGAACGCTGAAAAGTTTCTGGATAAAAAGACCCGCGGCCCCGAGAGAAACTGACTGTTCACCATCCGGTGAAAAAACGATCGTACAGGTTTTCTCCTCGGGATAGGGCCAGTTCCGGTTTATTTCCGAATCAAGATGGGCGGTGATGGCTTCGGGATACCGGACAAAGTCTCCGGCAATCACGATACGGGTAATGTCGAGGGTGTTTACCAACAGGGATATGTTGTAGGCAACTTCCCGGAACACCCGGTCAAGTATCAGTGCATCCCCGGGAAGGCGCGCGGCTTCGTCGTCCGATATGGAAAACTGTGAACGTCCCGGATCATCTTCCCGGTACAAGAGGCTCTTGAATTCTCCTGCCGTGAACGAGTCTCCGTGCAGTACGTTGTCGCGGATAACGATGCCGAGGCCGACCGCGATACCGCTGATCCGGTTGTTCTGTATGTCGATGTTGCGGAATTCTCCCAGGATCGCCAGAAAATTGCGGTCCGACGGTGCCCGCCTGAACGCTTTTTCGCTCCAGCAGCAGCAGTTTGCGTCATTTTCGATAAAAACCGGGCAGGAGAACCGTTTTTCCAGGATCTTCTTGAGAGCAAGCGGTTCGTGAATATCGAGGGGGTTGGATTTGAGAATGACCCCTTCATAGGGGTCAACAATGCCCGAAAGGCCGATACCGATTCCCGCGAGCGGTTTGCCCGTACCCCGGGCCTTGGCAATCTGATCTTCTATGAGCTGTGTGACCGATTTCTCGAGGTCCGATCCTTCGAAGGCGCAGGTTTCGGTATGGAGAATCTCACCGTCAAGGTTTACCAGGACGGTTCGGAAAATTTCCGTCTGGACTTCTATGCCGAGCACGAGGGCAAAGTCGGGATCAATTTCCAGACCGGTAGCCATCCTGCCTACACCGGGTTTTCCGTGAAACTTGCCGGTTGTCCGCACGACCCCGTATTCCAGAAGCTGTCGGACCACCTTGGTAATGGTCGACCGGTCGAGATCGAGATCCTCGGCAATGGCAATGCGGCTTTTCCCGCGGTTTTGTCGAATTTCCTGCAGTATGCGCGATGAATTGATCTGATAAAGCCGACGGGTTGGTACCATGGTCTACAACTGTACCCATAAATGGAGACAAAATCAATATTGCTTTTTTTGCCTTTTATAACCCCGGAAATTTGACATGGCGATAGCCGGAAACTAGACTTTTAGGCAAGCGCTTTGTGCACGGGGGGGCTTATTCATGTTTCAGAAGATGCGATTGGCTGGCCGGATCGGCGGCGGTTTTGTTCTGGTTTTGGTATTGACGGTCATTATTGGAAGTCTGGCGATCTTCAGCATGCGGTCCATCAGGAGCTCTTCTGCCGAAGCCGCTGCGGTGGCTTCCATCGTGAGCGCGATGCAGCAGGGAACTCTGTCCGGAAAGAACTATGTACTGTACCACAGCGAAGAAGAAAGGACGCGTATTGGGACCGAGATGGATTTGATTGCCCGGAAAAGCGATGAGCTTATGGGATCGGCTCGCGACGAAGAACACAAAAAGGCGTATGCGGTTATCCGGGAAGGCGCGCTCCTTTACAAGAGCGCTTTCAGTGATATGGCCGCGTTTGAAGATCAGAAAGTACTCGTTGAAAAACAGCTTGAAGAATCCGGAGCGACACTTGTTGATACGCTTAACCGCCTTCTTGCAAACCAGCGTGAAGATTTCGCCGCTCTTATTTCGTCAAATGCGTCAGTCGCGGCCCTTGCAGACAAGGAAACCAAGCTTGAACAGGTAACGGAAATGCTGACCTCTCTTCTCAATGCACGCGTCTACCTTAACAAGTATCTGCAATATGGCGATGTTACCTATATTGACAGGATGTATGAACGATTCACACTAAATAATGAGATCAAACAGGCCCTGGAAGGTGACTTCAGGCAGCAAAAGAACATTGTGCTCATGCAGGCGCTGGATACCCATGCGCTCGCGTATCAGAACTATGTTTCATCTTACCTTGATCTTCAAGAAAAGCAGCGTGATTCGCAGATGACGGGAGCCAAAGCCGGTGGCGATACGGTCGAAGCGGCAAACCGGCTCAATGCGATAATGGCCGAACAAATGAACACGATGATGAGCGCCACGATGATGTTCATCGTGGTTGTTTCGATTATTGCGGTCATTATCGGAATCATTCTCGCGGTGGCCATTACCCGTGCCATTACAAAACCGGTGGTCTTTGCGGTTGCGCGGGCGGAAGATATAGCCGCCGGCGAACTCCGGCAAGACATTCCCGGGCAATACCTTGCCCGCGGCGACGAGATCGGTGATCTCGCGAAAGCCCTTCAGGAAATGACCCACCGCTTGCGGGGAACCATTGGCGAAGTATTCGGCGCCGTTACCCAGGTTTCAGCGGGAAGTCAACAGTTGAGCAGCACCTCCCAGGAAATATCTCAGGGTGCGACCGAACAGGCCTCCTCGGTTGAAGAAATCACCTCCTCTATGGAACAGATGACGGCCAATATCCGCCAGAACGCGGAGAATGCCCAGCAAACGGAAAAAATTGCCCTGTCTTCGGCGAAGGCCGCGGAAGATGGCGGTACTGCCGTAGCGGCTACCGTTTCCGCCATGAAAGAAATCGCGTCCAAGATCGGCATAATCGAGGAAATTGCCCGTTCAACCAATATGCTCGCGCTTAACGCTTCCATCGAAGCGGCACGGGCCGGGGAATACGGCAAGGGATTCGCGGTTGTCGCTTCGGAAGTTGGAAAACTCGCTGAACGGAGCCAGAAAGAAGCCGGTGAAATCAGCGCCCTTTCGGTTGACAGCGTTACCATCGCCGAACAGGCCGGGGAAACCATCTCTGCCCTTATTCCGGAAATCCGCAGGACGGCGGATCTTGTTCAGGAAATATCCGCGGCGAGCAATGAACAGAACAGCGGCGCCGGGCAGATCAATTCGGCGATCATGCAGCTGGACCAGATAGTACAGCAGAACGCGTCCGCCGCCGAAGAATCGGCGTCAATGGCCGAGGAATTGGCGAGCCAGGCCGAACAGATGCAGGCATCCATGGAATACTTCAAGATTGATTCATCCGGAACAATCCGGAACACGCCAAAACCCGCGGAAAAAACCATGCCCGTCCCGGGTAAAAAAGCCGCGGAGGCCCCCGCCGGGAACGCAAGACAGAATGCAGGTTCCAAAGATACGGCGAAATCCGCTAAAAGCACCGCCAAAGCTCCGGGAGTATCGGCTGTAAAGACAGCTTCCGGTATTCACCTCAACCTCGATAATGACACTCCCCCAAAGGGAACAGATGATCTCGATGGAGAATTCAAGGAATTTTAACATGAATGAAAACGATAGAACAGGTATTCATCAATACCTCACATTCAAGCTGGCCGAGGAACGATATGCCATCAATGTGGCGTACATCAAGGAAGTACTCTCCGTTCCCCGCATCACCAAGGTTCCCCGCATGCCGGAGTATATGAGCGGTGTAATCAATCTTCGCGGCTCGGTTGTCCCGGTTGTTGATCTGTGCAAAAAATTTGATCTTGGGGAAACAACACGGGGCGTTGACACCGGGATAATCGTAATCGAGATCCTGCAAAACCGGGAAGAGGCCGACGAACGGGTTTTGACCGTTGGTGTTTTCAGCGATGCAGTGGAGAAGGTTATTACCATTGAGGAGGCCGAGATTGAACCGGCTCCCAGAATAGGTGTTGCCATTGATACTGCCTTTATCCGGGGTATGGGTCATGTCGGAGACGAGTTCATCATCATTTTGAACATCAACCGGATTCTGACCGGAACCGAGATTGAAACCCTGCAGGGAGAAATACAGGAAGTAGCGTACGACGAGAAGGAAGAGGCCGCAGTAGAAGAGACTGCAACACCAGAAACGGTTACAGAAGATAATCCGGCGGAATAAGGAGTCGTTTGTGGAAAAGAAAGACACCCCCGAAGCTGCCCAGTTCTTGACGTTCTTTCTTGGGGATGAGCGGTACGCAATAGATGTTCGAAAAATCCATGAAGTTCTTGAGGTTCCCCGGATAACCCGTGTGCCCAGAATGCCCGCGTTTGTAAGCGGTGTCATGAATCTTCGCGGTAACGTTATTCCGGTTATGGATCTCAGGCACAAATTCGGACTCGGGAAAACTGAAATAACCGAAGATACCAGTATCGTCGTAACGGAGATATCGGATGTTTTTGGCGACGAGGAACAATCGGTTCTCGAGATAGGACTATTCAGCGACGCGGTCGACCAGGTTCTGGATATTCCGCCTGAAAACATTGAACCTCCCCCGGCAATCGGGACGAGCATTGACACTTCCTTTATCAGGGGGATGGGTCGGGTTGGAGACGACTTTGTGATCATCCTGAAACTGGACAGTCTGCTTTCGGAAAAGGAACTCTTGGGCCAGGATACTTACGGAGGTTCGGAAGAATGAACACAACACCTCCGGCTTTGTCCTTTGAGCGTATAACCGTCGATTGCGTGAACGATATCAGGACCATCCTCCTTGAGAATCTCGAAACAGGGAGTGGAGTGGTTCTCGATTTTGATAAAACCGGAACGATTGACCTTGCCGGCATTCAGCTGCTTCTTGCGCTTTTCCGGGATGCCGGACAACGGGGTGTCCCCGTTCAGTGCACCGGAACGCTTTGTGAGCAGCTTGTCGGCCGTTTGAAGCTGTTCGGATTCTACGGTGAGGCGTGCGATTCTCCGGAGAAGCTCTGTGAAGCTCTGAAAAGTTACTTTGGCGAACGGTGAGGCAAGGAGACTATATGGCAGATGACCGATTCATTGAGACATTCCGCGAAGAAGCACTGGAGCTGCTCGGAACACTGGAACATAATCTCCTCGAACTTGAAGAGAACCCCCATGACCCGGAGCTGGTATCCGCCGTATTCCGGGTAATGCATACCATAAAAGGCTCCGCCGGCATGTTCGGACTGGAACGTATTTCCGGTTTCGCGCATCAGGTTGAGTCCATTTTGACCGCGCTCCGGGAAGGGCGGCTTGCGGTGAGCCGCGATCTTATAAACAAAACACTCGAGTCGCGCGACATGATCCTTGCCATGCTGGATGATCCTTTGGCTTGTGCGGGCCCGGTGACCCCGGAAGACGCTTCTTTTCTGGAAGCATTCCGCGCGGTAGTGGGAGTATCCGAAGATAAAAAGGAAGAAAAAACTTCCGAAAACAAGAAAGAACAGTCTGCATTCCCCCGGGTGTGGCGAATTCACTTCGCCCCGGGCAAGGACGCGTTCCGGTCCGGTGCCAACCCGCTTTCCACCATACAGGAGCTGACCGGACTGGGAGAGACTGTTGTCGTTCCGGTGGTAGACAACCTTCCGACCCTTGCTGATATAAATCCCGAGGACTGTGTAACCGCCTGGGAGATATTTCTTACAACCACCGCGACAGAAAACGAGATCCGGGATGTGTTCATTTTCATGGAGGGAGTTGCCGAGATAAACATTACCTGCCTCAACGACCTCATTGACGAAAACACGCCGGAGAGCAAGAAGCTCGGCGAGATTCTCGTTGAGAAGGGCGTTATAGACCAGGATCGTCTCGAACATGTGCTCAAGACGCAAAAGAAGATCGGCGAGCTTCTCGTGAAAGAAAAACTGGTAAAGCCGGTCGATCTGCAGATTGCGCTTGAGGAGCAGAATCATCTGAAAAAAGCGCAGCGTCTGCGTACTACTGCCGCGGACATGAGCACCATACGAGTCAAGTCCGAAAAACTGGACGAGCTGATGGCACTCGTGGGCGAACTGGTGACCAATCATGCCCGGATACAGCAGTCGGTTAGTCTTTCCTCGGGGAACGACGAGCTCGTGGCTGTAGTGGAACAGTTCGGCCGGCTAGCGGACGAACTGCGCAACAATACCATGAGTATCCGCATGGTTCCCATCGGAACAACATTTACCAGTTTCAAACGGCTTGTGCACGATCTTTCGGCCGAGCTCGGAAAAAAAGTAGAGCTTGTTGCCGAAGGCGGTGAAACAGAACTGGATAAAACCGTAATAGAAAAACTGAATGATCCGTTGGTGCATATCATCCGGAACAGTCTCGATCACGGTATCGAAACTCCGGAAGAACGGAAAGAACACGGAAAGAGCGAAACCGGTACGATCCGGCTCAGCGCGTCCCAAAACGGAGCGCTGGTGTATGTACAGATCGAAGATGACGGCCATGGTCTCGATTCTGACAAAATTCGTTCAAAGGCGATAGCGCGCGGCATCATCGGGCCGGACGACAACCTGTCCGAACAGGATTTGCACCGTCTCATTTTTGCGCCCGGATTTTCTACAAAGGATGCGGTTACCGAAGTGTCCGGCCGCGGTGTGGGCATGGACGTGGTAAACCGCCAGATGGAGATGATCAACGGATCGGTTGACGTTGAAAGTTCTCTCGGGGTCTATACGCAGATAACCCTGAAAATTCCCCTTACCCTGGCAATAATCGACGGACTTCTTGTGCGCATCGGAAACGATTCCTATGTAGTGCCCCTGTCCTCCGTTGTGGGATGTATGGAGTATATTCGTCCGGAAGGAAAAAACGAGCAGGAAATAGTCATTTTCCATGATCGGCAGCTACCCTTTATAAACATGCGGCGGTTTTTCTCTGTTGAGGGAGAACGCCCGGCCATTGAGCAGATGGTAGTGGTATCGGTAAAGGATCAGCAGACGGGATTGCTCGTTGATCAGGTGCTCGGAAGCAACCAGACGGTAGTAAAACCGATCGGAAAGCTTTTCCGGCGCGCCCAGGGAATTTCGAGTGCGTCCATTCTCGGCGACGGTTCCGTAGCGCTCATTCTTGATATTGAGCAAATTTTCACGGAGTCGGAGAAAGCCGCGACATGACCGATCAGACATTCAAACGCTTCAAGGAATTCATTGAAGGAACGCTCGGCATCAAGATTCCTCCGGCCAAGAAAGTTATGCTTGAGTCGCGTTTTGCAAAGCGTGTCCGGGCGCTCGGAATGGAAAGCATGGAAGAGTACTGCGACTATGTTTTCAGCCCGGAGGGGTATGATCTTGAAATTCAACAGCTCATGGATGCGGTAACTACAAACGAAACCAGTTTTTTTCGGGAGTCGCATCACTTTGATTATCTGGAAAAATCGGTTCTTCCGGAGTATGCCAATCAGGGACTGAAGGACATCAATATCTGGTCTGTCGCCGCTTCTACCGGACAGGAAGCGTATACGCTTGCCATGGTGATGGAAGAGTTCATGAGCAGGACGGGCTACCGGTTCAATTACCGGATCCTCGGTACTGATATCAGTGAAACGGTACTCCATATCGCGAATACCGGCATTTATACCGAACACCAGGCGAGCAAAATTCCCCCGGTACTACAACGGCGCTATTGTCGTAAAAACCGTGACCCCGAACAAAAAACCATACGGATAATTCCCGCGCTTCGCGACCGCGTCGTGTTCGGGAAAATGAATCTCATGAACGAAACCTATCCCCTGGGAAAGCAGTACCATATTGTTTTTTGCCGCAATGTGTTCATTTATTTCGAACGGGAAACCCAAAAAAAGGTACTCAACCGTATTTTTCGACACATCATGCCGGGCGGGTATCTGTTTATGGGTCATTCGGAAAATCTGTCAAATACGGAATTACCCCTGACCAGTGTGTCATCTGCGGTATACCGGAAGGAAGGCGCTACATGATTTCTGTCATGATTATTGACGATTCCGCCGTAGTTCGCCGGACGCTCACTGAAGTTCTCTCGCAGGAAGAGGATATCCGGGTCGTTGAAACCGCGAGCGATCCCTACGATGCCGCGGAGAAACTCAAACAGACTGTTCCGGACGTAATCATTCTCGATATAGAAATGCCGCGGATGGACGGCTTGACCTTTCTCCGTAAACTCATGAGTCAGCACCCCATTCCGGTAATTATCTGCTCAAGCAAGGCGGAGGAAGGCTCACAGAATGTCTTCCAGGCCATGCGCTTCGGCGCGGTGGATATTATCCAGAAACCCAAGATCGGAACCCGTCAGTTTCTGGAAGAATCGCGTGTTACCATTTCGGACGCGATCCGTGCCGCGCGGCTTACCCGGGTGAGCAAGCTGACCGCGCCTCCGCCGTCTCCTGCGCCCAAACTTACCGCCGACGCCATTCTGCCGCCTCCGGGACAGACCATGGCCATCGATACCACCGAGCGGGTAATTGTCGTAGGCGCTTCAACGGGCGGAACCGAAGCGCTCAGGGTATTTCTCGAGGCGCTTCCGATCGACTGCCCTGGAGTAGTAATTGTTCAGCATATGCCCGAGCATTTTACCGCGGCGTTCGCCTCCCGTCTGGACGGAATCTGTGCGGTAAGCATAAAGGAAGCGGAAAACAACGATACGGTACTTCGCGGACGGGTTCTTATCGCGCCGGGAAACCGTCACTTGCTTCTGAAGCGGTCCGGAGCCCGATACTATGTGGAAGTAAAAGACGGCCCGCTTGTATCCCGTCACCGCCCCTCGGTCGACGTGCTTTTTCGTTCAACCGCGCGGTATGCCGGTAAAAATGCCATCGGCGTAATCATGACCGGTATGGGCGATGATGGAGCGCACGGGATGAAGGAAATGAAGGATGTCGGGGCCTTCACCATAGCCCAGGATGAAGCAAGTTGTGTAGTCTTCGGTATGCCGAAGGAAGCCATCAAGCTCGGAGCCGTGGACAAGACGGTTCCGCTTGAAAAGATCGCCGAACTGGTGATACGGGCGGGGAACGGAAGACCGGTTTAACGCCTTGCGAACGGCTACGCCGCAGATTACACTGGAAGTATCAAACTTCACATAAAAACCCGGATACGGGGAGGGGGAACAACCATGGGAGCAACAATACTGATCGTAGATGACTCCGTTTCAATTCGTCAGAGTGTACGGTTTATTCTGGAACAAAGCGGATATACCGTTGCGGAGGCGGCGGACGGACAGGAAGGGCTCAAACGACTCGGTGAGCAAAAAGCAGATTTGGTTATTACCGATGTTAACATGCCCAATATGGACGGATTAACCATGGTTCGGAAAATACGGGAAACGGACGGCATAAAGTTTGTACCGATACTGGTGCTCACAACCGAATCCCAGGGTTCGGTCATTGAAGACGGGAAAAAAGCCGGAGCGACCGGCTGGATCGTCAAACCGTTTAATGATGAAAAACTTGTTGAGACGATCAAGAAAGTTCTCGGTTGACCAAAAATCTCAAATTCGGATTACCGGAAATATACATCGGTCCCGGAGAATTTGCTGTTTCCCGGGAACCGGTCATTATTTCGACCCTGCTGGGGTCCTGTATTTCTGTCGCGCTCTTTGATCTGGACATACCTGCCGGAGGCTTGAATCATTTTCTTTTGCCCTCTCCGAAAAGCGGAAGTGTATTTTCCGAATCAGGCAGGTACGGGGTGCATGCCATGGAGCTTTTAATAAACGACCTTCTTAAGCTCGGTGTGTCTCGGAGGCGGCTTCGGGCAAAGGTGTTCGGCGGAAGCGCCATGCTTTCCTACCGCGAAAAAGCCGTATACAACGTCCCCAAGATGAACATTCAGTTTATTTTCGAGTTTCTTGATCTTGAAAAAATTCCGGTTGATTCCTACAGCGTAGGAGGAGACCTCCCCCGAAAAGTTCTGTTTTTTCCGCATACCGGTAAAGTCCTCATGCGGTTCACCAAGAAAACGCTGGCCGCGCTTGAACGCCGGGAATCGCAGTATTCACATGAACTGCGTGAGAAGTCCGATCTGACGGTATCCCACCTGTTCCGGGGCGAGAAAACGGGCGGTACCGGTGTTGAAAAAAAAGAATAAAAGGGTCATAGTAGTGCCATGAAACGACCATGTATTGCCGGACTGCTTGTCCTTCTTGGAATTATTTCCGCCTTCGGGCAGGAAAAACCTGACGCGCTCAAGTCCTACCGCCAGGGAAGGAATCTTGAAGCAGTGGGCCGGATGGAAGACGCGAAGGTCGCCTATGCGGAAGCAATCGAAATCTGCAAACAGGACCTCGCGGACAATGACAAAAACATGGAAGCCTACACCATTTACGGCTGGTCGCTGTTGCGCATGGGAAAAAACCGTGAAGCGGTAGATCTCTGCCAGGAAGCGCTCAAGATTGCCAACGACTACCGGATTGTCGAGACCATGGCGGAAGGCTATTTTTATCTGGGCAATTACAAGGAATCGCTGCGCCACATGGAACGGTACGTTGATGCCGCGCCCCGGGGCGAGCGCATCAGTACGGCATATTTTTTTATCGGTGAAATTTACCGGATAACCCGTCAGTATAACCGCTCGGACATAGCGTATACCGCTGCAGTCCATCTTGAACCGGCTATTGCCCTGTGGTGGTTCCGCCTCGGTTCTGTGCGTGAAGAGGTGGGAGACAAGACCGGGGCGTCTGATGCGTACCGGCGGGCGTTAAATCTCCGCCCCGATTACAAGGACGCGACCGAAGGGCTCAAACGCGTTCGAACATAAGCGCGTCCATGCTTTCCACCAGATATTTCCGGTCCAGCTTTTTCCGGCCGTCGGTGAGCACTTCCAGAAAAGCGAACAAGTCGGCCATGGTGCGTGAGCGGAGTCCCGGAACATGACGGATTCCGTGCAGGCCCCATCGCGAAAGAAACAACATGCCCTCGAGTACGAGGGCTTTTTTTATTCCGAGCAGCAAGGCTCCTTCGGTAATCGGGAGAGAAAAGGGCTCGGCAAGAACCCTGCCGAAGGGAACAAGGAGATTGAAAAGGACTATTCCCGTAACGGCAAGAAGCGGCGGTACAAACCTGAATCGAATTGTACTGACGATGAGGAGCACCACAGATAGAAGGGTTATTCCCGCGGTGACTACGAGGGACGGTGAAAACATGAGAATCAGAATGAGGACGAGTGCCGCCGGAATACGGATAAGGTCTTTCCCGGAAGACGTACCGGCAGGAAGCTCGGGAAGGCTGCCGATAGTCAATGTTCCGTCGCGGACTGCGGCAAACCAGCGGGATTTTGCCGCGAAATGGTTAGCAAACATTCCCAGAATGGTACCGGTGATAACCCCCATGAAGAGGAACGGCGGCGCTACCAGACGGGCACTCTCTCCGAACACGAGATATTTGGCTAAAACCAACTGCGATGCGTTGGACACGAAGGCGCCTCCGACGCTGAGACCGATATAACTTACGCGTGAGCGGAGTAATTTTTTCAGGCTGTACATGAATGCGGCGGAAGATAGCGTTCCCGCCAGAGAAAAAAGAAAAAGCCAGGAGAAAAGGGTTCCCCCCAGCAAGGCCTGGCCAAGCACTTTGATTAACACAAGAAGCGAAAAAGACCGGAGCGGAAGAAGGGTTATTGCCAGCATGACCGGCAGGTTCGCAAGCCCGATCCGGAGAAAGGGCAGGGGCTTTGGAATCATGTACTCAATGGTTGAGAACAGGAAACACAAAGCCCCGAGACGGGCAATCAGATACCGGTCAGTGGTGTCCACAACCGCAGCCGCCTGAACCGCAATCGTCTCCGCAGTCGCAATCGTCGCCACAGCCGCATTCGTCGTCACCGGAATCCATGAAACCGTTCTTTTTCTCGTCTTCAGTTGCTTCACGAATTGATACAACCTTAACCGCAAAGTGAAGGTTTTCCCCGGCGAGCGGGTGGTTTGCATCAACCGTAACCGAGTCACCGTTAACAGCGGTTACCGTAACGATACGGCTTCCGTTTGCGTCGCCGGCCTCGAACTGCATTCCGGCAGTCACTTCCACATCATCGGGAAACTGTGAACGGCTAACCTCGACAACGAGATTGTCCATGCGTTCGCCGTACGCGTCAGCAGGCGCGATTGTCGCGGTAAATTCGTCGCCAACGGATTTACCGTCCAGCTCCTTTTCAAGCCCGGGGATAATGTTGTTGTGTCCATGAAGATATTCAAGCGGTCCGGCACCGGCGGATGAATCCAGGGTTTGTTTTTTGTCGTCTGTAAGAGTGTACTCGATACCTACGACGCTGTCTTTTGTAACAGTCATAAAAAATCCTTAGTGTACAAGATGAATTGAAGGTAACACATTCTCCACTGCATCGGCAAGCGAACGGGAATTATGATGGACAAATGAAAGGTTGCGGGGTATACTTTTTACAAAGGAGTGGCATATAGCATGGATAATAAGTCGATACTGATGCTTTTTGTAGCGTTGATAGCCGTTTTTGTGTGTTCCTTTACACTGTCTCTTGAGGCTGTTGAAAACAGTCTGGTTATGTACGGGGTGTATGCGTTTATCGGGTTTGTTTTGATAGTGGTTCTTTCACTGTACGAGAGCATGCTGCTGGGAAAAGACGGATCATCCACTGCCTACTGGTTCCGGACGCTTTCACTGGTTTCCTTGATCGTTCTTGTCTGGTACTGCACTCGTTTGGGCGTACTCTTTGGGTGGTGGTAAGCGACTGCTACCAAAATTGTTGAAAAAAATCACCCGGGAATTACTTCTTGTTCGGTAACAAAACCGGCAGCAAGTCTGACCTGTTGACCATCCGCAGCGCCTGGCGCACCAGCGGATGGTTTTCTTTTTTATTGAACTGCAACAGGGCCCGCTGAAGGGCCCGTTCTTTTGCCCCGCGCGCAACATGAATCGTCGTTCCCGTATAGGGATCCATGCCCGTGAAGTACATGCACGTTGAGAGGGTGCCCGGTGTCGGATAAAAATCCTGTACCTGGTCCGGCACAAATCCGGATTTCTTGAGTTCCAATGCGGTGTGGAGCGCGTCTTCCAGGGTAGCGCCGGGATGGCTGGCGATATAGTAGGGTATGAGATACTGCTTTTTCCCGAGACTTTCATTCATTTTCTGAAATGCAGCAGCAAAAGTGCGATATTGCTCAACTGAACTTTTACGCATGAGTTTGAGAATGCGGTTGGCGCTATGTTCCGGCGCGACCTTGAGCTGGCCGGAGACATGATGTTCGCACAGATCGCGAAGAAACGCCGCTCCGCCCGCTTTGTCCTCCAGAAGGTAATCGTAGCGGATACCGGATCGGACAAATACCTTTTTTATACCCGGAATATCCCGCAGGGTCCGGAGCAGTTCGCGGTATTCTGTATGATCTGCTTGTAGCGCGGGACAGGGTTCCGTTCCAAGGCATTGGCGGTCGCGACAGGAGCCTGCCTGTTCCTGTTTCGGACAGGCAGGTTTTCGGAAATTGGCGGTAGGGCCGCCGACATCGTGAATGTAGCCCTTGAATTGGGGATGACGAGTCAATTCTTTCGCTTCTTTTACCAGGGAATGAATGCTTCGGGTCTGAATGAGCCGGCCCTGGTGAAAGGTAATCGCGCAAAAGGAGCAGGCCCCAAAGCAGCCGCGTGAGCTTGTCAGGGAAAAGAGGACTTCCTGGAGGGCCGGAATGCCGTCGGGATAATCGGGATGTGCTTCCCGGGTAAACGGGAGATCGTACAGACGGTCAAACTCGGCGTGATCAAGCGGCAACGACGGTTTTTCCTGGATAACGTAGCGGGATTCACTTTTCTCCACGAGAATTTCCGCCTGGAAAGGATCGGTGTTTCGTTCCTGTTCCACAAAATGACGACAATACGCGTCCGGGGAGTCCCTGATCTCAGAAAATTCCGGGAGCATGACTGATTCGACCGGAAGCTCATCAGCTTTTCCCGTGCGCCACATGGTTCCGCGGATGCCGGAATACGCCTGCGCGGGCCGGGGCACCTCCCGGTTCTGCACGAGTCGTTCGGCGAGTTCGAGAAGCGGTTTTTCTCCCATGCCATAGACGAGGACGTCGGCCTTGGTGTCAAGCAAAATAGAATGACGAACCGTATTTGACCAATAGTCATAGTGACCGAAACGCCGCATGGACGCTTCGATACCGCCGATGATTACCGGGACATTCTTTGAAATTTCACGGATTTTAGCGCAATAGGTCATGAGTGCCCGGTCCGGACGAAACCCCGCTTTCCCGCCGGGTGAATATGCATCCGATGATCGGGGTTTGTTGTTTGCCGTGTAGTGGGCTACCATGGAGTCCATGGCGCCGGCGCTTACAAGCCATGCAAGACGGGGCTGTCCGAAGCGAAGGAACGATTCCGCGGCTTCGGGGCCTTTCCATGGTGGTTGCGCGATAATTCCTACCCGGTATCCCGCATTCTCGAGGACGCGTGAAAGAATCGCCGCTGCAAAAGACGGATGATCCACATAGGCGTCCCCGGTAACGAACACAAAATCGCACGTATCCCAGCCGCGCGAAACCATGTCTTCACGGGAAACGGGAAGGAATTCTCGTCGGTCCATGTCCGGCTTACGCCTGGAAGACCTCGGTTACTCCGGGTACTGTTTTCTTGAGATGTGCTTCGACGCCCATCTTGAGTGTCATGGTTGCCATGGGACAGGAACCGCACGCTCCGGTCAGGCGAACCTGGACCTTTCCGTCGTCCGATACGGAAACGAATTCAACATCACCGCCGTCTGCCTGGAGTTGGGGGCGGATATCTTCAAGGGCCGATTTTACTTTGTCTGCCAGCATAGGTACTCTCCATAAAAAGAATTGTAGCCATAAGATACCGGCGATGCGGGTCGCGGTCAAGCGTTCTGTTGTTACGCGTGCGCAAAAAAAGTATACTGGAGGCAAGGACTAACATCCGAAAGGAGATATGCGATGAGTCAAACACAATTCGACTTTACCATCGAGACCCTGGGGCCCTGCAAAATCCAGTCACCGATCCACCTCTCGAAGGTTCACGGGGATTTCGTGGCGAATTATGTAACCGATGACGAGTTCATCATTAATCGTGTTGACACAACAACTGAAGAAACGGAATCGCCCTGCGAGCGCAAAGAAGTGCTTGAAAAAGCCGGACCGCGCGAGAAAATATTCTTTAATCCCAACCATGTTCATGCCGCGATCGTAACCTGCGGTGGACTGTGTCCCGGACTGAACGATGTTGTTCGGTCGGTGGTACGCTGCCTTTGGAACCGGTATGGGGTGCGGAGAATCAGCGGTATCCGCTTCGGCTTCAAGGGTTTGCTCCCCGAGTACGGATATGACCTCATTCAACTGACTCCTGACCTTGTAGACGATAGCCACAAGACCGGCGGTTCCATATTGGGAACCTCCCGCGGCGGCGGAGACCGCGTGATCGAAATAGCCGACGCTATCGAAAGCATGAACTTGAACATGATATTCATTATCGGGGGTGACGGAACCCAGCGGGGTGCGCTTGAAGTCGCCGAGGAAATTGAACGGCGAGGACTCAAGATCGCCGTCGTGGGAATCCCGAAAACCGTTGATAATGATCTTTCCTTTATACAGAAATCTTTCGGATTCGATACCGCTGTTGTGAAAGCGGCAGAATCGGTTGCCGCCGCGCACATGGAAGCCCATTCACAGATTAACGGAATCGGTCTGGTAAAACTGATGGGACGCGAATCGGGATTTATAGCCACCTATACCGCAATCGCGAGCCATGAAGCCAACTTTGTCCTGATACCGGAAGTTCCCTTTGAACTTGAAGGCCCAAACGGATTTCTGTTTCATCTGGAAGAACGGCTCCGCAAACGCCAGCATGCCGTAATAGTTGTCGCGGAAGGCGCGGGGCAGGATCTGCTCCAGGCCGGTGACGAAACAGACGATTCCGGAAACCGCAAGCTCGCGGATATCGGACTTTTTCTCCGCGACAAGATACAAACATATTTCAAATCGATCGGAATGCACATCAATCTGAAATACATTGATCCGAGCTATCAGATACGATCGGCTGTAGCGGCCCCGATAGATTCAATCTATTGTGAACGGTTGGGAAACAACGCGGTACATGCGGCAATGAGCGGAAAAACGAAACTGATTATCGGGCTTGTCCACAACAAGTTCGTCCATCTGCCCATCAGGGTTGTAACCAGCAAACGGAACCATGTTGATCCGGAAGGATCGCTCTGGCGCGACACGCTTGACGCGACAAGCCAGCCCATCCTGATGATTAACGACCGGGACGCGTTCATGGCCAACAGTCTGAACATGAACCCCGTTAGCGGGCAGGATTCATAGCAAGAAATTCGAGAACCGGCTTTCCGGATGCGTTCAGAAATCTGATCGCCGACGGACCTCGTTGTATCGACCGCGTTGCCCGGAAAGCCTGAATGAGATCCTGTTCAAACAGCTCGGCAGCGGAATTCCCCGCGCTTGAACGGAACGGCGACGGGGAAAATGAAGCGGACGCCGTGCTGTCACTCTTGAATCGCCCCGTTTTCCAGGTTCCCGAAAAAACGCTCCAGCCGGAGGTGGCTTCAAAGGTTCCGTCAGCTTTAAGGACAATTTTTGCCGTACTGCCGTGTCCCGGCTCGAGCGGAATGAATCCGCTTTCTCGGGCGTACCCGGCAAGCATCCAGACGGGTCCCGCGATTGATGTCTCTGCGGGTGCTGCCGTACGCTCCGGGGCAGTTGCACACCCCGCGACTATTACCGAGAAAACTACTGCAGTGATAACGGAACGGAACATACGGTTCATAACTACTATAGTACCAGCAGAACCGCTTGATTTCAAATAAATTATTGTGTACTATCATGTCCAGCCGGGGAATTAGCTCAGTTGGTAGAGCGATTGGTTCGCAATCAATAGGCCAGGGGTTCGAATCCCCTATTCTCCACAATAAAAAAGGTCGTCCGACAGGGCGACCTTTTTTATTGTGAGGGGATTCGATCGTGAGGGACGTGCCGAGGTGACGAGGTACCGCGCCAAGGAAGGCGCGGTAGTCCCGAAGGCGGGCTGGAGTCCCGAGGCAGGAAGCCGCGCGAGCTCCCTTTTTATTTTGACAAAAAGGAGAACAGCCTTATTCAACTTTCCCCGCACATGGACATGATGTGATAGAATCATTTTGATTATTCAAATAGTAAAGGGATGTTATGTTAACACTAATGATTGCAATAATTGCTGTTCTCATTTTTCTGTTCGTTTGAGAAACGCGTCTCATATGACCAAGCTTCTGTATGAACAGTACCGTTACTCTAAACAATCAGGATAGTTTTCTTGCATAAACGCAAGCCATCCAGGAACATCCATTCTTGTTTCTTCCTTGTCTCCATCCCTGGTCAAACCCTCCTTAATGGAAAACCTGTATGGGCTTTCTTTCTGGATTATTGGCTTGTATCCAAGTTCATTACTCCAGTTACCACGAATTGAACCTTTCAAAACCACTTCCATAGCCTTGCTCTGTGACTTAACAAGTCCACAATACGGGCATATACCTACCCAGTAACCATCTCCAGAAAGCAGACAACCTGCTCGTAGAACATGAATATCTCTTTCACATCCGGGGCAAGGTTGAATAAAGTTCCCCTCCATCCAATTATGAATGACTGCTCCAATGAACAGATAGCCTCCTCCAGTAAAAGAGGAACCAGCCGATATATCTGGAAACGTTATGAAGTAATTAGGTGGATTTTTGAAATGATTGAAGTCTTCTATGAATCGGGGGATGGCCTTTGACCAGTTTACACAAAGTTCCATACGGAACCTCCTGTTTAGCAGATTACAGATACCAGGTATCTGTTGAGCGCCCTGCAAGTTGGATAAATCGGCGCTTGGTTCTATACGTAGTATATAAGAAACACGGAAATTTGTCACTTCCCGCTACTTGTTTTCAACAATTTTGGTAGCAGTGCTTGGACGCTTCTCATGGAGATAGGTATGCCGTGCAAAAAAAGCCCTCCCCACAAACCGGCTCAAAAATGCTTTCAACTTCCATTTAACTGCATAAATTGCCATCGGGCTTTTCCGGTCAGCGCAGCGGAGACTGTGTGCGACTACTTTCACGGGATCTTTCCCGCCCACGACATTTTTCCGTGCGCCGTTTGAGGCAACCTGTGCAAACTCTGTGGAAACCGGACCCGGACAAACAGCGGTAACGGTAATGCCCCGGTCCGCGAGCTCGGCGCCGATACCGCAACTGAAGCTGAGCACATAGGCTTTTGTGGCGGCGTATACGGCAAAGTTTCCAAGGGGTATAAAAGCGGCAAGGCTTGCAACATTGATGATGCGTGATCCTTTCTTGAGATAGGGCAGGGCTGCATGGGTTATGCCGGTGAGGGCATACACGTTCAGGTCTATCATGTCCAGTTCGCGCTCCGCGGGGGTTTCTTCAAAGGTGCCGTAGGTGCCGAATCCGGCGTTGTTTATCAGGGTGTCTATGATTATTCCCGGTTCATTATCAGCGTCCGACTGTCCGGAGGTTGCACGCTGGTCTTTTTCGGCGTCCCGGAGCGCGTTGGTTACAATGGAAACACCGGTTGAACCGGCCAGATCCGCGGGGAATATTCTCACCTTTTGGGTCGTTGGTGTCCCGGAAGATTCGGCAGTTTCCTGAATTTCGGCGGCAAGTTTTTCAAGCAGGTCTTTTCGGCGGGCAAAAAGCCAGATTTCATCGACCGGACGTGTTTCAGCAAGTTGTCGGGCGTATTCCGCGCCGAGGCCGGAGCTGGCTCCGGTGACGATTTGTATGTATTTCATGGCGATACTGTATCTTTATTTTGACAAAAGCTTCAAGGTTCAAATATACTTTAGGAAGTGTACATCAACAGAGTTCTTGCTCTCTTCCCGGTTTTGGTCCTGTTCTCATTTTTTACTTCCTGTACCGCGGAAGACCGTGCTGTTCTGTATCCCGATGAAAAACCCGGTGTGTATCTTCTTTCATCCCCGCAGGGCATTGTGGATCTAGCGGCCCGGTGGGCTTTTTATCCCGGGGAATTTGTTCCTGCCGATACTGATCCTTCACGGGCGGGACGATATGAGTTTTTTCCGGCCGCCTGGTCAAATTATCAAAACCCTCATGCCGCGAATCATTTTGGCTCATACGCGATTCATCTCCGGAACCTGGATCCTTCCATACAGTATGCGTTCCTGTTTCCCGGGTACAGCAGTGCGGTCCGGTATTTTGTGAACGGCAAGGAATTGTATTCATGCGGCGTTGTGGGTAAAACCGTGGAAGAGGAGCGAGATTCCTGGGATAATCTTGTTGTTCCCATGAGCGGCCCCGGGGTTTCAGAAGTTACGATTGTTCTTCATCTATCCAACTTTTCCGACATTTTCCCCGCATCGCCCACTGCCGTATCTTTTGGACCGATTTCGGGTCTTTCCGCAAAATGGTCCTCTACCAGGGTTTTCATGATTCTGCCGTTCGGGGCGATTCTTGCCATGGGTGTGTATTTTATCGCGTTGTACATGTTTCACCGGCAGAACATGGCTTCGTTTTGGCTCGGCTTGTTGTGCATCATTTTTGCTGTCCGCATTATTTGTTATGATCATTTCATTATTCAGGATATCCTTCCGGGGTTCTCGACGAATTTGATGTTCCGCCTGGGGTATCTTACCTTTTCGCTTGCGCTTGCCAGTTTCGCCGGATTTATCCGGTTTCAGTACCCGCAGTATGCCCGCGTGTGGCTTGTCCGGGGCATCGCGTCTGTTTCTCTTCTGTACAGCCTCTGTGTTCTTGTTACACCACGGTCGTTTTTCACTTCGATTCTTTTTCCGTTTCAACTGGTCGCGATTATATCCGCGATGATTCTTCTGTTTATTGTTGCCCGTTCTGCAATTGATGGCCGTCCCGGAGCGCGTCTTTTTCTCGTCGGGTTCTTTTTCTTCTTTTTTTCCGTTATACGGGATATTCTCATCTCGAACCGGGTGATTGAGGGTGTGTTTTTATCGCACTACGGCATTCTCGGCATTATTGGCGCCATGGCGATCATCATCGTTGCTGATTTCAGCCGGGCTTTTACTGCCCTGGAAGCGGCAACCCGTGAGACAGCGTTAATCAACGAATCGCTGGAACGGTTTGTCCCGAATGAGTTCCTGCGGTATCTGGGTCGACAGTCGATTAACGAGGTTTGCCTTGGAGACAGCACCTCCCGGAGCATGTGTGTCATGTTTGTGCATCTCGGGATGCACTTTCCGCTGCATGTCGCGTCCGCGCGGGTTACCATGCTCGAGTTCTTCAATAGTACAATCCAGCGTTTGAATCCGGTGATTGAGAAACACGGCGGTTTCATAGACAAATACCTGACCGAGGGTTTGCTTATTCTTTTTCCCGACGATCCCTGTACCGCGGCGACTTGCGCACTTGATCTTTATGATGCGGTGAGGCAGATCAACGGTGAGGATCAGCCGGAGAAGTATCCGGAAATAGTGTTCGCCGCAGGGGTTCATCGCGGACCGCTCATGCTTGGAACAATCGGTGAGAATGAACGGATGGACAGCACCGTCATATCCGATGTGGTGAATATCGCGAGTCGCATTCAGAAGCATGCCCTGGAACACGGGCACTTCGTATTGTTGAGCGAAGACGTACAAGCGGGTTTGAAAACTCCCGCTGAAAAATGTGTTACGGTAACTCCCTTGGGCGAGATCAAACTCAGAGGGCGTACGCAGACCATGAAGCTGTTTGAGGTCCAAAGATGATATCGTTTACCCGCCGCTTCAAACTGGCAATAGCCGTTTTCCCGTTTCTCCTGCTTCTTTCAATAATAGTCATATTTCTCCGGTCAAACCCCTTAAACGATCGAAATACAATCGCCAAACGGGTGGTATCAGACGGGTTCGTCGATCTGTCGGAAAACCGGCAGGGAATTACTCAGTTAAAAGGCGACTGGGAATTTGTCTGGAAAGAGTTTGTTTCAGAACGCTCGTATACGGATCCAACCTGGGGGCGATTTCCCGGCAGCTGGCGGGATGCGGGTATCAAGGAGCACTTCGGCTGGGGAACGTACGTGTTGCGGGTGAGCGGTCTCGATCCTGATTTGCGGTACGCGTTCAGTATCGGACAGACGATTTCAGCGTGTCGAATTGTAATCAATGAAGAATTGGTTGTATCTCTCGGGGTCCCGGGGACAACGAGGGAGACCGAGATACCCGGATGGGGTTCGGTTCTTGCCTATTTTAAGCCTGCCTCGGATGGTTCCGCGGACATCGCGGTTCAGATTTCCAATTATCATGACCGCTATGGCGGAACCAACGCGTCTCTCTATCTTGGTGAAGCGGGGGTCATGTTCAGAATGCAGGACCGGCAAAAAATGACGGAAATTTTCATTTTTGCCATACTGGGGGTCATGGCGCTTTTTTTCTGGGCGCTGTATTTTTTTCGTAAGAAGGATGTTCATTTCAGCTGGTTTGCGGCCATTTGCGCCATTGTGGCCTTCCGCACCTTATGCTACGACAGTTTCCTTTTACTCGATCTTTTTCCCGGTCTTTCATGGCAGGCCTTTTTCCGGTTGGGGTATGCGACGTTTCCGCTCGCGATGATTTTCTATATAGGGTTTCTCAAGTCCATGTATCCCGGGCTTCTGAACCGGTTTTTTCTGGTTCTATTCACTATCCCGCATGCCGGATTCCTGGCCATCATTACGTTTCTGCCGGTACTGGTTCCCGCATTCATTCTGCCGTTCATGCAGGTTTTCGGCCTCGCGACCGTTGTGTACGGTTTTGTTGTGATTGTCCGTGCGGTCCTGGTCCGGGATGAGAGCGCATTGTGGCTTGCCGCGGGGTTTTCGTTCGCGATCATTACCTTTTTCTACGATATTTTCGTCGCCATGTGGATTCTTTCAGGTATCAGCCTTACTCCGATCGGGATGTCTCTGTGTTTGTTCTGTATTGCGATCATGGTCATAGAGCAGTATTCGTCATCGTTTCGCAAGACACGGGAACTATCAGCACAACTGCACGCGACAAACTGTTCGCTCCGCCGTTTTGTACCGGCCGAGTTTTTGTCATTTCTGCACAAAGCGTCCATTTCGGAGGTGCTTCCCGGAGACTGTGTGGACGTCGAGATGGCTGTTCTTTCCGCGGACATCCGCGCGTTCACCACGATTGCCGAAAACATGACCCCGGCGGAGGTTTTCGTGTTCCTGAATGAGTATCTGGAGCTGGTCGCGCCGGTTATCCGCCGGAACGGCGGTTTCATCGCAAAATATGAAGGCGACGGGTTTACCGCGCTTTTTCCTTCCGGGGCGGAAGCGGCCCTCCATGCGGGCGTACAGGTTCAAGCGGCTATTGCCCGGCGTAACCGGGAGCATCCTGACAAACCGTATCTCACGGTGGGAATCGGTATAGACAACGGTCCGCTTGCGCTTGGAGCGATCGGGGTTGTTCACCGGATGGACGGTACGGTTATTTCCAGCTGTGTGAAGGGTGCCGCCCACTTTGAATCAACCACCAAACTCTTCCATTCGAAGATACTCATCAGCGAGGCGGTCTATTCCGCCCTCTCCGACCCTTCCGGCTGGCAGGCCCGACCGGTAGACCGGGTAGAGATTGGTGATCGGGTGTCTTTTCTGTTTGAGGTGTATTCCACGGAACCGGATGATATCCGGGAACTCAAGTGGAAAACCCAGGACGATCTTGAACATGCGGTTTTTTCCTGGTTTTCGGGGCAGCATGACGAAGCGCGGGTGTTTTTGGCCCGTGTTTTATCGGTTTTTCCCGAAGATCCGGTGGCAAAATACTACGAAACCAGACTTTCCTAGTCCAAAACATCCAAAATTTCATTTTTACACTTGCCAGAATCAAGAAACGTACCGATAATGGAGAAAATGGAGAAGGTCTCTGGTGGAGTGTACTAGAATGAAAAACGTCTTGTTGGTTTGCATGTTCTCTCTGGTTATCGTTGCGTCGGGTTTTTCGCTTGGCAGTAAGGATACTATCGATACGCCGGCGGAAAATATGGACAGTTGGCTTGAAACGGTCGACATATCCGAGCGAAAACCGGGGAAGTACAACATACTCATTACCGCGGAAGACCTTGCGGGAAATCAGGGTTTTGCCGGACCGTTTAACATGTATATAGATCCGGACTCGGATCTTCCGGTAACCCAGATAACGAACCCGCTCAACGGGATGCGTGTTCCCGGAAATCTTAATATAGTAGGAACCTGTGTTGATGATGATGCCGTTGAGTATGTTGAAATTGTACTCGATGGTATGGAAGCTCCGATCCGGGCGGAAGGTAAAGAGTTCTGGTCCTATTATCTCGATACAACCAAAATGAGCGAAGGCGCTCATATCATTTCTGTATATGGTGTGGACATCAATGGTGTCCGCGGCCGGCCGCATACGGTTTCCTGGCACCTTGACCGAAACAGACCCGAGTCCCAGGTTACCAACATTGGTATGGGCGCGCTGGTTTCAAAGAAGTTTCTCCTGTCCGGTATTGTTACCGACGGGAACGGTATCAAGGAGCTGTATTACTCCCTCGACAACGGAAAGACCTTCCTGGAAGTTCCCATAAAGCATGACAAGGACGAAGGTGTTTGGCGCTTCAGCGTCGACATAGAATCCCGGGAGATGCCGGACGGGCCGGCGGTTTGCTGGTTCAAGGCGATCGACGGTCAGGGCTCCGAAGGTTTTTACACCTTCCTGTATTTCATAGATAATACACCGCCGGAAGTCGGCGTCATTTCTCCCCGCCCCGAAGAGCCGGTCAACGGCGTTTTTTCCGTTTCCGGGTATGCCCAGGATATTCTCGGTATCGAGAAGCTTTCATGGACTTTTGGCAAAGAGACGGGTGATTTCGAGGTTGTACGGGGAAATCCCTACTGGGTCAAGGAATTCAATCTGACCGGAGTAAATACCAAGGGTGAGGACGTTATCATCACCGCGACGGATACCGCCGGGAACGTAACCAACCTGAAATACCGTATCCTGGTTGACCAGACGCTCGATATTCCCTCCCTCGAGATACTCACTCCCGAAGCCGGCGCGGCCGTGGGAGAGAGCGTCATTGTGTCCGGTCTTGCCAAAGACGACGACGGCATCGCAGACGTGTGGTATTCGCTGAACGGCGGGGAAGCACAGCAGTTAACGGTTCCCGGTTCATTCGGTATCGAAATTACCGATCTTCCCGCCGGGAACCATACTGTCACGGCCTGGCCGGTGGACATCAACGGCGTGAAGGGTCCGGAGTCGTCGGTTTCTTTTTCTGCAATGGGCAAGGAACCGGTTATTACTATCGATCCGGTAACCGAACCGTTAACCGAGATACATCCTGAAGCGGGATACGTTCTCAAGGCACAAGTAGAATCCGACAGCGGTCTCGGTGAGCTTTCCTGGAGGCTTACCGGACGAGACACGCAAACGGTGGAACTAAAGGCCGGCGTCCGTGAGCAGACCATTACGGTTCCCATCGGCCTTGATACTCCCTACGGACTGATGAGTTTCGAGGTTATCGCGAAAGATGTTCACGGCCGTGAAGCGAAGAGCGTACAGAATTTCTATCTGACCAATCTGAGTATTCCCCGGGACGCTCCTCCGGATATTTCAAGCGAGCTGTTACGCGTAACCGGCGAGGTTACCATAGCCGGAACAAGCAAGATTCCCCCGAGTACGGGAACCGCGTCCCTGGCGATCGAGAAACTGGTCCGGGACGACAAGGTGTTTGAAAACGGTACGATTGTATCGCTCTCCGGCCCGGGCGCTCCCCGCGAGGAGCAGCTTCCCGAACAGGTGTTGGTAACCGTTGAATCTCCGGTTCCCCTCACCGCGCTCGGCTGGAGCATAAACGGCGGCGAACTGAAAAATGAACGGGCAAAGAAAATTGACGACACGCACTATGAGGCCCTGCTCGTTCTTGATCCGAAACTCCCCGCCGACTGGACGGTGATCGATGTTACGGCGACCTTCAAGGACGAAAGCACCCTCAATGCCAAAGGCTATGTCTGTGTCGTCCGGCCCGAACCCGAAGCCGGGATTTTTGACGATGAACAGTTTGTCTGGGGAACCGCGCTGCGCTCGCCCGACGACAAGATTCTGTTATATGACGGCGCCACACTCACCGGGCTCTACAACGGCAAACCCGACCTTGTTGCCGACTCTGTCCGCTTTGGTAAAAACGGTTCGGGTCTTCAGGCCGACGTTTCCGGAAACGAGATAACCATAACCGGTACGGCAGAAGGTGAATATGCCGGAGTTACCCTGGTTATTACCGACTCGGACGGCGGAACGTTCACGACCGCGCCGGTAACCATTGTTGTGGATTCAGCGCCTCCGGAGATTACGTTCAACGATTTTGAACGACCCATCTGGCTTCAAAACAATCTGAAGGTTTCGGGAACCGCGAGCGACTCTCATGGGGTGTTCTCGGTTGAGTATTCACTCGATAACGGTCTTTCCTGGGAGCCTTTCGACGGCGCGCGGTTCAGCCGCACGCTGGACATTTCGCATCTTGCGGACGGGAACGTGCTTCTCCTTGCCCGCGCCATTGACAAGAGCGGCAGGACAACAACCGCCTGGCATCTATTTACCAAGGATACCGAAGCGCCGGTTGTTGAAACGCTTCTTCCCGAAGCGGGCGATGTTGTTAACGGTGAAACCCTTATCGGTTTCCGCTACGATGACGCGACCGGGGTGAGCAGTGTTGAATACCGCGCGCCGGGCGACCGTACCGCGCGTGATCAAACCGTGTATGTTCCGGTGGAACAGTCGTCCCTTACCAATACCTTTGTGGGAACTTTTGAAAAACCGATTGCGGACGCCATGGAATTCCGCTTTACGGATGCCGCCGGAAACCAGAATGTTGTCAACTCCTGGCTGTTTACCATAGACGCCCAGGCAGACAAACCGGTGGTGGAAATCCATCTTCCGGAAGAAAATGAAGTAATCCGGAAAGACTTCGTTATCTCGGGTGTAGTGTACGACGACGACAAGCCCGCGAAGATCTGGTACAAGATCGACGACGGACAGTTCACCGAGGTTCCCATCGAGCACAGTTACTCGATACCGGTGGCGCTGTTAAGTCTTACCGACAATGAACATACCATCACCATGTACGCGGAAGACATTCACGGCGTCCGGGGCGACGAGGTTGTACGGAATATCCGTGTATCCCTCGAGGAGCCCAAGGCCGCGGTTGTTGAACCGTCGTTTGAAACAACAAACCGCAATATTATCGATATCACGGGTGTCGCGTCGGACAAGAACGGCATAGACCGGGTTGAAGTTTCCCTTGATAACGGAAACTCGTTCAATCTTGCGGAAGGTGCCGAGTCCTGGTCGTACCGCTTTGATACCCGGGTCATTCAGGACGGAACTCATGTGGTCTTTATCCGGGTATTCGACAAATATGAAACGGTCGGTTTGTACTCCAGCCTGATCAATATTGACAACACCGCGCCCTCGATCCGGCTTGAATTGCCGGTGGACGGCAGCAAGACGGGTCAAACCCTCTTTATCTCCGGTCAGACCATGGACAACATCAAGCTGATTGATGTCCGCGGAAAGATCAGCAACATCAATCCGAACCAGCCGGCCATTCCGGCGGGACTGCGCGATATCCAGTTTGACAATGAACTGATTATCACCTACGGCATCGATATTACCTCCCTGCCGGAAGGGTTCTACAACATGGAAGTGAGCGGTTACGACCGCGCCGGCAATGTAACCCGTGTGTCCCGGAACTTTGAGGTGTACCGCAAGCCGGACCGGAACCGTATCGAATTCCTGTATCCCATGAACGGTGAACATGTTCAGGGAATGTTCAAGCTGTACGGCCGTGTCGTTTCCGAAGATCCGGTGGAGAGCCTGCTGCTGTATATTGACGACGAACATGCTGCGACCGCGGAGATGACTCATTCGGGGTACTATGAGTTTACCGTAACACCGGAGCTGATGGCCGACGGCGAGCACAAGCTCAATGTTCAGGCTATCGCGAAGGGAGACAAGATAATCCGTTCGGAGGACCGTACTGTAATCTATCAGCCAAGTGGTCCCTGGGTTGTCATAGACAATCTCGTAATGGGAGATTTCGCGGTTGATCGGCCCTGGCTCATGGGAACCGCGGGCTATGCGTTCACCGAAGAAGAAGTGCTTGCGCTGGAATCGAAAGAAACGCCCAAAGAGGAGAAACGCCGCCTTGAGAACAAGACGGTGGAATCGGTTGAGATCAGTTTCGATAACGGCAAGTCCTTCCAGCGGACAGAATCCGGAAAGAAATGGCGGTATCGCCTGGAAACCGGCGATCTCCGCGAAGGGTATCACTTCATGCTCGTCCGCGCGAAAATGCAGACCGGCGAAGTAGCCGTTACCCGGACCATCATCCAGATCGACAAGACGGCTCCGACCATCCGGCTCATATCGCCGGGCGAGGGCGGACGCTACAACAACGAGCTGGTCTTCTCCGGCTTGAGCAGCGACGATATTGAGCTTGACTCGGTCATGCTCTCGCTCCGACCCGGAGACAAGTCACGGTACGCCATCCCGGCGTTTATCCAGGGCTTGTATTTTGACTGGCACTTCTGGGGCGCGACGCTCTACGACGTCGGCATGGGGCTTACCTTCTTCGATGATAACGTAAAACTGCAGGTGCAGTTCGGGCAGTTTACCAAGGAACAGCGTGAAGTATTTACCTCGTCTGCCATGCGGTACGGTGGTAATGTTTTCGGACTCAAGCTTTTGGCGAACGTGGTCTATCTCCCGCTCGACTATTTCTTCGGTCCGGATTTCTACTGGTTGTCCGCCACGGCCGCAATTGGCGCGAACTTCTCCATGTTCTCGGAAACCCAGAGCGGTCAGCCGCAGATACTTTCAGCGATTCTTCTCCAGCTGGAATTCCCCCGGGTAACCTTGCCTAAGCGGAAAACATTCAGAACCTTCTCGTTGTATACGGAAGGTCAGTTCTGGTTTATTTCGACCGACATAGATTCGTCCGAAGTTAATATCGATTCAATTCTTCCGCACATAACCGGCGGAATCCGTATGAATATTTTCTAAGGAAAGGAAAGTATGAAAAACAAAAAGATCCAGTATTTTGCCAGCGCAGCAGCCCTCATTCTTGGAGCAGTTTTGCTCACGACCTGTACGGTTGGTCTGGGAGATGCGGTTGATACGAAGTCCCCGAAGGTGAGCATAACCTATCCTCCGGTACAGAGTATCATCAAGAATACCTTTACCCTACGGGGAACGGCGTCGGACGACAATGAACTCGTCGGGGTTTTGATAACCGTAACGAATACGGAAACCGACGAGGTCTTTGACAGCTACCAGGCGACGGTGGACCGGGCGACCAATACCTGGTCGTTTGTGGCAAACCGCCGTAATGAGGACGGATCTTTTGAATTTGAAGACGGAAAGTACCAGATAGTTGCGACCGCGGTGGACGGCGCTAACCGGAAAACAGTTGCGTCCACAACGTATGAGATTGACAACACGGCTCCGGTTCTTGTTTTGAACCGGCCGGGTACGGTAGGGCCGGTAGGGGGCGTAAAGCCGGAAGTATACGGAAGCGAGCTCAAGTTGACCGGAAGCGCGAACGACGATCACGCGCTTGATCTTGTGAGCATGCGGGTATTCCGGGAAGATGGAACCCCGATCGGAGAACCGCTCACGTACGCGAATGTCTCCGGTGTCGGTATGGAAATCCTTCTTGCCAAGCATTACGCGTCTCCGGCAGATGCGGATCAGCAGGCACTCACCGACCGGTACGCGGCCATTTACGACCACAGTACGGGCGGAACCCAGAACTTCTATTGTCTCGTGGACATTTCTGATTGCGCGCGCGAATACGATCCTCCCGCCAATGTCGCGAGTGCGGACAATACCCGCGGTAATGTGAGCCAGGCATTCTGGCTGTACGATGGCATTTATTCTCGTGTATTCGACAAGTCCGGTTTCGGGCTTACCATGAGCGATCTTACCAGCGTGCTGAGCGGCCGGTATGCCAGTGTGGCAACCGCCGGGGAAGTGCGCGAGTATCTCGAGGCGAATCAGCAGAATTCTACGGTCTGGAGCAAAACTGCTGTTACGTTCTCGTTGAATCCGGAAAATAGTCCCTACTATGAGGTAGTAGGGTATAATGCGCTTGCGACAAATGAAGCTATTACCGCGCAGGCGTCGAACGGTACAAACCTGACGGTTCGTGTGTCCGCCGGCCGCGACCAGCGCCCGCTTCTTTCGGATACCATCCGGGTGTATCTTGATCCTTGTAACGCGAACGGCGCGCCGCTTTCGGGCGAGGGAGACAATATTCTCCTTCTCGCCAGCATTGCCGAACTTGCCGGTAACACGGCGGCCATTGAAGAGCGGAACGACCGGCTTTCGAAAACCGGTAATGACTATGTTGTTTCGGTGGATGTGGGTACCCTGGTAAACGGAAACTATTATCTCGTCAAGGTGGAAGGTAAGGATCAGGCCGGGAATGAAATAACCGATCTTAACGGAA
>ENA-UOUL01001287-UOUL01001287.1-bioreactor-metagenome-genome-assembly--contig:-NODE-1287-length-36685-cov-4.362598_pt1 | contig 36685 bp, 31 predicted proteins | sample MGYA00249838_ERZ747220 | MGnify/ENA primary metagenome ERZ747220 (study PRJEB28778, sample SAMN05720191) | bioreactor metagenome | isolation source: Anaerobic biogas reactor | place: USA:Washington... | reverse complement strand
TTGGCTCGAACGCGATCGACCCGACAATTCCCGTCCGGCTCCATCTCCAGCCATCGCTCGAACCGTCGATGGCCCGCGCGGCCGTCGTCGTCTTCTTCGCCGGCCCAGCCCTGGCCGCTCATCCTGATCCGCCACAATAAGCTGGCTTCGTTCGTGGTGATAAGGCTGCCGCCTATACCGCCACGCCCATCATCCCACCCACCAGCGCCAGCGCAATTACTACGATCCACGGTGGCAGCTTCCAGGCCACGAGCGCTGCGAAGCCTGCCAGCGCAAGGGCCAGATCGAGCCATCCATGCACGGCGCTGACCAGGATTGGGTCGTAGAGCGCCGCGGCGAGGATGCCGACGACGGCAGCGTTGGTGCCGCGCATGGCGGCCTGCGCCAGGGGACGCGTGCGAAAACTGTCCCAAAAGGGCAGCACGCCCACCAGCAGCAACAGGCCCGGCAGGAAGATCGCCACCAGCGCAAGGCTCGCGCCCAGCAGCCCGTTCGCGCATCGGGCGATGGGCTATGTGCTGACGCGCAGCCCGACGCCGGCCGAATCGCTGCGCTGGACGCGCAAGGCCTACGAGCTGAACACCTTCGACCTCGGCATGGCCGCCTCCTACGGCTATGCGCTGATCTTCAACGCCGACTACGGGCAGGGCACGCCGATCCTGCAACGCGCGGTGACGGCGTCCAGCGCCCACCCGACCTGGTGGGATTACGGCCTGTTCCTCGGCCATTTCATGCAGGACGACGCGCAGTCGGCGGCCAATGCGGTGAGCGCGCTGGCTTCCAGCCGCCGGGCGCATTATCTGGCGGCGCGGCTGATCGCCTACAGCCAAGACTACGCCGCCCACAGCTATTATCTCCAGCCGTTTCGTGATAAGGTGTCGGTGATCTATCCCCCGACTGAAGTGCCGGAGCCGCAGCCGGCGCGGGTGGCCGAGCTGCGCGCGCGCTGGCAGAAGGACGGCGGCCCGGTGATCGGCTATGCCGGGCGGTTCGTCGAGGAAAAGCGGCCCGATTTACTGATCCGGGCGCTGGAAGTGATCAACCAGACCTGCCCGAATGCGCGGGTGGTGTTCGCGGGGGAGTACGATATTCGCTACGAGGATACCTGGGAGCGCAACCAGGCGTTGATCCAGCGCTACGGCGACCAACTGATCTTCCTGGGGCAGTTGACCAGTATGCAGGCGATGGCGAACTTTTTCGCGGCGTGTGATGTGCTGGCGATGCCGAGCGATACCGAGTGCTTCGCACTGGTGCAGGTCGAGTCAATGTTGTGCGGGACTCCGGTGGTGATGACCGATACGCCGGGCGGGCGCGTTCCTGTGACCGAAACCGGCATGGGGCGGATCGTGCCGCGCGGCGACGCGCCGGCGCGAATCCTCCGCGCCGGTTCGCGCCGATGCCGCGCCACCTTGTTGCGAACGACCGTGCCGAGCCAGTCGCGAAAGCGGCCTCGCGCCGGGTCGTAGTTGAACACGTCGCGCTGCTCGAAAACGGCCGTCATCACCTCCTGCACAATCTCCTCGGCCCGCGGCCGCCACACGTGGAGCCGGATGGCCAGGTCCACCATGAACGAATACCACTTTCGCCCCGCCGGATTCATCTCGGGCTACCAGGATTTCCATCGGTTCGAGACCAGCTCTCAGGAGCTTGGTTACAGTGCACAGTTGTCAGTTCGCAGTCACCTGTCCGGCAATGGACAACTCCAGAACCAGTACTGAGCACTGAAGACTGACCACTGACTACTCCCGCTCACGCCATCTTCCGCTGCACCGCCAGGTGCGTCGTCGCCAGCACTTCCTCGGCCGGACGCGATTTGCCTCGCGGATCATGCCGATGATCGACCTGCTCGCCGTCCTACCGTTTTACCTTCCGTTTCTCGGGATTGATCTGCGCTCGCTGCGGGTCCTTCGCCTCCTGCGCGTTCTCCGCGTCGCCAAGGCGGCCCGCTACTGCTCGCCGCTCAACCTGATCAAGCAGGTTTTCCAGAGCAAGAAGGAGGAACTGGTGCTCACCTCGGGCCTGCTGGGCCTTCTGCTGGTCGTTTCCTCGACCGTGCTCTACTGCTGCGAAAACGCGGTGCAGCCGGAGGCCTACTCCAGCATCCCGGCGACCATGTGGTGGGCGGTGGCCACGCTGACGACGGTGGGCTACGGCGACATGTATCCGGTAACTCTGGCGGGCAAGCTGTTGGCGGGCCTGATCGCGGTCTTCGGCATCGGCATGTTCGCCCTGCCCACCGGCATCCTCGGCGCCGGATTCGTCGAGGCCATCCAGAAACGCAAGGAACTGGAACTGGTCTGTCCGCACTGCGGAAAGAGCCTCGCCGCTGGAAGCCGCGAGAGCCACGTCTCATATCATACCGAGACGACGGCCTCAATCCCCGCAGTGGAGGCGGATGCGGATGGCTCTCGCGCAGCCGACATCAGGAGTCGCCCGACGCCGATTGGCCGTCATACGCTTCGATGGCCGGCGGCAGGGCCTGGATGACGCCGAGGCCGGCGGGGGGCAGGCCCAGGAGGATGGCGCTGATGACCTCTTCGCGGCTGGCCCCGCATTTTTTGGCCTGCTGGACGTGAAAGGCGACGCCGCTTTCGAGCCGCAGGGCGGCCAGGACCGATAGATAGCACAGGGCGGCGGTCTTTTCGTCGAGGGCGCCGGTGCGGGAGATCTTGTGGATCATGTCGATCCACGCCTGCGAGTGGCCGGGCGCTTCCTTCAGGAAGGTCTGATAGGCCTTGCTGACCAGGTTCTTGTCGGGCATCGGCGACTCCTTTGGATCCGGTTGATGCTCAAGCGAAACACCCCGCTCCCTCATGGTCGCGGCTCTTTGAACGCCGGCGTTTGCCGGGTTTGGCGAAAAGATAGCGGTTCGACGCGTCGAAGTCAAGAAGACCTTATGCTCCAACCGCGGTCAGAGCCCGTATTCCTTGATCTTGCGATAGAGGGTCCGCGGGGCGATGCCGAGGATCTTGGCGGCTTGTTCGCGGTTGCCGCGGGTGATCTCGAGGGTGTTCTGGATGTGCTCCTTTTCGAGCTGTTCGAGGGTCTGCCCGGCCATCGAGGTCAGCGGGACGATGGCGGTGGAGCGGGCGGCGCCGGCCTGCTGGCGGATTTCCTCGGGCACGTCCTCGACGCCGAGAATTTGCTCGGCTGTGAGCACAACCATCGAGTCGATGACGTTGCGCAGCTCGCGGACGTTGCCCGGCCAGTCGTAGCCGATAAGCATCTCGCGGGCGTCCGGACTGATGCCCTTGATCGCCCGGCCGTGGGTCTCGTTCGAGTTGCGGATGAACTGCTCGATCATGACGGGGATGTCCTCTCGCCGCTCGCGGAGCGGCGGGATGCGGAGCGTGACGCTCTTGAGGCGGAAGTACAGGTCCTGGCGGAACTTTTCCTCCTCGACGGCTTTGGCCAGATCGCGGTTGGTGGCGCTGACCAGCCGCACGTCGACGCGGACCGGATCGTTCGAGCCGACCGGCACGATCTCGCGGGTCTCCAGGACGCGGAGCAGCTTGGCCTGCATGGTCAGCGGCATCTCCCCGATCTCATCGAGAAACAGCGTGCTGCCGTCGGCGTATTCGAAGCGGCCCTTTCGCGACGAGATGGCACCGGTGAACGCCCCCTTCACGTGGCCGAAGAGCTCGGACTCCAGCACGCCTTCGCTGAGGCCGGCGCAGTCGAGGGTGACCATGCGCCGGTCGCTGCGCGGCGAGTGCTCGTGGATGGCCCGGGCCAGCAGGTCCTTGCCCGTGCCGGATTCGCCCTGGAGCAGCACGGTGATGTTGGTCGGCGCGACCTGTTTGACGAGCCGCAGGATCCGCTGCATCTGCGGACTGACCGCGACGATGTTGCGGAACTCAGCCGGCTCGTCGAGCCGCCGGCGGATCACGAAGTGTTCGCGGTTGGACTGGGCCTGCTTGGCCGCGCGGTCGGCCAGATCGCGAATCTCGTCGAGGTCGATCGGCTTGACCAGATAGTCGAAAGCCCGCTCCTGGCGGAGGGCGTCGCGGGCGAGTTGTTCGCTGCCGTGGGCGGTGATGAGGATGACCTCGGTTTCCGGCCACTTCTTTTTGGTGCGGCGGATGACCTCCATGCCGTCGATCGCTCCGCCGAGTTTATAGTCGGTGATGACCACGTCGAACGGCTGCTCGTCGAGTTGTTCGACGGCGTCGGCGCCGCTTTCGGCGATCCGGCATTCGAAGCCGAAGCGGCGCAGGCCCTCGGCGATGGCCTCAGCGTGCGGAGCCTCGTCCTCGACCACCAGGATGGAGCCCTTGATCGCGTTCACGTCTCGCGGCACTCCCTGACCGAGGCGTCCATCGGCAGCAGGATCGAGAACTGGGTGCCTTCGCCCGGCTGCGATTCGACGAGGATCCTGCCGCCGTGCTCGCCGACGATCCGGCGGGTCATGGCCAAGCCCAGACCGGTGCCGTTCTTCTTGGTCGAGAAGTAGGCGTGGAAGACCTGTTCGAGGTGTTCCGGCGGAATGCCGACGCCGGTGTCGGCCACGTCGATCCGCACGCACTCGCCCACCGGCTGGGTTCGGACCATCAGGTCGCCGCCCTCGGGCATGGCCTGCTGGGCGTTGAGGAACAGATTCAGCAGGGCTTGTTTGATCAGGTCGGCGTCGACGGGAGCGGCCAGAGGCCCTTCGTGCAGCCGGGTCATCAGGCGGACTTTTTTGCGGGCGGCCTGCGGCTCGTAGAATTCGACCAGTTCCTCGATAATCCGGTTGATGTCCCTGATTTCGAGGCTCAGCTTGTGCTGTCCGACGAAGCGGATGAAGTCGTCGAGGATTTCGCGGAGGCGCGAGACCTCGTTCTGCATGGTCCGCACGCGGGTCAGGCTGCGCCGGACGTGGTCGTTGCCGCCGTCGAGTTCGTCAAGGTCCTCAGCCAGGAGCTGGAGGTTGACCCGCAGCGTCGAGAGCGGGTTGCGGATCTCATGGGCCAGCCCTCCGGTAAGCTGGCTGAGCTCCTCAAGCGGGTTGTTCGGTTGGATGTCCTGCATCGGCGATTCCGGCTTCCTATGGAAACCAAATAGTCTACGTCAGCAGCGGCCCGAAGGCAAGACGGTGAGGCGATTGGCGCTATAGAGAGGTAAAGCCCAAAAGACTGTGGAAACCGCGACCGCTAACACTGACGAGCATATAACGAAAACATTACTTATTAATCTACATCTTTCATGAGTGCCCGGCTGAATGAAACTGGAACATAAAACAGAGCGGCAAAATGCAGAGCCAGAGGCGATAAGAGAATAGAATATAGGTTAACTCGGCGGTTGGTGAGATGGGACTATTCACTGGGCGGTTGATCGAGTATTATTAAAGGATTATCGGCTTGCGGCGAAGTATCGGGCCGATGGGAACATCTAGAGTCAATGGAGTTGGGTGACGGCTGCGGCCGGACCAAGGAGATGCGTATGGCGAGAGCGAGCGAAATCAGGCGTGGGCACGCGGTGATCTACAAGGGCAATCTGAACGTGATCGTTTCGATCCAGCACGTGGCCAAGGGCAACTGGCGGTCGTACTACCAGATGAAGCTGCGGAACCTCAAGAGCGGCCAACTGGTTGAGGACCGGTTCCGGGTGGATGAGGAACTCGAGACCGCGTTCATCGAGAAGAAGCCGATGGAGTATCTGTATTCGGACGGGACAGGCCACGTGCTGATGGACCTCCAGACGTACGACCAGATCACGATGGGCGATGAGATCATGGGCGACGGGACGATGTACCTCAAGCCGAACACCGAGGTCCAGGTGACGATCTACGAAGGCAAGATCATCGGCATCGAGCTTCCCAACACGGTGGACCTGCAGGTCACCGACACGCCGCCCGCGATCAAGGGCGCGACGGCGACGAACCAGAGCAAGGACGCCACGCTGGAGACCGGCGTGCGGGTGAAGGTGCCGCCGTTCGTCGAGGCGGGCGAGATGATCCGGGTGGACACGCGGACCGGCGAGTACATCGAACGGGTGAAGTAGACTTCAGGAGACGAAACGGCAGGTCACGATGGCGGACCCTCTCAGCAGGATACTGCAGCGGATATTCGGGACGAGCAGCCAGCGGTACGTCAAGCGGCGCACCGAATTGGTTTCGCGGATCAACAGTTTGGAGGCCGAGTACGCGCGGCTGTCGGATGAGGAACTGGCGGGCAAGACGGCGGAGCTGCGCGCGCGGGCCGACGCGCGGAAGCGCGAGTTCTTCGGCCGGCCCAGCCTCGAGGAACTTCTGGCCGAAATGCAGGAGGTCCCGGAGGACCGCCGCAAGACACTCAAGCGGCGGATCATCGATGGCTTGAACGTCTGTGCGGTGGACATCCTGCCGGATGCCTTTGCCGCGGTGCGCGAGGCATGCAAGCGCCACCTGCCCGGCCACCGGCATTTCGACGTGCAGATGATCGGCGGCCACGTGCTGCACGAGGGCAAGATCGCCGAGATGGCCACCGGCGAGGGCAAGACCCTGGTGGCCACGCTGCCGTGCTACATCAACGTGGTGCTGGGCCTGAAGGTTCACGTGATCTCGACCAACGACTACCTGGTCAAGCGCGACCGCGACTGGATGGCGCCGATCTACGAGGCGCTGGGCGTCAGTTCCGGAGCGATTCAGTCGGAGATGTCGACGGTGGGCCCGGAGCGCAAGGCCCAGTACGCCTGCGACATTACCTACGGGACCAACAGCGAGCTGGGCTTCGACTACCTGCGCGACAACATGAAGGTCCGCCGGGATGACCAGGTTCAGGGCCCGCTGCACTACGCCATCGTAGACGAGGTGGACAACATCCTGATCGACGAGGCGCGGACGCCGCTGATCATCTCGGGTCCGGCCCGCGACGACGTGAACCGCTATCGCCTGGCCGACCGGGTGGCGCGGGCGCTGGTTCAGAAGCAGAAGACAGCGATCCGCGAGACGCAGGCGCGGGTGCAGGACCGCGATTCGCTTAAGGCGCGGGCCCTCAAGCAGGGCGTCCAGGAGTGGCGATTCGAGGAGGGGATCAAGAAATTCGGGCAGGACCCCTCGTGGCTCAATGAGGAGGAGGCCCAGGCCATCGGCCACCGCCAGTACTACCTGGTGGAGCGGGACCGCAAGAGCGTGCACATGACGCACGAGGGCGTCACCGCAGCCCAGGAGGAGGCGGGGATCGGGTCGTTCTACATCGGGGCCAACATGGAGTGGCCGCACCTGATCGAGAACGCCCTGCGGGCCCACGTGGTCTACGAGAGGGAAAAGGAATACGTCGTTCAGAACGGCGAGGTGATCATCGTCGATGAGTTCACCGGGCGTCTGATGCACGGGCGGCAGTGGTCCGACGGCTTGCACCAGGCGGTCGAGGCCAAGGAAGGGGTGCGGGTCAAGGAGGAGACCCAGACGCTCGCGACGATCACCATCCAGAACTACTTCAAGCTGTACTGCAAGCTGGCCGGCATGACCGGTACGGCGATGACCGAGGTCGAGGAGTTCATCAAGATCTACGGCCTGGACGTGGTCAGCATTCCGACCAACCGGCCGGTGAACCGGATGGACCACAACGACCGCATTTATCGCACGACGCCTGAGAAATATAAAGCCATCGTCGAGGAGATCCGCGCGGTCTCGCTGCAGGGATTTCCCAACGACTGGTTCGTCATCAACGACATGATCGAAGGCCTCAAAGCCGCGTACAAGGCGATGCTGGCCAAACAGGGGACGACCGGGCATCTGCCGCCAAAGGACAGGTGCGAAGAGGCGATCCGGCGGATCGAAGAGGCCCAGGCCCGGTCGAAAGGGGACAACGACAGCCTCGACCCGCTGCGCGAGGCGCTCTATGAGTTGACCGCGGACCTGCCGGGCGGCCGTCCGGTGCTGGTCGGCACCACGAGCGTGGAGAACAGCGAAAAACTCTCGAACATGCTGACCAAGCAGTACGGGATCGACCACGAGGTGCTCAACGCCAAGCAGGTGGCCCGCGAGGCGGAGATCGTGGCCAAGGCCGGGCATCGCCACGCTCCCAAGCACGGCGGCCGCCAAGCCGAGGGCAACGTGACCATCTCGACCAACATGGCCGGCCGCGGCACCGACATCAAGCTCGAAAAGGGCGTGGTGCACCCGCCGTGCATCGGCGACCTGGGCCCCAAAGAGCCCGGCGTGATCGCCACCAAGTGCTGCATCAACTGCCCGGAATACGACGGCAAGTGCGAGCACTGCTTCAAGCCGAAGCTCGACCCGCGGTTCCCGGAACTGGGCAAGAAGTTCTGCGCCGTCGAGCCGCCGTGCGGCCTGCACGTGGTGGGCACCGAGCGCCACGAGGCCCGTCGGATCGACAACCAGCTTCGCGGACGGTCCGGCCGCCAGGGCGATCCCGGATCGAGCCGCTTTTTCCTGTCGATGCAGGACGACCTGCTGCGGTTCTTCGCCGGCGACTGGGTCATCAAGATGCTCGATTGGCTGGGCATGGAAGAGGGGATGGCCATCGAGAACAAGCGGATCTCCAAGGGCATCGAGCGGGCCCAGAAGAAGGTCGAGGAGCGCAACTTCGCCATCCGCAAGAATCTCCTCGAGTACGACGAGGTGATGGACTATCAGCGGCAGGTGTTCTACCGCCTTCGCCAGCGGATCCTGGAGGGCCGCGACCTGGCCGAGATGGTGCAGGATTCCCTGACCGACTCGATCGCCGACGCGGTGGACAACTTTCTGGACCCGACATACCCGGCGCGGTGCGCCGCCGAGTGGGCCAAGTCGGAACTGGACGTGACGATGGACCCGTCGCGAATCGACCTGGACGATTTCGACCGGCTGGAAAGCGACCTGAAGGACAAAGCCAAGGACGAGGCGAGGAACACGATCGAGATGTCGATCGGCGAGTACTTCGATCCGGACGTCGAGCGCAAGGACTGGGACTATCGCGGCCTGGCGAGCTGGGCGATGCGGCGGTTCAACGTGAACCTCGGGATCTCGCAGATGAACCGGATGGAGCCGGAAGAGATCCAGGCGATGCTGGTCGAGGCGGCCATGACGAGCATCGACCGCCAGGACTGCACGCCGCTGAAACGCTACATGGAGCCGACCTTCGGCCGCTCGATGCTGGCCGAGTGGGTGCGGGCCAAGTTCGACCTGGACGTGCGGCTCCAGCAGCTTCGCGACCTGAATCCCGACCAGACCCGCGAGATGATCCTGGAAAAGGTGCACGAGCGGTACCTGCGCCGCGAGATCGAGTGCCCGGTGGACATCGCGTTGACGGTGAGCCTGGGCCAGAAGGAGCAGACCGACCAGGCCTATGGCGTGGCGCGGCTGGTGGATTGGGCGAACTGGAAGTACCGCGCCGGCTGGACGCTGGAGAAGCTGCAGAACCGCGAGGTCCGCGAAATCCGCTCGGACCTGATACGGCTTTCCGAGAGCTACCTGGGCGACGGGCGCCTCTCGAACGAGGTGGACGAGGCCGTGCGGATGCGGCGCGGCGAGGAACTGGCGGCGTGGGCGCGGGAGCGGTTCGGCGCGGAGCTCGACGGCCAGGCGCTGGAGGGCGCCGCCGCCCGCGAGTCGCTGCTCAAAGCCGGCCGGGAGTTCCTCCGCCGCGAGCTGACGAACCTCGAGCAGATGGTGCTGCTGAGCATCTACGACAGCGCGTGGAAAGAGCACCTGCTGGCGATGGACCACCTCAAGAGCACGATCGGCCTGCGCGGCTACGCCGAGAAGGATCCGAAGATCGAGTACAAGCGGGAAGGCACGCAGATGTTCCACCGCATGCTCGACGCGACGCGCCAGCAGGTCAGCGACGTGATCCTCAAGGTCCAGGTCTCCGGCCAGATGCAGGCGCGGTCGGTCTGGGGCGAGCAGCGGGCCCAGCACGATGCCAGCGGCTCGGCCTTCACCGACGCCGACCGCGAGGCGGCCATGCAGAACCAGGGTGAAGCCCAGGTCGTCAAGCCGATCAAACGGGCGACGCCGAAGGTCAAGCCGAACGAACCGTGCCCGTGCGGGTCGGGCAAAAAATACAAGAAGTGCTGCGGGCGAAACGGCTGATAGAGCCTTATAACCTTCAGAGCTTCAGAGGGAGGTCACGTGCGCAAGATCATCGCAGCCTCGTTGTTCGCTTTTTTGGTCGTGGGCGGATCAACGGTTCGGGCGGGCGCGGTCGATCCGCCGCAGGGATCGTTTCACGAGCGGTATTTCTCCGTATACCTCGGGCCGACCAAGTGCGGTTGGGCGCGGTATGAGTTCGTGCGGCAGGGCGATACGATCGTCACGCGGAACGATCTGCTGCTGAAGATCGCCCGGGCGGACACGACGTTCACGCTCACCCATCGGGCCGAGACTCAGGAGACCCTCGACGGCAAACCGCTGCGGTTCTACTCCAAGGCGGACCTCGGCGGCATCGAAACCGTGCATCGCGGAACCGTGGCCGACGGCCAGGTCGCGATGACGATCAGCCAGGCGGGCCAGTCGGCTGAGCACAAGTTCGCTCTGCCGGACGACGCGCTGATGTGGTGGGGCCAGCACCTGCTGGGCGAGCGGATGGGACTTAAGCCCGGGGTCAGCTTCTCCATGACGATATTCGACCCGGAGCTTGGACCCAGTCAGTTCATCACAGCCAGAATCGACGTGGTCGGTCCGGTCAAGAGCGAGGTGTTCGGTCGGGAAGTCGAGGGGACCAGAGTGCTCACCTCGTTCGACAAGCCGTTGCCGATCCAAGCCGCTTCGATCCTTGACGCCGACGGCTATGAGGTGATCACGGAGGTGCCGATTGGCCCGATGAAGCTGACGTTGGTGGGCGAGCCGCGTGAAAAGGCCCTGGCCGGCATCGGCGCCAGCGAGCTGTTTCTAGAATTCCTGATCCGGCCGGAGCGGCCGATCGCGCTGCCGGAGCAGGGACCGGTGCGTTACCGGATCACCTACGAGGGCGACAACACCGAGCCGTTCGATCTGATCGAAACGGCGATGCAGCGGGTGGTCAAACGCGAGAAGGACCAGATCATCCTGGAGGTCTCGCCGGGCGGGACGCCGAAGAAATCGGCGACCACCACGCAGCCGGCTTCGCCCGAACCGCGGTACACCCGGGATTCGCTGGACCTGAACCTGGAGGACCCGCTGTTGGTTCGCCTGGCCAGCGAGAACATCGATCAGGACGGCAGCGACCTGGAGAAGGCGAGAAAGCTCTGCCAATTCGTCTCCGGCTATATCACGACCAAGGACCTTTCGACCGGTTACGCCCCCGCCGCTCAGGTCGCCAAGACACGGCAGGGCGACTGCACCGAGCATTCGCTGCTGCTGGCCGCCCTCGGGCGGATCGTGGGCATTCCGACCCGCGGCGTCAACGGCCTGGCCTACGTGGCCCACGAGGGCACGACCGGCGCGTTCATCGGCCACATGTGGACCCAGTTCTTCATCGACGGCCAGTGGGTGGACCTGGACCCGGCCCTCGGCCAGCTCGAACCGGACCAGGGCCACATCGCCCTGACCGTCTCGGACCTCAGCGACACCTCGATGCAGCAGCAGGCCTCGGTGCTCCGCTACCTCGGTCAGCTCAAGGTCGAGCAGATGGAATTGGCCCAGACAACACCCAAGTAAAGGGCCTGATCAGCACGGATCAGACGGATGTGCTGCGCTGGTCGGGTTCGGTGATGGTCAGCAGGAACTTCCGCTTGTACTGCTCGGTGCGGCCAAGCTGCGCCTGGCGGGCGAGGTCCTCGTTGGCGAAGTGCCCGTCCGGGACAGTGCGCAGTTCGACAGGACCCAGGCGCAGGCTCTCGCGCTTGGCGGCGTACTCGATGTTGAGCTCGGCTAGTATCCGATCGTAACTATGTGCCAGTTGCGGATTGGCGTCGGATTGCTCGACGGTGAGCGCGTAGTAGGGCGGGTCGGACCATTGAGGGCCCAGAAGGAAGTTCTCGATCCGTCGGCCGAGCTTCGCCGACAGCCGCGCCATCGCCTCGACGGCTTGGTGCTCGCTGACCTTCTCGCCGGTCAGCGAACTGATGTGCGAGCCCTTGTTCAGGAACGCGATCATCGGCGTCCGCTGATAGAGCCCGACGACCTCGACGCAGTCGCCCAGGTCGTACCGGGTCAGCCCGCTGGCGTTGCTGAAGACGACAAAGTACCGCTGCCCGACTTCAAGTTCTTCGAGCGTCAGCACGGTCGGGTTCTCGCCGCCGTACTCGGCTTCGGGAATGAACTCGAAGAAGTTGCTGGTGATTTCCAGAATCCCAGCCGGCGTGTGGTCCTCGACGGGAATGCTGAACCGCCCTTCGCTGGCCAGCAGACCGATGTCGCGCACCGGCGTCTCGCCGAAGTACTCGCCGAAACGCGAGAGGTAGAGCTTGAGCGTCCCGCCGGTCCAGTTCATCAGGTATTCCAGCCGCCAGACGTCCTTGGGCAGGAGTCGTCCGGCTCGCCTGGCCAGCGCCTCGAGCCGCCGGGCGCAGCGCGGCCTGGGCCGCAGCCGTCGGCCAAGGTCGGCCACCAGCCCCTCCGGCAACCGTCCGGGCGGACGCAGCGTCCCGTCGTGGACGTCGCGGATGAGCTGCTCCGAATGCTCCGCCATCGTCTGGGCCAGCCGCAAAATCGTCGACGGGTTGGCTGTGCTGGTGAACGAGACGTCCTCCGTGACGGCCAGCCGGGCGACCGTGTAGCATTTGGCCACCGGATCCTTGACCTCGGCCACCGCCAGCGGCGTCACGTAGTGCTTGCGGACGATCCACTTCTGCGTCTGGGCCTGCAGGCCGGTGATCGCTCCGGCCCACAACCCGCACGGCGTCGATTCCTCCCGCGCCGAGCTGGTCATCTGGACGATCTTGCGAAAGAACGCCCGCGGATGGTCGAGCAGGGCCTTGACCCCGAAGATGTTCCAGCCGCGGCGGTAATCGTCGACGAACCGCGCGGTGACGGGAATGAACTTGGCCCGGCCGGTGGTCCCGCTGGTCAGGGCGAACATCAGAAGCTCTTCGCTCGGAGCGAACAGCGAGTCGAACCGGCCTTCCTTGAGCGGCTCGATGTACGGGGCGAACTGCTCGTAGCGCCGAATCGGCACCTGCCGGGCGAAATCGTGATAGGAAATCGACCCGCTGAGGCCGTGATCGCGGGCGAACGCGCTGCCGGCCAGCAGCCGAAGCTGCCGTTCGAGCATCTGCTGTTGAACGCGCTGGGGACTCCCGGTCGCGGCCAGGAACGAGCGAAGCTGGCGCGAAGCCCCCCATCCGGCGACTTTTGCGGCAATTTTCCTGTGCATCGGTAAAGGCCCGGCTCGTCGGCGTCGGGTCAGGCGCCCTGGGCGATCGGGCGCTGGGACGCCTCGCCCGTGGGCTGACCATACAGCCGGTGTTCGAAGAATTCAACGGTCCGCGCCCTGTACTCCGCCGGGTCGACGACGACCGCCTGGTTGTGCTTGGCCAGAGGAACGACCCACAGCGATTTGGGGTCCGGAGCGATCCGGTAGAGCACCCGGGCCAGGTCGGTCGGAATGTAGCTGTCCCGGTCGCCGTGGATCATCAGGATCGGCCGCGGGGTCATTTTCTTGAGGGCTCGCCGGACCGACGGATACCGGCAGCGGAACTTCCAGTGGGCGCAGATGAACAGCACCCACCGCAGGAATTTCCAGAATGCATCGGGATGGTTCTCATAGACGAAGCGGACCTTGGCGAAGATGCATGCCCACCGCTTCATGAGCATTTCGAGGGTGGCGTCGGTGCTGAAAAGCCCGTCGGTGACGATGGCTTTGACCGCCGGATTGCGCATCGACGCGATGATGGCGGCTGCGGCCCCGCGCGAGATCCCGAAGATGCCCAGATCGGCCGGCCGGCCCTGCGACTCCAGATAGTCCTCAAGAAAGGCGATGGCCCCGTGCACGTCGTCCACCTCGCGGTCGGAGACCCACTGCCGAGGCTGATAGTCTTCCTGGTGGGACGAGTCGCCGTGGCCGCGGAAGTCGAAGCTGAACACGTCGAACCCGGCCTCCAGAAGCGACCGCGTGTACCGGACGCAGCTGTACATGTCCGAGGCGAACTCGTGACAGAAGAGGATGGTGCCCTTGTAGCCCTGCGACGGGTCGCCGAACAGGAACATGCCCCGCAGGCTGGTCCCGTCGAACGACCGGAACCGCACGATCTGGCCCTCCATCCGGTCGAAGTCCAGCGGTCCCATCGACAGCGGCGGCGGCGTGTCCTTGAGGATGTTGAGCATGATCCGGATGTAGCGGCTCAGGACGAGGGCGGGAATCGCGACCATCGCCACCACCGTGGCGATGATGCTCATCATCGCCCAGTTGCGAACGATGAATTCCCAGCCTATCCAGGCGCCCAACACCATGATCGCAGTCCAACCCATCAACGTCGTTATCGGTCCCCGTGGCTTATTCGCCTGAACTTAAGGAGTATAATTCGTGATAATCAATGTATCGTTCTGGCCCCCGAAACCGAACGAATTGCTCAGGCACGTCCTGACCGTGGCCTTTCGCGGCTGGTTCGGCACGTAATCGAGGTCGCACTCCGGATCCGCCTCGCAGTAGTTGGTTGTCGGCGGCAGCACCTGGTCCCGCAGGGCCAGGACGCAGGCGATCACCTCGATTGCCCCAGCCGCCGCGATCAGGTGGCCCATCATCGACTTGATGCTGCTGATCGGAACCCTGTAAGCCCGCTCGCCGAAGACGGACTTGACCGCCAGCGTCTCGATCTTGTCGTTATCGACGGTGCCGGTGCCGTGGGCTGAGATGTAGTCGATGCTGTCCGGCTCGACGCCGGCGTCGGCCATGGCCGCCCGCATCGCCGCGATCCCGCCGCGTCCGGTCTCGTGGATGTCGGTGATCCGGTAGGCATCCGCGCTGCTGCCGTAGCCGGCGATCTCAGCCAGGATGGTCGCCCCGCGCTTCCGGGCGAACTCCTCCGACTCGAGGACCACGATGCCCGCCCCTTCGCCCAGGACGAACCCGTCGCGGGTGCGGTCGAACGGCCGCGAGGACGACTTGATCTGGTCGTTGCGGGTGCTCAGGGCGGTCAGGCGGTTAAAGCCGGTCACGCCGAGCGGGTGGATCATTGAGTGGGTGCCGCCCGAGAGCATGACCTCCGCGTCGCCGTAGCGGATCTGCTCGACCGCTTCGCCGATGGCCTGGGTGCTGGCCGCGCAGGCGGTCAGGCAGTTGAGGTTCGGCCCGCGCAGGTCCAGAAGTTTGGCCACGTGGGCCGCCGGCATGTTGGGATCCTGCTCGAGTTCCCGAAGGCGGTCCATGCACCGATAGGCGATCCGGGCCCACTTGCGGGTATCGAGCTTGCCCGAAGCGGCGTCCCACGAACCGATCGCGGTGGCGATAAAGGGGTCGAAGTCGACCGGGCCTTCGCCGGAACCGAGGTAGACGCCCGCCGCGGAGCGGTCCAGATCAGCGGCGCGACCCAGCCCCGACGACTGCCACGCCTGCAGCGCCGCTCCAAGGGCGAAACCGGAGTTGCGGGCCGCGTGCCGGTGCAGCGGATAGTGCTCGCCGAGTCGTTCGCGAAGATCGTATCCTCGGACCTGGGCTGAGAAGGTGGTGGGGAACGTCCGGGCGTCGAACAGCTCCGTCGTATCGATGGCGCTTTCGCCGGCGAGCAGCCGGCTCCAGGCCTGCTCGATGCTCTGCCCCAACGGAGTGATGCAGCCCATTCCGGTAATGACCACGCGTCGCTTCACAATCGGACCCTCGTATTCCGGATTAACCGGCCCAACGGCGGAACACCAGGGCGGTGCACTGCCCGCCGCTGAGACTGTAGTTGACGGTCAGTAACGTATTGACCCGCCGGTCCTCGGTCCGGCGAACCACATTGACCGGACACGCCGGATCCACCTGCTCGCAGTTGACCGTACCGGGCACGAAACCCTCGGACAGGCAGAGCGCGGCGGCGGCGACGTCCAACGCGCCCGAACCGGCCCCGTTGTTGCCGTAATGGCTCTTGATCGAGGTGACCGGCACGTCGCCGAGGACGCGGGCGATGGCCTGGGCCTCGACCCGGTCGTGCTCCGGCAGCCCGCAGGCGAACGCGACGACCAGATCGACGTCGCACGCCTCGACCTGGGCGTCGGCCAGGGCCTTTTCCAGGACCACCGCCAGGGCGTCGCCGTTGCGGTCCGGATTCAGGAAGTCATGCGTGCCGAACCCGGCGCCCAAACCGATCATCTCGCCGTAGATACGCCCTTCTCGCCGCTTGGCGTGTTCGAGGTCTTCCAGGACGACGACGGCGCCGCCCTCGGCGATGACCGTGCCGTCGCGCTTGGCGTCGAACGGCCGGACGGCCGAAGCTGGCGAATCGTTGTGCGAGCGGGTGAGCCGGCCGATCAGGTCCTGGCGGAGCAGGCCCATCGGGTTGACCTTCGATTCGGCTCCGCCGCAGAGGCACACGTCGGCGCAGTCGCGCTTGATGGTCCGCCAGGCCTCGCCGATGGCGAGTTGGCTGGACGCCTCGGCGCAGGTGATCGTATTGCTGGGCGCCTGCGCGTCGTGGATGATCGAGACGTGACAGGCCAGCATGTTGGGCAGATACTTCAGAAGCCACAGCGGCGTCAGGTTGTTCATGCCTTCGCGTCCCCACGCCTCCAGCGAGAACTGCCCGTCGTTGGAGGCCGAGGCCAGGGCGAAGGTCAGCTCGTTGAGGTCCGGGCAGATCAGACCCGCCCCGATGTTGACCCCAAGCCGCGTGGAGTCGACGGTGATCTCGCCGTCGCTGACGCCCTTGGTCTTCAAGCCGCTGTCGCGGACCGCGCAGTCGGCGGCCACCACCGCCAGCTCGATGTCGCGGGCCATGACCTTGATGCTCTTGCGATAGGATTTGGGAACGTAGTCCTTGCAACTGAACTCCGCGATTTCGCCGGCGATCCGGCAGGGAAACTCGGCTGCGTCAAAGGCCCGAATCCCGTCCACCGCGACCCGGCCGGACCGCAGCGAGGCGAGAAACTGGTCCTTGCCCACCCCGATGGGGCTGACAGGACCGAGTCCGGTGATCACAACCCGTCGTTCAGCCATCCTATATCCTCATTGTGCCGCTTGAGAGTCTCCGGCCGATGGGGCGGCGGGCGCGCCGCCGTCCAGTGACCGGATCAGTTGTCGAAACTGGTCGGTGAATACGAAATTCTCCTCGGGAAATTTCCGTCCCGAGAGATTTTGGTCAATGTGGCTGAAGATGATGTCGATTTCCGCGACGACCTGCCCGAACGGGTCCGTGCCGGTCAGCCGGTACACCTTGCCCTCGGTGCGGCCGAACGCATCATCCAGCGAGACCACCTTGGCCACGTGGCGAAGCTGATCGCCCGGCAGGACGTCCGCGTGAAACGTCGCCCGCGAAATCTTGGCCAGGATCACCTTCTCGCGAAAACCTCGGGCCTCGCCGACCAGAATGCCCGCGGTCTGGGCCATGCCCTCGATGATGAGGCTCGTCGGCATCACCGGATAGCCGGGAAAGTGGTCGTGCAGGTGCTCTTCGGCCAGGCTGACGTTCTTGATCGCGCAGGCCTCCACGCCGCTGACCAGCTTCTCAAAACGATCGATCCACAGCCAACGCATTCGCTCGCCAATCCCAAAAACGCAAGAAGGTTACGCCGCATCCGGCCGCGGCCGGACAAGCCAAGACTTGGTATTCTAACAAGGCCCCCCGCGGACTTCCAGCCGATGGTGCAAATCTTCCCAAAATACCATCCGGTCATCCCGGGAGGGATCCGGCGGTTCGGCAGGCCCAAAACAAGCCGAGTCGGCCCGCCGCAACGGCGCGACCGACTCGTTCTCGAATAGCATCAACTGTCAGCAGTATTTTTTATTTATTGTGACAAAAGGTAATGTCTGTGCTATTTGACCTTGCTCTCGACGTAGTTGACGATGGTCTTGACCGTGAACAGGTCGGGCATGCGGTTGACGTCCGGGTCCTGCTCGAAGTCGGCAAAGTCCGCATGGGGCATCCGAGCCTTCAGTTCGGCCAGACCCTTGTCGGTCACCTTGCCGTCGGCCACGAACTCGGGGTTGTTCAGGATGTTATCCGGGAACAACTCGCCCCGGGGAATCTGGATGCCGAAGGCCTTTTCCAGACGGAAGACGATATCAAGGAAATCTATGCTCTCGGCCCCGAGGTCTCCGGTAAGGGTGGAGTCCTGTGAGACTTCATCCTCGTCGACGCCCAGCGCGTCCACCAGAGTCTCCTGGACCTTCGTAAAAATCTCGTCGCGATCAAGGGCCATATTACAAACCTCCACTGAATGTATTCACGCCTATTATCCAGATCGTATGGAATAGTTCAACCATTTATCCCGGCCGATTCAGTTCGCGGGATTCTCGGCGGTCAGGGCCTCGAGACCCCCCAGAAGGCGCAACTGGGCCCGCCAATGCTCGACCAGGATCCGGTCCTGATCCGCCCAGGCGGCGTTGCGGTCGGCCAGGTTGTACCGGGCCAACTCCAGCCGGGCCCGCGCCACATTGCCCCCGTCCATCGTGCACTGGGCTTTGAAGGCGGCGGTCTCGGGCGCAAGCTTGACCGTTTCGACCTCCACCTCCATGCGGTTTCCCGGAGCGACGAAATTGCCGTAGGTCACGTTCCTGGCCTCGCGCAGGACGATCACGCTGTGGGCGAAATCCTCAGCCGTGCGGATCACCCAGGCTGCGGTCTGAACCATCGCTTCGAGCATCAAGACCCCGGGCAGAACCGGGAAACTCGGAAAGTGGTCGGCCAGATACTCCTCAGCCAGGCTCAGGTTCTTCACCGCACGGGCCGAACGCCCCGGTTCGATGCGCACCAACTTGTCGATCAGAACGAATTTCACGGCGATTCCAGTGTTTCCGTTTCTACCGATGGCAAAAGACACAACCTTTTAGCTTAACGATCAAACGATTTCAAGCAAATTCAGATGCGGCGACGGATGTAAACGGCCGCGCCGCCCGCTGTTGACGAAAGGACCGCATCGGATGGTGCAAGGTCCGACGGACCTTGCTCACGGTTCTTTTTCGGCGGAGTGAAGGCACGGGCCAAGCAGGTCCAGCACGCGTTTGAGCTCGAATGCCCGGGCCATGTGGTCCACGTGCAGCGTGACCATCTCGGGCATCTGGGCGTAGTCCCTGGCCGCCTGTTCGTGCCTCGCTGCGTCCTGCCGGAGATTCCGGGCCAGGTCGGTCAGGCGGTCGGCCACCGCCTCGTCCGGCCCTCGGCTGCCCTCGGATCGCCGCTGACGATGGTAATCGCGAATACGCGCGATCCGCCGGGCCTTGGCCTCGGGCGTGGCGAACTGCGGCGGAACGGCGCCGAGCGATTTGGCCGGTCTGGGGCGGCGATTCTCGAGTTCGGTCTGGACGAGGGCGAGTTGCCGCTGCGCCGTGCGCCGGGCCTGATCGGACAGCGTCGAGACGGACCGCCGCAGATTCCGGGCCATCTGCGCCAACTGCTTCTCGTCGAGGCACTTAAGCCGGTGCTCGAAAGGCGGTCCGGCATCCGGGGCGGCGTAGCGGACGACGTTCTCCGCGTAGTCGCAGTCCAGATTCAAACAGACCAGATCCATCGTGTTGTCCCGTGCCGGTTCCACCGACAAGCTCCTGGCCCCGCACTTGGGGCAGATCGGTTTGTCCTGAGTGTTCACCATGCCTCGCGCTCCCATAAGTGATTTGTCTTGTTGGATTTACATGTTGCCGGGGAGGCTCACGCGCGTCTGGCGGAGCTCGGGGCCGAGGCCGGCCCGTCCGGTTGACAGTAATCTACCGGATTTGACTTGACTAGTCAAGTCAAATCCGGTACAAACTAGAGTAGCGGATCGACATCCATTTGAGGAACTGGCGATGGACCGTTGGAATGGTACAAGATGGGCCACGTTGCTTCAGCGGTTTCGCCAGCGGGCGGGCCTGACGCGGACCGAGTTGGCCCGGAGCCTGTCGGTGACCATCAGCTACATCAGCAAGCTCGAAGCGGGCCAGAAACCGCCGCCGGAACCTCAGCGGCGGAATATCGCTGAGGTGCTCGAACTGACCGACGAGGAGGCGCTGGGCTTTCACGTCCAAGCCGAATTGGAGCGGACAGACCCGGTGGCGGTGCGGTATCTCAAGCGGCTGCTGGACGCCGAGACCTCGGAGGGGGAAAGGGAGTTTCTGCGGGACGGCGGCCAACGGCCGCGGCGTAAGCAGGCCTCGCACCTGATCCCGATCATCAACAAGGTCGCCGCCGGCTACCCGCAGGAGTTCACCGACCTGGATTACCCGATCGGCGTGGCCGACCAGTACATCACGGTGCCGGACGTTTCCGACGCCAACGCGTTTGCCTTCTACGTCTTTGGCGACTCGATGGAACCGGATTTCGCCGCCGGCAGCCTGGTCATCGCCTCGCCCAACAGCCATGCGGGCGACGGGGATCCGTGCTTTGTCCGGTTTTCGCCCCTAAGCCGGGTCAGCGGCTGCACCTTCAAGCGGGTGTACTTTGAGAGTGACGGACGAGTGCGGCTCGTCCCGATCAACCGCAAGTACCCGGAGCAGACCTACCGGCCGGGCGAGATCGACGGGCTCTGGCCGGTGGTCCGGTACTACACGCGGGTTGCCCGGCGGGTGGTCGGGGCCTGAAAAAGCACAACCCGCTGTCCGGCCATGGCCTCGCGCGGTTCAACTTGGGCGGCACGAGGTTGCATGACGCCCGGCTCGCACGCCGACAAGAAAGCAGATCGGGTGTGTGGAAAGATGATGAATTGTGTGCTGTTTTGTCTTGACATGCAAGTGCCTATGGAGTAGATGGTGGTATATCGTTCCATTGGCCGGCGCCGTGAGATTCTCCTGGGACGTGTTCTCGGCCTTTGTCAATCCAGTCTGATCGGTCGCCGGACCGGGCCTGAGCATGGCGCCATTCTCCCGCCGTTCTCGGGCAGGTGCTTTCGGGACCGGCAAAGCCCGGCCGTCGGCGCCAGGAGCGTCCAGGGTCGGACGCCTCAAGTTCTTCCACGGATGGTCCGGAGGCGATGCGCTCGCATCGCGCGGTCCTGGGTGAGGAAACGGTGTCAACGGATGGTCAGGACGATGATCATGAAGATCAGAAATGCCGCGGTCTATTGGTCAGCGGCCTTTCTCCTGCTGGCTGCAGCGTCTGTGGTGGCCTTCCTGGGGCTGCCGCGCGGTCCGATCGAGCTGACGGAAGAAGACCACGTCCGGGCGGCGGCCCTCGTGGCGGCTTTGAAGGAGCCGGGCACATCGATCGAGGAGATCGATCGACGGCTCAAGGCGGTCACCGGCGGGCGGGGAGTTCTGCGGCTGGGCTTCACATGGGAGCGGGTGGCGCCGCTGACCGAGGAAGTGCTGGAAGTGTGGAACACATGGGAGGAACCGCGACCGGTGGGCCAGGAGGAGGGCATGCTCGTGCGGCCGATCTGGATGGACCCAGCCGTCGAGGACGTCGAGGAATGCTGGCCGCGGTACGGGCCCTATCGCTTTGCTGCGGCGGGCCGGGTCGCCGGTGGACCGCGGTGGTTCAGGAAACTGGCCATGCTGCTGGCACGGCACGCCGAACCGGGCGACTACTACATCCCGATGGACATCACCACCTTCTGTGCCGCCGACGGGTCGGAGATCCTTCGCCGGCCCCTGAACAGGATCACGCTCGAATCGTTCGATCCGCACGACCTGAGCTTTTCCGGCTGTACGGACTGGTTTGTGCCGTTTGTTCCTTTTGAAGAGGGCGCGGACGTGTCTGATCCCGAGGTCCTGGACCGGCTGGCGAGGGACCTGGTGACGCGGCACCCGCAGAGGAACCTGGTCTACCGGCCGATGCACGGAGGACTCCGCTTCACGCCCGCGAGAGGGGACGGGCGCGACGCGAGATCTCTGGAGGAGGAACGGCCATGAACGGACCATAGGCGGGACGGGACAGCGGGTCGTACGGGTTCCAATCCACATCCGTTCCATTCCGCAAAAGGGGGCCTGCCATGACGACTGGAACGACCAAGAAGGTGATTCTTGTCCTGATCGTTCTGATGCCCCTGCTGGTGATCGACGGGTGCCAGCAGGCGAACGTCGCCGAGGCGAAATTCGTCTTCGACATCTCTGTAGTCGCGTGCGGCGGCTACGATCCCAACTATCCCTGGTGGCAGAATTGGATGCTCGACCAGTGGTCATACACCGAGAATCACGACGGCAGAGGAACCATGCGCCGAGGCGAGTTCCGGTACGCCGTCCAGATGCTCGACACACACGGGGGGCCGTACTTCAAAGATGGGATCGGGCTGAGGGCGGAAGTGATAGGGCACTGGGATACCTTCTCGGGCGGCGGAACGCCCGTCGCCGGAGGGCCCTTCGACCGCTGGGAAAGCCTGGGCTACGTGGACATCACGCCAAGCGATGCCAATGGGCTGGCTTACGTCGTGGTCGGACTGGGCGACCCCAACGGTCTGCCCGGCAAGGAATGGCCGGCCGACTACACCTATACGTACGTCGACATCAAGATCAGCGTGCCTCTGGGTCAGCCCAGCGCCTGCTTCTACCTCAAGGCGTTCTTCCTCGACGCCTATCCCGGTTCGGAAATCCTGTTCTGGAACACGATGGAGAACTGCTTCCAGTACTACAGCCCCGATCCGGGGATCGTCTATCCCGGCGGCGGATCGGCCCCGTCGGATGGCGGCGAGGGCGGCGCAGCGCCGTCTGGAGAACTGGCTCCGCTGATCATCCACCTCGATTCGAGGACCGCTGACGATCCGCCGGCTGAGCCGGAAGTGGAGCCGGCGCCGATGGACTATCCGGAGGCGGACCCGAACTACTACGATCCCAACGCCATCGTCTACTTCTCCTGGGGCCGGATCGACCCGAACGGGACATTCGAGGAAGTCCCGCCGGGCGGGGTATACCTGTTGCCGATCTTCTACGATCCAAACGGATTGGATCCGGCAACCGGCTGGGTGGATCCGGAGTACGTGGACGAAGGGTCGATCATGCTGACGACGCCTTACGTGGCCAGGATCACCTGGCGACTGCCGCGGGCGCTGCCCGCCGATCCCGCTCTGAACACCAAAGGAACGGTCTTCCTGAGGACCAAGGACGCCTCCGGTCACGTCCTGGAGTTCCTGCCGGTGACGGTGCGGTTTGTCGAGATTTCGCCGGACCGGATGGAAATCACCGGGATCACCCAGGACATCGTGCTGATCGACTCGTACTCCTGCTGGACGGTCGGCCACTTCGGAACGCAGGACGAGCGGGCGGCGATCACCGTCGATTGGAACGGCGGCCAGTGCGACCTGGACGCTCCGCCGATCTACGCCGATTTCGACTACGACGGGATCGTCGGCTACAGCGATTTCCAGCTGATGTATGACGCGTGGAGCGCCACCATCTACACCGGAGACGGACGGTACGATTTCCTGCTCGACTACAATCGGGACGGCATGATCGGGTTCCCGGACTTCCAACGTCTGCTCGACAACTGGGGCCAGACCTGGTCCTTGGAGTAACCGCCGCGCCGGTGTGCCGGTGACGCGACCGCACAGGTCGGCGGGCGGACCGCTGACGCCTGCCTGACGGGACGGCTATAGCCCCACGATGCCGCGGGCGAAGTAGGACACGATGATGAACGCGGCGTAGATCGCGAGCAGGGGGATGCCGTACCATCGGCGGAAGTGGTCTCGGCTCGTGTAGATGAAGATGCGGAACAGCAGGAGGATCAGGATCATCGTGGGCAGGTGAATCCGCAGCACCTCCGCCGGCACGGGCAGTGCGACGGCCGCCGCCGACGCCCCGGTGACGAAGAGGACGTTGAGAATATCGGCGCCGACGATGTTGCCGATCATGATCTCCGGATGCCCTTTGCGGATGCTGGTCAGGGCGGTGACCAGTTCGGGCAGCGAAGTGCCGAACGCCACCACCGTGGCTGCGACCACGGCTTCGGGAATGCCCAGCAGATTGCACAGAAGCGCGACCGACCGGATCAGCGCCTGGGCGCTGAAGACGACCATGAACACGCCGACGATGATCATCATCATGCAGGCGGTCACGCTGTGGGTGACGGCGGGGATATCCCCGGTGGGATTGGGATGGTTGCGGGCCCACCGGATCGAGATGAACATGTACCCAGCCAACAGGCACAGCAGCATGACCCCCATCGGCCGGGTGATCACCGGCGCACCGTAGACGGCGGTCGAGATCACCACCAGGAAGACCAGCAGCAGCCCGGAGCCGAACTGGAGCCAGCCGTGGCGGTTGAGAATGAAGCGATCGAGCGGCAGCCGGGTGAGCAGGCAGCCGAGGCCGAAGATCAACCCGGTGTCGCAGATGACCGAACCGACCGCATTGCCCAGCGCAATCCCGATCTCGCCGCGCAAAGCGGCCAGGACGGAAACCGCCGTCTCCGGAGTGGTCGTCCCCAGCGAGACGACCGTGGCCCCGACGATGATCTTGGAAATGCCAAGCCGGTAGGCCAGTTGGGCCGCCCCGTCCACCAGCCAATCAGCCCCCTTGGTCAGGACGGCCAGGCTGGCCCCGATGATCACCAGAATCAGCAGAACCTGCGGACCGGTGGACATCGCAGCGATCCGCTCGAAGGGAATGATATAGTCGATGAATTCCAAGGCGTCTCTCCGTGCATACGCGTGGCGGTGAATCTGCCGAAGCATTCAGTGTACGCACTGGCGGCGGGCGGGCAAGAGGAATCCGTGTGCGGTGCGAAAGGCCGGCGGCTGCCCTCCATCAGCTCCGCCGCCCTCGGCGGGGTCTTTCTTGATTCTGACTTCTGACTACTGAAGTCTGACTCCTTGCCCTCTCCGCGTGTTCCGCGTGCTCCGTGCTGTCCCAAAGGCAAGTTGAACCGACGTCACACCCCTCAGACGGCCATCACCCAACGCTCAGCTTTGCCAGGTAGATCGACGCGGGCCGCTGGCCGTGACGGAAATCCGGCCGACTGATGTACTCGTGCTGCGAGTAGTAGCTGAGCAGGATCGAACCATCGTTCTCGACCACCATGCCGCAGTAGGATGTATCGCCGCCGGATGGCAGATCGAGCAGCCGCTGCGTGGTCTGTTTCTCCGGATCGATCTCGAAAATCGACGTGACCGCCTTGCACCAGTCGGGCGGATCGACGATCGATCGCCGACCTGCCGCGATGAGCCGGCCCGCCACGCGAACCACGTTCGGACTCTGCATGCCGTGCGCGACCCGCCAGCCGGACCATGCGACATACGGCGGATCGGCATGGAGAAAATCCGTCCGGGCCTCGTTGAGGGCGCCACGGTTGACCACCATAAAGCGCCCGTCCTCGTCGCGAACGATAAACGACTCGCCGCCGTTGTTCTCCTGGATGGTCGAGACCTTGCGCCAGTCCACCGCGTCGTCGGACCGCAACAGCATCAGCTCGCGGGCGGCACGATCGGCCTTGGTCTCGTAGGCGGCGCAGTAGAAGCCGTCATCGAACCGCTGCGGGTGCCACAGCCACACGTCCGGCTTGTACACCGGAACCGGCACGTGCCATGACACGCCGTCGCTCGTGCACGAAACGTACGTCTGCGACCGCTGCGCCCCGCCTTCTATGCGGTGAAGGCGGCCGTCGACCAACGCGGTCTCCGCGAAACGCGAGTAGAAGTAAACCCAAAGCCGGTCGTCGTCGGCGACAAACGCCGGATCGCGATCGTCAAAGCCCGTGGTCAGCATCCCGCAGACGTCCCACTGGCCCAGGTCGCGGCTGCGGATCACGAACACGTCGCCGAATGGCACCATGCCGTGGGCGAAAGCCCGGCGAAAGGCCACGTAATACCAGCCGTTCCACCGAACCATGTCGGTAAATGCGCAGTGCATGCTGTCATCATAAATCTTGCGGACCCAGTCAAGCTTTACCATCAGAGTGGTTCTCCCGAGCAAAATCAAATCGGCCCAGACGTTCGCCCTGGCCGGAAAGAACATCGAACGACCAAAGGTCGAAGTGACCGGCAAACAGGCGATACTCGAGGATCGCCTGGTGGCCGGGGACCTTCAGGTCCGGACACATGACATACAGCGTGCCGTCAAGCGGCGTCAAATGCATCTCGTGCCGATGCCCGTACGCGACCGCCGGCACGCCGTGTCGCCGGCACAGGGCGCTCAGCCGCTCGGCCGACGGCCCCCACGGCCCGCCGACGCCCTCGTGCAGCACCTCAACGTGACAGAAGACAAACGTCGTCTGACCGCAAGCCAACTCCCGCTCGATCCACTCAAACTGCTCAGCCGAGATGTGCCCCGGTCCTTTGGACGTCCGCGGATTGTTGTTGACCAGAATAAAACGAAACCCGCTGTGTACAAACGACTGATCCATCACGGCAAATCGCAGCCGGTACGCCGCAACCAGTTCCCGATACTCCCCCCACGGCGTCCCATCCGCCCGCGGCGCCGCCGGCTCGGGATAACCGATATCGTGATTGCCCGGCACGACATACAGCGGCGGGGCAAGCCGGGCCACATGCTCCAGATACCCATCAAACTCCGCCAGATACTCCGCCTGCGCGCCATAAACCGGATGACTCGCCACATCGCCGGTATCAATTACGAACGCGGGTTTGCGGGCGTTGGCCAGCTCTACCGCGGCGGCCAGGCGGTCGTGACGGGGGAGGTTGGCGGGGTTGCCGACGTGGGCGTCGGAGAACTGGATTAACGTAAGTATCGGTTGTTCAGCGGGTTGCAAGGAGTGCCGCCTTCTGCTCACGTCGCCGGACCGGATCGCCGACCGGCACGTTTGCCCAGTATAACGCCTTGAGAAACACGGTGGCAAGATTTCTCTTGTAAACGTTTACAATTTCGGATAGCATGCAACTGTTGCACCAGGGAGCACGTGGGACGATGGCCAAGAATCTGCGAGAAGTGGCGGAAATGGCGGGCGTGAGCACGGCGACTGTCTAGCGCGTGTTCAGCCGCAGTCCGCTGGTGACCTCGCGGACCCGCGACCGGGTCATGCAGGCGGCCCGCCAGTGCAACTACCATCCCCATTCCGCCGCCCGGGCGATGCGGCGCGGGCGGTTCGGCCGCGTGGCGTGCGTGGTCATGCGCTACGGCGGCAAGGGAACGAGCCACTCGACGTATACGGGCTATCTGGACGGGGCCACCGATGAACTGGCCGACCGGGGGTACTCAGCCGTCTTCGAGCCGTTCCACATCGACGTGCGCACCAAGGAATTCCTCGAGCCGCCCCAGTTGTTCTCGGAACTGGCCGTGGACGGGATCATCGGCATCGACGCGACGGGTCTGGTGCCGGACCATGTGGACGAGCGCCTGGCTGAGATGGGCTCGCCGGTGGTGTGGGTGAACCGCGAGCCGAAACCGGGCGTGGTGTGCGTCAACGCGGATGAGTACGGCGCGGCACGCATGCTGACGCGATACGTGATCGAACAAGGCCACCGGCGCATCGGGTATATCGGCTTTGTCGCCGATCACTACGCCGCACGCGACCGGTACCGGGGAGTGCTGGATGAGTTGACCGAGGCGGACCTCGACACGTCGGCGTTGCATCTGGCTCGGTCGAAGTGGACCTATCCCGGGATCGCCCGAACCGTCTTGGTGCGGATCCCGCGTCCGACGGCTGCGATCTGCTACAACCGGACGGTGTACGACGGGGCATTGCACGTTCTGGCCCATGAAGGCGCGCGGATGCCCGACGACGTGGCCTTGACCTATTTCGCCTCGCCTTGGGAGGTGCAGTACCGCAGCTCCTTTCTCACGCCGATGATGGAGATCCCCGAAATCCTCATGGCGAAACGGGCGGTGGACATCCTCTCGGAGCTGATGGCGGGCGGCCTGCCGCCGGACCATGCGACGCCAATTCCCGGTCGGCTGATCACAACGGATACAACCGTTCCTCAAGACGGAAACTTGGAGTCAAAGAGATGACAACCATAAGGCCACGTTGTCCATACCCGGTGATCCGCCAGCGATCGGCGGCGTTCACGCTGATCGAGTTGCTCGTGGTGGTCGCGATCATCGCGGTGCTGGTGGCGATCCTGCTGCCCGCGCTGAGCGCAGCGAGGGAGAGCGCCCGCGTCGCGATCTGCCAGAGCAACCTCAAGCAGCTCATGACGGCCCAGATGTTCTACGCCGCCGATGTCGGGCACTACGCCGGCTACAACTACAACGGCGCTCCTCCCATCGATCGCGTCGAGTCTTACATCGGCAACGGTGGTATGGACGTGTTCCGTGACCAGTGGACGTGCCCATATGGGGAACCGCACAATCTTCCGCCGTACGCCTGTCCCAGCGAGCCGCAGGCCATCTGCGAGGTAGGTGGCGGGACGTGGATGCCCTATGGCTGGAATACGCTCTTGGGCGGCCATGTCTATTCCCCCGGAGGACCGCCGTCCTCGCCCTACTTCCCCTGGTGGCGCGTCGATGAGATTCTCTATCCCTCGGGCACGCTGGGCTGGTCGGAATGCATTGGCCACGGCGTGGTCTTTCCGCCACGATACACTTAGGGCAACCCGATCGTGTTCCGTCACGCCGGCCCGGGAATCAGTGCCGGCGCCGTTTACGCCACAGGCCAGCCGCCTCGCGCCTTTGCGAACGGAGCGTTTCCTGACGGGCACGCCCGAGCCCTGACCGATGCGGAAGTGATGTCCGACTTGATCTACTACTCGAGAAAAGAATAGCGGTCTCGATCTGTTCGTCTTCATTCGCCAAAGGAGTCTCCACGATGCGAAAATGCTCACTCGCGGTTGTTCTCGCTGCGCTGTCTTTGGGTGGTCTGGTGCATGCGCAAGTCGCCAATCCGATCAACTGCGATGTCCGGTGCACGCTGACGCCGCGTTACATGTTTCCCAACGGCTTTCAGAGCCTGGGTCTCAATCCGCAGGACCTGGCCCGGGTGGTCTTTGGCGAGGGCGAGTCGCTGCCGGGTAACGACTATGATTTTTACCTGCGGGCGACGCACCACGAAAGTGCCGGCGAGCGCGTGCGGTTCGATGTGGCGGTGGCCGACGCGGTATTCCCGGTGGCCTACGCCAATCCGTCCGGTCCGGCTGTGATCGGGCCCTTCCGGTTCGGCACGACCTGTGCGACGGATTGCTTCGACCTATGGGGCGATGCCGCCGCGATGATCGACTGGTTCACCATCGTACCGGCGGGCGAGCCGCTTCCGGAGCAATACAAGCCGACGGCGGGACTGGCGGTGGAGAAGTGGTCAACGCTGCTGCTGGACTGGCCCGAAAAGCATCTCCATCCGATCTGGGTGACAGCGGAGATGCCGGTCGAAATTCGCGTGAGAGGCGGCGCGTCGGAAGGCGTCAACGGCGAGGCCAAAGTCCACTGCATCATTTTGGATTACGAACACGAGCAGGTCGGCCAGTACGATTTCACCTTTCCGCTGGGAGGCGATGCCCCGCGGCAGAGGATGGAAGTCATCCCCGTGCCGGCCAGGTTCGGCCCGTACCTGCTGCGATTCCTGGTGACCATGCCGGACGGCGCGCAGCGGGACTATCAGCGTATGGTCAGCCGCGTGGCGTCGCCGCTGGAACCGCCGGTCAACGACCTGGTGGGCGGACACGGCAACCTGCCGCTGCTCCGCTGGATGGGCGCCAAGTGGAACCGCAAGTGGGACATCGGCGGCGGCGAGCTCTTCTGGCGTACGGTCCAGCCGGAGGAGAACGGGCCGTTCCAGTTCGACTATGAGCCGCTCGATGCGCCGCTGGCCGAACTGGTCGTCCTGGAGCGAGCCCCGGACTGGGCAATCGGTCGCGACGATTACGATCAATTGTGGTTGGCCTACGTCCGCGCAGTGGCTGAGCACTATCGCGGCCGGATCAAGGCCTACGAAATCTACAACGAGCCGTACGATCAGCCGACCGATGAGTTCGTCGCCAGGCACGTCAAGCGGGTCGCCGAGACGGCGAAGGTCATCCGCGAGGCCGATCCGAACGCCACCATCCTGGCCGGCGGCCCGCCGGAAGAGATTCCGCCCGGCCTCAAGTGGTGGGAGAAAATGGCCAAAGCCGGCTTCTGCAAACCGCTCGACGTGATCAGCGCGCACCTGTACTTCGGCGGCGGCGGAACCCATCCGCTTGATATGGACCTGCGGTTCGACGAGTACGTCCAGGGCCTGCGGACGATCCTCGACGAGCACGGCGGGGCGGGCAAGATGCTCTGGGATACCGAGTCCGGCCTGTGCCCGATGGAAAGCTTCTACATCGGCGGCACGATGCCCTACGGCCTCTGGAGCGGCAAGGGATTCGTCAAGCGGACGCCCGTCTCATATCAACTCGGCACAGCCATGGCGGCCCGCTACCTGATGCTGCATCTGCACTACAACATCCGCTGGAATTACTATCACAGCGGGACGGCGTACGGCAATTCGTGGGCGCTGACGGACTGGGAGGAGACGCCGCTGCCGGCCGCGGTGGCGATGGCCCAGGTCAACCGCCTGCTGACCGGCGCATCGCCGGACGGTCGGCCGGAGTTGCCGGAGGGTCTGTGGGGGCTGCGGTTCAAGAAGGGCGATCGGACGATCGCGGGCGTCTGGGCGATCCGTCTGAAACTCGGCGAGAGCCGCTTCATCCAGCCGCCGAAGGACCAAAGCATCCAACTGATGGATCTGTTCTGCAACCCGCTGACGACCGAGGGCCAACTCCAGATCGGCTCCTCGCCGCTGCTGCTGACGGGAACGCGCGAGGCGATCGACGCTTATCTGGCCAGCCTGAGCGTGCGAGTCGAGCAGGACGACGTGCTCGCCCCGGACAAGGTTCAGACCCGCTTGACCGCGACGGACTACAAAGACCAAGCCGAGCTCGCCGCCGACTCGACGGCCGAAGGGGCCACCCTCGATGCCGTTCGCGACGGCAAGACCGACGGCGCAGCCTGGGCCTCGGCACCGGCCAAGGGCGAACACTGGATCGAATACCGCTGGCCGCAACCGCAGACGATCAACCGCCTGATCTGCGCCTGGCCCACCGACGCCCTGCCCGACCGCTACAAAGCCGAGTGGTTCGACGGGGCCAAGTGGCGGCCGTGCAGCGGCACGCCCGACTGGCGAAGCCCCGGCCTGCCCCTCGAGGACTACACGATCACCGAGGTCAAGACCCGGCAACTTCGTATGATCATCGCCTGCGACAACGACCGCGGCGCCAAGGTCACCGAGTTCTCAGCGTTCCACGTGCCGCGCCTCACGCCGCCGATCACCGAGATGCAGGAGATCTGGTCGAAGGACTTCACGCCGGACGAGCAGGGTTTCATCCGCGACTGGCTGGTCTGCGGCCCGTTCCCCTCGCCCGGCCTGCGATGGGCGATCGACAAGACGCCGGCCAACTGGGACAGCGATTTCCTCGACGTCTGCTGGATTTACGGCCACGGCCGCGGTGAGCCGGTCATTCAGCCGCGCGTCGACCAGGAACACTTCGCGTTCTTCCCATCGGTGCCGGAACCCAAGTGGAACCCGGTCGACGTGCGGGTGGCTTGGCAGCCGCTGCACGCCGACGACGCCCGCGTCGACCTGACCAAGCACTTCACCAGCCCGCTTCTCGTCGAACAGGGCAGCATCGTCGAGCAGTGCATCGGATACGCTGCCGCCTATATCGTGGTGCCGCAGGACATGGATGTGACCCTCTCGATCGGCAGCGACGACGGCTACCGGCTCTGGATCGACGAGAACCTGGTCGCCGAGAACGTCGCCTTCCGCCAAGCCGAACGCGACCAGGAGCAATACCCCGTCCAACTGAGCAAGGGCCAGCATCGCCTGCTGGTCAAAATCCACAACGACATCGGCGGCCACGAGCTGTTTCTCCGGCTCCTGGACAAGGAAGGCCAGCCGGTCACCGGCTACACCGTCCGATTGCTGCCGTAGGAGCGATCCGTCAAGGCGAGTCGAGTCGAGGATGCCGGAACGCAAGATGATGGAGGAGGTTGACTCAGGAGGATCGGCAGGGTAAGAGAACCGGCATGAACAACGCAAGTTGGGTTCTCTTGGCGATCGGTGTTCTGTGCGGTCTGGGTCCGCCGGCCTGCTCCGCCAATGCACCGGAAGGGAGCACAGCGGTGGACGCCACCAATCCTTCTCTCACGTCTTCCGGGCCTTTCGAGACGATAAAAGCCGTGCGCCTCGTCCTGTTGCCGGATCGAAACGAGCCCGCGGAAAACGTCGCCGCGGTGTTCACGCGGCAGCTTGGCCGGCGCTGTCCGGCCGTCGCCGTGACCTCCGGCGAAGCGCCGATCACCGTCGAACTGGCCATCGAACCGGGCATCGGACGCCAGGGATTCCGGATCTCCGACCGCGGCCCGCGAACCATCCGCATCGCCGGCAACGACCGCCTCGGCCTGCTCTACGGCGTCGGCAAGTTCCTGCGCACCTGCGGCTACCGTGAAGATGGACTCGTTCTCAGTCCGTGGCGCGGCGCCTCCGTCCCCCAAAAAACCGTGCGAGGCATCTATTTCGCCACCCACTTCCACAAATACTATCACGAGGCCCCGATCGAGGAGGTCAGGCAGTACGTCGAGGACCTCTCGCTCTGGGGCGTCAACGTGCTCCTGGTCTGGTTCGACATGCACCATTTCGACAGCATCGATGACCCCAAAGCCCAGGCGATGCTGACGCGGCTGCGGGCCCTGTTTCAGACGGCCAAAGACCTGGGGCTCGCGACGGCCATGGGCACGCCGGTCAACGAAGCCTATGCCACCAGCCCAGCCGACCTGCGGGCCGACAGCGGCACGGTCAATCATAACGGCTACTACGCCGACCACGGCCCACGCATCTACAACCTCGGCCCGGAACTGTGCCCCAACAAACCCGGCGCGATGGACCTGCTCCTGAAATGGAACGAAGAGAAGCTCCGCGTCTTCCAGGAGACCGGCCTCGACTACTACATGCTCTGGCCCTACGACAGCGGCGGATGCACCTGCGAACAATGCAAGGTCTGGGGAGCGAACGGATTCCTCAAAGCGGGCGAGCCAATCGCCCGCCTCTACCGCCGGTTCTTTCCCGACGGAAAGGTCATCCTCTCCACCTGGTACTTCGACCGCTGGGGAATCGGCGAGTGGGAAGGCATCACAGCCGAATTCAACCGCCAGCGCCCGGACTGGATCGATTACATCCTGGCCGATAACTACGGTGGGAAGTTCCCGCCGTATCCTCTCGCCCACGGTTCGCCCGGCGGCCTGCCGATGATCAACTTCCCCGAAATCAGCATGTATCTCCACGAGCCGTGGGGCGGGTACGGAGCCAACCCCGCTCCGGCTTACCTGCAGTCGCTCTGGGATGTGACGAAGGACAAACTCTCCGGCGGCTTTCCCTATTCAGAGGGGATCTACGAAGACATCAACAAAGCCATCTGTGCCCAACTCTACTGGGACCCGGACCGTCCCGCCCACGAAACCGTCAGGGAGTACATCGCCTTCAACTTCTCACCCGCAGCCGTCGATCCGGTCAGTCGGGCGATCGCCATTCTCGAAAAGAACATCGAACGCCGGCGACACGACGCGGATGGCGTGACCCGCATCGTCATGACCAGCATCGCCGGCGCGGATGAGGCCTGGCGGCTGATCGCTGAGACCGACGCTCAGCTTCCCGATCCGGTGCGGCAGTCGTGGCGATGGCGCGTGCTCTACTTGCGAGCCTTAATCGACGCCGAACTGGCCCGCTGCGAGTTCCGCGTCTCCGACCGCTGCGAGGCGGCCTTCCGCGAGCTCGAGCGCATCTACCACGCCCAGCACGCCCTGGACATGGTCCGCCCGCCCGCCCACATCCGCAAATAGCGGACCGGCGGCTGCCATCTCGCCCGCCCGACGGCCCTCATCCTAACCGCCGCTGTCAGGCGGACTTACCGCTTGCGATCGCCCGCCCCAAGACGTAGAATGGTCCACGGCGGCATTGCAGCAAACCCTACCGGCCCCAGCCGGCTTGGCATCCGGACATTTTCGGCTAAACGAATCCCGCGGTCCGTGCATCTTCTGTTGCGGAATGAGGAACGTTGGTGGTCAACCGTGCCGGAAAAACGACGCCGACCGCCCCGCCCGTGCGGGCTCAACATGAGGACCGACCGGCCGCCCAGGACGTGGCCCGGTGGCGCGTGCGGCTTGTCCGGCTGGCCTACCGCTTCCTGTGGAACTGGCACGACGCCGAAGACGCGGTCCAGGACGCCCTGGCCGTAGCCGAGGGCAAACGTGAACAGATCAGGAGCCTGGAGAAATGGTGGCCGTGGGTGACGCGAATTCTGGTCAACCGATGTCACGAACTCCGGCGCCGGCCGCGGATCGATCCGGATCGTCTGGCCTCGTCGGCCCAACCGGCCGACCGGACCGCTGGCGAGATCAGCCGCAGAGAACTGGCCGAACTGCTCAAAGACCTGATCGCCGAGCTCCCGGAACAGCAGCGGACGGCCCTGGTCCTTCGCCATCTGCAGGCCATGCCGTACCGCGACATCGCCGGGATCATGGGCGTCTCCGAAAGCACCGCGCGGGTTCACGCAAGTCTGGCCCGCGAGGCGCTGCGAGAGATGATCGTTACACGCCATCCCGAATGGGAACGAACCGATTGACGCGGAGGTCCGAACATGGACTGCCGAGAAGTCCGACAACGCCTCAATGATTGGATCGACGGCCTCGCCGACGGCTGCGAAGCGCAGCTCGATGGCCATCTGGCCGACTGCCCGGAGTGCCGGCGCTATCGCCGACAGATGGAGCAGTTGATGGGCGCGCTCGATTATCTGCGCGAGGTCAGCGAGACGCCGCCCGTTCGACGTCCGCGCTCGATCCTGTGGCCGCTGATCCGCGTGGCTGCGGTGTTGCTCGTGGTCATCGGCGCATCCGCCTACGTCGCGAAAACGCGGTTCGTTTCCGAGCCGTCGCCAGCGGTCCAGGATGTCGCTTCAACGGCTGACCAGCGAGCGACCACTCCGCGGGTGCGGGTCCAACTGCAAGGCAACTCGCGCCAAAGAACCCTGGTCGTCGAAACGCCGACCGAACAACCTGGAGTTCATCTGTTTGTCCTCTATCCGACCGTACAGCCCGCGTCCTCGTCCTTGGCCCAAACGCAAATGCAATAACGTGGTTCAACCATTACAAGGAGTACCGCTATGAACAGCACTCGGCGAACGAAAGTCGCTGCCCTGTCCGTGCTGGCCGCTGTCCTTTTCGCGGCCCTGGCGACACCCGGCCGCAGTCAGACGCCGTTCGGATCGCCACCCGGAGGATATGGCCCGGCCCCGGTCGCCGATCAACCACCGCCGCCGGACGCCTCCGCCAAATTCTACGGGATAAAGTATCGCCCGGTCCGTGAGATCGCGCATATGCTGGCGGTCGCCGGCAATTTCGGCGCCGCCGTCGGACTCGATGAGCTCAACAATCGTATCGTTGTGGTCGGTACGCCTGAGCAACAGGAGCGAATCAAATCCATGATCGATCAACTCGATATCGCTCCGCCAAAACACAAGCCCCTGCAGGCCAATGTCTTCTTTCTCGAGTGCGATGTTTCCTCAGCCGGTGGGTCCGACGACGCGGCGATCGCCCATACATGGGTCCGACTGACCGGCCAGACGCTGCCCGAGGCGACCGAGTTGCCGGGCTCGATCGGCAAAGCCTTTGAATGGTTCGCGGGCCAAGGCCTCAATGTCCTCGTCCAGTGGCAGAACCTCGAAGCCGAGGGAGTCGTCCCGGACTCGGAAGTAAATTTCCAGTACCTGACCGGAATCAAAAACGCCAGCCTCAAGGTGGTCCTCAAAGCCTTGCTGGAGTCACTCAGCCCGGAGGCGCGCTACGTCGTGGATGAGAACGGCGTCCTGGTCATCGGCGTACGGGGCGCGCTGCCCGAGAACCACCCGCCGCTGCCGGATGGCCTGGTTCCCGTCGCCAAGGCGTTGGCCGCCAACGGCTTTGCCGCGCCGAGGTTGTTGACGCCGGTGATCGTCCGAACCGAACAGGGCGAGGAGTTTGCGGCCCAAGGAACGCTTGTGACGCCCTTGTCGGACTCCTTGATGATCGAGGTGGGCGGCAGAGCCACGCTCGAAGAAGACCTCAAAACCGCTCGTGTCAATCTGCACGCCTCAATCTCGCAGCCGCAGATGACCGGCGTGTCCGCCATGCCGGGTATGCCCCGTAGCGGTGGCGGCCCAGGCGGGCCGGTAGGGCAGAATCAGGTCTTCCAACTGTCCACGGCGGTTGCCGCGCCGATCGGCGAATACGTGGTCCTGGCTGGGATCTCCTCGTCGACCCCCGCTTTCGCTCCCGCGGACAAGCAGCGGGCGACGGTAGCCGTCCTGCGGATCGATCTGGTCGGCGATCAGGCCGACCAGGCCGCCCGCTGATCCCGCACCATGCGGAAAAAAAGCTGGATCGGCCGGATTTGAGTGTTGACAGCCGGTTTTTCGTGACTATGATGACATATTGCGCCGGTTGGCTATCGGCGCAACACAAGGGAAACTGAATGACAGTTAAGTTGCTGGAATTTTACTAGACTGGTGGTAGCTAGAAGGCGGTATCGCCCACGCCACCAGCACCAGCCGGTGGCTTTTTTGTTTCCCGCGTTGTTTGACAACTCAAGAACCTGCAGAACAACCTCAAGCGGCTTGTGCGGACAAGCCGAAAAAGGACGAATACGGCATCCGGGGTCGTAGCTCAGCTGGTTAGAGCGCGTCCCTGATAAGGACGAGGTCGGTGGTTCGAATCCACCCGGCCCCATTGAGGCCGAACCCGGCCTTCCGGACCCCCCGGAACCGCGGTTTACCGGGCAAAACCGCCCGCGCCGGCCTCGCCGGCTGCCGACGGGTAGCTGCCGGGGACGTAGCTCAACTGGGAGAGCGCCGGCTTTGCAAGCCGGAGGTTGCCGGTTCGATCCCGGTCGT
>ENA-UOUL01001285-UOUL01001285.1-bioreactor-metagenome-genome-assembly--contig:-NODE-1285-length-36691-cov-4.773365_pt1 | contig 36691 bp, 27 predicted proteins | sample MGYA00249838_ERZ747220 | MGnify/ENA primary metagenome ERZ747220 (study PRJEB28778, sample SAMN05720191) | bioreactor metagenome | isolation source: Anaerobic biogas reactor | place: USA:Washington... | reverse complement strand
GATCGAGCGGCCGCGGAGCAGTGGTGCCGAAAGATAGACGCCTTCTTCAACGAGTACGACCCGTACGGCCGCCCGACCACCGGCACACAGAGCGGCGGCATCGGCCAGTGGTGGCCCGAAGGCTACCGGATCTTCGACATTGCGGCTCGGGAAATCTACGAAGCACAGGGACACCCGATGCCCAAGCGCGGCAAGATCGGGCCCGACGACGAGAGCCCGTTGCGAGCGAGCTATCTGAACTACGCGACGCAAACGCAGAATCTGTGGAACGGCTTCGACAAACCCGCCATTATCGGCGAATGCGGCTATGACCACACCTACTACGAGCCGGGGATGCCGGGTTACCTGGCCATGTACCACAATGCGCTCTGGGTCGGGCTTGCCAACGGACTGTGTTGCACGCCTTTCTGGTGGGCCTATTCCGATTGGATCAACGACGCGGTGGTGACGAATCAGATGCGGTCCTTCGCTCAGTTCATCTCCGACATCGACTTCGCCCGTCCGGATCTCAAGCCGATAACCATTCAAAGCGGTCACTGCGATGGCTGGGCGATGGGGGACGAATCGCTGATCTTCGGCTGGCTGGTCAACCCGCGTTCCGGCGTCGCCGGAGAGTCCTTCACAATCTCTGGCCTGGCGGACGGAACATACGACGTTCGCCTTTACCGCACCTGGCGCGGGCGCTACCTGGATGCGCAGACGTTGGATTGCCGTGATGGGACCCTTACTGTCTCGGTCCCGGAACTGACGACGACCGGAGGCCATGCCTACCACATCGGCGACGACGTGGCCTTCAAGATCCGGCCCCACTGAGTCTACCAGGAGTAGAGTAAGCCGCCCACGAAGGAGACGTCGTAGTCCTTGTCTACGATGGGGCTGTCCTTGATCTCACTGTCGAACCATTCGTATTGGACGGCGCCGAGCAGGCTCCATTGGCCGCCGAGCTTGCGCCGAACCGCCAGGCGAACGAAGGGGTCCGTAGCCTCTTCGGCCTCGTAGGCAGGGCGTCCGTCACGGGCCTCGCTGGTGCGCACGCCGTAATAGTAATCGACGAGGTTGTCGCTCTTGTAACGCAGTCCCGCCGACGGAATGAAGTCGCAGCCGGCGTAAGGGAATACCGCCGTGTAGCTGAGTTCCAATTCCTGGCCATCGTGTTTGCCGAGAAGGTCGGTGATGCAGGACAGGCCGATCAGGCCCCATTTTGCCCGCCAGGACAGCCCGACGCCGCCGTCGAGCGTCAGATCACGATCCTTCATTCCCGCCAGATAACGGCTGTCGTCGGCCTCGTAGCCGTCAAAGCGAGGCTGCAGGACCGGCCCGAAAGACCAGCCTCCCCTGCGGAATAGCTGGTACCCTCCGCCGACGCCGCGAAGGTAGAGCCTCTCGCCTTCGTAACCGAACATCGGAATCGGATAGACCCGCGGATCGATCCCTTTATACGGCTTGGAGCTGACGAGTGCGCCGGCGCCGACGAACACCTCTCGTTTCCTGGGCTCGACCGGCGGCTCGGCCTCATCGGCCAACGTCCCGCCCGCAATTGCGGCGCAAATCCATGTTGCCGCCATGACGGTTTCGATTCTCATGCGTGGCTTCGTCCCCCACAGCAGTAAGGACCATGACTTCATCGGGCCCCCACATGTCACCGGGTGGCCCAACAACGGCATCACCATAGCATCTTCGCCGGTCGCTGTCAGCAAAATACTGGCGTACCGATTCCGACTGGCCGTTGGCCTCTGGCCGGGGTGACGAATGGAACGGACGACGATTGGGCCGGCGTTTTCTCGGACGAACGCGACCGCCGTCGGTGTTCCTTCGCGATTTGACGGGGGCTTTGTGCGGCCGGGAACTTCGGATGGTGTGGTGAGGCGTGGGCTACTGGGCGGCCTTCCAGCCGCGCTGAAGAAGATTCGCCAGGATCGTACGCTCGTTGCGATAGTCGGGATGCAACGCCAGGTTGACCTGTTCCCAGGGATCGGTGTCAAGGTCATAAAGCTCGAACTGGCGCAGTGAGGTCGTGCAGGATTGCCAGTCGGCGTAGCGCCAGCGTTTGGTTCGCACGGATCGCCCGATGTGATCGTCCATCGCGCAGACCGTGAAAGCGGCTCGCTTCCAGGGCTGCAGCGGGTCGTGCAACAGCGGGGCGAAGCTTCTGCCCTCGGTACGGTCCGGCACCGGCACGGCCAGAAGGTCGCATACGGTCGGCAGCAGGTCTACCAGTTCGACGATCTCGTCGCATACGGCTTGTCGTGTCGTGACGCCCGGCACGCGGATCAGAAGGGGAACCCGGGTGGACTGCTCGAAGAGTGTTTGCGCCCCCCAGAGCCCATGCTCGCCCAGGTGGAACCCGTGGTTGCTGAGGATCCCGACGATTGTGTCACCGCACTGTGGCGCTCGATCGAGCGCATCGAGCACGGCCCCAATCTGCGCATCGATGAAGGAAACGCAGGCGTAGTACGCCAGAACGGTCTGCCGGGCATCCTCCTCCGACATGGGCCCGTCGTCGTCTCTTCTCAAGACGATGTCGTTGCGGCCAAATCGCCTGGCCACGGCAGGGATATCGCGGTCCCGGCAGGTGGGGGCTTGGGGATATGGAATGCGACTCGGATCGTACAGGTCGAGAAAGGTCGCAGGACATCGCAGCGGCATATGAAGCGACGAGAAGTCCACCGAAATGAAGAACGGGGATCCAGCCTCGGCGGATTCAGCGAGGATCTCTGTGACGCGTCGATTCTTGGAGCCCTCCTTGGCCTTCCTTTCCGCCTCGCTGCGGTGTTCGCAGGCATCGTGACAACCCTTGGCGTGATCGGATGAATTTCGTCGTTGGGCGCCGCCACATGGTTTGCCCATTTTCACGTCACGAAAACCGTACTGGCGAAGCACCTCCGGCAACGATCGTGCTCCTGCGAGGGAGGCATCAGGTGCAACGTCGGTCGGGGCGGGACGCAGGCTGGTGAAGAGCGAATGGCGTGAAAGGTCACTCATCGGCGTCTGGCAGTAGCATCGGGTGAATCGCATCGCCCGCGTTGCGAACCGATCGAGGTTCGGGGTCCAGACCTGTGAATTGCCGTAGCAGCCGACGGCATTGGCCGCCAGGCCCTCGACGAGGATCAGCAGCACGTTCATGCCGGAGGTGTCCGGCATGCCGGCCGGCAGGGCGGCGCAGGCGTTCGACGACAACACGCTGGGCCGGGCGAAGCCCGCCAACGAGGCGGCACAACCTTTCAAAAATACGCGGCGTTTCATCACGGCCTTCTCCGGACCTTCGGGATCAGCTCGCTGTGAAGACGAACCTCCCATGTGTTGACAGGATATCACGCTGCATCGGTTCTTTCAAGTCGCCGCGAGATGCGTCCGGGGATTCTTTGATCTGAATGCTCGATTCTGATACAGTGCCGTCCGCATGGATGCCATGGAGAAATCGTGGCTACGCGGTTCGTTCTTGACGCACTTGTTGCGATCGGGCGACGTATGGGACGATCCCGGTGTCCGACAGGACCTTGAGCCGCGATTTCAGATCGACCGAATGGAAATGGAATGAAAGTGACCGGTATGGGAGTGGGCAAACGTCTTGGCGGCGCGTTGGCAGCATGCCTGAGTCGCTCGGCCGCTGCATCATCGATTGGGCTGGTCTGTTTGTTGATGGTCCTCAGCGGCTGCGCCAGTCTCCGCATTACCGACCCGGCCCGCACGGCGACCGAGCAGTTCCTCCTGTCGCAGGCGGCCATCGAGGCCGTCAAGCCCTTCTCGTTCATCGTCTTGCGCGGGCACAAGATCTTCGTGGAGGACACCTACTTCGCGGCGGCGGAGAAGGAGTTCGTCCTGGGGGAGCTCCGTGCCAAGCTGCTTCTATCGGGTGTACAGATTTCGGCCAAGCGCGAGCAGGCGGAGATCGTGCTGGAGGTGCGAAGCGGCGGGGTGGGCATCGACCGGTACGAGACGTTGTTGGGCATTCCGTCGATCGGGACGTCTGCCGCTGCGGCCGCCGCCGGCGCCGGGGTCCCCGTGGCGAGCATTGTGACACCGGAGATTGCCATCACCAAATCGATCAAACAGGTTGGCTTCGCAAGCGTTGCCTATGTGGCCTACTGGGCGGATACCGGAGAGGTTGTTGACAGTTCCGGACCGTCGGTCGGCAAGGCCTTCCGCGACGACTGGTGGCTGTTCGGATTTGGTCCACGGACCATCGGTACGATTCCGCCGGTGGACCATCACATTGAGTGACATCAGGCCGCGAACCCACATGAGGAGTGATCGACGGATGCGCCGCTGGGCGATTCGAATTTTCATCGTTCTGATCGTTGTCCTGCTGCTGACAGGCCTGGCCGTGCAGATCGTTCTGCTGACGCATCTGCCCCGGCAGTGGATTCTGCGCGCCGCCGGGGAGCGGTTGGGTCTGGATGTGACGGCCCGGTCTCTGTCGGTGGGGTGGATGGGGAAGACGGCGATCTGCGATCTGGCTGTGGCGGCGCCGTTGAGTGGGGGGCAGGTGCTTCACGTCGAGGCGGTGGACCTGTCCCATCATTCGATCCCTTGGCTTGTGATCACACGATCGCTTGGACTCGATTCGGTTCGAGTCGACAGGCCGCAACTCGATCTGCGGCGGGATGCCGACGGTCGGTGGAACGTCCAGGACGCGATTGCCCGTCTGGTTGCTTATGCCGACCGGGCTCCGGACAGAGGAGCGGCCGTCACGCTGCCCCGCGTGGATGTGCGAGAAGCGATCATCCGTATTGCCGAGCCCAACGAAGCCATGCAGACCGTCGGCCCTGTCGCAGTGTTTGGCATGAGCAATGGTTTGTCGGCCTGGGGGTTCAGCCTCAAGGCGCCGAAGGGAACGCGATTGCATGGGGAACTGGTGCAGGGCGGCAACTGGGCCCATCGCATCGATTTCCACATCGAGCCCAATGATCTGCCGCTCGACGCGCTGGGGTTGGCCGATCCCGGATTGACCCACGTTTCCGGGCGATGGACCGGACGGGTTCGGGACGACGGTCTGGCAGGCACATTGCGGCTGGATCGGTTCGATCTTGGTCCTGCGGTCGCTGCCGGTGCGGTGGATGTGACCGTACGGGGTGACCACCTGGTCGTGGCCCCGCAGGATCTGGTGGTGATCGAGCCGAATCTGGCCGGACAGAGGCTGCGTTTCACGGCCGGCAGCATCCGTCTCGACCGGGACGCCGTAAGAGCCGACCGAGTGGTGGCGGCCGCCGATTCGGGCGCCGCGCAGATCAGCGGCCAGTGGGATTTCAACCGGCGCACTGGAGAGCTCTCGGCCAACTGGGCGGGTAGCCTTCGCGGACGGGGCGGCGAGCACGACGGTACCGCCAGAGTGGCGATCAAGTCGCCGCTGTCGGGACGAAAGGAGGTGACGTTGCGGACGGCCCTGACGGTGCGGAATCCCGTCGGGGAGCTGCGCATCGATACGGAAATCCGAGGGGCCGGAGGCGACTGGCGAAAGACACTATGGGAGGCCTCGGCCGAAGAATTGGTCTGGTCGAGCAAGGCCCGCCAGATCGATCTGAGCGGCGCCAGCGTCAAGGTTTCGCTGGATGGCCCTAAAGTCCAATTGGCGTCGCTGAAGCTGCCGGACACCCGGCAAATCGATGCGGCGGCCGAATTGGACGTCCAGACGCTCCAATGGCAGGTGCAGGTTGAAGCCAAGGGGGTCAAACGGCTGAGCGGGCAGGGGCCGGATTTGGACATCCGCATTCATGGGTCGGGCAACCGCGAAGAGGCGGTCATATCCGAGTTGGGCATCACGAAGGGTGATCGCCTGGCCACCGCCAAGGGCAAGCTGAGCCTGCCCTCGGGCGAAATCCACGGGGCTCATCTCTCGGCGCGGTGGTCGGATCGACGGGGCGGCTCCACCGAGTCAGCGACCGCGACGCCGGGGCAGTGGACCTGCGAGGTGGAGGTCGAAGGACAGGTTCGGCCGATGGATCTGCGGTTCGGCGGGTCGATCGCCGGCCGCCACGTGCGACTGGGGCGACAAACCGTGCCCCAGGTGAGCGTCCCATTGCAGGGGACCGTCAATGCCGAATATGTCCAGATCGCCACGGAATCGTTCGATCTGCTCGGGGGGCGATGGCAGCTCAGCGGGCGACACGAATTGTCCAAACCTCGAACCCAGCTTGCCTTGATGATCGACGACCTGTCGCTGCAGGCGGCTGCCGAAATGGCGGGCTCGCCGCTGAAGTACCAGGGGCAGGCCAAGGCTCGATTGCAGTTGGCGGTGCCTGATTTCGCGATGGACAAGGCCCTTGCCTATGGAAGCTGGGAGATCGCGGATCTGCGTATTCCGCCGTTCGAGGCTCGCCAGGGGCGCGGCACGCTGCGAATCGCCGATGGGTTGGCGAGGTTGGATGAGATTCGTCTCGAACAGGAGGGCGGTCAGGCGCTGGGGTCGATGCAGTTTCGGCTGGATCAGCCGCAGCGGCTGTCCATCGAATTCAAGACCACGCAGTGGCCTCTCGAATGGGAACCGCAAGCCATCCGCCTGCTGGCCGACACCGAGGCAAAGGGTACGGTGGACGTCCAGAAGAAGTCACTCGACGGCCAGGCAAAGGTCTCGGGCTTGCTGGTTGTCGCCGACGAGAATTTCGCACGCCTGAGCGCCTCGGCCCGGCTGGGCGAACGAACCTTGGACGTGCATGCGTTCCGCTGCGAGTTGCTCGGCGGCCTGGTGGAAGGCTCGATGCGTGTGCCGCTGGAGGAGTGGACCGGCAGCAAAGGACAGATGCAATGGCAGGGGATCGAGCCCAATGCGCTGACGCCATGGTGGCCGCGAGCCGCCCAGTTTGCCGGCCGGCTCTCCGGGACGCTCGTGGCGGCCGAGGCGGACAAGACGTTGCGCCCGTTGGAGCCCTTGCGTGTGGAACTGCACGCCGAGATGCCCGACGGGCGTTTCGCCCAGGCGCAGTTGCGTGACTGCGACATCGTGGCCTATGTGGGTCCGAGCCGATTTGTGGTCGACCGGATGGATGCTCGTGTGCTGGGTGGGGCCGTCAACGGATGGGCGCGGGCCAGACCCCATCCCGACAGGGTCTATCTCACCGCTGTCGTGGATATCAATGACATCGATCTGGGCCAGTTCGCACCGACCGATGCGACGGATAAGGTTGTTGGAAGACTGGGGGGCCGCACGACGATCCTGACCAGCACGGACTGGCGGTACCTCAGTGGGCAGGCCGACCTGGAGATTACGCAGTCCGATCTGGTGGACGCTCCGATCGTCCGGACGCTCTACGACACGCTGAGCCTGGGGCTCGGCCAGACCGACCCGGAGGGCACCGGCCAGGTCAAGCTGCGTTTCGACGGCACCTGCATTCGGATCCCCAGCTTTGCCTATTTTAACCGGGGTGTGGAAGTCCGTGGGGCTGGGCAGATCGTTGATTTCACACTGGCCGGCCAGAGCCCGGTCGAAGGCTACGCGGTCGGATCGACCCGCGTGCTCAGGGGCGTTCGCCTTCCCGGCGTCAGGGAGCTGGACCGGCTCATGGCCTCCATGCAGACCGGGGTCGCCTCGGTCGCCATCGACGGGACGCTGAGCGAAACCAAGGTCACGGTCGTTCCTCTGCCGGCGGTCAGCGGCGCCCTGCGGAATCTGCTCTGGTCGCAACTGAGGGAATGAGCCGGTCTCTGGGGCCGTGACGAGACGGTCGCAGTGGTGCAGGCGGATGGTACGGATGTCATGCGGATCACCGATCCGGCTGTATCGAGATCGAAGAAGAGGCATTCGAAAGAAAATGGCAGGATGGGGGAATTGCCCATTGCCAAATTCGACGGAGACCGATAAGATTGCCGGGCGTGTGGGGTCGAGTCCCGGCAGGTGTTCCGGACTTGGTGTCTGAGCAGCCGGGTGTGAACGTGCACCTGTTTTGCTCATCGAACGGTATTCGCTGTGCCGATATGGGAAAGGGGAGATGCACAGCGGAATCTCCTGTTGTTTGTTCTCCCCTTAAGACAGCGGCGCATCCGGCCGTTAATGTCGTCGAGCGTTGTGGCTGGGATGCGGCTCTGTCGGAGATGGATCTTATGGCAGACACTCTCTCCAGGCTCAAGTCTCTGGCCAAACCTATCCGGGTCGCCATCGTCGGGGCCGGTCACACCGGCAAGGCGCTGTTGTATCAGTGCGGAATCACGCCCGGCATTGAATGCGTTGCGGTGGCGGACATCAAGGTCGATAAGGCCGTGGGCGCCTGCGCGGCTTTCGGTTGTGCACACCGTGTCGTGAAGAACCTCTCGGATCTGCACGACAGCATTGCGCGGGGCGCCATCGGTGTGGCCGAAGACGGCGAGTTGCTGGCGCGGTGCGAATCGGTGGATGTCCTCATCGAGTCGTCCAGTGCGGTGGCCGGCGGTGGCCATTTCGCGGCTGTGGCGTTGGAGAATCGCATTCACGTGGTCATGATGAATGCCGAGTCGGACCTGATCTTCGGTCCGTATCTGATGAGCCTGGCCGAGAAGAATGGGGTCGTCTACACGACCTGTGACGGAGACCAGCCGGGCGTGATCAAGCGGTTGGTGGACGAGGTCACCCTCTGGGGATTCGAACTGGTCATGGCCGGCAACATCAAGGGCTTCCTCGATCGCTACGCCAATCCCACCTCCATCGTTCCGGAGGCCGACAAGCGATTTCTCGACTACAAGATGTGCACCGCGTATACCGATGGAACGAAGCTGTCCGTCGAGATGGCGCTGGTGGCCAACGCCCTGGGCCTGGAGACCGACAAGCCGGGGATGCACGGGCCCCGAACGAAGGACCTGCTGGAGGTATTTGACCACTTCGACTTCGACCGGATCTATGAAGGCCGACGGGCCGTGGTCGATTACGTTCTGGGCTCGAAGCCCTATGGCGGCGTCTTCGTCGTCGCCCGATCGGACAATTCGTTCCAACAGGCGATGATGAACTACTTCCCCTCGCAGATGGGCACCGGCCCGTATTTCGTGTTCAACCGGCCGTACCATCTCTGTCACGTCGAGGCGATGCAGTGCGTGGCCGAGGCGTTCCTCGACCACGAAGCCCTGCTCCAGCCAACCGCCGGATTTCGAACGAATGTCTATGCCTATGCCAAGCGGGATCTGCGCCAGGGCGAGGCACTGGACGGGATCGGAGGCTACACCTGCTACGGCCTGATCGAGAACTGCTCTCGGAACGAAATGGACGGCGGACTGCCGATCTGTCTGGCCGACGAGGTGACGCTGAAGCGGAATGTGGCCAAAGACCAGAAGATCTTCATGGAGGATGTCGTGTACGATGCTCACCGCTCGGACTATCGCCTGTACACGTTGGCGTGTGACGAGTCGCATGCCGTATCGTCGTAGGGAGCGATCGCCGGGCGATCGATCGTTTCCGGGAACGGCGGCCGACCGACAAGCATGTTGAGAGGATGATGGCATGAAGCTGGGCATTGCGGTCGTGTACATGGTCAGTGAGAGGAACGAGAGGCTCCTCGATCTGCACCTGAGCCAGATCGAGAAGAATACGACGAGTCCCTATCTCATCTATGCGGCCGTCAACCGGTTGCTGCCGCAGTTCCGCGAGAAGCTCGAAGCCAACCCACGCGTCAAAATCTGTCCCTGCGAGACATACGTGCCCGGCAGCGGGCTGCTGCGGCATGAACGCGAACGTGCGGCCGTCAAAGGCACAGTGCATCAGGACTGCAAGTACGAGCACTCGTGGTACCTCGAACAATTGATTCGCATGGCAGTCGATGATGGAGTGACCCACGTCGCGCTGTTTCATGTGGACTCCTTTCCCGTGCGGGTCGGGTGGGATCAGGAGTTGATTTCGCAACTGTCCGGCCCGTGTGTCCTCGCCGGCGTGGTGCGGGATGCGAAGAAGGACTGTAAGCCTCTGACGGCGGGGATGCTGTTCTCCCGCGAGTTTTACCTGACGCATCGGCCGAGATTGCTGCCGACAGAGGAAGAAATGGGGTCGTCGGAGTATGCCCGCTATCGCCAGGCATGTCCGCATTGTGGAGATTCCGGCGCCGGTTATGGCTTTCGGATGTTCATGGAGGATCTGGCATGGCACCCGCTGGTCCGCTCGAATCTCGGAGGTCGTCATGCGCTGTTCGGGACCGTGCACGGCGACATGATCTTCCACCTCACGACGGCGGCGGTGATCGATCAGCAGAATATGGTCGGTTGGACGGTGCGTCCCTCTCAGCGAAGGGGCCTCGTCGGGGCAATGGCCAGGGTCGGGAAGGTCCTGCTGCCCGGCATGCTTCGAAGGGAAGTCCGAAGCCGCGCTTCGAAACATCTCACGAAGCGGTTTCAGGCCGACGATCGACAGCAGTGGGAACGAGAGAGAGCGTTGCTTCTGGAGGACCCCGAGCGGTACCTGGCCGATCTGCGCACGGGGGTACAGCCCGAACGGCCTTCCGCATCCTGTTGTGGAGCGGTCGAGATCCCGCGCCCTGCAAGACAACCGGAACGAACGGTCGTCGATTGACCGTCAGATGCGCGATTGGGTGTTGCGATGTCCTGAACGCCGGTCGGTGCGTTCCCGGATGGAGACCCCCGCGATGTCATGCCGGAATCGATCGAAAAATGCTTCGTATGAGCCATTGTGATTCCCGACCGGAGAGTTCTGCGGGTTGGGCGTCCGAACCGCAGGAGCGCGGATGAAAGCCAGCGTTCTTATCACGACCTACAACCAGGAGGCGGTCATCGGCCAAGCGGTCGAAAGCGTTCTGGCCCAGGCGACCGCCTTCGATTATGAGATTGTGATTGCCGAAGACTGCTCGACCGACCGAACGCGGTCGGTTGTCTGCGAGTACCGCGATCGACATCCGGACCGCATCCGCCTGCTGCTGCGAGAACGGAACCTTGGTCTGGTCGCGAACTTTCCCCGCGCGTTTCTCGACTGTCGCGGGCAGTATGTGGCCTGTCTGGACGGCGACGATTACTGGACCAGCCCACACAAACTCCAGCGTCAGGTCGATTTTCTCGACGCTCATCCGGACTACAGCATCTGCTTCCATAACGCGTTGATGGTCTGGGAGGACGGTTCGCAGGGGCCGACGGTGCATTCGCCTCCGGGTCGCAGGCCCACGTATTATCTGAGCGAATTGCTCCGGCATGCCTTCATCGCCACGGCATCGGTGGCGATGGTCCGTAACCACCTCGTGCGGGAGTTTCCTTCGTGGTATGAGACACTTGCCGTTCCCGACTGGCCTTTCTTCGTTCTGCATGCGATGCACGGCAAGATCGGCTATCTCGACGAAGACTGGTCCGTTTACCGGCAGCATCCGGCGGGGATGTATTGCCGGCTTGCCGGCGAGAAACGAATGGAGCAGAATATCGGGATCGTCCGAACATTCCGCGACGTGTTGAATCCCGAGTGGAGGCCACTCTTGAACGAGGTGGTCCACGGTCGTTGTCTGAGTCTCGCCCTGTATTATCGCGAGCAAGGCAACAGGGCCCGGGCCAGGGAATTCGCGCGGATGTCGATTCGTGAGGCTCGCAAGGGCTTGCTCGGATCGTGGCGTTTGCAGGCCAAAGTCTTTGCCTATATGCGCGTTCCGGCCCTTCACCGCCTTCTCTCGCGACGGCGAGCAGCCCTGCATGCGGCATCCCCTGTCACGTCGGTTCATCCGCCGGATGCCGCGTCGGGCAGTTTTCGCTGCTGAGACAACCGCTCCTGCGCCTCTTCCACCGTTCGAGGATCGCCAGAGGGCGGCGAGGCTCCTCGCTCTCGCAGGACTGCTCACTTGGCATTGCGCACTGCATTTCTCATGCGGCGCGCGGTGCTGATGAGGGGATGCGGGCAATAGCGGTAGACGAGCTCTTTGCGACGAGCATCTCGCACGCGCTTCTTCTCCATGGCGTTGACCTGTGCGACGCGCTGAGAGAGTTCCTCGATCTCCCGCGCATCAAGCCGCTGTTTGTAGTTGGCCTGAAGCCACTTGACCAGGCCGTACTGTCGAAACGGCAGGTCGGCGATGGGCGGGGCGGGGAACTCGAACTGCCTGATCCACTTGTAGTCTGAGTCGTCCACTGCCGCCGCCATGTGGGCGAGGATCATCTCGTTTGTCCGGGTGCCGAGGGATCCGGCCCAGTATCCTTTCTTCTGGCCGGCGACTTCCTCCGGCATGCCGAGTTGGCGACAGTACTGCTGCGCGAACTTCTTGTTCCGGTCGGTCTGCCTGGGATCCAGCATGGTCTTGGACCAGGCGTACAGGGCCGTGTGCATGAAGGGCTGATGAACCTCCAGGCCGAGCAGGCGGGTCGGATCGATGGTCTTCCATGCAATGACGGCTTTGCGGCTGTAGGGACCGACGTACGCGCCTCCGAAGATGCCGTCACCGGCGTCGCCGGCGACGATCAGCGAGTGCCCGAGTTCTTTGGCCTTCTTGCTTGCGATGTACGCATAGACGACGTCTTCAAAAGGATAAGGCTCAGGCAGACGGTGAATCATCTCCTCCGCTTCTTGAATGTAACGCTCGGGCGTAATCTGGATCTCGTGCAGCGTCCCTTTGAGCGTGGCCGCCAGCGCACGCGCCTTGCCGGATTCGGGACCGGTCAGATGGATATAATCCGCATCCTCGCGGTCGTAAAGTTTTGCCAGGATCGAGGAGTCGAACCCTCCGGAGAAGTGAAGGGCGAATTTGCCCGATGGCCTCTGGGCTTCGATGGCATCGGGAAACGGCTTTTTTATGCGCCGATAGATCTCATTGGTGTCGCCCGTATAGACGACGGCCCGGTAGTAGTCCTTGAAGAGCGTACGGGGAACGAAGTAGTAGCCTCGCATCAGAAAGTCCCACACGCTCTTGAGATCGAGTCCATTCCTGTCGCCGTAAAACACGCGTTCAAGCGTCCAGCTCATTCTGGCATCCTCCATGGGACTGTGCAAATATAGCCTCTCTCATGCCTCGCAGATACTGTGATGCCTCGCACGTACTGCGATGTGTTGCCTTCTCAGCGATCGGTCTCCACTATGGAATCACGGGCCGGATTTGTCAAGTCCGTCCGCTCAATCGATGTGGCATGCTGTTGGTCAGGTAGGTGCCGGACAGGACGAGGGCGGCGCCGAGGGCCAGAGAGACGGTCAGCGGCTCGTGCAGGAACAGCCAGGCCAGCAGGACCGCGAACACGGGGACGAAGTTGATGCACAGGCTGGCCCGCGTCGGGCCGATCTCGCGAACGCCTTCATAGAACCAGACGAAGCCAAGAACGGTGGCGAAGACCGTCATGTAGACGATCGCCAGCCAGTCGAGGGCGGTCGCCTGAGAGAGATCGCGCCCGAGCCCATCGAAACATGCCGCGATGCCCAGGGCGACGGACCCGGCCACGATGGAGTAACCAACTGCCACGAGGGGCGAAAGGTCGCGCATGACGGTCTTGCCGACCAGGGAGTAGGCCGCCCAGCTCAAAACGCAGCCGAGGATCAGCGCTTCGCCCCGGCCGGCGCCGCCGGCCAGGACCTCTCGCAGATCGCCTCGCGAGACGACCACGGCCGCTCCCAGGATCGACAGCAGCACGCCGGACAATCGAACCCAGCCGATCCGTTCTCCAAAGAATACCGCCGAGCCGACGGCGATGAAGGCCGGACTCGTCGCGATGATCACCGAGGCACGGCCGGCCTCGATGAGACTGAGGCCTTTGAAGAACATGGCGTTGTAGGCGAAGACGCCCGTGGCACCGAGCAGCAGGACGGCCAGCGTTTGCTTTCGGTTCAGTCGGGGCAGCGTGCCATAGTGATGTCGAACCATCGCAAGGAGCAGCACAGCGGCCAGGGCAAACCGCAGAAACGCGATGGCAAAGGGGCCAAGATGATCGGAGACGTGCTTGCCGGCGATGAACGCGCCGGCCCAGAACATCGCCGTCACCCACAGTTTGAGGTAGGTCTTCATGCCGGGCCACGGTCCGGATTCAACAGCGCCGCAAAGTCGTCGGCGTTCAGCTCCGCCAGGCTGTCGACGACGCGGTCGGCCTGGAACAACTCCCGGCGGCTTCGCGTCGTCGTTACAGCGACCGCCCGCATCCCGGCCGCCTTGGCCGCCTGGACCCCATGCACCGCATCTTCGACGACGACGCATCGCTCGGGGGCCAGAGAAAGCGTCGCGGCCGCCTTCAGGAACGTCTCCGGGGCCGGCTTGCCCTCGACCACCTGCTCTTTGGTCACCGCGGCCTCGAAGTAGTCGCCCAGACCCAGCGGTCCCCAGAAGACGTCGAGGTTCGCCCTCGGCGCCGACGAGCCGATCGCCAGGCGAAAGCCCCTGGCCTTGAGATCGCCCAGCAGAGCGAGCACGCCTTCCGCGGCCTTGGGCCGGCTGTGGACGAGTTCGCGGTATCGGTGTTCCTTCCAGTCGGAGAGACGCTCCAGCTCGGCGGGCGAAATATCCGGCCGCAGCATCGGCAGGATGGTGTCGTTCTGCATGCCGAAGGTCCGGCGAAAGAACTCGTCGGACATCTCCAGTCCTTCGGCCGCCGCCAGGTCGAACCACGCCTGCCGATGGGCCCAGCCGCTGTCGACCAGCACCCCGTCCATATCGAAGATCACACCCCATTGTCCATTCGAAGAGACCATACAGAGAATCCCCAATCTGCCCATCGTAGAAACACCGCCCGAAAGGTGGTCCATCCTATCGATCCACGTCCCGGGGTCAAGCGGATTTGCCCACGATTGCCCCGTCCGTGGCCTCGTGCTACACTGACGCTGTCAGCGGTCCGATGATTTGAGGAGAATGACATGCGAAACACAAGCCCCCGCGTCATCCGATGCGGAGCGATGTTGGTTGTGTTGGCCTTGAATGTGGTGGCTCTGGGGCAGGTTGCGACCTGGTCGTCGCCGCTGCATTACATCAACACGAGCTTCGAGAACGCCTCGCCCCTGCACTGGGAGATCGGTCCGGACCGTGCCGTACACGTCTACCTTGTCTACGATCACGAACGGTCCTCGCCCAATCGGGCCAACGGCCACTGGTTCTTCGAGATTCAGGCGGTCCCCGGGGCCGAGTTGACGTTCGTACTGCACAACTTCGACAACGTCTGGAACGGCCGAAGAGGTTCGCCTTTGGACAATCGAACGATCGGCTTTGTTTCCGAGGACGCCAGGACGTGGCGCGTCATCCGAGCAGAGACCACGAAGGACAACTGCCTGCGATTCGGCGTGACGGTCCGCACCGGCTCGTTGTATGTCGCCCGCCTCGAACCGTATCGCCTGTCCGACCTCGAAGCGCTCAAGGAGAGAATCGCGACGAATCCGAACGTGGAGATCACGGCCATCGGCAGGACGGTCGAAGGGCGGCCGTTGGAGATCATCCGCATCGGACGGGTCGAGGCGTCGCATCGTGTCCTGCTGCGGGCGCGGGCCCATCCGTGGGAGCCGGGCGGCAGTTGGGTCGTCCAGGGCCTGATCGAACGCCTGCTCCGGGACGACGCCGAGGCAAGACGCTGCCTGCGCCGCTACTGCGTCTATGTGATGCCGATGGCCAACAAGGACGGGGTCGCGCACGGCTGGACTCGATTCAACCGGCTCGGCGCCGATCTGAATCGCAAGTGGGATCGGCCGCCGGACCCGAAGACCAATCCGGAGAACCACGCTCTGGAAACTTGGTTGGCATCGATGGGTAAGCGGGGGCAGGCGCCTCAGTTGATGATCGACCTGCACAACGACAACTCCGGCAAACTGCACGTCAGCCGTCCCGACATCGACCTGGAGGATTATCTGGCGAAGATGAGGCGGCTCGAAGCCATGCTGCGAGAGCACACCTGGTTTACCGAGGGTAGCACGACGGCGAGCTTTCGGAACCCCGGAAGCATCGGCGAGGGCCTGTTGGAACGATTTGGGATCGATGCCTGCGTATTGGAGTTGAACGCCAACTGGATTGCCGGCCTTGACGATTACCCCTCAGGCCAAAACTGGGAGCTGCTCGGGGCCCAACTCTGCGAGGCGCTGTATCACTACTTCGACGACAACGACCTTTAGGCGGCTACGCGCCGATCAGGGCTCATAGCCCAGTTTGCTCCAAACGCCTCGCTGCACGCGGTGCAGGTCCTCGTTGCCGGGCTGAAGCGCCTCGCCGCCGTTGCGGCCGGTGTTCTGCCAATAATCGTAGTCCGCCTTGGCGACGTCCAGGGTGCGCGGGTCTTTCCATTTCCAGTACTCGCTGTGTCCGTCGGCGAAGCCGAAGTTGGTCCCGTCCCCGTGGCGCGCGGTCACCTGATCCCACCAGCGTTCCTGATCGTACCAGAGCGTCCAGCTATTGGGACTGAGCCGGCCCTCGTCGAGGAAGACGATCCTCTGATCCGCCCGTGTGATCTGCGCCCGTCGGTAAACCATCAGCTTCGATGTGCCGGGAATGTCGGGATGGCCGTTCATGGCGTCGGTAATGGCGTACGTGACGACCTCGCCGCGAACGCCGGTGGGGCACTTGTAGAGTTTGACCTCGGGGCAATAGCGAAACAGTCGCCCTTCTCGAATTCCCTCGATGCGGGTTTCCTCCGGTGTGGTGGGCTCGCGCCAAAGGACCCAGGCGTTCGAGAGGCCCGTATTGGCCGGGACGACCTTGTCGTTGTTGTCGTCGGCGTACAGGATCCAACCCATGGTCAATTGTTTGAGATTGCTCAGACAGGCGATTCGTTTGCCCTGCTCGCGGGCCCGGCCCAGCGTGGGCATGAGGATGGCCATGAGAATGGCGATGATGGCGATCACGACAAGCAGCTCGATGAGGGTGAAGGCGTTTCGCTTGGGGGCCATATGCCTTTCTCCTGCCAGAAGAACCTGTAGTTTCAGACACCAGCCCCATTGTACCAACGGCCCGCCCGGCAGGGCAAGCCTCAATTGGCGGCCGCCGGCGGGCGACAGGTGGAAAAAGAGGGGGCCTCTGCCGTGTGGACAAAGGCCCCCAATCGATCCAGTTCATCTCGTCCGGTCAGTGAACCGGCCGGACAGGTCCCAATCGAATGCCTCAGAAGGGTTTGTGCATCGGAACCCTCTTGCCGGCCAGCCAGGCAATCTCGCCGTCGGCCAGCGCTTCGCTGTAGACCCGCACCTCATCGACGGCGCCAGGGAAGAAGACTTCATTGTCCTGGCGCTTGCCCACATGGAAGGGCCCCGGCGTGTTGACGTTGTCCACGTCGTCACTGCCGACCAGCATGCCATCGCCATACCAGCGCACCGTCGTGCCGTCAAATGAGGCCGCCAGGTGGTGCCATTCCAGGTCGATCGGGAGGATGTTGAACTCCCAGCCGTAACGGTGCAGGCCGTAGTAGCCCAGCGTCGCATTGGTGCCGCTGTCGCCGACGGCCTCGATGTCGAAGTGGCCACCGTTGCCACTGGGCCCCGTGAAGCCGAATACGTTGGCCCAGGCCGTGATCGAGGTGGTGTCCGCCTTGGCCCAGCCGGCGATCGTCCGTGGGGCGGCTCCGGTGATGCCGACGCTCTCGACAACGACATACTGTCGGACGCCGTCGAGTGCGATGGCCTGGCCGTCCTTGCCGGCGACATAGGTCGGGCTGCCCTGCACCGTGCCGTTGTAGCCATGGCCGGAGCCGTCATTGGCATTGCCGTCGAAGGCATACCGCGCAACGAGACTCTCAGTGCCCGGCTCGGTCGGCGTGACGAACTCCGGCACGTTCGGATACAGCCGGACATCGTCGATGTACAGCGTGCCCGTGGCGCCGGCGCCGTCGATGCCGATCGTCAGCGACGTGACGCTGCTCAGGGTCGCGCCAACGCTCGCCAGATCGATATTCCAGACCTGCCAGGCGCCTCGGGTGATGTCTGTTGCATCGCCGTCGTAGGGGACCTTGGTGTTGTTGATCTTGACGTAGAACTGCCCGGTATTGCCGGCGGTACCGTAGAAATACAAGGAGAGGCTCTTGAGACCGCGTGCGGTCCAGTCTTGCGGCGTCTCGAATCGTCGCTCGGCCTCGGCCACAGTCGCGCCACCGGTGTTCTCATAGAACAGCGGCATCGCCTGCCGACCGCCGTGGACGATGGTCCTCTCGGCGAACGGGGTCTGGAGGTAGCCGACCGTCGAGCCGGTGTTGTTGACCCAGCCGTCGAGCCAGGTATCGAAGATCGCCTCGCCGGCATCGATGTTGTCGGTGTAGCTCTCCATGTCATCGACAACGGCATAGGCGCTCGTCGAGAAGCTCCAGACGTTGCCGGCCCACGCACCGATTGCCTCGTCCGGATTGACTTCCACGACCTGCCAGTAGTAGGTGTCGCCGTAGACGAGGTCGGCTGGTGTGAAGGTGGGCTGGGCCGCTGTGCCGGCCAGCATCAGGTCTTCGGCGTTGGTTCCAACATAGACCTCATGCGACACGGCCTCTCGGCCCGGCCGCCAGGCCAGAACGCTGCCCGGGTCCACATTGGCGGCCCCATCGCTCGGCTGCGGTTCGCGCGCCTGGACGGGGATGTAGGTGAAGCGGACTTCGCTGAGCCCGTACTGGCCCATGGTGCTATGGCCGCTGTTGATGTTGAGGCGGACGTACCTGGCCGCGACGCCGTCGAAGTTGACGGTGGTGTTCGCGACGTAGGTGGCTTTGGCCGTCGCCTGGGCCAGTACGAAGTCGCCCAGAGTCGCCCATTCCTCGCCGTCGACGGAGTACTCCACAGTGACGTCCTTGACCCCGAAGCCCAGCAGCAACTCGAACTGGACGTTGTAGTTCCAGACTAGCAGTTCGTGGAGCTTGTAGACATTGTCGAACTCATACTGGATGTAGAGATCGGAGCCATCCTCGGGCGCCTTGGTGAGCCACATTGCCGCCGGTGCCAGCGAGTGTTCGTCGTTTTCGTTGAGGCCGGAGCCGTTGACCGTGTTCTCCGGTGCGGCTGTCGCGTCGAACAGACCGTTGGACGTGGCGGTGATGCCGGCGATCGGATAGGCCAGAGGCTCGGTTGTGAAGCTCCAGAGGCTGCCCTTGAAGATCGTGTTGCTCGGCGGAGCATTGACTTCATCGATACGCCAGTAGTAGGTCTGGGCGATGTCAAGCAGTCCGGCCGGGTCGTAGCTGGACGCGGCCTGGCCTTGGCTGACAAGAACACCCATCGGGTTGGTCCGGCTGGCGTTGTTGACGTCGTCGGCGACGGTGCCGAAGTAGACGTCATGCGTCGCGGCATACTCGCCCGGCGTCCAGGACAGAACCACGTCGCGGCGCACATCCTGCTGGGCGTCGCCGGGGAGGGGGTTGCCCGCGGCGGTGCTGGTCAGATCGCTGCCCGTCATGATCCGTTGCACTTCCTCCTGCGTCAGGCCGCGCCGGTAGATCCGCACGTCGTCGATCAAGCCTTCGAAACTGCGACCGGTGCCTTCCTGGGTTCGGCCGATGACCAGATTCTCGGTGTCGGCGGCGCCTGGACCGACCGCGCCGTTGGCGAAGGTGCCGGCATCCTCACCGTTGACGTAGTACTGGTGCCCATCGTTGATGATCATACCGCAGACGTGCACCCACTCGTTGGTGGGAATGGCTCCGGTACTGCTGGACGAGCCAATGTAAGCATTGGCCGGGCCCGTGCTGAAATGCAGGTTGCTCGGCGTGGTGTAGAGGCTGTAGGACCGGGCGGTGCCGTTGCCCTTGCCGATGATGCCCTGGTAGCCGCCGCCGGAGGTTGTCTCCAGCCTCGGGGTATTGACCCACGCCATCACCGTCGCTTCGTCATCCACCAAAAGGGATGCGTCGTGGGGCACTTCGACATACCCATCCACGCCGTCCAGTTGCAGGGCGGTGCGGAAATAGCCCGGCGCCCATGAGGCCCCGCCCATAAGGGTTCCGTTGTTTCCGTTTCCGGATGAATCGGCCGCAGTGGTTCCGCCGCCTTCATCGAACCACCACCAGCCAATGATATCCGGGTCCACGGCGCCGTAGGCGGTCCCGAGGCTCATCGCCACCGCGAGAGCCACCAGTAAACACATTCGTCCACACATTGCAGTCCTCCTTCAAGCAAACCATCAGACAATAATGAGATTCTCGGGCGGGGCACTCGTGTCGAAGCGTTAGGCGGATGTGAGCAGCAAGATTCTGCTCGCTCATGCCCTTGCCGGCAGCGGCTGCCTTCGCCGCACTATTCTATAGAGCTATCGACCGGCCCACCTCCTTCCTGAAGCGAAAACGAGCGTGTGTGCTCGGTCCCGGTGTGTGGCCGGACCACGTGCCGTCCCCCCGCGTTTGCCGATCTGTATCTGCCCTCGACCCATACCCCAATGCCTCCGAAACCGGCCCGAAGACAGCCGCCCGCCGGTGGCAGGGACTAACCACAGCGGCAGGGACACCTTCGACCACGGTCCTTTATAGCAGATGGGAACGCCGTCCACAAGACAGGAAGATCGTGAAAATTCCAGTGAGTTCACGGAGAAACGCCGCCGGATCGGGCGGTTCGTCCGGAGCAAGGCGGAGTGCCCCATGCGGCTGGATCGGTTCAGCCGGCTGTCGGCGCCAGGGGTTATGGGGCCGTGCCGCGGCCGTCGGAGACCTCGGAGACGGTGGCTTTGTCCTGCTGATCGAAGCTCCAGACGCTGCTGACGCCGTCTTTTTCCTTGACGACGCAGACCTTCTGCGGGACGAATCGCGTGCCGTTCCAGACCCATCGCACGGTGACGTCGCCATACATGACGTCGCCGTAGGGCAGATCCGAGATGTTTCGGGCATCGACCGACCCCACGCGAGGGGCCTGCGGACGGTTCGCGTCTTCGTCCGGTGTGTTGGAGCCGTCGGGCTCGACGTCTTCTTCGAGCGGTGCCTGAGGGGCAAACGGGTCGTCCGGGGAGAGCGTCTCGGAGCTGATGTGTCCGGCAGGGGCCGAGTCGGGCACTTGGGCGCTGCCGGATCGCGGCGGCTTGCTGCAGAATAGAAGCACCAGGATGGCCACGTTGACGATGAGCAGTTCAAGCCGTGTCGTTCGCGCCAGCATCTTCCCGATTCCTACCAATTGTCCCATTACGCCCGACGGCGACGGCAGGGCCCTTGCAGGCGATCCGCAAGAACGCCGCCTCATCAAGAATCGGCCGGAACCGACCCACACATAAAATATAGTGAACCTTCAGACAAATCCAAACGCTGCCACAGTGCTGCTGATATGCCTGTCGCGGCCCCAGTCGAGTCAGCCCGTGCGGTTGGCCCGCACGGCAAATTACTGAGGGCGATCCCCATTCGGGACGGCTGCGTCCGATAACTCGCCCCCATCTGCACCCGAAGTGAGGGCGAAGTAGTAGAGCGGGACATTCGCTCCTTCGCCGATCGTGAAGTAGCCCTGGCCCTGGTGGTCGAAGCAGATGGCTTCTCCTTGCAGTTCCATTCGCAGCGGGATGCCGATCTGCTTCGTGCCGAAGGCCTTCCACAAGGGCTCGCCGTCCGGGCGAATCCAGAGGGAGGCGTTGAAGGGACTGCGGACGATCACGCGCCCGCCGTCGGGTGAGACGTCGCCGGCCACCGCGAAACCCCAGGGCAGGGTGGCGACGTGTTCGAGCGCGATGGGGCCGGCCGGCGCGTCGGGGATGGTGGCTCGGTACACCCGGCAGAACAGCGATCGCTTGGCGATGATGTAGATGTCCCCGTTAAACGGATCGACCAGCAGGGTTTCAGCGTCCCGCGGGCTGTCGGGATAGGTCAGTTCGATTGCCTCGGCCGGACCGATGGGAATCTGTCCGAACGGCCTGGCCACGTCGACGTCGGGCTCGGCGACCCGGTAGACCCACACCGAGGGATATTTGGATTCATTATCTCCGATATTTCCGATGTAGAGATACGCCTGATTTGGATCGGGCCCGGGGCCGATGGCGATGTCCTCCCAGTCTCTGGCCTTGGCTCCGGTGACGGAGCAGACGCCGAGAAGATTGCCTCGTGTGTCAATGGCGAAGACGCGGGCGGTGTCGCCCGAGTCGTTGTGGACCCAGAGCACGCCGGGGTTTTTGCGGCTGGCCACGAGTCCCGAGGCCTCCTGGATCAAGGGGGTGCGGACGATGCCTGCCTCGACGCCGGGGGCGAACTCATCCGACCACGCCAGCGTCGCACACGACATTCCGCCGATTGCGCACAATAGCAACGCAAGAGGAAAGACAGTCGATCTGCACATTGTCAATCAGCCAAAAAGGGTCTTGCGCCGTCGCAATTCCGCAAAGACTCGCTCGGGATCGGCCGGGTGCATTCCCAAGGCGCCCTGCACGGCCGGATCGTCGGCGCGAAGGAAGATATTGGTCGTCTTCTCACGGGCGATCGTGGACGGCACGCTCGGCTCACCGTGTGCCGCCGCCCGCCTGGTCTCGCGCAGACGCTCTCGAACAGCCCGGTTTTCGGGTTCGATGGTCAGCGCGAATTCGTAGTTCTCGGCCGTGTAGTTGTGGCCACACCAAAGCACGGTCTCGTCGGGCAGGGCGGCCAGGCGTTGCAGGGACGTCCACAGCACGCCGGCGTCACACTCCATCGGTCGGCCACACCCGCCGACGAACAACGTATCTCCCGTGAACACGTGGCCGGCGGGCTGGCCGGGCGTCGGCGGCAGGTAGTAGCAGACCGACGTGCGCGTATGCCCCGGCGTGCCAACGACCTGAGCGGTTCGGGGGCCGAGTTCGACGGTGCGTCCATCTTGAACGACAACGTCGAGGCCGGCGATGCGCTGCGCATCGGGGCCAATGATCCGGCAGCCCGTGCGCGACTTGAGTTCGGCCAGTCCGGCGGTGTGGTCGGCGTGATGATGCGTTGCCAGTGCCGCAAACAGCGCCAGCCGCTCTGTGGCCAGAGCCTGCAAGACGGCTGCTGCATCGGTCGGGTCCACAACAAAGGCACCGGCCTCGTCGAGGCGCCAGAGGTACGTGTAGTTGTCACCACACGTCAACACGATCGGTGGGGCTTGCGCTGCGCTTGTATGCTCGAGGTCCATTGTCGCAGAGGGTACCCCAGACCAAGACGTCCGTCAAGGTCGGGCCTGCGCGCCCTGCGGCAGGGCCGAATCGAGCGGATCGTCCGCCGCAAGTGGGCCGGGCCAAAAAATAAGGGCCGCAAGCCTCCGTGCTCACAGCCCGAACGATAATGAAAGCCGATGTTCAACGACAGCATTCTGCGTTTGCACGCCGCACCGATATGTCCGCTGTCAACGTGACCGGACACAGCGATGCCTTCGGCTTGTGCAAACGCCGCTTCGCGACGAAAAAGGGAGACATGGGAGCGCTGCTCTCTTCATCACCCCGTGCCTCCCTGCTGCCGAGTGCCTTGATTTCAGTCCATTGAAAACTGATCGTAAGGGTTCAATTTGCACTGACAACGCGGCACATTGTATGCGTCGAAAGGCCCTCGCGTCAATTGTGGCGACTACGTATTGTGTGTCCTCATTTGTGATGAACATATGATAGGGCACAAAGAGCGACGGCATTGCCCGTCCGTGCGTTGGACGATGGCACGGCCCCGCGTGGCGCTTCCGAGGGCCGACGAAAAAAGGACGCCCGGGCGCTTGTCTGCGCCGGGCGTCCTGCTCGTGAGGATATTCCCTTTGGATATCCTCGGCTGCATGGCCCTTTCCATTGGGTGCGTGGGCCAGGTGGGACGGCCTCAGAAGCCGTAGGCCGCTCGAAGTTGCTCGTTGGTCGGTATGCTCGTATAGTACTCGCCGCGCGGGCCTCGGTACCAGGAACCTTCTCGGGTCAACTGAACGGACGTCATCGATCCGTTGGAGTTGGTGATCCACACGGTGATCGTAGCAGGGGCCGGCTCGATGACGGGAGGCGCGACGATTACCGGTTCGACGACTGGAGGCGGAACGACCACGACCCTTGGCGACGGCATCCACACGGGGCCGTACGGTCGCGGCCACCGTCTGGGGAACACCACCGGGCCGCGCGGGGGACCATAATGGCGGTGTCGTTCAACGTCGCGTCCGATCCAGATGCCCAGGCCGATCTCGGGCGAGATGACCACTTTGGCGCTCGTCCTGGCTTGTGCGGGCACCGGCGCAACCAGCAGGGCGAACAGCACCGCCCCAACTGTGACGGTCGAGATGAGTCTTTGTCGTGTCATCGTCGTACCCTTTCATTGGCTGACGTCCTTGCGTCTACCTGTTTAAGGCCGCCTGCCGACCTCCGGTAACGGTGTGTCTTGGTTCTCATCCGTCCCGTCGCAGCCGCCCGGTGATGGACGCCCCACGGAGCGGCATCTAACCGTAGACCGGAGCATATCTTATGGTGCCTCCAGAGGCCGGGGGGAATCCGACGCGCAGCCCGCATCGGCCTCTGCGATCTGCGTCGGCGGGAAGACCGCCGGTCTGCCCGGGGCGGACGGGGCGCACTATTTCTTTGGGAATTCCGCAATGGTCCTTGTGGTCTTGCCGGGCGGGCCGGTATAGTCATTTCTGTATCACACAGTGAATATGTGGATGATGCGTCCGGGGAGTGGAAACAACGCCGGCCATTCTTGCCATGTGACCCTCGCCTTGGGTCCGACTCCTCTTCGCGGATTCTGTCAGAACGATCCGGACAGGGCCGTCATTGGCTCCGTGGCAGTTCGCAGCTCATTGTGGAACCTCGCTTATGGAAGCGGGCCGTTGCCACAATCTAAACGCGCCGCACAGCGGCGTATAAGGAGAGTCGAGACATGAATATCTACGTGGGGAACCTTGCTCATGAAGTGACGGACAGCGATCTGCGTGAGCTGTTCGCCGGCCATGGCCAGGTGGAATCGGCGAACGTCATCACGGATCGATTCAGCAACGAGTCGCGTGGGTTCGGGTTCGTGGAGATGCCGAACAAGACCGAGGCGGCCGAGGCCATTGAGGCGCTCAACGGACACGACCTGAAGGGCCGCAGCATTACCGTCAACGAGGCCAAGCCCAAGGCCCCGAAGCGCGGTGGCGGTGGCGGTGGCGGTGGTGGTTACGGCGGCGGTGGCGGCCGGGGACGCGGCGGTGGTGGGGGTGGCGGCTACGGCGGTGGCGGGGGTGGTGGTGGCCGAGGTCGCGGCAGCGGTGGCGGGCGCCGGTTCTGATGGACGCCGCCTCGCGGCACATGGCATCCTCTCGTGCCGCACCGACAAGTCAAACGCACGGAAGGCCCCGAGGCCGTTTGAATGCTTCAGCCCATATCGCGGCAGACGTTCAGATGGCCTCGGGCCTTCTGGAGCCTTGCCAGAAAGTCGCTTTTGCGGAAGTCGGACGTCCATTTTCGCATGGTGAGCCATCCGCCGAAGCGGATCACGCAGCGAGCCCATCGTAGGTACCAGCGACTCCAGCCGGCGCGGAGATTGTGCAGTGAGAACACCAGCGCCGGAAACGTCAGGATGCTGGCGCCCACGAGAAACACATACTGGAAGCGGTAGAACCGTCCCATGATCCACTTGGTGCCGCGCTGCATTTGCTGCGCGGTCAGGGGGGCGTCGGGCTCGAACAAAGGGAAATTCCCATCATAGTATTCCCAACCCACATCGTCAGACCCATAGACGCGACACTGGCGTTCGAGCCTTTGACGCAGGCGCGTACCGGGCAGAGGCACCGGGAGCAGGACCTGCACCGTGTCGAGACGCGCCTTGCGGATGAATCGCCGGAAACGTCTGACTCGCTCGGCGACCGGCATGGTGAACGCCTGGTCAGGGAGCGCAGGATAGCCGAAGATGAACATGCCGTGCACCCAGAATCCAAACTGGCGGTAGACCTTCACCAGCGAGAGCATCTCTTCGGCCCTGACCTGCTTGTTCATCGCCTTGAGTTCTTCGTCGATAGGTGATTCAAAACCGATGGCGACGTGTGCGACTCCCGCTTCTCGCATGGCGGTCAGTAGCTCGCGGTCCCTGGCTTTGTCGAGCCGAATCTGGACGGTGGCGACCAGACGCCTGCCGATTCGTTGCTGATAGTCGGCCAGCATCCGGCAGAAGCGGATGGCCTCGGCGCGCTGTTGGCCGAAGAGGTCGTCCACAATGAAGAAGTGACGCGCGTCGCGCGTTTCGACCAGGTGACGCATGTTCTCGAACAAACGGTCGGCCGAAGCGCCTCGGGGCACCCCCTTGACGGTGCAGAACTCGCAGTTCATCCCGCAGCCACGGACCCTCTCGACGGGATAGATGCGGATTCTGGCATAGCGAACGAGCGAGAAATCCGGCATGGCGAAGCGGTCGAAGTCGGCCAGCGGCTCGCGCGGGGCCGTTCGAAACACCGTGCCATCTCTCAAGTACGCAATGCCCTTGACCGCGCCGAGGTCAGTTCGCCCTTGCAAGGCGTCGATGAGTTCGCGGATGGTTTCTTCGCCCTCTCCCAAGACGACATAGTCGATGCCGTTGGCGAGGGCCTCGTCGACGTTCTCGCCCGCGAAGTGCTGCCCGCCGGCCACCGTCGTGGCCCCTTGCCGACGGTACCATCGGGCCAGTTCATAGAGTCGGGGGATGGTGCTGGTCAGTCCTCCGTAAAACCCCACGATATCGGCCGAACGCTGTGCCTGCAAGACCTGGTGGTCGGCGCCGACGGCGCCTCTGGGACCATAGCGGCCGAGGTTGTTCTCGTCGATGACCTCCGCATCCCACCCGCCGATCTCGCGGGCGGCGGTCGCCACGCAGACCGGGCCCAGCGCAGTGGTCTTGCATGCGATGCGAGAGTAGATGTTGAAAGTGGGGTACGCTGGCACCACGATTCGAAGTAGATGCCTCTTCATGGTTCGCCTCAGCATTGTCCTGGAAAAGCCATGCTGTCTGATGTTGCTGTGGCTTCATCAGGCACGACCGTACCTCTGCCGGCCCTGGAATTCAAGGACAATTCGGAGCAATTCCGGTAGATCGACGGGGCGGAATCCCTTGCCGGTCCGGCCTACAGCACCTTGGCGCCTTCGCCCTTCTGGATCAGGGGCACGTAGTCTTCCAGCTCTCGCAGGACGCGGGCGTCGGTCAGGTCGATGACCTGGCGCTTCTCGTGCGACATGTAGGCGGCCAGGATCAGCGTGGTGATCGTCTTTCCGTATTCGAGATTGAGCTTGGCGTCTTTGCCCTGCTCGAACGCCGTCAGCGCGTCGATCCACTCGGCGACATACCCGTACAGGTCCGCTTCGTTGGGTTGGAGGATCAAGGAGCCTCGTGAGGCCTGGGATTTCTCCAGGGCCAGTTCGCTGTCCACCACGGCCGTGGCCGCCGCGTCGCTGATGAAGATACCCGATGGCGATTGCAGCGAGTTGACGGTGTACGAGTAGCCCGGCCCGAAGGTCTCCATCAGCAGACGCAGACCCGGCGCATCGTAGATCCAGGAGTTCACGGCCTGCACGATGCTGCGATGGCCGGTCTGGGGGTCTTTCAACTCCAGCGTGACAGTCGAGTAGTCTTCAGCCGGCGTCTTGCTGTAATCGACGCCGCGCGCCTTGAGCTGGCCCAGCCAGGGCTCCTTGCCCCACTTGAGCAGGGCCATGCTGGCGTTGATGGAAACGGGCTGAAGATAGTCCAGCGGCTTGCCGAGCGGGGTGAGCATGAACATGCCGCAGGCGATGCTGTGGCAGCCCATGTCGCAGCAGACGCCGCCGCCCTGCGTGGTGGGGTCCCAGAACCAGGGCTCGTGCGGACCGCCGTGCTCCTCGGCGCTGCGCGCCAAGTGGGCCGGGCCCATCGCCTTCTCGACGCTTGCGAGCTGGTGGCGCGCCTGGAGGATCGACGGCATGTGGATCTGGTTCTCGAAATAGGCCGTTGGGATGTTCATCGCCGTGGCGATTCGCACGAGGGTGTCGGCCTCTTTGACGGTGCGCGCCAGGGGCTTTTCGACGATGATCCCCTTGAGCTTGGCGCCGCTTTCGACCGCTTGGGCGATCTGACGCATGATCTCGACGCGGGCGAAGTTCGGGGCAAAGACGCACACGACGTCCACCGCTTTGGCCAAGTCGGCGACGGTTGCATAGACCTGCGTGTTTCCAAGTTGGTTCTGTCGGGCCACTTGGGCGAGGGCCTCAGCGCCCTTGGGGGCGCAGACGCCCGCGAATTCGCCGATTCGCACGGACCGCAAGGCTCGCTCGTGAAATCCTGCCACAAAACCGGCGCCGATCATCCCAATCTTCAACATCGTTGGTCTCCTTCAATCCGGCGGACATCTCTCGTGGTCGCGTGCTCTGTCACGGCCTGTCCCTGTGTACCGACAGTCGAACGCTCACGCAAGCAAAAAAACGGCAGGGGGCGCGCCCAGTGGCGCCCTGCGGCTCGGGCGCTGTCGGCCGTCCCAGGGGGGGCATTTCCATGCCTTCAGGTCCCATTTCGGCCCGAAATCCTATTGACAACGGGGCCGGTCCGATATAAAATCTTCCCTTGATTTCTGACGGAGTGTGTTCTTCACCCCCTCAGGAGCAATGCCCTCCGACAGAATCATCGCGTACCATTCCAGCAGCACAGAGGGACGAAGGAGTTGTATCGTGAGCACAGGCAAGGTGAAGTGGTTCGATGCAAAGAAGGGGTTCGGCTTCATTACGCCGGACGACGGAGGTGAGGACCTGTTCGTGCACTTCTCGAACATCGAGGCCGACGGGTTCAAATCACTCCTGGAAGGCCAGGGTGTGGAGTATGTGGTGGGTCAGGGCAGGAAGGGACCGCAGGCAACGAGTGTCCGGCCGGGATAGCGGCACGGCAGAAAGCTATGGTGGGAAGAACCACGGGCCTCGCCAAAACGGCGGGGCCTTTTTGTTGCCGTCGCGCAGCGGTTCGGCCGGATCGCCGCGCCATCCATGACTGCCGTCGAAGGGCGGTGAGGGATTCGCCGTCTGCCCTCGATATAAAACGAACTTGATGTTCGCTCCGTTGCTCTCGTCGCCGCATCGTCTATCGCGCCGTTGCCGTCTGTGCGGTTGCCAGATCGAGTTGCCTGTTGCAGCGAGGGCACTGGACCGAGGCGCCCTTGAAGTCGGGCGGGATCTTGAAATGCAGGCCGCAGGAACAGGCCAGGAAGGCGAAGCCGTTGACCTTACGCATGATATCGCCGATCTGGTGGAGTTGCTTCTGCGTTCTTTCCTCCTGTGCCTGCGGAGAGCCGCCGGAGCGCAGGCCGACCTCCTCGCCCCTAAGTGCGGCGGCCGGAACGATGTTCTTCGAATGCGTCACCTCTGTGAATGCCTCGGCATAGTCCTTGTACGATGCGCCGCCCGCCATGCTGCGCAGGATGCGGACGCGCTCGGAGATCGGCGGGTGCGTGCTGGTCAGATCGGACAGCTTCCTCTGGCCCTTCTTCTTGAAAGGGTTGACGATATACATTGGCGCGGTGGCCTGGTTGGCCGGACCCAGTTGCGGGGCCGGGTCGCCGGCGATCTTCTCCAGGGCGCTGGCGAGCCCCTCGGGGTAACGCGTCAATCGAGCCGCCCCCGCGTCGGCCAGATACTCGCGACGGCGCGACAGCGCGAAGTACAACAACTGGGCCATGATCGGGGCGAGCACCGCCACGACGACCGCGATCAGGACCAGGACGATCTGGGCCTGACCACCGCCCTGATTGCCGCTCGAATAGCGACGCCTCGATCCCATCGAACTATAGAACATCCCGCGCAGAAAGACCTGCGACAACAGGACGATGCCGCCGAGCATGATGCCCGCCAGCGTCACATACAGGATGTCGCGATGGAGGATGTGGCTGATCTCATGCGCGATGACGCCCTGGAGTTCGTCGCGGTTCAGACGGGCCAGCAGGCCGGCGGTGACCGCCACCGAGGCGGTTTCGGGGCTGCGCCCGGTGGCGAAGGCGTTCGGCGCCGGGTCGTTGATGATATAGACCTTGGGCATGGCCGGCAGACCGGCGGCGATCTTCATCTCTTCGACAATGTTGAACAGTTGCGGATGGACGTCGTGGGTGACGCGCTGGGCCCGACTGGCGGCCAGCAGGATCTGGTCGCCCGATGAGAAGCTGACCAGGGCGAGCACCAGCCAGACGACGGTCGCCGCCCCCAGGCCGATGAGAGCGCCGTCGGGACCGAACGTGGCCAGGCCGATGATGCCGCCGACCAGCAGCAGCACGAAGGCCATCAGCGCCATCAGGAGGATCGAGTGTTGCTTGTTCGCCCTAATCAGTTCCCACATGGTCCATCCTTACCGTTGATCAGCCGATCCTGCCGGCGCACTATGGGCATAACACCACCGCTGTCCCCCGATCCGGCGCACGCACCGGGCATGGCAGGAGCACCGAACCGCACGACTACGAGAAACTGACCTTGGGGACCTGACGCTCCGCTTCGCTTTCGACCTCGAAGAAGTCGCGCTTCGTGAAGCTGAATATCCCCGCGACGATGTTCGACGGGAACATCTGAATCTTGTTGTTGTAGAACAAGACCTGATCGTTGTAATTCTGACGCGAGAAGGCGATCTTGTTCTCCGTGCTGGTCAGCTCTTCCTGGAGGGCAAGGAAGTTCTGATTGGCCTTCAGGTCGGGATAGTTCTCGACGACGAGCATGAACTTGCTCAGCGCGTCGGCGAGATGGCCCTCGGCCTTGGCCGTCTCGGCCACGCTCTTGGCGCCCATGGCCTGGCTGCGGGCCTGCGTGATGGCCTCGAAGGTCTCGCGCTCGTGCTTCATGTAGCCCTTGGCGGTCTCGACGAGGTTCGGGATCAGGTCGTGCCGGCGTTTGAGCTGCACGTCGATCTGCGCCCACGCGTTGTCCACCTGGTTGCGCAGGCGAACCAGCGCGTTGTAGATGCCGACCGCCAGCAGCGCCAGCACGACAACCAGGCCAAGGAAAATCAGTAATGCGATCAGTGCTCCTGCCATGGGTTCTCCCTTCGTTCGGGCGGAACGAGTTCCGCCGACGTTACGACGACTTCTTCTTCATGACCAATGCGACGACGATCAATACAGCAGCGACGCCCACGAGGATCAGAGTGTAGTTACCCATTCCTGGACCCTTTCAAACACGTGCTACGGCCGAAACATGCTGGTCATGTGAATACGCCCTGTCAAGGTTCGAGCGGCGTGCCCATCAGCCACGGCAAGCCGAAATGTGCGAAGACGATGCGTTCGTAAGGATTGTCCGGACCGCCTTCGAGAAGACAGGCGATTTCGCCGTCGGGCAGGACCGCCAGGCACGAGTATGCGCTTGGTCCGGGCCAGAGCAGACGCTCAATCGGCCAGGTCTTGCCCCCGTCGCGGCTGAGGCGAACGGTCATGTCCCGTCGTACGCCGGTCCGGCCGTGCGCGGGATTGGAGAACAGCAGCCAGTCCTGCCCGTCGGCGGAGGATGCGTCATACCGTACGAGGCTCGCCTGGCAGATCGGCTCGACGAGGGCCGGATCGTGTCGGACCTGCGACCAGGTCATCCCGCCGTCGCGGCTGGTCGCAACGGCCCGTGTCGTCGCGCGCCGGTCGTAGTTTCGCATGTTCATCAGGAGTGTCCCGTCCGTCAATTCCACGACCTGGCATTCGTTGACAGCCGGGCGAATCGCGCCACCGAGATGCCAGGTCTTTCCACGGTCGTCGCTGAAGATCACGTGCGAGTTGTAACCGGTCGGGTCTTCCGGCGTAACGACGCTATGGTCGCAGGGGATCAGCAGTCGCCCTTGCCAGCGCCCGTGCTTCAACTGGATTCCGACGCCCGGCCCCGTGGCAAACCAGCGCCACTCAGGTCGTTTGGTGTTCTCGGTGATCTGGCGCGGCTCGGCCCAGGTTCGACCATCGTCATCGCTGTGCGTGACAAACACCCGCCGGGTGTCCTTGCCGGCGGCTTGCATGATCTGGTGCTCCGTATCCTGCCCGTGGTTCCAGGTCATGGTCAGCCAGATGGTCCCCGTGCGCTCGTCCACGACGGGACACGGATTGCCGCAGGTGTTGGCGCCGTCGTCCCAGACGACCTGCTGGCGGCTCCAGGTTTTGCCGCCATCCTCCGACCGTCTGACGAGCAGATCGATATTGCCTGAGTCGCCTCGACCACCCTTGCGTCCCTCGCAGAAGGCCAGGAGCGTACCCTTGTTCGTTACGAGCAGGGAGGGGATGCGATACGTGTGATACCCGTCCTCGCCGCCGATGTAGAGATCGGTCAGGGTCGGTTTGAGGCGGACGGCCCGGTCGTCCAGTTCCGAGAGCTTCAAGCGAACGCTGACGATGTACGGCGGCTCGCCTTCGGTCCAATGTCCGTAGGTGGTCGTCACGAATGTGCCGTCCGGGAGGATTTCGAGGCCCGGATAGGCGCAGTCGGCCCCCTTGGTGTTGTCCATCAGGCGGATGCGGTACTGCCCCTCGCGGCCTGCGACGATGTCGTCGTAGGCGCCCACCCATCCGACCCAGTCGCCTTTGGTCGGACTGACGTGTGTTGTGTCGCGGAACGTGATGAACAGGCGTCCATCCGGGGCATACTTGCCGACGTGCCGGTCGCCGGTCAGTGCCGCCGGCAGTTCGCGCGGCTCGCTCCAGGTCCGGCCTTCGTCGTCGCTGAAGATGACGAACGAATTGAACTTGCGGCTGTTCTCCCGCAGCAGGACGGCGATTTGCCGCCCGTCGGGCGAGCGGATCAGCCCCGGCTCGCACAGGTGGGCCTGGGGATGCTCGGCGATGACCGTCGGCTGGCTCCAGGTCAGGCCGCCGTCCTGCGAGATTGTCTTATACACGCGAAACTGCGTCGCCTTACCCGCATTACGCAGGAAACGGCCGTCATCGTGGAACAGGGCCATGTAGTCGCCGTTCGCCAGACGCTCGACCGAGGCCATCGCGACGATCCCCCCGAAATCACCGATCGGCTCCAGGGCGGTCCAGTCCTGGCCATCGTTCTCAGAGACGGCCATCCGGATCGGATAGAGACCGGAGAAGACGATCAGCCTCTTGCGGCCCTCGCGGTCGATCACACGGTGGATCGTGGGGGTCTCCTGCGATGTCGCCCAGTTCTCGGGCGTCGGCAGGCGGTCCGACCAGGTCAGGCCCACATCCGTGCTGCGTTTCATCACGATGGCACCGCGACCGTGGCCCTTGGGGTAGACAGTCAGGATCGTCCGGTTGTCCTCCAGCAGCACCGTGGTCGGATGTCCCAAATATTGGCCGGCCTCGCGATCGACCACCGTCTGCCGTTGGGCTTCTCCGGACAGGTCGACCACGCCGATGGAGTAGCTCCTGGGCTGTGGCGGCTCAGCGGCGTTTGCGACGGCCGACGTCAACGCAAGCAAGAGGACAACGATGGTCTGGAGGGCAGTCTTCATTGCGGCGCCTTATTTCTGCTTCGATTCATCGTGAGAGAACATCTCGGCGAGGAGCTTCTGGATTCGACTGTCCTCGTCGAGCTGCCCCCGGTTGAGGATCTCCTGCAACTCGCCTCGGTCGAACCACAGCCCGTCCCCCCGGCGGCACCTGTCGATCAACAGGACCGGCTTCGTCGGTCCCACGATGATCTTGGTCATCTTCCTGCTGCAGATGGGGCACCTGCGGGGCTTTTCGCCGACAGCGGGCCCTTCCTGGAAGGAGGCCAGCAACTGCGAGGCCTTCTGCCGGTCGTCCATCAGCAGTTCCAGTTCGCCTGCATCGAGCCAGATGCCCCCGCACCCGACACAATGGTCGATTTCGACATCGGCCAGTTCCAGCGTAATCATGGCGTTTCCGCACGCGGGACAGTCCATTCATCGTCTCCGGAGTCCTACTTTGTCTGCCAGTGGGCCTTTGCGGTTGAGGGCCCGCTGCCTTGTCTATCGGTACAGACGCCCAGATCGGGCCAATATTCGATGCGGGGCATCAGAACGGGCCACATCCCGCATCTCGGCCGGCGGTCTGGGGCGGCCGGCAACACCATCGCCAGTCTCTGCGCAGGTATGCTATCGCACCGTTTGCCGGCCGTCAAGGTGTCCCGACACCCTCAGCGGGGGGATGCAGACGGTATAAAAAAAGACGGAGGATTCCGATTTTCGCATCCACATTCGCCTCCTCCGTGACGCCTACTATAGAGAGTGTCGCCTTATGGGTGGCCTGTGGACAGGGTGAAGACGCAGGCGGCGGGCGGGCTGCGTCTTCACTCATTTCGGCCGGTTCCGGTCCACCGCCAAAGGCCTGTCCCGCCGCGAACTGCGTGCCGGCGACCCCACCCCCACATCGCCGGCGCCGAGGTCGGCCTGAGAATTGCCCTTGACGCCCAACTGCCATAAGACGTAAGATCGAGCGTGTTTACGACATTTGGCACCGGCACCGGCCGCGATTACGAGGAAATACTGGATGATCGTCGATTGTCACACCCACATTCGATCCCTGGATGAGGCCGAGCTGTCAGAGCACTTGGCCGCGGCCGAAACGGTTGACGCCTGCGTGGTCCTGGCCACGCTGGACGGCTCACGCGACGAGATGAACAGGATCCTGGGCCAGTACGTCGGCCGGCATGCCGACCGGATGGTCGGATTCGGCATCGTGGACCCGACCGAAGACCGCATCGACGACCGGCGTCTGGCGGAACTGACCGAGACGCTGGGGTTCAAGGGATTCATCCTTTATTGCTCGATGTCCGGCTTCCACCCCACGCACAGTCGGGCCATGCGGTTCTACGAGGCCGTGCAGGAAATGGGGATGCCGATCTTCTTCCACAACGGCAGCCATTCCCTGAAGGCCTCCGCCATTCTTGAATACACACAGCCCTACCTGCTGGATGAAGTCGCACGGGCCTTTCCCAGACTCCGAATCATCATCGGGAACATGGGCGTGCCGTTCGTCGAGCAGACGCTCTCGATGGTGGGCAAGCACGAGCGGGTCTACGCCGATCTGACGATTCGACCCAGCAAGGTGTGGCAAACCTACAACATCGTCGTCGCCGCCCACGAGCGGGGGGTGATGGACAAGCTCTTGTTCGGAAGCGGGTTCCCGCTGAGCAGCGCCGACGAGTGCATCGAAACCCTTCTCGGCTTCAACATGCTCCTGTCCGACACCAAGCTTCCCACCGTTCCCCGGGGCAGCATCCGGAACGTGATCGAGCGGGATTCGCTGGAGTTGCTGGGCATCGAGCACGAGCAGATCAGACCGCCGGAACGCAAGCCGCAGACATCGCTGCCGGCGCGACAGAGCGATTAGCCACCGATCGCCGGGCTTTTCGCCAAGGGGAGAATGGCCAATCATGGAAGAAAGAGGCAAGTGGGGCACCAACCTCGGGTTCCTGCTGGCGGCAATCGGCTCGGCGGTGGGGTTGGGCAATATCTGGCGATTCCCATACGTCGCCTATGAAAACGGCGGCGGCGCGTTTCTCATCCCGTATTTCGTGGCGCTCTTCACCGCGGGGATCCCCGTCCTGATGCTGGAATTCGCGCTGGGCCACCACAAAGAGGCCTCGGCGCCGAAGGCATTCCGGCACATTGACGCCAAATGGGAGTGGCTGGGCTGGTGGGCCGTGCTGTTCGTCATGTTCGGCATCCAGCTCTACTACACGGTCATCATCGGCTGGTGCGCCAATTACATGCATTTTTCGCTGACGATGGCCTGGGGCAGCGATCCCGACAAGTTCTTCCGTGAATTTCTCGGTCGGACCGACGCGAACGACATCTGGGCCATCGAGGGGTTCCAGGGGCCGATCGTGGTTGCGGTCGCCCTCATCTGGCTGATCGACTGGGGCATCACCTTCGGCGGCGTCCAGAAGGGGATCGAGCGAGCGGTCAAGGTCATGATGCCGATTCTCATTCTGGTGACGGTTGGCATTGTGGTCTGGGCCCTGTTCCTGGAAGGCGCCGGCACCGGCATTCGGCATTACGTGACGCCCGATTTCACCAAGATCACCGACTTGAAGGTCTGGATCGCCGCCTATGGCCAGATCTTCTTTTCTCTGTCCCTGGGCTTCGGGATCATGATCGCCTACTCTTCCTATCTCTCGCGCCGGGCGAATATCTTCCGAAACAGTCTGATCGTGGCCTTCGCCAACAGCTCGTATGAGGTCTTCGCCGGGTTCGGCGTGTTCAGCATCCTCGGCTACATGGCCGTCCAGCAGAACAAGGAAGTCGGCGAGGTTGTGCGCGACAGCATCGGGCTGGCCTTCGTTGCCTATCCGCAGGCCATCAGTCTGCTGCCCTGTGGACGGCTCTTCGGCGTTTTGTTCTTCCTGTTGCTGGCCATTGCGGGGATCTCCTCGTCGATTTCCATCATCGAAGCGTTCGTCTCGGCCGTCCAGGACAAGTTTGCCTTCGGTCGAAAGCGCATTGTCACCACCATCTGCGCGATCGGCTTTGCCGGCTCGCTGCTGTTCACGACGAATGTAGGGCTCTTCTGGCTGGACATCGTCGATCATTTTCTCAATCACTACGGGTTGGTTGTGGTCGGGATCGTCGAGGCGCTGGTGGTGGGCTGGCTCTATCGAACCGATCGCCTCAAGGCCCACATCGTGGCGAATCTGGGGCTCAGCGGCACCCGGCACAAGGTGTTCAACTACGTGGTGCTTCAGCTCTGGATGTACTGCATTCGGTTCGTCACGCCGGTGGCGCTGGGGATCGCCATCGTTCACAGTCTCGTTCGGGAACTCGCGACGCCGTATGAGGGTTACCCGATCTCAGGGATCATCATTCTCGGCGTCGGCTGGCTGCTGGTGACGCATGTCTTCGCGTTCGGGTTGTCCGGCCTGCCCTGGCGGGGCGGGCCGCCCGAGTCGACCGGCTCGAGGTGACACCGCACACTACTTGGGCTTGAACCCGTCCTTGACGCGGCCTTCGGTGTATTTGCGGCAGGCCTGCTCGAGGTCGACATCCGTGATGTTCGCCAGCGTGCAGAGCCAGGCGAAGACGTCGGCGAACTCTTCCACCCGGTTCTCCTGGTCCTGCGAAGCCAGCGCCGTGGCGAGTTCCCCGACCTCCTCGATGAACCACAGGAAGGTGCGAGAAACCCCGCGCTCCATGT